>Ga0214473_10000698_pt1 | contig 46506 bp, 48 predicted proteins | sample RVTome_7_FD_203509 | JGI IMG/M metagenome (GOLD analysis project Ga0214473, IMG submission 203509) | Soil microbial communities from uranium-contaminated site in the Upper Colorado River Basin, Wyoming, United States - RVT98D197 | ecosystem: Environmental > Terrestrial > Soil > Contaminated >...
GTTAGTATTACTAAAATATCATTTTTTAGCGTTAGCGTCAATTTAATACTGGTGGTATAATTTACTAATTAATGTAATATACTTTACTAAGTAATGAAATATAATTGAGTAATTACTTAAAAGAACGTGAAATGTCAATTTGTATTTAACCAGTTGAACATCAAGAAACAGTGCGATAAATATGGAGTTACTCTTTGGCAATGCCCCCAATTCCTTTTTTTAATAATGGGCATGGTGGTTATTATTGCTGCTGTTGCCACTTATTATATCGGAACTAAATATATATTTGATCCCAGATTGGTTGCTTTAATTGTTTTAATGGTTAGCACCATTTTATTTGTTGTTGGCTTTATAATTTCACAAAGCTTTGAAAGGCTGGCTGAAGCCAATAAAATTAAATCAGAATTCGTGAGCATTGTTTCTCATCAATTAAGAACCCCCCTTTCTAATTTGGGTTGGGCAATTGAGGTTTTGATGTCAGGCAAATTGGGCAAGACCGATCATCGGCAATTTGAATATTTTGTGATTCTAAGAGAAAACATTGTTCGTATGAATGAATTAATAAAAGACCTATTGATGGTGTCTCGCATTCAAACCCAGACACTTTTTTTTAGCGAGAAAGAATTTTCTTTAGTAGAGCTGGTTCAAGAATTAATTCAAGATTTTAAAGTCGTTGCCCAAGCATCTAACGTTAATGTGATTTTTGATCAACCCCAAAACATTCCTCTTGTTTTTGCCGATCCATTTAAGATTAGACAGGTTGTTGAAAATCTTTTAGATAATGCCATCCGCTATACTCAAAATAAGGGAGAAGTAAGGATAAAAATAGAAACTCAAGGTAACCGAATTTATTTTGCAATCCAAGATAACGGAGTTGGCATTCCCCAAAAAGACCAAAAGCAAATTTTCCAGAGATTTTTTAGAGCTGACAATGTAATGAAATATCAAACCCAGGGATCAGGCCTGGGCCTTTATATTTCCAAGTCAATTATTGATAAATCTGGAGGAAAAATTGGGTTTATCAGCCCAAAAGGACAAGGGTCGACTTTTTGGTTTACCATCCCAATTTTAAAAGCCAAAGTTTAATAATTTGGTAATCAAAATTAGATAGAATATATTTTTAATATATAAAATATTATTATGAAAAAAATTCTTATTATTGAAGACGAATCAGCGCTTCAAAAAACCCTTGGTGATGTTTTATCTCAGAATGGCTATCAGACAAAATCTGCCTTAGATGGAGAAACCGGCCTGAAATTAACTCAGAGCGAAAAGCCGGACTTGATCCTGCTTGATTTAATTTTACCCAAACTGCACGGGTTTGGGGTTTTAAAAAGAATAAAAGAGAACCCAGAAACCAAAAAAATTCCAGTGGTTATTTTAACCAATTTAGAATCAATGCAGGATATAGAAAAGGCAATGGAATTAGGAGCGACTAATTATTTAGTTAAAGCCAATTATTCTTTAAAAGACTTGCTGATTAAAATAAAAGAGGTTCTTGGGGAGCAGGTCTAAAATTATGAAAGTGGAAAATCAACAATTAAAAGCGTTTTTGCTTGATGCTGGCTTGGTGAGTAAAGACAAACTTGAACAAGCTGACCAAGAAGCCAAAAAGACCAAGCAAAAGCTAGGCGATGTTTTAGTTTCAAGCGGATCTATTTCCCGAGAAGATTTGGTTAAATTGGAAGCATATATTTTAGGCATTCCTTTTGTTAATTTGGAAAAAGAAAAGATTGACTCTAATGTTTTAAGAATTATTCCCGAACCAATTGCCAAAAGTAATAATATTGTTGCTTTCCGCAAAAGAGGCAATGATCTAGAAGTAGCCATGCTTGATCCTGAAGACTTAAGAACAATAGAGTTTATCAAAAAAACAACACCCTTAAGAGTTTTGCCACGGCTCACCACTCCCGAAAGCATTAAAAATGTCCTTCGCCAATATCAAGAAACATTAGAGGCAGAATTCGGAGATATTATTAAAAAAGAAGCTGGCGGAATTAGGACAATCCAAGAAAAAGAGCCTGGTTCTGCAGATACAGAAGAGAAAGAAGATTTAAAAAAAGCGGCTGAAGAACTGCCGATTGTCAGGATCGTTGATACTCTTTTAAAACACGCTATTTTACAAAGAGCATCCGATATTCATATTGAACCATTAGAAAAGGAAGTTACGGTGCGTTATCGAATTGATGGAATTTTGAGAAGCGCCATGACTTTGCCGACCATAGCTGCTTCAGGAATAGTTGCCCGCATTAAAGTGCTTTCCAATTTAAAGCTTGACGAGCATCGTTTGCCTCAAGACGGCCGTTTTAAAATAGAAACTGATGAATACAAATATTCTGTCAGAGTTTCTATTCTGCCAATTTTTGATGGTGAAAAAATAGTAATGAGGCTTTTATCCGAAAGCAGCAAAGCTTATACTTTGGAGGGATTGGGGCTAACTGGACGGGCTTTAGAAATAATAGAAGACAATTTAAGAAAGCCGGTAGGAATGATTTTAATCACTGGACCGACTGGGTCTGGTAAAACCACTACCCTGTATGCAACACTTGATATTTTAAATACGCCCAATGTCAACATTTCTACGATTGAAGACCCGGTTGAATACCGCATGCCTCGCATTAATCAAACCCAGGTTAATGCTAAAATTGGCTTAACCTTTGCCTCGGGCTTAAGAGCTTTGGTTAGACAAGATCCAAATATTATTATGGTTGGAGAAATAAGAGACGAGGAAACCGCTAGTTTAGCCATTAACGCTGCTTTGACTGGTCACCTTGTTCTTTCTACTTTGCACACTACTGGTGCAGCTGGCACCATCCCCCGCTTGATTGATATGGGAGCAGAACCATTTTTAATTTCTTCTACAGTCAATGTTATCTTGGCTCAAAGATTGATCAGACGATTGCACCAGGAAAAAGAAAAATATAATCTAAAAGACGCGGAAATTAAAAACTTAGATAAGTATTGCGACACCAAAAGAATTTTAACGCTTTTAAAAGAAGAAAAAATAGCTCAACCCAAAGATACCCTAAAAGATGTTGTTTTTTATCGGCCCAAGTCATCAGAAAATTGTCCCGACGGCTATCATGGCCGTTTGGGAATTTATGAGGTTTTGCCAGTCACCGAAACAATTAAGGAACTGATTGTTCAGAGAGCAACATCAGATCAGATTACTACTCAAGCCAAAAAAGAAGGAATGAGAACAATGGTTGAAGATGGATTTATAAAAGCTGCCCAGGGCATAACCTCAATTGAAGAGATTCTAAGGGTGATTAACGAATAGCTTATGGCTCAATATTTTTATACTGCTAAATCCCCAAAAGGAGAAACAGAAACTGGAGTGTTGTCTGCCAAAGACACCCGCCAATTAGCTCAAGAATTAAAGAGCCGCAATTTAATTTTGATTAATGCTGAATTGGATAAAATTAAAGGCCCAAGCGGCTTTTCTATGTCTCTGCCGTTTTTGAGCGGCGTGTCTTTGACAGAAAAAATGATGTTTGCTAGAAATTTGGAGGTTATGATTGCGGCTGGCTTGCCGCTGTCGAAATCTTTGTCTATTTTATCCAATCAAATCAAAAACTCAAAATTAAAAGCAGCAATAATTGATATTCAAGAGAAAATTAATAAAGGTTATGCTTTTTCAGCAGCCCTGGGAGATCATCCTGACATCTTTTCTGGGCTTTTTTATAATATGGTCAAGGTTGGAGAAGAGTCGGGAACAATGGAAAACGTACTCAAAACCGTTTCTTTGCAATTTGAAAGAGAGCACGAATTAAGATCTAAGATTCAAAACGCCATGGCCTATCCAGCCATAGTTCTTTTGGCCATGGTTGGCATTGGTATTTTAATGCTAGTAACTATTGTTCCTCAAATATCAGAAACATTTAAAGATTTGGGAATGGAGCTTCCTTTGACAACTAAATTTATAATTAGCTTAGGAATGTTTTTAGCCAAGAATTGGTATTTGGTGATAATTGCTCTAATTCTCTTAGTTGCGGCAATAACCAATATTGCTAAAATTCCAAAATGGAAAAAAATTTTTGATACTATTATATTGAAAGTGCCAATCATTTCCCCGATTATTAAGCAAACCAATGCCGCTACTACCATCAGAACCCTTAGCTCTTTGATTGATGCCGGAGTTCCCATTGCCAAGTCTTTGGAAATAGTTGGTGATACTTTAAGCAATTATCACTTTAAGCAAGTAATGATTGAGGCTAGCCAAAGCGTCAGGCGAGGAGAAAACTTATCGGTAGTTTTGGAAAAACATCAGAATCTTTATCCCTCAACTGTTGCGCAAATGGCTAAGGTCGGAGAAGAAACAGGAGAAACCTCTAAGATTTTTTCTAAGTTAGCTGATTATTTTGAAGAAGAAGTCAGTACCGCTACCCAGAACTTAGCTGCAATTGTTGAGCCATTATTAATGCTAGTTGTCGGCGCCACGATTGGTTTTTTTGCCATTTCTATGATTCAGCCGATGTATTCTATGCTAGAGGGATTATGATGATTAAAAGTCAAAGTTTTACTTTAATAGAATTATTAGCCATTATTGCCATTATTGGCATTTTAACTTTATTAGCAATGCCGACTCTTAAAGGATTCCAACCGACGTTAGAATTAAATGGAACTGTCAGAGACTTAGTATCTGATTTGCGCCTAACTCAACAATTGACAATTAGCGAACAAGTAGAATATTGTCTTTCTTTCCCCGACGACTTTCCATCTAATAGAAAATATCAGATATTAAAATGCGATCAGGCCACTGTTTTCAAAGAAAAACTGATTCCTGATGAAATAATCAGCCTTAGCATTATTCCCGACCTGTCCAATAACGACGTCCGCTACAATCCTTATGGGGCAGTTAGAGAGAGTGCTCAAATTATTTTTACCAACAGTCACAGTGTGACCAAAACCGTTGATGTGCGGCCCTCGGGATTTGTTAAAATAATTGACTAATATGTTTTCAAAACGAGGTTTTATTTTTTTTAGAAAAACAAAACGAAGCTTTACGCTAATTGAATTATTAATTTCAATTTTTATCTTAAGCGTTGGAATGCTGGGCGTTTTTCAAGCATTTCCTTTGGGTACTAAAATTTGGAAATCATCCCAGAGAGCCACTTTATCCAGCCAGCTGGGCCAAGAAAAAATGGAAGAAATAATTGCTAAACCCTATGATGAAATATTGGTTGGCACAATTGAGGTTAAACATCAATTGGACTCCCCGTTTAATGCTTACCAAAGAGAGACGCGAGTAACTTGTGTTGATCCTGCTTCTGCTTTTTCCGAAGTTGCCAATTGCACGCCAGATCCCCATATGAAGAAAATAGAGGTTTCGGTTTTTTGGAAGACGCCATTTGGTTTTTTGGAAAAAAGCATTAAAATTACCAGTTTTATTACCAAGAAATGAAAAAATATCGAGAAAATAATTTTAAGCAAAAAGGCTTTACCCTTACTGAACTTTTAGTGGTTGTTGCAGTTTTAATATTGGTCACTGGAATTATTTCTTCGATTTTTCAATTAAGTCAAAAAATTTATCGTACCGGTGAAGCGGTTGCCGAACTTACTCAGAACGGGCGAGTTGTTTTAGAAAGGATGATGAGAGAAATCCGCCAAGCCAAAGAAGTGGTTACTGATTTACCCGAAGAAGAGGAAAATACCTCTAATGAAATTGTTTTTCAAGATGGCCACCTTTCGACCATTGTTGAAAACGGATTGAATCAAGGGGCTGGTTTAAAAACAATAATCCTTGAATCAAGTGCCTCTAGCCAAAATGATTATTATGAAAAAACTTTTATTAAAATTATCGACGGCCTTGGAGCTGGCCAGATAAGAGAAATAGCTGATTATAATGGAATAACTAAAGAAGCTACCATAAGAACGCCATGGGACACTGTTCCCAATATTGGCTCAACCTATAAAATAGACAGTTCTTATTATTATATCCGCTATTCTTTGAGCGATAATGAGGTTAAAAGACAGGTAATTGTTTATTATTTTTCTGGCGATTCTGATACTTATGTGCCTTGGGATGCTGCTCCTCCCCAAAGCCAAACCATAGAAAGCGCAGTCATCCAAGATCAGGCTGTTGGCGAATATGTTACTGAATTGAATTTTTGGGGATTGAGGGTAATCAATATCAATCTTAGTTTAGAAAAACATGATAAAAAAATTGAGTTAGAAACAAAAGTTTTTATGCGGAATATTTAATCAAATGATTTCAGAATTATTTAAAAAAACTTACCAGGAAAGAGGAATAATAATAATCATCGCCAGCCTGACTCTGACTTTATTATTAATATTAGGTTCTTACTTTTTAAGTTTTGTTGTAGCTGAATCGAAAATATCTGACAGCCAGGTTGTTGCCACTCAAGCTTATTATTTGGCTGAAGCTGGCGTTCATGAAGCCATTTGGAAATTAAAAAATGATGTTGTTTGGCAAAATGGCTTTCAAGATAGCCCGGGCTGTTATACTTGGTCAGCTAATTTTTCCAGAAGCAATGTTTTAATTCCCAATAGCTCTTATCAAGTTCAGGTTCAAAACTCTGCTTGTGCCAGAGGCCAAATTACTTCTCTGGCCAAAATTAATCTGGCTGATGGCAGAATAGTTCAAAGAGAACTCAGGGTTAAGGTTTTTAAAAGTATTGGAAGCCTGACCAAAGATAGCGCTGTTTTGTCAGGCGGAACATCGGAAAACATTAGTGTCAATTTTAGTGATATTGATATTTATGATGGCAATCTTTCCTGCAATAATAATTTAAATGCGCTGTTGAGCACAATTAATGTTCATGATAATCCCCTAACAACAGATATTCTTGAGGGTAAGGTTTTGGTGGTTAACAACATCCAAGAAGTTGTTAGCTCCATAAGCGGTACTGGAGTTTGCTCTAAAAATATTTGCGACGGAGATTGTAGCGAAGGATGTCCTCCGCTTGAGGTGGCTGATATGCCCAGCGTTGATTTTGATTCTGCCAACCCCAAATCTTATTATAATAAGGCCCAAGTCCTTAAATCCAACAATCAGTGTAGTGTTTTGTGTAATGGGGTACAATGTGATAATAATTGTATTTTTACCCAAAGTGAATTTGATGATCTTCTGTGGCAGATTGGCCAAGGCGGAACATTAACTTTAAACAATGGAGTAACTTATGTTACCGGGCCAATTGATTTGAAAGGAGAAAGAAAAATTATTGTTAACGGAATTTTAACAGCTGATGGAACAATTAATATTGGAGAAAGTAATTGCTGGACTAGACAGGGCGACAAAGATTGCGGTTATGATCAAATCACTGTTAATGACCCTGGCGAAAACGAGCCATCGGGAATTTTATCAAAGGGTAAAATTAATTTCGGCAGTTATTCCGCCTGGCAAGATATTAATATTACTGGCCTAGTTTATTCTTGCGATGAAATGAAATTAGTAAGCATACCTCGCATTTTTCAGATAACCGGAGGACTTTTAGCTAGAAAAATGTCTTTTACCAGCGTCTGGGCTAATGTTAATATTTATTTAGACAATACAATTATAGCTGAGGGGATTTGGGGCGAAGCCGAACCGCCTTCAGGAACAGATCTGCCCTATTCTCCGATAATAACCATTGAACACTGGGAAGAAGCTTATTAAATATTATTATGGAATTATTTAATTTAAAACCAGAATCATTCGCCCTAGACATTTCTGACCCCTCTTTAAAGGTGGTGAAATTAAATCAGTCGGGCAACAACTTAACTTTGGCCTCTTTTGGTGAAATTCTACTCAAGCCAGGAATAATTAAAAGAGGAGAAATTAAAAAAGAAGACGATTTGGTTGATGCCATAAAAAAATTAATAATTGGGATTGAGGGAGAAAAAATTAAGACCAAACATGTCATCTGCTCTTTGCCAGAAGAAAAGGCATTTTTACAAGTCATTAAAATGCCCAAGATGTCTGACGAAGACCTGAAATCAGCCGTTATTTATGAGTCTGAAAATTATATTCCATTGCCAATCGAGAGCGTTTATTTAGATTTTCAAGTTGTCTCCTCTAAAGAAGATTCTCAAGAAATGGAAATTTTAATTGCCGCTCTTCCCAAAAAAATAGTTGATTCTTATATTAATTGTCTTAAGAAAGCTGGCTTAAGGCCGCTATCTTTAGAAATTGAATCTTTAGCCATTGCTCGCGCTCTTATTAAAAAAGGGTTTACAGAAAAGCCAGTTCTTTTGATTGATTTGGGATTTAGCCGAACCGGCTTTGCCATCTTTTCTGGAACTTCGGTTAGATTCACTTCTTCAATCCAGGTTTCTTCAAATAATTTTACTCAAATTATCGCCAAAAACCTTAACTTAGACGAAGGGGCTGCTGAAAAATTAAAAATTAGACATGGCTTAGAGGGTAAAATTAGTTTTAAAACTAAAGAAGAAAAAACAAAAAAAAAGATTGAAAAAAGCATGGTCTTTGAAGCATTAATTCCCGCCTTAACTGATTTAGTTCAGCAGATTAAAAGATGCCAAGATTATTATCAAAATCACGCTTTTAGCCAGGGCTTATCTAGTAATATGATTATTGAGAAAGTTTTACTTTGCGGTGGTGGCGCTAATTTAAAAGGTTTGGCCGAATTGCTTTCGATCGAATTAAAAATGCCAATTGATCTGGGAAATCCCTGGATTAATATATCGCCGCGAAATAGTGCAGACTTGCCGCTGTCGTTAGAAAAATCATTGTCTTACACAACTGCTTTGGGACTGGCTCTTAAGGGGATACAAGATGAAAAATTATGATTAATTTATTATCTCCCGAGGAAAAAATAGTTTTAGAGCAAGAAGAGAAATTAAAACTCATCTCAGTTTTACTGATTATTTTTTGTTTTGGCTTGCTTTCTTTTGCCCTAATTATGCTTTCAATCAAATTTTATATTTCTGGAGAATTAGAAGCTCAACAGATTGTTCTTAATCAAGGGCAACTTGAGCGTAATCGTTTGCAATCTATTGCTCGGGAAATTGATTCTAAAAACCTTTATCTTTCCCAAATTCAATCTTTTTACCAAGAAAATTTTGCCCGTAGCGATATCTTAGACAAAATATCTCAAGCTCTTCCTCAAAGCACTTATTTAACCAATTTGAACATATCTTCTGTTTTTGGGGCCAAACCCAGCAAAGAAACTAATCCAGAGAAATATCTTTTGGTGTCGCTGGTTGGGTTTTCTCCGACCAGAGATATTGTTTTAAAAATCAAAAATAATTTGGAGAAACAGGAAAAGCTTCAAGAGGTTTACTTTCCGCCGTCTAATTGGGTCAAGCCCAATGATGTTGAATTTTCCGTCAGCTTTAAAGTCAAACTAAAATGAGCCTAAGAAATAAATTTAATTTTTCCATAATAATACTTGTTTTGATAAACGTTGGCTTGATTGTTTTTGGGATTTATTATCTCTGGCTTGATATTGATCGGGCTTCCCGCGATTTAGCTGCCCAAAAACAGGCATCGGCCAGTCTTGATTTAGAGATTCAGAATATAGAAACATTTAAGAAGCTTTATCCTACGATTAAGCCTAATTTAGAAAAAGCTTCTGATTTGCTAGCTAATTATGAAGCGCCAGTAGAGTTTATGAAGTTTTTAGAGGCCGCTTCTTCTGATTGCCGATTAACAACTACCATTGTTGCCTTAAACCCAAGCCAGGGTCAAGAAAAAACATTGATCTGGCCGTTTCTGCCCTTTCAGCTGACATCGCTTGGCTCTTTTCCCAATTTTTATAAGTTTTTAGATAAAATAGAATCAGGTCCTTATTTGATTGAAATTCAAAATCTTAAAATTGACCGAATCGGTGAAGAAAAAATTAATCAAGAAGATTTTAAGGGCTTGTCTGTGGGCGACGTTGAAACTACTATTTTGATTAATCTTTTTACTCAAAAATAATGAAATTAAATCAATTTAAAAATAAATTTAAAGCAATTAAAAAATTCCTGGGTGATTTGCCTAGAAAATTGGCCATTGCCCCGCTTTCTGCTTTTTTGGTGCTTCTGGCGCTGTCTTTGCTGATCGGAGTTTTAATTTTTTATCAGAAAGTGATTCTGGTCAAGAAATCAGAAAGTGAGTCAGCCCAAAGCGTAGTTTGTTTTGAAGAAAAAACCTACCAAAACATTTTAGATATTTGGGCTAAAAGAGAACAAAGATTTAAAGCAGCTGATTCTAAAAAATATTTGGATATTTTTAGAAATAGAATTGACTGATAGGACAAAATTATCTACAATAATTTTACTTGTCCTCGTAGCTCAACTGGATAGAGCAACTCCCTTCTAAGGAGTAGGTTGTGCGTTCAACTCGCGCCGAGGACACTGTTTGAGTGAATGGTGGCTATGGTGTAGTGGTAACACAACTCCCTGTGGAGGAGCCATCGCCGGTTCGAGCCCGGCTAGCCACCCCAAAGAGAAAAAACAATAAAACAAAAGCAGCACCTCTAGTTGCTTTTTTGTTATTCTCTTTCTTGCAGCTTTGTTCTTGTCAGCATTTCCTGGTTATCTCTTAAAATTTTTAATTCAACTTCTTGGTTAACTCCCGACTTCTGTAAAATTTCAGTTAGAGAATTTTTTTCGGTAATTTTTTCTCCATTGCATTCCAAAATAATATCGTATTCTTGAAGTCCGGCTTTTTGGGCTGACGAATCGTCCATAATAGCTGGCTCTCCAAACGTTTCTCTGACAATCAATGCGCCATAATTAACTGGCAGTTTGTTGTTTTGAGCCACTTCTTCATTTAAAATAATGTATCTTACTCCCAGAAAAGGCCTTCTTAATTTGCCATATTTTTTCACCTCTTCTAGGTCTTTTTTGGCATAATTAATGGGTATGGCAAAGCCAATATTTTGAGCTCCTACGACCGTAGCAGTATTAATTCCTATTACCTTGCCCTCTAAGCCAATTAACGGGCCGCCTGAGTTGCCAGGATTAATGGCAGCATCAGTTTGAATTAAACCCCTTAATCTTGACGCTTCTTGGTTAAATTCGCTGTAGGCTGTAATAAAGCGGCTGAGACCAGAAATTACGCCAGTGCTTACTGTGTCATTAAATTCGCCCAAAGCATTTCCTACGGCAATAACTGATTGGCCTAAATTAATTTTATTGGAATCGCCTAATTTAAGATAAGGAAAATTTCGGCCATTGATTTTTAAAATGGCAATGTCGGTAATGGGATCGCGAGCCAATACTCGAGCTGGATATTTTTCTTTGGGTCCGACCACAACAGTATAATCAGCTTCTTTGTCGCCAACCACGTGGTTGCAAGTTAAAACAAAGCCGTTAGATGAGATTAAAAAACCCGATCCGCCTCCTATTTTTGTTTTTTCCCGTTCTTCTTTGTTTTTGAGCGCTGATCCAGCTGGAAGGAAATAAAAACCACTCATTTTAGTCAAATCTCTAGTAACAACAATGGTTATTACTGCTGGGCAGGCGCTTTTAACTATTTTTACAATTTGAGAATCAGATTTCATAAATTCATTTTATCATTAATGATTATTGCCAACAAGCTAATAAAATGCTAATTTTAAACCATATTAAGGTCTAAAAAAGCATTGCCCCTGTAGTTCAACGGATAGAACAAGAGACTCCTAAGCTCTAAATCTAGGTTCAATTCCTAGTAGGGGCACGGATAAGGGCCCATAGCTCAATTGGTAGTAGCGTTTGCATGGCATGCAAAAAGTTGCGAGTTCGAGTCTCGCTGGGTCCACATTAAAAATATGGCAGAAAAAAAGATAGCAGTCATTGGTGTTGGCGGCAGAACTGGAACAATGTTTGCCCAAGAATTATCAAACGTAGCTGAAGTTTTGGGCGTTGCCAAAGACACCAACAAAAAAGTGATAATAAAAAGAGAAGGAAAATCTTTTCCTCTAAATTGTCAGATAATTTCAGATACTGATTGGTTATCAAACGGTTTTTTACCCGATATTATTTTTTTAGCTACCAAAAATCCAGTTGCCCCAGCGCTTAGATATTATTATCAGAAATGCAAAGAACAGAATGTTTTTCCCGACCTAGTCCTTTCCCAAAATGGCATTCAAGCCGGTCAAGAAGCCATTAGCGCTTTAAAAGAAATCTTAGGGTCTGATTTAAATAAAATTAGAATAATCAGAGTAAATCTTTTTAATCCAATTGATGGGCAGGAAAACGAAGATGCCATTGAGGTTCATTATTCTTTGCCGATTAGAATTAGTTTTGGAGTAGTTTGGGGAACAGGAGATTTTAGCGATTTGTTTAAAAAAACTGAGTTTGAATTTACTGAGTTTTTTCAAAAAAACATAAAGAACATGGAGCTGTCTAAATTATTTTTTAATTTAATCGGCATTGCGTCAGCCAGCCGTGGTCTTTCCATCAAAGATGGGTTTGAAAATAAAGAATCGTTTGAAGAAGAAGTTGAAGCTTTGAAAGAATATATAAAAACAGTAAAAGCATCTGGCAATCAATTTGTTAATTTTCCGAAATATCCAGTAAAACTATTAACTTGGCTCATGGCTAATTTGCCAGTTAGAATGCTTTATCCTTTCAGAAGAATTTTTGCCAAAATGGTTTCTAGCGGCAGAGAAGGCAAGCCTAAAGATTTAAGCGAAATCAATTATTATAATGGAGCAGTGGTTGATTTGGGAGAAAAAAGTGGAATAATGGTACCAATTAATAAAAAAATAGTGGCTAGAACTTTAAAAACAAATTAAGAAACAATTTAAATAGAATATGAATATTATTTTGTTATCAATTTTTGCTTATTTATTAGGTTCAATATCTTTCGGTTTTTTAATCGGCAAAGCGCACAAAGTTGATATCAGAACCATTGGTTCAAAATCAACTACCTCTACCAATCTTTCCAGGGCATTGGGTTGGAGGTGGGGAGTTGTTTCAGCTTTAGGCGATTTTTTAAAAGGAGTTATTCCCGTGTTGTTGGCTCAACAATATCTGACTGGCTATGACCTTGTTTTGGTCTCGCTTTTGCCAATGGTTGGCCATATCTTTCCGATATATCTAGGTTTTAAGGGTGGCAAGGGTGCAGCTACTTTCTTTGGCGCTACAATCACCTTGATCGGTCCTAAGTTTTTCTTAATGTCTTTTCTGATATGGATTATAGCCTTAGCCATATTTAGAGTGGCCAGTTTAACTAATTTAATCTTTGTTTGGTCGCTAGCCATTTTACTTTTCTTTAATTTTCCATTTCATTATTTTATTTATGGATTGTTGGGAGCATTGATTATGACCTGGGCAATGAGAGAAAACATTGAAAGATTAATGGCCGGCACAGAACCTAAGGTTAATTTTAAATGGTAGAATTAGGAGGCGTGCGAGAGCTGGTTGAATCGGACAGTCTCGAAAACTGTTGTGGTCTTTCGGCCACCGAAGGTTCGAATCCTTCCGCCTCCGCCTTTGTTCGTTGAAACTCAGTTTCGGTGGACAATCAAATTTATTATTTATGTTTATATTTTAATATGTTTAATTTTTTTAAAAACAAAAAAGAACCGCAAAACATTAAAGAAGTATTGGATAAGCTTAAAGAAACACAAGAACAGCTTAAAATTTTATCTCAAAAGCTTGCCGATCTGCAGAAAAAAAGCAAACTTTCTGTTCAAAAAGTTGGCATGGTGAGATTTAATCCTTTTAATGAAGTGGGCAGCAATCAAAGCTTTTCTTTAGCTTTATTAGACGATAATAATGATGGTTTGGTAATTACCAGTTTATATACCAGACAAGAAAACCGGATTTACGGCAAGCCCATTAAAGCTGGAAGCTCTGAATATACTTTATCAAATGAAGAAAAGCAGGCCATTGAAAAGGCCATTAAAAAAAATGACGGGAAATAAAAAACAAACTAAACAGAGGCCGCCAGTAATTGTTGTCTTGGGTCATATTGACCATGGCAAGACCTCAATTTTGGATTATATTAGAAAAACTCACATTCAAGAAAAAGAAACCAGCGGAATTACTCAGCATATCGGCGCTTACCAAATTGAGGTTCCTCTAAAGGGCAAAATTACTTTTATTGATACTCCAGGCCACGAAGCTTTTTCAGCTATCCGCTCAAGAGGAGCCAAGGTAGCTGATATTGCTGTTTTGGTTATTGATGCTGTCGAAGGAGTTAAGGCTCAAACCAAAGAAGCAATTTCACATATTAAAAACGCTTCTCTTCCTTTTATTGTTGCTTTTAATAAAATTGATAAGTTTGGTGCTGATTCTCAAAGAGTCAAACAAGAGTTATTAAAAGAAGAGATTGTTGTTGAAGATTTGGGCGGCAATGTTCCGGCTATTGCCGTTTCAGCTAAAACCGGCCAAGGCATTGCTGAACTTTTAGATTTAATTCTTTTGGTTGCTGAAATGGAAAAATTGGAAGCTGATTTTTCTGTTTTGGCTGTTGGCACGGTTATTGAATCATTTTTAGACAGCCAAAGAGGACCAATAGCCACTGTCATTGTCAGCGAGGGGGTTTTCAAGAAGAGCGACGTTGTTGCTACACCTTCAGCAATTGGCAAAATTAAGAAATTAGAAGATTTCCAGGGCAAAGAATTATTGCAAGCTGAGCCCGCTTCTCCAATGGTTGTTTTGGGATTAGAGCAAGCGCCAAAAATCGGTGAAAACTTAAGAGTTTTTTTAGATCTGGAATCAGCTAAAAGCCAGATTAAAAAAATAGAAGAAAAGAAAATTACCGAAGTTAAAGAAAACGATAAAGATCAAAAGACTCTTCATTTAATTATTAAAGCTGATGTTAATGGCTCTTTAGAAGCAATTGAACAAATGTTGATGGTTATTCCCCAAGACAGGATTAATTTAAAAATACTCAAGTCAGAAGTGGGAGCAATAAACGAAAGCGATTTAAAATTAGCTAAAGATTTCAGAGCCATGATTATTGGTTTTAGGATTAAAATCAATCAGACCGCTGCAATCTTTTTGGAAAGAGAAAAGATTAAAATAATCCAGGCCGATGTCATTTATGAATTAATTGAAGGAGTCAGAAATATGATGGAAAGAATGCTGGTCCCTAAAGAAGTAAGGACTGATTTGGGAAAAATTAAAGTTTTAATTGTTTTTATGACTGATAAGAACCGCCAGATTGTTGGCGGCAGAATTAATAGCGGAGAAGTGGAAAAAGGAGCCAGATTAGAGGTTTATAGAAACGAAGAATTGGTTGGTAAGGGTAAAATAATTAATCTTCAAAGAAACAAAAAAGATGTCCCAAAACTCTCCAAAGGAGATGAATGCGGCATATTATATGAAGGAACTGGTCGGATTGAAAAAGGGGACGAAATAGTTGTTTACAAAGAAGAAAGGCAAAAAGAAATATTGTAATTTAAAAAAAATGTCTCATAGAATTCTACGCCTTAATGAGTTAATCCAACAGGAGCTTAATCAAATTATCTTGCGCGAAATTGAGTTTCCAGTTAATATTTTAGTGACACTGACGCGAGTGGAGGTGATTAGCGATTTATCTGAAGCTAAAGTATATATTAGTTGCCTTCCTGATTCTTGGTGTCTCAAAGCTATTAAAATATTAAAAACAAATATTTACGATATTCAACAGCAATTAAATCATAGACTGAATATAAAAATGGTTCCAAAAATAAGATTTGTTGAAGAAAAACAAACCAGAGAAGCGGGCAGAGTAGAAGAGCTTTTAGAAAAGATTAAGAGAAAATATTGAAAAAGATCTTAAAATAGTTAAAATACAAACTATCAAGGCCAGGTAGCCAAGCAGCTAAGGCAGCAGTCTGCAAAACTGCTATACATGGGTGCAATTCCCGTCCTGGCCTCAAAAAAGAAAGAAATTTAAAAATTAAGCCCGGGTGTTGGAATGGTAGACAAGGTTGACTTAAAATCAACTGGGTTTTCACCCGTGAGGGTTCGACTCCCTCCTCGGGCACAAACAAAAAACCCGCCTTCAAGCGGGTTTCTATCGTTATTGTTTTATTTAATTGTCCAAAACTTCAATATAGGTTTTTTTGACTCCAAAGTCAGTAGCTTGGTCGTGGGAAGGAAACCAGAGATCAATCTGATAAGGACTTTTTAAATAATGCATCCTATCTTCAACAACGAAAATCTTGTTTCCATATAATTCTGGTATTTTTACCCTAGTATTAAATGGCAAGAGATTATTAGCTATTACTCCGTCTCTAACTGTTTTTCCCGAGGCGGTAATAAAAGGAGTGTCATCAGTTTCCCAAACATTACTGGAATAAGCGGTAGCTATAACCTTCATTTTCTTGTTTTCTGACTGGCTGTTGCTTGGCAAAAGAGTGTTTTGCTCGGCCATAGCCAGTTTATTTGTTAAATCCAGGGCATCAGGGGAGAATTTCTTTTGATTAGCGGTTTTTGACCCAAAAACAGGTGGAAAACTAATAAGAATCCCCAGAATTATTAATGTTATGATGTAAAATTTTTTGTTATTTTGACTCATATAGTGATTGTATGACAAAACCCCTTTATCTTAGGGGTTGCTATATCATATTATATTTTCCAATTTGTGTCAATGGGTTTTGGAGCGGGAGACGGGATTTGAACCCGCGACCTTCTCGTTGGCAACGAGACGTTCTACCACTGAACTACACCCGCAACTTAAGTGCCGAGGAATGGAATCGAACCATCGACCTTCTCTTTTTCAGAGAGACGCTACTACCACTGAGCTACCTCGGCAAATATATTCATTTTACAATCGAAATTGCTAGCCATCAATCTATTAGTGGACATTGAGGGATTCGAACCCCCGACCTTCGCGATGTAAGCGCGACGCGCTGACCAACTGCGCCAAATGTCCCTGTCTAGAAGTTAGTGCCCGAGGGGAGATTTGAACTCCCATAAGCTAATGCTCGCTACCACCTCAAGGTAGTGCGTCTACCAGTTCCGCCACCCGGGCCTTCTGTCTTTATTCGGTTGCTTCTTTTTTATCTTCCGGAGTTTTTATTTCAGTAGGTTCTTTGGCTGTTTCTGGCTCTAGAGCAATCTGCTCAAAGTCTATATTCTTTAATTTTCCCCTCTTGCCCCTAGCTTCCCTTAAATAATAAAGCTTAGCTCTTCTTACTTTGCCTTTTTTAATGACTTCTATCTTTTCAATATTAGGAGAGTGTATGGGAATGGTTTTTTCCACTCCAACTCCAGAAAGAACTTTTCTTATATTAATGGTTGAGGATACTCCCTTTCCGTGCTTAATAGCCAAAACTAAGCCCTCAAAAATTTGTATTCTTTCTTTGTCTTTTTCTTTGATTTTTTGATGTACCCTGACAGTGTCGCCCGGGCGAATATCGGGCAAACCTTGTTTTAACTGCATTTTATTGAACTGTTCAATTTTTGTAATCATATTATTTAATGTTTTCTAAAATAATTTTTAATTCTTCTGGCAAATCAGAGTAAAACTCTTTTGTTTTACCATTTATTAGTTTTATTTTCAAATAATTAGCGTGTAAAAACTGTCTTTTTAGGTCCTTAGGACAAGGCTGTTTTTTGAATCCATAGAGCTTGTCTCCAACAATTGGGTGGCCCAAATAGGCGAATTGAACCCTTAATTGGTGTTTTCTGCCGGTTTGCGGTTGGGCTTCAATTAAAGTGAAACGCTCAAATTTTTTAATTATCTTGTATTTAGTTATTGCTTCTTTTAAATTTTTTCTTTCTGCTCCTGGTTCCAAAGCTGAGAAAACTCTTTGCTTTTTTCTATCTTTACCTCCCCTAGCCAAAAGGGTTTTAATCTCTCCTTGTTCTGTTTTTAATTTACCGACCGCTAACAAAATATACTTTTTTTTTATCTCTTTGTCTTTAAATTGCTTCTGTAAAAACTCTAGGGCCTTATCGTTTTTGGCAATTAATAGGATTCCGGAAGTGTCTTTATCTAATCTATGGACTCTTTTTGGGAAATCATCAGAAATCATCCCGGCTGGCTTATCTATTACCAGTAAATCATCGTCTTGGTAAATAATTTTTAATTCTTCATTGATCATATTGGTGGGCGATACAGGACTTGAACCTGTGGCCTTCGCAATGTCAGTGCGATGCTCTGCCAACTGAGCTAATCGCCCATATTTGTGGACGCACCTGGACTCGAACCAGGGACCCCGGCTTTAATATTCGCCAAAATTTTTTTTATTTATTTTGGTAAATATGTTTTACCAGGGGCAGAGCTGTGGGCGTGGAAGGGATCGGACCTTCGACCCTCACTTTATAAGAGTGATGCTCTACCGCTGAGCTACACGCCCTTAACAAAACATAACAGTCGTGCTCTAACCAACTGAGCTATGCGTCCTTAAAGACGTCCAGACTAAACTCGCCTGATTTTTACACTAATTGATTTTTCCTTCTTTGTCGAGGGTCTTACTAGTTCCAATATTTGCTCATTCTTTTTCGTTTCTTTTTTGCCGATCAGCTCTTCAAACTCTTTTCTTTCAATGGTTTCTTTTTCTATTAAAGTTTTAGCAACCCTGTCTAATAGATCTTTTTTCTGAATTAAAATCTTTTCAGCCATTTTTTGGGCGTCATTGATAAATTTAGCTACCTCTTTGTCTATTTTAGCAGCAATTTTTTCAGAATAGTTTCTTTGTCCTGAAATTTCTTTGCCCCAAAAGACCATTTCCTCTTTATCTCCGAAAGTAATTGGCCCCAAAGAAGACATTCCGTATTGCATAACCATTTTTCTAGCTAATTCAGTTGCTCTTTCTAAGTCATTAGCTGCGCCAGTGGTTATCTCTTTGAATTTAATCTTTTCTGCCGAAAAACCAGCCAACAGAATTGTCATATCATTTAAAAATTCTGATTTTGTCTTCATTTTCTTTTCTTCAGTTGGAACTTTGAGAGTATAGCCAGCCGCCATACCCCTGGCGACAATAGATACTTTTCTGACCGGCTCTTCAGTGGGCATAAAAGAAGCAGCTAAAGCATGGCCAGCCTCATGGAAAGCGGCAATTTCTTTTTCTTTTTTTGATAAAATGTGGCTTTTTCTTTCTGGGCCCAATAAAACCTTTTCAATTGATTCCAAAAGATCTTCTTGAAAAACCTGGGACTTGTTTTTTCTAGCTGCCAATAAGGCTGCTTCATTAACAACATTAGCCAAATCTGCTCCGGTAAAACCAGGTGTACGTTCAGCCATTTCTCTTAAGTTGACGTTTAAAGATAAAGGCTTGCCCTTGCAATGGATTTTAAGAATTTGCTCCCGGTCTTCAATATCGGGTAAATCCAGAACTATTTTTCTGTCAAAACGTCCTGGCCTTAGAAGAGCTGGGTCTAAAACATCGGGACGATTAGTGGCGGCCATAACAATTCTGGTATCATCTCTTTCAAAGCCATCCATTTCAACCAGAATCTGGTTTAATGTCTGTTCTCTTTCATCGTGGCCACCGCCAATGCCAGCTCCCCTTACTCTTCCCACGGCATCAAGTTCGTCAATGAAAATTATTGATGTGCCAGTTTTTTTGGCAGTAGCAAATAAGTCTCTTGCCCGGGAAGCGCCAACTCCAACAAAAAGTTCAACAAATTCTGAGCCAGATATGGAAAAGAAGGGAACATTGCCCTCTCCAGCCACGGCTCTGGCCAGCATTGTTTTACCAACTCCACTTGGCCCAACCAACAGAACTCCTCTGGGGATGCGGGCTCCCATTTTCAGGTATTTCTGAGGGTTTTTTAAAAAATCCACAATTTCTTGCAATTCTTCTTTGGCTTCTTTTAAACCAGCTACATCTTTAAAAGTAATTCTTTCTTTGATTTGTCCGTCAGCTCCGAACAATCTGGCTTTGGCCTTGGTAAAATCAAAAGCCTGCATTGCCCCAGCCTTAGATTGCTTAAAAATAGACCAGAAAAAGAAACCAAACAATAATAACGGTGCTATGACAGAGACTAAAGATAATAGTCCCAGCCAATTATTTTCTGTTGCCTGAGTTTCTACACCCACCTTACTTAATTGTTCTTTATTAACTCCATAATTGAGTAAAGATTGGGAAAGAGATGTTTCGGTTTCTTTACGCGACAGAGCCTGGGTGTCATTTTGGTAAGAAACCAAAAGATTGTCCCCGGAAATAACAATTTTTTTCACATCGCCTTGGTTGATCTTTTGAACCAAATCAGTAATAGACAAATTCTTTTCTATTTCAAAAGGAGGGGAGAATAAGCTGAATATCCCCGAAATTACCAATAAAATGAGAAAAATTATTAAGAAATTTTTTATTAGAGCTTTCATCACGTTGCCAAAGATAATGTAATTTTATGCTCTTTAGGATCAACTGAAAGAATTTTAAACTTATATTTTTCTCCTACTTTAAGTTTTTCTTTCATTTGCTCTTGGCTGCCCAGTTCAGAAACATGAATCAATCCTTGGATTTTCTCTTCTACTTTTATAAAAGCGCCAAAAGGATTTAATTTTAGCACCTCGCCGGATATAACAGCCCCTTCTTTGTATCTTTGGTCAATATCCTGCCAAGGATCGTGCTTTAATGCTTTTAAGGACAGAAAAACTTTATTGTCATTAACGTTAATGATTTTAGCCTCTATCTCTTCATCCATTTTAACAATCTTGGACGGGTCTTCAACAATAGCCCAATCTAATTCAGAAATATGGATGAGTCCTTCTAGTTTTTCTTCCCCGAAATTAACAAAGACTCCAAAATCAGTAATGCCAGTCACGGTTGTCATAACAATCTGGCCAATTTGATATTTCTTTAATACTTCTTTGATTTTTTCTGAATCTTTAGCTCTTTCTGAAAGAATCAATTTGTTGTCTCTGAAAGAAATGTCAAAAACCTTAACAGTTAGGTCTTTGCCAACAAACTCTTGAAGAGCGCTTAGGATTTTGTTAGAATCTGCTCCCTCCACTCTGGGATAGTGTTCGGCATTAAGCTGAGAAACTGGCAAAAAGGCATTGACTCCATGAACTCTGGCCAAAAGTCCTCCTTTATTGGCTCCTAAAATTTTTACTTCTACCAATTCTTCATTGTCTTTTAATTCTTTTAATTTGTCCCAGGACAATTCTTGAGAGGCGCTGCTGATTGACAATTCAATGTAGCCGTCTTTGTTATCTACTTCAACCACTTTGGCGGAGACATTAGCTCCTATGCCCATTTCTTTTAATTCCTCTTTGGCATTATAAAATTCCCGGCCATAAATTATTCCTGTACCAAAAGGACTAATATCTAAAAACACAGCCGATCTGCCCCTGCCGATAACTTTTCCTTCGACAATCTGGCCAACTCTTAATGCCTTAAATTGGTCGTCTTTTTCTAATAATTTTTTCATATTTTTTTACTTTCGCGCCCTCACAATGCCTCAAGTTTGATACTGGATAAATCTTACAATATTTTAATTGTTTTTTCAACATTTTTGTAGTAAAATTGAAAGATAAGAATCAGCAAAACAAAAATTATGAAGATTATTTGGTATGGTCAATCCTGTTTTCAAATTATCGCTCAGACAGAAAAAAATGAAAAAATCTCAATAGTCATCGACCCTTTTGATAGCGAGGTCGGATTGAAACTTCCCAAATTAGAAGCTGATATTTTATTAATTACCCACGACCACCACGATCACAATAATGCCAAAGCAGTTTCGGGCAATCCTTTTGCAATTACTGGCCCTGGAGAATATGAAACTAAGGGGGTGTTTATCCAAGGCATTCCTGCTTTTCACGATGATGTTTTGGGAAAAGAGCGCGGGGAAGTAACAATGTACGCTATTGTGGTAGAAGATATCTCAATTTGCCATTTATCTGATTTGGGCCAAAAAGAACTAACCGCTGAACAAGTTGATATGATCAATGGAGTTGATGTTTTAATGATTCCAGTTGGCGGAATTTATACCATTGCTACCAAAGAAGCCCTAAAGATAATGTCTCAATTAGAACCCAAAATTACTATTCCAATGCATTATTCTCTAGCTGGCACAAAAATTAAATTAGCCAGTTTGGGCGAGTTTCAAAAAACATTAGGCCTTGGTTCGATCGCGCCATTAGACAGCCTGACAATTAAAAAGAAAGATTTTTCTGAAGAAGAAGCAAAAATTATAGTTCTTAAACCTTAATTTTATGTCCCCTAAAAAAGAAACTGAAAAGGAGGTTAAAAAGCCAGCTGATCAAATCAAGCCCAGAGAAATTACTCAAGAAATGGAAGAGTCCTATCTTGATTATGCAATGTCGGTTATTGTTGCTCGAGCTTTGCCTGATGTCAGAGACGGCTTAAAGCCGGTTCACCGCCGAATTCTCTATACGATGTTGGAAGATGGTTTGAAACATAATACTAAATTTAGAAAATCAGCAACTATTGTGGGAAGCGCACTCGGACGCTATCACCCACATGGAGATGTGGCTGTTTATGATGCTTTAGTCAGAATGGCCCAAGATTTTTCCTTAAGATATCCCCTGGTTCAGGGTCAGGGAAATTTTGGTTGTTTTACAAAAGACACAAAAGTAAAGCTTTGCGATGGGAGAAGTTTGAGTTTTGAAGAATTGATAAAAGAACAAAAACAAAGCAAAAAGCACTGGACTTTTAGCTTTAATCCAGAAACCGAAAAGATTGAAATCGCTGAAATTAAAAATCCAAGATTGACTCGAAAAAACGAAAAAATTATTGAGGTAACTTTAGATAATGGAGAGAAAATTAAATGTACATTAGATCATCAATTTTTGTTAAGAAATGGGAATTATAAAGAAGCTAAAAATTTAAAATCAGGAGATTCTTTAATGCCCGCTTATTTTAATATAAGGCGCATTAGGAGTCATTATAATTATCTTGCGGTATTGCAGCCCTTTACTGGTTACTACGAATTTATTCACAAGCTTGCCGATGAGTATAACGAACAGAATAAAAAAATAAAAAGGATTCGAAGTCCATATATACTCCATCACAAGGATTTTAATAAATTCAATAATTCTCCAGACAGTATAGAGAGACTTACGATTAAGCAACATTACAAAGTACATCTTAAACAAAGTAAGAATTTGTGGAAAGAAAAAGGAGATGAATTTCGGGAAAAGCACAGAGAATCTTTAAAAAGAACATTATCTGATCCAATTATTCGGAAAAAACTCTCAGAAAATTCCAAAAAACTTTGGAAAGATCCGATATATAGAGCAAAATATTCAAAAGACCATTTTAGTAGAATGGCAAAAGAATTATGGAAAGACCCAAAGGTTCTAGAATTTCATAGAGAAAAAGCAATAAAACAATGGCAAAATCCAGAATTTAGAGAAAAAATATTAGATAATCTTGCCAAGATAAGAAAACAGAGAGTTCTAGAGAATCCTTATTATATGAAACAACTCGCTCAAAAAGCTGCCATTTCTCTTGAGAAAAAATGGGGAATTCCTTCCTATAAGCAAAGAGTTATAAAAAGTAAAATTTTAGTATATGTTCATTCTTTTTTGAAGAAATATCCAAAGATTACTCCAGAAGTTTATGAGAAAGAAAGAACCAATAATGGTGTACCAAAATTAGAAAACGCCTTAAATTATTTCGACAACTTCTCCAAAATTTTAATAGAATCACGAAATTATAACCACAAAGTGATCGAAACTAGAATTATTCGAACAAGAGAAGATGTTTATGATTTAACCACCGATCCTTGGCACAATTTTCTTTTAGACGCCGGCGTGTTTGTTCATAACTCGATTGATGGAGATTCGCCATCTGCGATGAGATATTCTGAGGCCAAGTTGGCCAAAATCGGCGAAGAGATGTTAAAAGATATTGAGAAAGATACAGTTGATTTTATTGACAACTATGACGGCACCAGAAAAGAACCAACTGTTTTGCCATCGCCCGTACCCCAGCTTCTTTTGAATGGATCTTTGGGCATTGCCGTTGGCATGGCCACCAATATTCCTCCGCATAATCTTTCTGAAGTTTGCGATGCTTTGGTTTATTTGTTAGACAAACCCAAAGCTGACACCGAAGATTTATTTCAGTTTATTAAAGGTCCGGATTTTCCAACCGGCGGCGAGATTTTTGATACTAAAGAAACAATTCAAGCTTATTCGCAGGGAAGAGGCTCGATTGTTACCCGAGGCAAAGCTGAAATAGTTGGAGAAGATGATGGCGATAAAAAACAAATTTTAATTACCGAGATTCCTTATCAAATTCAGAAATCAACTTTGGTTGAAAGGTTTGCTGAATTGGTTTCCGAGAAAAAGATTCAAGGAATCAAAGACATTAGAGATGAGTCAGATAAAGACGGATTAAGAATAGTGATTGATTTGCAAAGAGGAGTTAATGCCAAGAAAGTTTTAAACCAACTTTATAAATTCAGCAGTCTGCAAAAGAATTTTTATTTAAATCTATTAGCTTTAGTAGACGGAATCCAGCCCAAGGTTTTATCTTTGGCTGATTTTCTAAATTACTTTTTAGATCACAGAAGAATAGTCATTGTCAGAAGAACTAAGTATGAATTAAATGAAGCCAAGGCCCGAGCTCATATTTTGGAAGGATTAGTCAAATGCTTGTCTCACATTGACGAGGTAATTAAAATAATTAAGAAATCGGCTAGCCGCCAGGATGCTCATCAAAACCTAAGAAAGCGCTTCAAACTGAGCAGCTTGCAAGCTGATGCTATTTTGGAAACCAAATTAGCAGCCTTGGCCAAATTGGAAAGAGAAAAAATAGAAGATGAGCTCAAGCAGATTGAGACCAGGATTAAGGAATTAATGGCTATTTTAAAGAGTCCGGAAAGAATTAAAGGAGTAATCAAAAAAGAACTAATTGCCCTTAAAGAAGAATTTGGCGATCAGCGCAAAACCAAGGTGAATAGCCACAAAGTTGGAGAATTTACTTTAGAAGATTTGATTCCTCAAGAGCAAACCCTAATTACTTTAACTCAAGGCGGCTATATTAAAAGATTGAATCCATCTACTTACAAGGCTCAGCACCGAGGCGGAAAAGGAATGCTGGGAATGAAAACGGTTGGCGAAGACATTATTGAGCACTTTGTTTTAGCCAATACCCACGATTCTTTACTGCTTTTTACTGATTCAGGAAAGGTTTTCCAGGTGCCAGCCTATGAAATTCCAGAAGGCAATCGAGTGGCCAAAGGAAGGGGTCTTTTAAACTTTGTTGAGATTTCGTCAGAAGAGAAGGTTTTGTCCATTTTTGCCTTAGAAAAAGACAAAAAACAATTAGAAGGAAAATGCTTAGTCATGGTTACCAAAGATGGTATAATTAAGAAAACCGCTCTTGATCAATTTACCAATATGAGGCGGTCGGGATTAATAGCCATTCTTTTAAAGAAAGGAGATGTCTTAAGAAAGGTTAAATTAACCAAAGGCAATGATGAGGTAATTTTAGTGACTAAAAGGGGCCAATCAATCAGATTCCCAGAAAAAGACGTCAGGCCAATGGGCAGAAGCGCTTCAGGAGTCAGGGGTATTAGATTAAAGAAAGGCGATGAAATTGTAGGAATGGATATTATTGAACCCCAGACCAAACTTTCAGATCCTAAGGCCAAAAAACCAATCAGCTATTTATTAATAGTTATGGAAAATGGTTATGGCAAAAGAACTGATTTGAAAGAATATCGAAAACAGGGTCGAGGCGGTTCAGGTATTAAAACAGCCAACGTCACTGCTAAAACCGGCGAGATTGTTTCTAGTCAAATATTGAACGAAGAAAAAGACCTTATCGCCATTTCTCGCAAAGCTCAGGTTATTAGAACCAGCATTGATCAAGTTTCCAAACTTTCTCGAGCCACTCAGGGAGTAAGAATTATGAAAGTTGAGCCGGGAGATAAAGTGGTTTCAATACTTTGCATCTAAATTATGAAAAGCTTTCTTGATCCAGAATCAGTTCTCAAGCAGCTAAAGCTTAAAACCAATATGACGGCAGTGGATTTTGGTTCTGGCTCGGGCGGCTGGGCAATACCCTTAGCTGAAAAATTAGAAGACGGCAAAGTAATCGCCATTGATATTTTAGAAGAACCCCTTTCAGCGCTTAAATCTAAATTAAAAGCAAAAAACATTGATAATATTGAAACCATTCAATCCAACGTTGAGAGTTTGAATGGTTCCAAGTTGTTTTCTGAATCCTGTGATCTGGTTTTAATGACCAATCTTTTATTCCAAACAAAAGACAAAGAAGTGGTTTTAGAAGAAGGAAAAAGGATTTTGAAAGACCTTGGCAAGATTTTAATAGTTGATTGGAAAACCAACCAATCTTTTGGGCCTGGAGGCAAGGGGATATCGGCTGAAGAAATTAAAAAATTAGCCAAAAAATTATCTTTAAAAGTTGAAAAAGAATTTGAAGCCAGCCCTTACCATTGGGGCTTGATTTTGGGGCGTTAGCGAAAAAAACAAGGTTCTTTCTCTTGAGAAAGGTTCTTATTCTGGTAAAATGAATTAAGAATAAAAAATATGAAAAAGAATAATTTAATTTTAATAGCATCTTTGTCTTTCTTTAGTCTAGTTCTATCCTCAAACGCAATGGCTGCATCTTGTGACGCTTATTGCGCCGATCCAGCAAATGTTTCACCGCCAGCTGACCAGGTTTGTATTTGTAATCCCTTACAAGCCAAAAGTTTTGAGGAAATTATTGATAATGTTATCAATTTCATTTTTACTATATCTTTTGTAATAGCTCCTTTAATGATAGTTTGGGCTGGAGGAATGTATATTACGTCTAGTGGAGATGAGAAAAAAATTATAATAGCCAAAAATATGATTTTATATACGCTTGCTGGCATGGCTATTCTATTGTTTTCAAAGGGCTTTGTTGCTATAATTAATCAATTGCTAAAAGGATAATTAGAATTTAAAGGTCGGTTTCTTTAAGGTTAAAATATTAAAGATATTAAATATTAAAAACACATGAATAAATTTATATTAGCTTCATTACTATTGGCTGTAGCAATAATAGCAGTTGTTCCAGTTGCATTTGCAGAGACAGTCCCGGCAGAGCTAAATTCCTGCGTCATAAAGCATAATCTGACCGATTCCACATGGACGAGTAGAGGCATTGATTGCCCTGGGGTGAACGCAACATGTGCTCTTAACTCCACGACACAAACTTGTGCAACTTGTTGTTTAGTAGACAAGGTCTATACGTTTACTGATTGGCTTTTTGTTGCAATAGTTATTTTCGTTACAATTAAGATTCTTCAGGGAGGTTACGAAATTCTTACCTCTGCTGGTGATGAGAAGAAACTTACTGCTGGAAGGTCAAATATTTTATGGGCATTAGCCGGTATGGCCATTGCTTTATTTGCCAGAGCTATTCCTCTTGCCGTAGTCGGCTTATTAAGATAAATAGGTTTTATCAAAGCAAATAATCCCCTCTACCATGAATGGTGGGGGATTATTTTTTTATTTTAAAGTATTAAAACAAAAAAATTAATTAGTTGATTTTTTTACTTTAAAGCAATAAGATGATTTACTAAATATGTCAGCCCGGGTGGCGGAATTGGCAGACGCGATAGGTTTAGGACCTATTGAGATTTATCTTGTGGGAGTTCAACTCTCCCCCTGGGCACCAAATAATATAATAAAATAAAATAAACAAAAAACTTGGGGACGTCAGACGTCCCCAAGTTGTTTATTTATTCGTTTAATTTTTTAACCAAGATTTTTCTTTTCTTTTCTCTAAATACCTTGGGTATTCTGATGGTTAATATACCATCTTTCATTGTTGCTCTAACCCGATTAGGATCAACCTCTACTGGCAAAATTATTTCTCTGGAGAATTGACCCCAATAGCATTCTTGAGTAAAGTAATCTCCTTCTTCACTATTGGGTTTACCTCTTTTACCCCTAATAGTAACCACATCGCCTTCAAGTGAAATATCTAATGCATCTGGCCTTATGCCAGCAATAGCCGATTGGATTACTAATTCTTCTTTGGTTTGGAAAACATCAACTGATAATTGTCCTTCAGGAACCAACCAATCTTTTTTTTCTTCTTTAATTTCATCCGGGCTCATTTTTTTAGCTTTTAAGATGATTCTTTTGTTGACCTTGGGCTCAATTGGCTCTTGATTTAATTCTTTTTTAAGTTCTTGAATCTTAGTCTCTTCTACTTGTTCTACTTGTCCCGCAATTATTGGCTCTTCTGGCTTTTCTTCTTTAATCACTACTTTTTTTGTTTTCTTTTCAATCGGCCTTCTTTTTTTATTTGCTTTTTCTTCAATTTTTTCTTCTGGGATTTCAACACCCATTCCTTTTTTTAATTTTTCTAAGAATGAATTGGCCATATTAATTAAAAATAATTTTCTTTTAAATCTTTAAATCCGATAGAAACAACTAGGCCCAAACTCATAATAATAAAAATTGGAATTAAAAATCCTATTGTTCCTCCTTTCATTATAAAGAAATTAAACAAACCATGCAAATAGATGGCAAGAGTTAATCCTCGCAATACAAGTCTGAATTTTTCTTGGCGGTATCTGGAAAAAGAAACAGCCAGCCAAAATCCAACAACTGCCGAGCAAAGAGCATGTAAAGATATTGCCCCTAAAAAGCGCAGCAAAATGAGTACAAGCGTTTTTTCTAACATTAACGAAGAAGCAACTCCAAAAAGAATTAAAACATTTTCTGAAGCGGCAAAGCCCAGGGCAGCAACTATCATATAAATCATGGCATCAACCGGTTCGTCGAATTCATTGCTTTTCATAATCTCTCCTCTGACCACCAGATATTTAAGTGATTCTTCAACCAAAGCTGCTCCCAAAAGAATATTAGCAATTGATGCTAAGAATGGAGATAAATTAATTTTGGCCAATTCTAAGGCCAATCCTTTTTCAATGAAAATGGCTGGCAGAGCGCTGGCCATGCCCCATAAAAATATTCTTAAGATCATTAATTTGGGCTCAGGATGTTTGTCTCTTTTTAAGTAGAATAAGAGCCAAAGAATGCTAGGGGTCATTCCTAAAATGATATAGAGAGGATAATTCATGTTTTGGGCCAAGGCTCAATTATTAAATAATTTTTGTTTTTAATTGGCAGTGTCTGGTAAATTTCTTCGGTTATAAAAGGCATAAATGGATGGAGCATGGTTATAACTTGCTTTAATATCGCAATAAGCGTTTGTTGGCGCGACAGCTTGGCTTTGGCATCTGATCCAGCCAGGATTGGTTTGCTTTCTTCTATAATAACATCGGCAAAACGATGCCAAATGTATTGGTATATTTTTTCAGCTGCTAAATAAAAACGGTATTCTTCAAAATCAGAAGTAATATCTTTAGTAATATCAGATAATTCTTTTAAAAGAGATTTGTCAGAAGCTGAAAATATTTTTTTTGAATCAGCTGTAATTCCTTCGGTATTGGAATCTATGAACCGATGGATATTCCAGAGCTTGTTGACGAAATTCTTATATCCCTTGATTTTGTTTTCCGCCAAAGACATATCAGTTCCCGGAGAGTTGCCGACTATCAAAGCCATTCTTAAAGCATCGGTGCCGTATTTATCAATGATATTTAGCGGATTAATGACATTTCCTTTGCTTTTGCTCATCTTTTGGCCTTGGGCGTCATTAACCAAGCCGTGCAGATAAACAGTATGAAAAGGAACTTTCTTTTGGAGATAAAGACTGAAGATAACCATGCGCGGCACCCACTTAAAAATGAGATCATGGCCGGTTTCCATAACATCGGTCGGATGAAACTTTTTCCAATCTTTTCCCTGGCTATAACCCAAAGAGAGAAGCGGCCACTGGCCAGAAGAAAACCAGGTGTCAAAAGTGTCAGTATCTTTTTTAAGCAGTCCTTGGCATTTCGGACATTTTGATTCTTTATCTTCAAGGTCAGGAAAAGCAAAATCGCAAGAAGTGCAAATTTTAGCTGGAATCGGGATTCCCCAAACTATTTGACGGGAAATATTCCAATCAATACTGTTGGTCATCCAATATCTGAATATTTTTTCATAATTATCAGGTATAAATTTGATTTTACCCTGATCAACTGCCTTCAAAGCACTCTCGGCCAATGGTTTCATTTTAACAAACCACTGATCCATAATTTGCGGCTCAATGGGCGTATTGCATTTATAACAACAAGGAACGCTGTGAATGTAATTTTCTTCAATTCTTACGAGCAATCCTTTTGATTTTAGTTTTTCTATTATTTTAGGTCTGGCTTCAACGATCTTTAAGCCAGCAAACTCTCCGGCCAGGGAAAGCAGTTTTCCTTTAAAATCAATTATTTGCTCTTTGTCTAATTTGTGTTTTTCCGCTATGGAAAAATCTATTGCATCATGCCAGGGCGTAATAGTCATTGCTCCTGTGCCAAAAGTCATGTCTATCGCTTCATCTTTAATGATAGTTGCAGTTACTTTACCATTAATCCACTCTGCTTGAAAAGTATCACCATGTTTATATTGGCTATAACGAGAATCTTTGGGATGAACAACAACATATTTGTCGCCGAATTTGGTTTCAGGCCGAGCTGTTCCTATGACAAACGGCCCATATTGGAGATAGTAAAAAGGATCTTTTTTTTCTTCAGTAGTTGTTTCCACGTCAGAAAGAGTTGTCTGATGCTTGGGACACCAATTAATGATTCTTTTGCCGCGAAAAACTAGATGATCGTCATACATTTTTTTAAATGTTTTCTGCGCCTCTTTAACAACTTCCGGGTCAAGAGTGAATTTTTCGCGCGACCAATCGCAGGAAGCGCCCAGGCTTTTAATTTCTTCTTCCATGAATTTCTTATTCTCTAGGGTGAAAGAATATATTTCTTTGTATAAGTCTTGGCGATCCATATTAAAACGCGATCGGCCTTCTTTTTCCAATTTCTTTTCATAGACGATTTGGGTTTCAAAGCCAGCGTGGTCTGCGCCCGGAACCCAGAGGGCTTTATATCCTCTCATTCGTTTATAACGGATCATAATATCTTCCAGAGTAACAAAAAGAGCATGTCCTGCGTGCAGATGCCCATTGGCATTAGGCGGAGGCATGATTATGGTAAATGGTTTTTGGTGTCTTTTGGGCAAGTTATCAGGATTGAAATAGCCGCTTTCTTCCCATTTTTTATAGATCCTACCCTCAGTAGTCTTATGGTTGTAATTTTTATCAAGCATGTTGTTTATTCATTTTAACCTTAAATTGGCCTTAGCTTCAATGCTCTTGGGAATTTTCTCTTTAGTTTTCAGCCAATTAAAATATCCAGTTATTGCCACCATTACTGCATTATCAGTAGAATATTTTTTATCAGGAACAAATAATTTAATTTTAGATTTTTTAGCCTGCTGTTTGAATCTTTTTCTTAATTGGCTATTGGCTGTTACTCCTCCTCCTAAAATAATTGATTTCACTCGGTATTCTTGGGCTGCTTTGAAAGTTTTAGCTAAGAAAACATCAATAGCAGCATTTTGAATTTCATGAGCCATGGCTCTGACATATTCTGGGGATTTTTGTATCTTGGGAGATTGGGATTGATAATGGTATAACACAGCAGTTTTTAGACCGGAAAAACTGAAGTTATAGTTTTTCTGATTAATCATCGGCCTTGGCAAGCCGACAGAGGACGGGCCTCTGTTTTTTGCTTTGGAGGCGCAAGCTTCGATAGCTGGTCCGCCAGGATAGCTCAAGCCCAGAACTCTGGCCGTCTTGTCGAAACACTCGCCAGCTGCATCGTCTAAGGTTTCTCCTAAGATTTTGTATTTTCCAAATTTTTTTATCAGGATTAATTGGGTATGCCCCCCAGAGACTATTAATGCAATTGCTGGAAACATTTTCGCTTTTCGCTTTTCGTTTTTCGCTTTGCTAATGAAATTAGCAAAGATATGAGCTTCAATGTGGTTGACGGGAATTGCCGGTATTTTTAATTGCTTTGATAATTTTTTAGCAAAATTAATTCCTTGCCATAAGCACGGCTCCAATCCTGGTCCATTGGTTACAGCAATCAAATCTAATTGAGGATTTTTTTGGCCAAAAGATTTTTTTAAAACTGTTTTATAAACTATTGGCAGATTTTTTTCATGCTCTCTTTTAGCCAGCATTGGATAAACTCCACCATACTGGGCATGGATTTTTGTTTGAGAAGAAACAATATTAGAAAGAACTTCAAAAATAGCTTTTCGTTTTTCGTTTTTCGCTTTACACTTTATTATACTGATGCCAGTATCGTCGCAGCTTGTTTCTATGCCCAAAATGTTCATATAGCCATTTTATCTTTTTATTGTTTTATTTCAAACCTTAATTTGTTAAAATTAAGTAAAAATCAATTGATCTTTTTTAATTTTTCGCATAGAATAAAAAACATCTTGACCCCATCGTCTAGAGGCCTAGGACATCGGGTTTTCATCCCGACAACCGGGGTTCGAATCCCCGTGGGGTCGCTTTTAGACCTATATGTTAGAAAATCCGCTGGAAATTACTAAATCTTTCCAAATTCATAATTCTAAAGATAGAAAAATTTTTAGGTTTTTTGAAACAATACCAGGACTATTGTCTTGGCTAACGCTTTTTTTAGCTTTTTGGCTATCCAGAACAACGCCAATCTTGGTCGCTTTTTTTATTATTGTCTTTGATATTGTTTGGCTGTTAAGAGTTTTTTATCTTTCTTTTTATCAAATAGCCAGCTTTAGAAAACTTCAGAAGAATCTAACAATTAACTGGTTAGAAAAATTACAAAAAGATTGTCCTGATTCCTGGTCAAGCATTTATCATCTTATAACTTTACCAACCTACAAAGAGGGGTTAGAAATTATTGATGCTTCCTGTCACGCTTTGGAAAGTTGTCTTTATCCTAAGGACAAGATGATAGTTGTTTTGGCAATTGAAGAAAGGGGTGGAGAAGAAGCCCAAAAGATAGCTAAGCAAGTTCAAGACAAATACGGAAAAAGATTTTTCCGTTTCTTAGTTACTGTTCATCCAAAAGATATTGAAGGAGAAATAGCTGGCAAGGGCTCCAATGTTTCTTGGGCTCTTCAAAAAACCAAAGAAATAATAATCGATCCATTAAAAATTCCTTACCGAAACATTCTAATTTCTAACTTTGATATTGATACTAAGCCCTATCCTCATTATTTTTCAATTTTAACCTGGAATTATTTGAAAGTCGAGTTTCCATTAAGATCAAGCTATCAACCAATTCCCATTTATAATAACAACATCTGGGATTCTCCGGCTTTTTCTAGAATTATTGCCAGCTCTGGCACTTTCTGGCAAATGATGCAGCAGGAAAGGCAGGAGCAGTTGGTGACTTATTCTTCTCATTCTTTTCCTTTTATTGTTTTTGTCGACATTGGCTATCCCTCTAAAATTGTTTCTGATGATTCTCATATTTTTTGGAAGGCCTATCTTTTTTATCAAGGTAATTATCGAGTTGTGCCATTATACTATCCGGTTTCAATGGATGCGGTAATGGCTAAAAGTCTTTGGTTAACCATTGTTAATCAATACAAACAGCAGAGAAGGTGGGCTTGGGGGTCGGAAAATATTCCCTATTTGTTTTACAATTTTTTCAAAGACAAAAAACTTGCTCTCAAAGAGAAAATTCGCCATTCATTCATTTTGATAGAGGGGTTTTGGTCTTGGTCGGTCAGCGCTTTATTAATTTTCTTTTTAGGCTGGTTGCCAATTTTTCTGGGAGGAGAAAAATTCCATAATAATCTTTTGTTTTACAACCTGCCTCGTCTGACTTCTAATTTAATGACGATTTCTATGTTCGGCATGGTTATCAGCGCTGGAATGAGCTTTTTGCTTTTACCGCCTCGGCCAATCGGCTATGGCCGAATTAGAAATTTATCAATGTTTTTGCAATGGTTGCTATTGCCCGTTACTTTAATTTTATTTGGTTCTTTTCCAGCCCTAGATGCTCAAACCAAATTGATGCTTGGCAAAGAGCTTGGATTTTGGCCAACTGCCAAAACTCATCGAAGTCGATAGGCTGACCGATGATGGGTGCGACCAATTATTCACGCAAATCCTAATTATTCAAGATGGATTCTTTGTTTGAGGCTTTTTAACTCTTTTTGCAAAAGAGGATATTTTTTAAGTGAAGGATCATCTAACAGCAGGTCTTTAGCCGCATCTCTGGTTTTTTCTACCAAAGCCAAATCTTTTAATGAGGCCATTGATAAATCAGGGATTCCCCATTGCCTGGAACCAGACAAATCTCCTGGTCCTCTTATTTCTAAATCTTTTTCCGCTAATTCAAATCCATTTTGGCAAGAGATTAAAGCTTTCAAACGCTGATTGGTTGTTTGGCCCGATGATTCAGTAAAGAGAAGGCAATAGGATTGATGCTGGCCTCGGCCAACTCTTCCTCGAAATTGGTGGAGCTGGGCCAAGCCAAACCTGTCAGCCCCTTCAATCATCATCACCGTGGCATTGGGAATATCAATGCCAACCTCTATCACTGAAGTTGAAACTAAAATATCAACTTTTTTTTCTTTAAACCCTTTCATTATCTTTTCTTTTTCTTGGCTTTTCATTTTGCCGTGGAGCATGGCAATTTTTAAATCAGGAAAAACTTTTTCAGAAAGCTTAACATATTCTTCTTTGACCGCTTTAACGTCTGTCCAGATGTTGTTTTTTTGCCCTTCTTTGTTTAAAGATGGTTCAATTCTCGGGCAGATTACAAAAGCTTGCCGGCCCGAATTAATTTCTTTTTTTATAAACTGATAAGCCGATTTTCTTTCTAAAGGAGTAATTATTTTAGTAATTACTTTTTTTCTGTTTTTGGGCATCTCATCGATTAAAGATAAATCTAAATCTCCATAAACAGTTAGGGACAGGGTCCGGGGGATTGGAGTAGCGGTCATTGATAAAAAATGAGGAACTAATTTTGATTGAGAACAGAGTTTAGCTCTTTGCTTAACTCCAAAGCGATGCTGTTCATCTAAAATAACCAAAACTAATTTTTTAAAATTAATCCCATTTTGAATTAAAGCATGAGTGCCGATCAAGATATCCAGTTTTCCTTTCACCAATTTATCTAATAATTTTTCTCGCTTGAATTTTTTAGAATTAATTTTAGCTTCCTGGCTGGTTAAAATTCCTATTTTTAATTTAAAACTTTTGAGCAATTGAACAATTTGTCCGAAGTGCTGGTAAGCCAATATTTCAGTGGGAACCATAAAAGCAACTTGGAAGCCGGCCAAAACAACGTTTAGGGCGGCCATAACCGCAACTATTGTTTTACCCGAACCAACATCGCCCTCCAGCAATCTATTCATTGGTCGATGCTTTTCTAAATCTTTCAAGATTTGCCAAGCTGATTTTTTTTGAGCATTAGTCAGCTGGAACGCCAAAGATTTAACAAAGCGTTGCACAGCCTCCAGATTGAGAGGAATAACAACTGCCCTTTCTTGAGCCAAGGCTAATCTTTCTTTTAAAATTACCAAAGAAAGAATAAATAATTCTTCAAAAGAAAAGCGTTCTTTAGCTTTTTCAGCCAGCTTTTTTGAATCAGGGAAGTGGATTTGTCTTAATCCGTCTTTTAAGTCTAATAGCTTGTATTTCTTTTTAATGTTTTCCGGCAACGGATCTGTAATTTTGTTTTCCAGCGCAGTTAAAATCGGCTTTAAAATGAACCTCAACCACCTTGAAGACAGTCCTTCAGTTTCAGGATAGATTGGCACCAATCTGGCAGTGTGGATTAAATTTGATTTCTGAATTTTATTTTTTGATATTTTTTCATGGATCGGACTGGATAAGTATAGTCCGTCTGGACCCTGACTTATCTTTCCAGCCAAAACCACCATATCGCCTTTTTGCAAAATGTTTATTAAAAAGGGCTGGTTAAACCAAACCACCCCGATAGAGCCAGTTTGATCTTGGATTAAAGCATTAGTAATAAACATTCTTCTTTTCCAAGTTCTTTTAATTTCAATACTAATAATTTTTCCTTCAATGCAGACATTTTGGCCTATTTTGGCATCAGCTATATTAGTCAGATCAGAAAAATCATCATAACGAAAAGGAAAATGCCAAAGAAGATCGCGTATGGTGGCGATATTCATTTTTTTTAATTTCTTTTGGTAGTCTGGTCCAATCCGAGGAATTTTTGAAATAGAAGTATTTAAATCCATGTGCCCTCGAGAGGATTCGAACCTCTATCGGAAGGTCCGCAACCTTCTGTTCTATCCATTAGACTACGAGGGCCCAACTACGCTCTGATATACATCAGAGCTTCGATGGGCAAGCAACAATAGTTCTGGCACTGCTTGTCCTTCCGAAGCCCGAATGTAATAAGGGCGAAGGAGGAAACTACAAGGGCAGGATAAATTCAAATTAACACAAAGATTGGCCATCGGCAATTTTCCTTATTTATTATTAATATAAGAAAGGTTATCATTAAACTAACAAAGATCTTTGTCATGTGCTTTTCTAGTTATTGTTGAAATGATATAATATCAACAATGAAAGCAAATTTTGATTTTACCAAAATATTTGATTTTACTAAAATGTTTGATTTTAGTAAAACAAAAGAAGAACTGGCTGGCTTTTTTCTGTTTCAAATAGCATCCAAGAAATGTTTGGGTATCGATATTGGAACTTCGTCAGTAAGAATAATAGAGTTGTCTCGCCAAAGAGAAAGGAAAAAATTAGAAAATTACGGTGAAATACGGGCTAGTTCTATTTACAAAGATTCGTTTCGGACTTTTGATAAAAACACCCTTTTGTTTTCTAACCAAAATGTTGCCAAGGCCATTAAAGCAATTTTAGAAGAATCCAAAATTACGACTCGCAAGGCTATTTTTTCAATTCCTGACTTTTCCAGCTTTTTTACTAATTTTGAATTGCCGGCTATGACCGAAGAAGAGCTGCCACAGGCAATCCAATATGAAGCTAAACGTCATGTCCCTCTTCCTTTGGGAGAGGTGACTCTAGATTGGCAGGTTATGAACAATCAACCGGTTGGCGTAAACCAAACTTTTAAGATTCTTTTAGTAGCTGTGCCCAATGAGATTATTGATCAATACAGGAACATTGCTCAAATGGCTGGCTTAGAACTTTTTGCCCTAGAAGCAGAGGTCTTCGGACTTTTACGCTCTTTGATTCAAGAGAGCAAAGATCCGATAGCTTTAGTCGATATTGGCGCTCAAACATCAACTTGTAGTATTATTGATAAAAGCATTCTTAAAAATTCTCACAGCTTTGATCTTTCCGGCAACGAATTAACTGATATTATATCTAAAAGCCTGTCAATTGATTATGAAACTGCTGATAAGCTGAAAGAAAAAAATGGACTTTTACTCGATCAATCAGCGGGATTGCATCAAGAAAGACAAATCCGAGATATTTTACTTCCTTTTGTTGATGCCATTTTAGAGGAAATAAATAAGATTTGCGAAGATTTTTATAAAGTTGAAAAAAAAGCAGTTAAAAAAATAGTTTTGGCTGGAGCTTCAGCGCTCTTGCCCGGATTAAAAGAGTATTGCCGGGATTATTTCAAGAAAGAAGTAGAAATTGCCGATCCTTTTTATAATATTTTTTATCCACCAGTTTTAGAAAAAACGATAAAAAAAATGGGTCCTGCTTATAGCGTTGCAATTGGCATGGCCCTTCGGGGGTTAGATTAAAAATCAATGATTGAAATTATTCCAAAACCAATTAAAAAAATGCCGTCTTGGGAAAGAATGCTAATGTATTTTACTCTCGGCCTTTTGTTTGTTTCTATCGGCTCATTTTTCCTTCTTAATTATTTTGTCAACCAATCAAAAAAAGGACTTCAGGAATCAGAAGAAGCGTTAAATAAGATAAAAACTGAAAAAGAGATTGCTTTAGAAAAAGAAGTTTTTGGCTATCAGGCCAAAATTAAAGATTTTTCTTTAATATTGGCTGAGCACCTCTATTCTTCCAAGTTTTTTGTTTTTTTGGAAAAGCTTTGCCATCCTCAGGTTTGGTTTTCTCAAATGAATTTTAGCGTTAAGGATTATAGTTTAAGCCTGACTGGCGAAACAACTGATTTTTTAACCCTAGAGCAGCAGCTGGCAATTTTCAGAAAAGAGCCGTTGATTAAAAGCATTAGTTTGTCTAATCTTTCGGTTGGCAAAGAAGGATTAGTTAATTTTGATTTAAATATTATTCTTGATCAAAGCATATTAAAATGAGCCGTTTTGTTGTTATTATAATTTGTTTGTTATTAACCCTGGCGATTGGTTTTTTTGCCCTGTATCCCAAATATCAAGAATTAACTCTTTTAAAAAATCAGATTAAGGGCAAAAAAGAAGAGCTTCAATTCAGAGAGGAATATTTAAATGAATTATCCAAAGCATCTAATGAGCTTAAAAAATATGAAGAGCAATTAAAAATTATTGATGCCACCTTGCCGTCAGAATCATCTTTGCCACTTTTGTTTGACTTTCTCCAGAAGGCTGGCTCACAAAGCAGTTTAATTTTAAGAGATATGAGCGCAACCGAGGGATCCTCTTCTGACAATCTCAAGAAAATTAATATTTCTTTAGAGGCGAGCGGATCTTATTCTTCTTTTAAAGATTTTATTGTTATTTTAGAGAAATCAGCTCGAATGATTGATATTGATTCGTTTTCGCTTAACCAATCTAATGAAGAATCATCAAAAGATAGTTTAGTTAAAGTCTTTAATTTTAATTTAGCAATCAGCGCTCATAGTTATTAAAAGAATAAACAATGGCCATTACTTTTTTAGAACAACGCAAAAGACAACAATACATGATACCGCTTTTAGTTTTAATGCTTTTAATCACTTTTTTTGTCATTTGGTATGGAGTTTTAAAGCCACAACAGCCAGCTGTAGTCACTTTCTACATACCAGAAGAAACATTGCCCAGCGCTTTGAAGAAAGTTGAAATTGATTTTAATTTTCTTAAAAATATTACTTCAGATAGGTTCCAATTATTTGAAACAATTCCCACCTTTGAAAAAGAAGCTGGTCGAGAAAATCCATTTATTCCCTTTTAAAATTTAGAAATTAGTAATTAGAATTTTTTAAACATATGTCTTTAATCAGAGAATTGTTAAATAAGGGGATTCTTAAAGAAGAGAGTGTCGCTCCCTTAGAGTTTGAGATGAAAAAAAGCGGTAAAAAGGAAGAAGAATTTTTGTTAGAAAAAAGAATCATCAAAGAAGAAGATCTGTTTTCTCTAAAATCAGAAATGCTCAATATACCCATAAAAACAGTTGAGGTTGATGAGGTGCCCTTAGAAACTTTGGCATTGATACCGGAAGAAACCGCCAAATATTATCAAATGATTCCTTTAACGAAAAAAGACAATTCTTTGGAAATAGGAATGATTAATCCTGAAGATCTAAAAGCCCAGGAAGCATTAAAATTTTTAGCTCGTCAAAACAATTTTAATTACAAAGTTTTTTTAATTACTTTAACCACCTTTAATGATCTTTTGGGTCAATATAGGGACCTTAAAAAAGAAGTTGGAGAGGCTCTGGAAGAATTGCAAATCGAATTAGAAACAAACCGGCTTGGCTCTCGTCCTCGGACAATTGATGAGTTCGCCAGATTGGCTGAAGAAGCGCCGATTACTAAAATTGTGGCTGTTATTTTAAGACATGCTGTCGAGGGTAATGCCTCAGATATTCATATTGAGCCGACTCGAGATAGGTTAAGAATAAGATTCAGATTGTTGGGAGAGTTGCATTCCTCTATTTTGTTGCCATTAAAAATACATCCAGCAGTTGTAGCCAGAATTAAGATTTTATCAAATTTGAGGATAGATGAATCAAGGATTCCGCAAGACGGTCGATTTTCAACTGTCGTTGCTGGCCATCAGATTGATTTCAGAGTTTCTACTTTACCCACCACCTTAGGTGAGAAAGTAGCTATCAGGGTTTTAGACCCGTCAACTGGAATGAAAAGTTTTGAAGACCTGGGATTAACTGGCAGGAATCTTCATACCCTACAAGATGCAGTTAAAAAACCTTACGGTTTAATTTTAGTGACTGGTCCAACCGGATCTGGTAAGACCACAACCCTTTATGCTGTTTTGCATCTTTTAAACAAAGACAGCGTTAATATTATCAGTCTAGAAGATCCGGCTGAATATTTTATTGATGGAGTTAACCAATCGCAAGTTATGCCTTCTATCGGCTATGATTTTGCCCAAGGTCTAAGGCACGTTTTAAGACAAGATCCCAACATCATTATGGTTGGTGAGGTCCGTGATACCGAAACAGCTTCTTTAGTAATTCACGCTGCTCTAACTGGTCACATTGTTCTGTCGTCGCTTCACACCAACAATGCCATTGGCGTTATCCCCAGATTGATTAATATGAACATTGAACCATATTTGATTCCGCCAACTCTAAATATTGCCTTGTCACAAAGATTGGTAAGGCGGCTTTGCGACGCCTGCAAAAAAGAAATAACTCCCAAAAAAGAAAGCAAAGAAATCATTATGAAAGAATTGACCACATTACCAGCTGAAACCAAATCTCAGATTAATTTAAAGAAAAATTTTAAAATCTGGGAGCCAGTTGGCTGCAAGAAATGCAACAATACTGGATTTAGCGGACGAATCGGCATCTTTGAGGTTTTAACAATGACCAGCCAGTTGGCGGATATGGTTTTAAAGAAGCAAGTATCCGAAGATGAAGTTTCAAAAGAAGCTGAACGCCAAGGCATGGTGACTATCAGGCAGGACGGGATGCTGAAAGTTTTATCTGGACTAACCATCATTGAAGAAATAATCAGGGTTACCAAAGAACAGTCATAGATTGATTAATGAATAAATAATTAATGAATAATTTGAAAAAGATTTTATTGGTTGAAGATGACCCATTTATCATTGATATTTATAGCACCAAGTTGAAAGAAGCTGGATTTGATGTTCAATCTTCAACTGACGGCGAAGATGCTTTAAAAAGAGTCAAAGAAGATAAGCCCGATTTGATTCTTCTAGATGTTGTTTTGCCCAAACTGACTGGCTTGGAGTGTTTGGGGCAAATCAAATTACTACCTCAGTTTAAAGACATTCCAATAATTATTCTTTCTAATCTTGGCCAGAAACATGAAGTAGAAAAAGGATTAAAAATGGGAGCTGACAAATATTTAATTAAAGCCCATTACACTCCATCAGAAATAGTCAAGGAAATTAAACAAATTATGCCCAATTATTAAATTACAGAGTAATTATTAAATTATTAAAGATATTATGATTGATTATGCTAAAAAATTAGAAAAGCTTTTAGAAATTACGATTAAAGAGCAGGCTTCTGATCTGCATTTTTCAGTTGACCATCCTCCGGTTATCAGAATATCGGGTAACTTAATCCCACTTTTAAAAGAGCCGGCCTTGACTGACCAAGACACCAAAGGTTTGGTTCAGGCGCTGATGGCCAAGGATGATTTTATCCGATTTTTAGAGAAAAAAGAATTAGATATCTCATATAATTTTCAAAACCGAGCTCGATTCAGAGTCAATTCTTTTTTTCAAAGAGAAACTATTGCTTGCGCCTTGCGGTTGGTAAATTCGAAAATTCCGACTCTTAAAGAGCTGAATCTGCCCGATGTTTTAAATGACTTTACCAAAGCCACCCAAGGATTCGTTATTATTACCGGCCCTTCTTCTCATGGCAAATCAACAACCCTAGCTTCTTTGATTGATTCAATCAACCACAGCCGAGCAGTCCATATTATTACTATTGAAGATCCTGTTGAATATGTCTTTGAAGACGACCGCGCTGTAATTGAGCAAAGAGAGGTGAATCGCGACACTTTTTCTTTTGCCAGCGCCTTGCGTTCAACCTTTCGCCAAGATCCAGATGTCATTATGGTTGGAGAAATGAGAGATCCAGAGACAATAGCCACCGCTATTACTGCTGCTGAAACCGGCCACTTGGTTTTTGCTACCCTGCACACTAATTCTGCTTCTCAGACCATTCATCGAATTGTTGATAGCTTTCCGCCTGAGCAGCAACAACAAATTAGAGCCCAGCTGTCTGGTTCTTTATTAGGAGTAGTTTCTCAGAGATTAATTCCCAGAATGAGAGGAGGATTAATCCCAGCAACTGAAATAATGATGGCTAATCCCGCAGTAGCTAACCTGATCAGAGAGAATAAAATCCATGAATTGCCCTTGGTTATTGAAACTTCGGCTGACAAAGGAATGATTTCTTTGAATAGGTCATTGGCTAATTTGGTTAAGCAAAGAGAAATATCTTTGGAAAATGCCCTTAATTATTCTTTGAGTCCAACTGAATTAAGAATGCTGACTCGTTAAATTATGAAATTTAATTAGAAGTTCAATTAAACACTGCTCAATTTAAATGAAGTTTAATTATCAAGCACGCACTCAAGATGGCCAAGTTCAGAGCGGAGTGGTCGAAGCCTCTTCGCGAGATGTGGCCATTGACCTTTTGCAAAGGCAAAATCTTTTTGTCACTCTTTTAGAAGAAATTAGCAAACCACCGGTTTACGCCAAAAGGATAGCAATTTTTGAAAAAATTTCTAACAAAAACATTGTTTTATTTTCCAGACAACTGGCCATAATGTTTAGGTCTAAAATTCCTTTGGTTGAGGCTCTTCAAGTTTTAGCTGAACAAGAAATAGAAAACATTGAGATGAAAGACAGAATTTTAACCATATCCGGAGAAGTGGAAGGAGGCACCAGTTTCTCTGATGCTTTAGCTCAATTCCCCAAAATGTTTTCTCCTTTCTATGTCGCTATGGTTAAGGCCGGAGAAGCCTCGGGCAAGCTTTCTGAATCGCTTGATTACTTGGCTGAGCACCTAGAAAAAGAATATCGTCTGACCAGTAAAATCCAAGGAGCAATGATTTATCCTATTTTAGTTTTGTTTTTTGTCGTTTTAGTTATCTTAGCCATGGTCTTTTTTATTATTCCCAACTTGACCCAAGTTTTGAAAGAAACCGGCCAGGAAATGCCGCTGCCTACGGTCATAATTATTGGCTTGACTGATTTTATTAGAAAGTGGTTTTTAGCCATCTTTGCAGCTGGATTTGGCTTTTTCTTTTATTTAGCCCGATATTACGAAAGCCAAGAAGGCAAAATGTTTTTTGATAAATTATTGCTCAAATTGCCCAGCATTGGTCCTTTTTTAAAAATGTTTTATCTTTCTCGATTTGCTGAAAATCTTTCAACGTTGATTTCCGGAGGTTTGCCAATTGCCCAGGCTTTGGACATTACTGCTGACATTGTTGACAATGCTGCCTATAGAGAGATTATTCTGAATACCAGAGAAGGAGTTAAAAGAGGCGATTCGATCTTTTCTGTTTTAAGAACTGCTCCTGAAATTTTTCCTCCGATGTTTTATCAAATGGTTTCGGTGGGAGAGAGAACTGGAACTCTAGACAAATCTCTTATGGACGTAGTTGATTTTTACCAGGAAGAAACCGAAAGAATGATTGAGAACCTATTAAGCTCTTTGGAGCCGCTTTTAATTATGTTTTTGGGTCTGGTGGTTGGAGGATTGATGTTTGCTGTGTTAATGCCCATGTATAAAATGATGGCCATTTAGCCTTGTGGAAAATTTTGCTTGTTGTTTGTTTCAGCCAGTTGTATAATGAAGTATAAAAACAAAAAATACAAAAAAAGGTCGATTCTTTACATTCTAATTTCAAACATTAAAAAAATATGAATAAAAAAGGTTTTACTTTAATCGAGCTTCTAGTAGTAATTGCTATTATTGGAATGCTCTCGTCAATTGTTTTAGTTTCTTTAGGCCCAGCCAGAAAGAAGTCTCGAGATGCTAAAAGACAGTCAGATATTAGACAAATTTCTTTAGCAATGGAAATGTGTTCTGATGATGCTGCTTGTTCTACAGTTGTTGGCAGCTATAAGGCTATTGATGCCGTTGGTAGAATATCAACAACAGCTATTGGAACCTATCTACCAACCATTCCTAGCGATCCTGGTGGAGGAACAGGCACTTGTACTGGTGCTGCTGATGGGGAAATGGCCAGTGGATATTATTGTGGATTTACTAGTGCTGCTGGAAGCGAATATTGTATTTTTGCTAAACTTTCAAATAACACCTGGATTACTGCTAGTGAAAAAGGAGTAAGAACCACGAGCACTGCTCCGTCTACCTATGTACTTTGTTCAGATTAAAGGTCGATTGATTGTATTAAAATTGATAAATTAATAAAATGATTCAAAGTAAAAAAGGTTTTACCTTGATTGAGCTTCTAGTAGTAATTGCTATTATTGGAATGCTCTCGTCAATTGTTTTAGTTTCTTTGGCCCCAGCCAGAAGGAAGTCTCGAGATGCTAAAAGACAGTCAGATATTAGACAAATTTCTTTAGCAATGGAAATGTGTTCTGATGATGCTGCTTGTTCTACGGTTGGCAGCTATCCAGCCATTACTGCCTCTCTTGGTAGATTAACAACAGCAGCTATTGGAACCTATATGCCAACCATTCCCGGCGATCCTGGTGGAGGATCTTCAACTGCTTGTGCTACTGACGATGTTCTAGAATTGGTTGCTGGAACTTATTGTGCTCTTGCAAGTTCAGCAGGATCTGAATATTGTATTTATGCTAAACTTTCAGATGGCAACTGGTTTACTGCCAGCGAAAAAGGAGCAAGTACCATGGCCACTTTTCCAGCCAGTATGGCAGCTTGTCCATAAAAATTTACTTAAAGGTCGATTGATTGTATTAAAATTGATAAATTAATAAAATGATTCAAAATAAAAAAGGTTTTACCTTGATTGAATTGTTGGTTGTCATTGCCATTATTGGCATTTTATCTTCAATCGTATTGGTATCTTTGGGCGGAGCCAGAGAAAAAGCCAGAGATGCCAAGAGACAATCTGATATAAGACAGATTGTTTCTGCTCAAGAGATGTATTATGACTCCAACGAGGCCTATCTTACCAGTGCAGCTCAAGATGGCACTCCAGCTATCGGAACCTATATAGACGCCCTAGATGATCCTCTTTCACCAACCCAGCACTATGAATGGTTAGATAATACCGCTGACAATCAAACTTTTTGTGCCTATGCTACTTTAGAGAAAGCTGGCACCAACACTGTTTATTTCTGCTCTGATCAGGATGGAACAGCTGAAATGGATTCAGCTACCGCTCCAACCTTGGCCAACTGCTGCCACTAATGGAATTGTAAAGCTGTATTATATAACTCCGCCTTCAATGGCGGAGTTTGTTTTGGGATTGAGTCTGAGCTCTTAAAAGAGTAAAATGAAATAATGATTAGTTTGTGTATCAATCTTTTTGTTTTTATCTTAGGCCTGATAATCGGCTCTTTTTTAAATTGCGTTATTTATCGTCTGGAAGCAGATAAAAGCTTTTTGGTTGGCCGTTCTTTTTGCCCCCAATGCAATCATACTTTATCTAGTTGGGATCTTATTCCGGTTTTGAGCTTTTTATTTCTCAAAGAAAAGTGCCGTTATTGCCAGAAACCAATATCTATTCAATATCCTTTAGTAGAGCTTGCCACTGGATTACTCTTTTTGTTGATTTTTAATTCTACTTTTTACGATTTACCACTCACTATTTATTATTTACTAATTACCTGTTTCTTAATTCTTATTTTCATTTACGACTTAAAACATTACATTATTCCCGATCAAATTATTTATTCTGCTATTTTAATATCTTTTCTGTATTTGTTGGCCGCTAACTATTTAATAACAAATGCTATATTAAGCGCTCTCGGTGCTTCTGGTTTTTTCTTGCTGATTTATCTTGTTTCTCGAGGTCAATGGCTTGGCTTTGGCGATGTTAAGCTAGCTTTTTTGATGGGTTTGTTTTTAGGCTTTCCTTACATATTGGTTGCTTTGTTTTTATCTTTTTTTATAGGAGCAATTGTCGGCTTGTTGTTAATAGCTAAGGGTAAAAAAACCCTTAAATCAGAAGTGCCCTTTGGCCCATTTTTAGTAATCGGAACAATTATTGCTTTTTTATATGGTCAGAAGCTTATTAATTGGTATCTTAATCTTTTCTTTCCATGAATAAGGGATTTACTTTAATTGAATTGTTGATAGTGCTTGCCATTATATCAATGATGTCAGTTTTGGTTTTGTCCAATTTGGGGACTGGTGAAAAACAATTCTCCCTAGTGATTTCTGCTTATAAATTAGCTCAAGATTTTAGAAAAGCCCAAGAAATGGCAATGTCTTCAACTGAGTTTAATAACGAAATTCCGGGTGGCTACGGAATTAATATAACCAATGGTGCCAAGTTTTATATTTTATTTGCTGATTTAGATAACGATAAACTATATGATTCAGTTCCCATTAACGAAAAAGTTGGGGGTGATATTTATTTAGACGGTGGAACAATTTCTCAAACATCGGCTACTGTTGTTTTTACTCCACCCGATCCGGTTATTGATGGGGTTCCTATCTCTATTGTGTTGGCTAATCCTACAGCTGTCGGATTGTCTACAAAAACTGTTAAAATTAATAGAGCAGGATTAATTTCAATAGAATGATAAAGAAAAATGGTTTTACAATAATAGAAATGATTGCTGCTATTTTTATAGTTAATGTAGGCATAGCTGCCGTTTTCAGCTTGGTTATTCAATCTACTTCTTATGTTGATTTAGCTGCTTCTCACCTCACAGCCATTTATCTGGCTCAAGAGGGAATTGAGGTAGCCAGGAACATAAGAGATAGCAATGTCTTAAAAGTGGGCAAAACCGGAATTGGCAACTGGAATGACAATCTTTTTTTAAATGCTGATTATTACAATTTTGATTATCGGAGCCAG
>Ga0214473_10000699_pt1 | contig 46435 bp, 29 predicted proteins | sample RVTome_7_FD_203509 | JGI IMG/M metagenome (GOLD analysis project Ga0214473, IMG submission 203509) | Soil microbial communities from uranium-contaminated site in the Upper Colorado River Basin, Wyoming, United States - RVT98D197 | ecosystem: Environmental > Terrestrial > Soil > Contaminated >...
GTCCACAATATGAGGCCTGCCCTGCGAGACCTTCAAAACAAATTCCGTCGGAATATTATTTTCGATAAATTTAATGCACGTGCCCTTGGTCGCAAGAATCTTAAATCCCATCTGCTGGAATTTCCTCGCGATAACGACCGCTCTTTGCTTGTCGGCGTCCCGGACGCTGAAAAATACGTTGCCTTTGAGCGGCAAAGTGTTGCCTGCGGCTATCTGCGATTTCGCGAACGCAATTCCGGCGTCTTCCGAAATCCCCATCACTTCGCCTGTCGAAAGCATTTCCGGCCCGAGCAGGACGTCGCAGCCGGGGAATTTCAGGAACGGGAACACCGCTTCCTTGACCGCGAAGTAATTGCGCCCAACTTCCTTTGTGAACTTCAGCTCCTTCAGAGTCATCCCCGTCATAACCTTCGCCGCTATTTTCGCCAGCGGAACACCGATGGCCTTACTGACAAACGGCACCGTTCGCGACGCCCGCGGATTGACTTCGAGAATATAGACTTCCTCGTTCTTGACTGCGAACTGAATATTAATAAGTCCCTTGACCTTGAGGTTAAGCGCCAGCAGTTTCGTCTGGCGTTTGACTTCTTCGAGAACTTTTTTGCTCAGCGACACCGGCGGCAAAAAGCACGCGCTGTCGCCCGAATGGATCCCCGCTTCCTCGACGTGCTCCATCACTCCGCCGATAACGACCATGTTGCCGTCGCAGACCGCGTCAACATCCAGCTCGGTCGCGTCGTCGAGGAATTTATCAATTAAAATCGGATGCTCACCCGAAACCTCTATCGCACGTTCGACACAGGCCTTTAGCGATTTTTCATCATACACGACTTCCATCGCGCGGCCACCCAGCACAAACGAAGGCCGTATTAATAGCGGATAACCGAGTTTGTTTGCTATTTCAAGCGTTTCAGGATAGCTCATCGCCGTCCCGCTTTCGGGCTGGCGTAATTGTAATTTGTCCACTAACGCGTTGAACCGTTTGCGGTCTTCTGCACAGTCGATGCTATCTGGGCTGGTCCCGATTATTTTCACCCCCGCCCTTTCGAGCGGCACCGCCAGCTTCAAAGGCGTCTGACCTCCGAACTGCACAATCACACCGTCCGGATTTTCCTTCTCCACGATGTTCATCACGTCCTCGAAGGTCAGCGGCTCAAAATACAGCCTGTCGGATGTGTCGTAATCCGTGCTGACCGTTTCTGGGTTGCAGTTTATCATTATCGACTCGACGCCGATTTCCCGCAGCGCAAAAGCCGCGTGCACACAGCAGTAATCGAACTCGATACCCTGCCCGATTCGGTTCGGCCCGCCACCGAGAATAATTACCTTGCGCCTCTTCGTCGGATTGGCCTCGCATTCTTTCTCATAGGTCGAATAAAGATAGGGCGTCTGCGCCTCGAATTCCGCGCCGCAGGTATCAACCATCTTATAAACCGCGGCTACCCCGAGGTTCTTGCGGTGCTTTCGCAATTTTGTCTCGTCAACTTTCAGCAATGTCGCGAGATACTTATCACTGAAACCGTACTCCTTGATTTTCCGCATCAGAGGCTCGTCCAGATCCGACAAATCAAGCGTCTTTATTTTTTCCTCGAGCTTGATGATGTCTTTGATGTTGTTCAAAAACCACGGGTCGATTTTCGTGATGTCGTAGATTTCATTCACCGAGACATTTCGCCGGATGGCCTCAGCGACGTACCAGATTTTGTCCCAGCAGTTCGTCGCCAGCTTCTGCTTCAACTGCGCCAGCGTAATACCGTTGCTTATATGTTTTTTATCGAGCGAATAGCGGTCGATTTCCAGAGACCGTATCGCCTTTTGCAGCGATTCCTTGAACGTCCTGCCGATGGCCATCGCTTCGCCGACAGATTTCATCTGGATAGTCAGTTCCGGATTGGTCTGTGGGAATTTCTCGAATGTAAATCGAGGCCATTTAACAACGCAATAGTCAATCGTCGGCTCGAAGCACGCCGGTGTCTTTTTCGTAATATCGTTTGGAATTTCATCGAGCGTATAGCCCACCGCCAAAAGCGACGCAATTTTCGCAATCGGAAAGCCCGTCGCCTTCGAAGCAAGCGCAGAACTTCGCGATACACGCGGATTCATTTCAATCACGTAAAGTTTGCCGTTGTCCGGATGCACCGCAAACTGAATATTCGAACCGCCCGTCTCAACACCCACCGCGCGAATAATCTTAATCGACGCATCACGCATTATCTGGTATTCTTTGTCAGTCAGCGTCTGTGCAGGAGCAACTGTGATGCTGTCGCCTGTGTGAATACCCATCGGGTCCAGGTTTTCAATCGGGCAGACAATTATGACGTTGTCCTTGCGGTCTCGCATTACCTCGAGCTCGTATTCCTTCCACCCGATTACCGACTCCTCGACCAGCACTTCGCTTTTGGGGCTTAAGCTAAGGCCCCATTGAATATACTTTTCATATTCCTCAGCGTTGTACGCAATGTTGCCGCCGGTGCCGCCCAGTGTATATGAAGGACGAATGATTGCCGGAAATCCGACGAGTTCCAGAATTTCTTTTGCCTCCTGCCAACTGTGAGCGTAGCCGCTTTTGGGAACTTCCAGCCCGCAATCCTGAATCACCTTTTTAAACCTGTCGCGCTCTTCCGCCCTTTTAATGGAAGGTAAATCCGCGCCAATAAGTTTGACCTTGTATTTTTTCAGCACCCCCGACTCGGCAAGCGCAACCGCCGTATTCAACCCCGTCTGCCCTCCCAACGTCGGTAAAAGCGCATCCGGCCTTTCTTTCGCAATGACCTTTTCAACCATTTCCGGTGTAATCGGCTCGATGTACGTCCGGTCGGCCAGCTCCGGGTCCGTCATAATCGTCGCGGGGTTGCTGTTGACTAAAATTACCTTAAAGCCCTCCTTGCGCAAAACCTTGCACGCCTGCGCGCCGGAATAATCGAATTCACAGGCCTGCCCGATTACGATAGGGCCTGAGCCTATTATCAGTATTTTGTGGATATCCTTGCGTTTGGGCATCTATTACATCCTTCGTGTAACTTCGTCCTTATTACTAACTAATGCTTATAAAGGTTCGTGATAGGCATGCGCCTATCTCTGCCGAACGCCTTCGGTGTAATTTTAACACCGAGCGGTGATTACCTTCTTTTATATTCATTCGAATCAATCATCCTGATTACCTTGTTCACTACGTTCTCCGGAATCCTTCATTGATAATTTTTCCCGCCAAGCCAGTCGTTCATAGCGGCTGCCGCACTGCGTCCGCTGTTGATTGCATGAGCAACTAATGATGCTCCAGTAATCGCATCGCCCGCCGAGAATATCGCAGGTTCGCTGGTCTGATAATTCTCAGTGCATATATTACCAGCATTATCCAGCTTTAGTCCAAACTCTTTTATCAATCCTTCGTGGACGACATGTGAAAAACCGGTCGCAACTATCACAAGGTCGGTTTTTATGACAAAATCAGTACCTTCTATCTCCTTGATTTCCCAGCCTCTTTCCTTCTTTACCCATTCCACCTCGCAGCCGTGAAGTTCCTCAGCGTAAGTACCGGCCCCCGAAAGCTGTTTTGTGTTTACAGCCCACCTGCGGTTGCACCCTTCTTCCTGCGAAGACGATGTTCGCATAATTCGAGGCCACAAAGGCCACGGTGTATCATCAGGCCGGGTTTCCGGAGGTTTCGGTAAAATCTCGAACTGGTAAATTTCCCTCGCTCCCTGCCTCCGAGCGGTCCCGACACAATCGCTGCCGGTATCGCCCCCGCCTATCACGACAACAATTTTATCTTTGGCCGTAAGTATGTTCGGGTCATCCAAAGGCTCACCCGAATTAACTTTGTTCTGTGCGGTAAGGTAATCCACCGCCAGCACTACGTTTTCATACCCCCTGCCCGGAATATTCAAGTCCCTCGGTTCACCCGCGCCCATCGTCAGGCAAATGCAGTCGAACATTTTCCTGATATATCGCGCCGAGATATCTTCACCGACCTTTACACCCAGCCGAAATTCCACACCTTCCGCGGCCAATTGCGACAATCGCCGGTCTATTACGGACTTCGGCAGTTTGAAATCCGGTATGCCGTAACGCAATAGTCCCCCCGCCCGTTCGCTTTTCTCGAAAACCACAACCGTATGGCCTGCTCTTGCCATTTGTTGAGCGGCCGCAAGACCCGCAGGTCCGGAACCAACGATAGCGACCTGTTTGCCCGTCCTTTTAGCAGGCTGTATCGGTTTAATCCAGCCTTGCTCGAAACCGCGTTCGACAATCTGAAGTTCTATATGCTTAATCAGCACTGGGTCGTCATTTACCGCAAGGCAGCACGCGGGCTCGCAAAGAGCAGGACAGACGCGGCCTGTAATTTCCGGAAAATTATTCGCCGAATGCAGCAGCTCGCACGCCTCCTGCCACCTGCCCTTGTAAATAAGATTATTAATGTCCGGTATACAGTTATGCAGGGGGCATCCCCACCCGTGACAGAACGGCACACCGCAGTCCATGCACCTCGCCGCCTGCGACAGAATCTGCTCCGGACTTAGCGGTATCTCAAAATCGCTGAAATCCTTTACGCGCTCTTCCACAGGCTTGTGGCCGACTTCCTGACGCTTATATTTTAAAAACCCTTTAATTTCCGCCATAAAAAACTTCCTCGGTTGCCGGCGTCGTCTCCGTGTGACGCTGCTCGCCCGCTCGCATCTTTTCCAGCGCCCTGCGGTAATCTATCGGGATTACCTTTACAAACCTTCCCACCATGTCCGGCCACGCCTCCAGTATCCATTGTGCACGCTGACTTGCCGTCCACTGAAGATGCTTTTGTATCAAATCGTGCAGCAGTTCCTTGTCCTCCTGCTGCCAAACACTCTCAAGTTCCACCATATCCAGATTGCACAATGTATCGAATAGCTGCATCTCATCGAGTACATACGCTATTCCGCCACTCATACCCGCGGCGAAATTACAGCCCGTTTTACCCAAAACGACAACAGTGCCTCGCGTCATATACTCGCAGCCGTGGTCGCCGAGACCTTCGACAACCGCGGTCGCGCCACTGTTGCGCACCGCGAAACGCTCGCCCGCCATTCCGTTTATGAACACCTCACCGGATGTCGCACCGTAAAGCAGCGTATTGCCGACAATAATATTTTCATGCGCCATAAAAGGCGAATTCTCAGGCGTTTTAACGACGATTCTGCCGCCCGACAAACTCTTGCCTAAATAATCGTTGCTTTCACCGATTAATCGCAGTGTCACCCCCGGAGCCAGAAACGCGCCGAAACTCTGCCCCGCCGAACCGCGGAAGGTTATTTCGAGCGTTCCATCAGGCAGGCCCGTCGGACCGTATTTCTGCACTATGCGGTTGCTCAAAATTGCCCCGATAGTCCGGTTTATATTGTGCACAGGCAGTTCAATTGCAGTTTTTTCCTGCCGCTCCAAAGCAGGTTTGACCTTTTCAAGAATCTGCCAGTCGAGATGATCCGAAAGACCGTTGGTTTTTTTGGCGATGAACCGAACCGCCTTACCATATGGATTTTCAGGCTGATGGAAGATAGCTGAAAAGTCCAGCCCTTTCGATTTGTAATGTTCGATTGCCTCGCGCACCTTGAGCCGGTCAACCCTGCCAATCATCTCCTCGAATTTCCTAAAGCCCAGTTGCGCCATAATCTGCCGTACTTCCTCAGCCACGAAATACATAAATCTTTCGATATATTCGGGCTTACCAGCGAAACGTTTTCGCAATTGTGGGTCCTGTGTACCGATTCCGAAAGGACATGCGCCCTCGTGACATTTACGAAGCAGCACACAACCGAGAGATACAAGCGCCGCCGTTCCAAAACCGAACCGTTCAGCTCCGAGCAGAGCTGCGATGACAATGTCCCTGCCGGTCTTCATCTGCCCGTCGGCCTGGACCCTGATGCGGTCACGCAGACCGTTGAGCACCAGCACCTGCTGGGTCTCCGCCAAACCGAGTTCCCACGGACAACCCGTATGCTTGATTGATGAAAGTGGACTTGCGCCGGTGCCGCCGTCGTGGCCGCTGATGAGAACCTCATCGGCGTTACCTTTGGCAACCCCTGCCGCCACAGTGCCGACTCCGACCTCGGCGACGAGCTTTACCGAAACCTTCGCTTCCGGATTGCCGCACTTGAGGTCGTAAATCAGTTGCGCCAAATCCTCAATCGAATAAATATCGTGATGAGGAGGCGGTGATATCAGCGTTACTCCCGGCGTCGAATACCGCAACTGCGCGATTTCATCGGTAACTTTGTGTCCGGGCAGTTGTCCCCCTTCGCCCGGTTTCGCTCCCTGCGCGATTTTTATCTGAAGTTCCTTTGCGTGCGCAAGATAATTTATCGTTACCCCGAACCTGCCGCTCGCTATCTGCTTGATGCCGCAATTCAGCGAATCGCCGTTCGGCCCTGGTTTATATCGTTCCGGGTTCTCCCCGCCTTCGCCCGTGTTGCTCATCGCGCCCAGCCGGTTCATCGCTATCGCCAGACACTCGTGCGCTTCCTTGCTTATCGAGCCGTGGCTCATCGCCCCCGTGCAGAATCTTTTAACTATTTCGCCTGCCGGTTCAACTTCCTCGACCGGTACAGACACACTCTGATTAAATTCGAACAACCCCCTTAAGGTATACAAATTTCGCGACTGGTCGTTGACCGCTTTTGAGTATTCAGCGTATGCCCTCGCATCGTTAAATCTTACCGCATGCTGCAGTTTGGAAATTGTAACAGGGTTCCAAAGATGTTTTTCCCCGTTGTGCCTGAAATGATATTCTCCGCCAAATTCAAGTTCGAGCGCCCCTGCGAGGCGCTGCTGGAATGCCATCTGATGGCGTTTAATCGCCTCAGCGGCTATTTCCTTCAATCCTATTCCTTCTATTCGAGACGCTGTCCCGGTGAAATATTCGTCAATCACTTCCCGGTTTAATCCGATGGCCTCGAACAACTGCGCCGCCGAATAGCTGCGAAGAGTCGAAATCCCCATCTTGCTCATCGTTTTCAATACGCCCTTTTTGACCGCCGCAATATAGTTGTCCGCTATCTGCGCAGGCTCCATTTCTTCCGGCAATTCTTTTTGCCGATGAAGTTCGTCGAGACACTCAAACGCCAGGTACGGATTTATCGCGTTGGCGCCGAAACCACAAAGCAGGCAATAATGCATCACCTCTCGCGGTTCACCGCTCTCGACAATTAACCCCGCCTCGCACCGGCGATGTCTTTTGAGCAGGCCGTGGTGCATTGCCGCCGTCGCCAGAAGCGACGGTATCGCCGCTTGATTTTCACTGACCCCCTTGTCGCTTAGAATAATAAATGATGCGCCTTCTCTTATCGCCTTCTGGGCTTCATCTACCATCAAAACTAATCTTTGCCGCAGCGCAGCCTCGTCGTCGCCGGTGTCAGTATCGAATACCGTGGAAATCGTCGCGACCTTGAAGTCCTCCCTGTTGACTGCGCGCAAATGCTCGATATCTTCATTAGTCAAAATCGGGTGAGGCAGCTTCAATTGCCGGCAGTGCTGCGGACTTTCTTCGAGAAGATTTTGCTGCATGCCCGTGAAAACCATCAGGCTCATCACAAGACCTTCTCGCAGCGGGTCTATCGGCGGATTTGTCACCTGCGCGAAAAGCTGTTTGAAATATTCGAACAAAAGTCTCGGGCGATCCGAAAGTACCGCCAGCGGTGTGTCACTTCCCATAGACCCTACAGGCTCCTGCCCGTTGACGGCCATCGGTGTCAAAATCATTTTCAACTCTTCCTGTGTATAGCCGAACGCCCGCATCCTTTGCTTTAAAGTCTGCGGGTCGCTTTTGACAAGTTTCGGCGCATCGAACAGGCCGCGAAGTTCAATCCGGTTTTCCGCAAGCCACCGGCGATATGGTTTTTGTCTCGCGACCTTGCTCTTTATTTCGCTGTCATTGATTATCCGTCCTTCGACGGTATCGACGAGGAACATATGCCCCGGACGCAGACGCCCCTTTTGCCGGATTTTTTCAGGTGGAAATTCCACGACTCCTGCTTCGCTCGCCATAATCGCGAGACCATCAGTCGTGACCAAATAGCGACAAGGCCGCAACCCGTTGCGGTCGAGCGTCCCGCCGATGATGCGCCCGTCGGTAAAAATCATCGCCGCCGGGCCGTCCCACGGCTCCATCACCGCCGCGTGATATTCGTAAAAAGCACGCTTATCAGTACTGATATGATAGCTTTGTCCGAATGCCTCCGGAATCATCATCATCATCGCGTGAGGCAAACTCCTGCCCGAACGCACCAAAAGTTCGATGGCACTATCGAAACACGCCGAGTCGCTGCCCTCGACAGGCAGTACCGGAAACACGTCGTTCATTCCCTGCCCGAACTTGTCGCTGGACATTTTTGCTTCACGCGCCTGCATATGATTGCGGTTGCCGCTGAGCGTATTTATCTCACCGTTATGAGCGATGCATCTGAAAGGCTGCGCAAGCTGCCAGTTCGGAAACGTGTTCGTGCTGTACCGCTGATGAACCACCGCTAACGCGGACTTCAGATTTTTCTCCGCCAGATCGGGATAATACGCGAACAACTGCCATGCCATAAACATCCCCTTATAGCAGATAGTCCTGCACGAAAGACTTGTTACATAAAAATCCCGCCCGCTTTTTCCGAATTGCTCACTGACAAGCCGCTCCGCACGCCTTCGCGCAAGATACAGACGCATTTCGAAAATTTCTTCGTCAAGACCGCACGAATCGACAAAAACCTGCTTTATCGATGGTTCCGCCGTCAGCGCAATTTTACCGAGGCAACTATTCGATGTGGGAACATCCCTCCAGCCGATCGCATTCATCCCATAATGCGTAAACGCCGCCTCGAGCAAACCGTCGCATTGTTGTCTTAGCGCCGCATCCTTCGGACCAAAAACCATTCCGACGCCGTACCGCTCAGGTTCCGGCAATTGAAAACCTAATCTATCCGCCTCACCCGTGAAAAACTCGTGTGGGATTTGAAACAAAATACCTGCACCATCACCGGTGGTTTCATCGGCTCCGGCTGCCCCGCGATGGTGCAGGTTAAGCAGTAGCTCCTTGCTGTGCTCAATTATCAAATGGTCGGGGCGACCATTGATATTTACAACTGCACCGATACCGCAGGCGTCATGTTCGTGGCGCGCATCATATAGCCCCTGATTTTCCGGATGGTATAACATCTGCTTTTCTTACGCCTATTATACACTGCCAGTTCTGGTTCGTGTCACCCGCGTCGATACAATCGTCTAATACATCAAATTAACAATCGTAATACAGATGGAATTCGTGCGGGTGGGGCCGCAGAGCCATCTCATCCAGTTCCTTTTCACGTTTCCATTGAATCCACGCCTCAATAAGGTCAACGGTAAAGACATCGCCCTCAGTGAGGAATTTGCGGTCTTTTTCAAGTGCGTCAATTGCTTCCGCGAGCGAGCCTGGTGCCTTTTTGGTTTTTGCCAGCTCTTCCTTCGAAAGTTCATACACATCCACGTCCATCGGTTCACCCGGGTCGAGCTTGCGCTTGATTCCGTCGTTGGCGGCCATAAGCATCGCGGCGAAAGTAAGGTAGCCGTTGCAACTCGGGTCCGGGCAGCGGAATTCGACTCGTTTTGCCTTATCGCTCATTGAGTACATCGGGATTCGGCAGGCTGCGGAGCGATTGCGTGCGGACATACACAGATTTACCGGCGCCTCGAAGCCCGGTACGAGCCTGCGGTATGAGTTCGTCGTTGGCGCGGCGAAGGCGAGGATGGCTGGCGCATGATGGATGAGGCCGGCTATCGCGTGCATTGCGAGTTCCGAAAGTCCAGCGTAGCCTTTGCCCGCGAACAGGTTTTTACCGCCCTTCCAAAGTGAGAAGTGCGTGTGCATACCGGAGCCGTTATCGAGGAAGATTGGCTTGGGCATAAACGTCGCGGTCTTGCCGTGACGCTTGGCGACGTTCTTGACGATGTACTTATACCACATCAGTTTGTCGGCCTGCTCAAGCAGCGGCGCATAAAGCATATCGATTTCCGCCTGGCCTCCGGTGGCGACTTCGTGATGGTGTTTCTCGATAACAATCCCGACCTTCTGCATTTCCTCGACCATTTCGGTTCGGATGTCCTGCTGCGTGTCTGTTGGGCTGACAGGGAAATAGCCGCCCTTGTAACCGGGTTTGTACCCGAGGTTTGGTTCTTCGAATCGTGCGGTGTTCCACGAGCCTTCCGAGGAGTCAATTGAGTACATACCGGTATGCTGATTCTGCTCGTAGCGGACTTCGTCGAAGATAAAGAATTCCGGCTCCGGGCCAAAATAGGCGGCATCCGCCAGGCCCGATTTTTTCGCGAAAGCGGCCGCCCTTTTGGCGATATTGCGCGGGTCGCGATTATATTCTTCGCGTGTGATGGGGTCGAAAATGTCCGCGAGAACGCTGACGGTCGGTTTAGCGAAGAACGAGTCCATAACGACCGTGCTAAGGTCCGGTACAGCCATCATGTCTGACTGATGGATGGGCTTCCAGCCGCGGATTGAGGAACCGTCGAAACCGAGACCTTCCTTAAGTGTCTTTTCGTCTAAGAATTCGACGGGGAAGGTGCAGTGCTGCCAGGTACCTAACAGGTCAACGAATTTCAGGTCCACCATGCCGGCGTTGTTCTTTTTCGCAAAATCAAAAAATTCTTTCGGGGTCATTTAATTATCCTTTCAAAAACAAAATCTTCTTTCAATTTTTGTTTCCCAATGAAACCAACCTTAAAATTACAAACGGTTCAGCCTTTTACCCTATAGCTACACCTCCCCGCTCGCCCGTGCGGATGCGGATGCATTCTTCCAGTGGAAGGACAAAAATTTTTCCATCTCCCGTTTCGCCGCTTTGCGCACCTTTGATAATGGCGTCTATTGTAGATTTGACAAAGTTGTCATTTACCGCAATTTCCAAACGGATTTTTCTGAGCAAATTACCCGTTTCCCTGAAACCGCGGTAAACCTCCGTAACGCCCTTCTGTCTGCCGTGGCCGAGCACTTCGTTTACCGTAATAAGATTAACCTCGGCTTTGTAAAGCTGTTCTTTCACCTGTTCAAGCCTGTGGGGCTGAATTATCGCAATAATCAGTTTCATAGCAAATCTCCCTTATGAATTATTCCAGCATCGTATAAGCCCGCTCGTTATGCTGAGTAAGGTCGAGGCCCATTGCCTCATCCTTCTCACCGACGCGCACACCTACGAAAACATCGACGAGCTTAAAGAGAATCCAGGTCCCGATGAATGTATAGACGATAGTGGCAGCAACCGCAATGAGCTGGATGATTAACTGTTTTGGGTTTCCGAAGAACAGGCCGTTGCTGCCGGCGGGATTTACAGCTTTTGTAGCAAACAAGCCGGTCGCAACAGTCCCCCAAAAACCGCTTATGCCGTGGACACCGAAGGCATCGAGCGAATCATCGTATTTAAACGTCTGTTTAATGTAACTAACAGCGATAAAACAAAGGATGCTGGCGACAATGCCGATTATTAAGGCGGCCTCTACTCCTACGAAGCCCGCCGCGGGGGTAATGGCGGCAAGTCCCGCAACCGCACCGGATATTGTGCCGAGCATCGTGGGATTGCCGTTGAGCTTCCAGTCGATTAAGGCCCAGGTAATCGCCGCTGCCGCGCCGGCGGTATTTGTAACAACGAAGGCGTTTGTCGCCAAACCGTTCGCTCCAAGCGCGCTTCCTGCGTTGAATCCGAACCATCCGAACCACAACAGGCCTGCGCCGAGAACACTGAAAGGTAATGAGTGCGGTGGAACGGGGTGTGTTTCGAAGCTCTTTCGTTTACCAATTACAAGTGCGGTCACAAGGGCGGCAAAACCGGCGTTTATATGTACGACCGTACCGCCTGCGAAATCCAAAGCGCCGAGATTTCGCAGCCACCCACCGATACCCCAGACCCAGTGCGCAACAGGGTCGTACACGAACGTTGCCCACAAAAGCGTGAAAACCAGAAACGCTGAAAATTTCATTCTTTCTGCGAATGCGCCAATAATAAGAGCCGGTGTGATTATTGCGAACATCGCCTGAAAAATCATAAACGCCTGATGCGGAATCGTAGCAGAATAATCCGGGTAAGGCTCAAGACCGACACCATTTAGACCGAACCATTGCAAGCCGCCGATAAACCAGTTGCCGGGTGCAAATGAGAGGCTGTAGCCGAAGAGCACCCATTGGACGCTCAGGGCGGCGAGTATAATCATACATTGCATCAGGACATTCAAATAATTCTTGCGCCTGACAAGGCCGCCATAGAAAAAGGCAAGTCCTGGTGTCATCAGCATAACCAGAGCAGAGGATATTAATACCCATGAAGTGTCGCCGCTGTCGATTTTTGCAACTGCCGCCATGGCCATCTGAACAGGCTGCTGGACTGTGCTATCTTGGGCAAAAGCAACCACCGCCGGCAAACACACTCCTAAAACAACAACTGTCAGCAACCTTTTCATGTTTAATTTCTCCTTGAATGCAGTTCATTGTAGTATTAATAATGCAATCAGTGTGCCAGCAACTAATTTTCTCCTGTTGTGCATCGTAAGGCTTTATTTTGCAAATAGATACAGAAAATAACCCTCATTGATTTCCCATGACAAATTGCTACATTTTTGTCTATCTACTGACAAATAAAGACAATTTTGTCCTAAAAGCGGCCACTCTCCGCTGTAGAACTTAAGTAAAAATGAAATGATATATTAGATTTAAGAAACATATCGTAACTGCTTATATTTACAGGCTTTATAAATAAAACCAATATGCTGTGCCGCTGTTTTGAAAAGACAAGTTTGTAAAACTTTTGCCGATATATTACAATTATGTAATATTAATTAATGCCTTTGAAGGAAAGCTTAACTTATGGCTCAAAAAGATTTCAAAACAATGGCAGGGATAGCAGGCAGCGACCTGTACGTGCACGAGCTGGAAACGCTATACAAAATCAGCCAATTGCTCGCATCCGGTGCGCGTCAAAAAGAGACCCTCGCGGAAGTCCTCGATATGCTCGACAGCGAGTTAGGTATGAACCGAGGGGCGGTGACGCTTCTATCTCCGAATGGAGATGAGATTGTAATTGAGGCGGTACACAACTTTTCTGAAGAGCAGAGGCGCAAGATACGCTACAGAATGGGTGAAGGTGTAACCGGCAGGGTAATGCAGACCGGCAAGGTGAAGATTATTCCGAAGGTTTCCGAAGAGCCGCTTTTTCTCAACCGCTTTGAACGCTGGAACATCACAAAGGAGGAAATCAGCTTTATCTGTGTCCCCATCTCCATCGGCAATGAAATTATTGGAACAATTTCGGTTGACCGCGAATTCAATAAGGTGATCTCGCTCGAAAAGGACATGCGAGTTCTGAGTATAGTCGCCAGCATGATTGCCAACGATGTTCGCACAAGGCGTGAAGAGGTAGCGAGGCGCGAGGAACTCGAAAATGAAAATTTACGGCTGCGCTACGAACTGGAAGATAAATTCCGGCCGGAGAACATCATCGGAAATTCCAACGCAATGCGTGACGTATACCGTCACATCCAGCAGGTTTCCAACAGCGACACTACGGTTCTGGTTCGCGGGGAATCCGGAACGGGCAAAGAGCTTGTCGCCCACGCGATTCACTATTCCAGTCCGAGAGCGAAAGGGCCTCTTATCAAGGTAAATTGCGCAGCATTGAATGAAAATCTGCTTGAAAGCGAATTATTCGGGCACGAAAAAGGCGCATTTACCGGCGCGATACAAAGCCGCGCAGGCAGGCTCGAAGAAGCGAACGGGGGGACATTATTTCTGGATGAAATCGGCGATTTTTCCTCCGCGACGCAGGTGAAACTGCTGCGTGTTCTGCAGGAGCGGCAGTTCGAGCGTGTCGGCAGCAACCGTACGCTGAAAACCAATTCGAGAATTATTACGGCGACCAACCGCGACCTCGAAAAAGCCGTCGAGCAGAATCTTTTCCGGCAGGACTTGTACTATCGCATCAATGTTTTTCCGATTCTGTTGCCGCCGCTGCGCGAGCGTAAGGGCGACATACTGCTTTTGGCGGACCATTTCGTGGAACTATATTCCAAGAAAATGAACAAGGACGTGCGGCGCATCAGTACCACCGCGATTAATATGATGGTCGCTTACCACTGGCCGGGAAACGTCCGTGAACTGGAAAATTGCATCGAAAGAGCGGTATTGCTCAGTGCCAACGGTGTCATCCACGGCCATCATCTGCCCCCGACACTTCAAACTTCCGACGCAACAGACACAGTCGGTACCGGAACATTAGAGGACAGGGTCAATCTTTTTGAACGTGACCTTATTGTGGATACATTGAAGCGCACCAACGGCAATTTAGCCGCCGCGGCACGTGAACTGGGAACAACCGCCCGCATTATAAGATACAAGGTCAAAAATCTCGGGCTGAATTACAAACGATTCTTTACTAAGGGAACTTAAATTATGACGGGATGGGCGAGTACCGGTCTTAAAGGCCTCGATGAAGTATTGTGCGGCCTGAAAAAAGGCGACAACGTCGTATGGCAGGTTGATAGTATTGACGATTTTAAGCAATTTGTCAGACCTTATGTCGCACAAGCTTTAAAAGACCAGAGAAAAGTGGTGTATATGCGGTTCGCCAACCATAAGCCGCTTGTGGAGGATGGGCCTGGTATCACAGTCTATCATCTCGACGCGGCCAGTGGGTTCGAAACATTTTCCAAGCAGGTGCATAATATAATTTCAAGCCAGGGGCTGGAAGCCCACTACGTTTTTGACTGCTTGTCTGACCTGCTCAGTGCCTGGGCGACGGACCTGATGATAGGAAATTTCTTTTTGATTACCTGTCCGTATCTTTTCGAGCTTGACACCATAGCGTATTTCGCACTGTTGCGGCGCAATCATTCGTTCAAAACCATCGCTCGTATTCGCGAAACCACTCAGTTGCTGCTGGATGTCTATAACTTCTCGGGAGACTTCTACGTCCACCCTTTAAAAGTCTGGAAACGTTATTCGCCGACGATGTTCTTGCCGCACCTGAAGCAGGGAGAAAACTTTTCCCCGATAATAAGCAGTCTTGACGCGACAAAATTATTTTCACATATTTCAGAAAAAGGGCTGAACGGTTTTGTCAGGAGCCTTGATTACTGGGAACGTTTGTTCATGAACGCCGAGACTCTGCTCAAATTACCTCCGGATTCCAAAGAAGTTCAGGAAACAATAAGGCAACTGTGCAGACTGATGGTCGGGCGCGAAGGAAGGATATTGCGTCTGGCGGAGGATAACTTCACTCTCGATGATTTGATAAGCCTCAAGAGCAGACTGATTGGAAGCGGTTTTATAGGGGGTAAAGCTGTTGGAATGCTTATCGCCCAGAAAATCCTGTCAAAAGACAGGTCGTTTGACTGGAACCAGTATGTGGAACCTCACGATTCCTACTACGTCGGCTCAGATGTCTTTTACAGCTACATCGTCGAAAACGGGTGGTGGAAACTGCTAATGGAGCAGAAAACCCGACAAGGCTACCTGACCGTCGCCGCACAGATACGTGAACATCTGCTCAAAGGAAAATTTCCTGACGAAATACGCGAGCGATTCCAGGAGATGATAGAATACTTCGGCCAATCGCCCATCATAGTCCGCTCGAGCAGTTTGCTCGAAGATGCCTTCGGCAACGCTTTTGCCGGAAAATACGAAAGCATCTTTCTTGTAAATCAGGGCGACCCTCAGCAGCGTTACCGCGAATTTGAAACCGCCGTTCGCAGAATTTATGCGAGCACAATGGGCGAAGACGCGCTTACATATCGATTGCAACGAGGCCTCGACGAGCAGGATGAACAGATGGCTTTGCTCGTTCAGCGCGTCTCGGGTTCGTATAAAAAACATTACTTTTTCCCCGACCTTGCTGGTGTGGGGCTTTCCTACAACGCATTCGTATGGAAGCCGGAACTTGACCCCAAAGCAGGAATGCTGAGACTGGTTTTCGGGCTTGGTACAAGAGCAGTAGAGCGAGTCGAGGACGACTATCCGCAGATAATCGCTCTGGATGCACCGCTGGTGCGCCCTTACTTTGAGAAAAAAGACATTAAAAAATTCTCGCAGCACAGCGTTGATTTGCTCGACACAAAGGAAAATGCTCTGCGGACGGTTGACGCCAGTAAACTTCTGAATGAAGAGCTTGACCTGAAATTAGACCTGGTAGCCGTTCACGATTACGACGCAGAACAGAAAATGAAGGAAATGAACCTTCAAGGCCAGCGTCCGTGGCTTCTTACATTTGAAAAACTTCTTTCGGAAACCGATTTTACTGCGATTATGCAAAAAGCCCTCAAAACACTCGAAGAGCATTACGAATATCCTGTCGATGTCGAATTCACCGCCAATTTCACAAAGGACGGGGACTTGAAAATCAATCTCGTGCAGTGCAGACCTTTACAAACCAAGGGATTGAGGGCGAACGTGCAGATTCCCCAAGATATCGACCGCGGAAAAATTCTTTTCGAATCATATGGCTACACGATGGGAGGCAACATTTGGCAGAACATAAAAAGAATTATATATGTCGAACCAAAGGCTTATAACGAAGCCAATATCTCACAAAAATACGATATCGCAAGACTAGTGGGACAATTAAACAGGCAGATTAACAGAGAAACTATGCCGGTGCTTCTGATTGGTCCCGGAAGATGGGGGACAACGACACCGAGCCTCGGCGTTCCTGTTACATTTTCCGAGATAAACAACGTGGCCGTTATGGTCGAGGTTGCCTATGAAGGCGGCAATCTGATGCCGGAGCTGTCCTTCGGAACGCATTTTTTCATGGATCTTGTCGAGACAGACATTTTTTATGTTGCTCTTTTCCCACAGAAAGAAAACGTAGTATTCAACAAAGATAAGCTTACCGAAATGCCTAATCTTCTAACCGAATTTCTCCCTGAAGAACATAAGTGTGAGGATGTTGTTAAGGTGTATGAAGCTGACTCTGGCCAACTTCAAATTATTTGCGACGTAGTATCCCAAAAAATTATTTGTTTCTTCACATAAGTAAGATTACCGATGCTATTCAAGTTAAAATCTGCTCTTGCTTTGAATTTGTAGCATTCCTATGGTGAATGCTACAAACTCACCATTGGATTGACAATACGATGCTCACAATTCCTGAATTCTGGAGTAATATTGCCGGACTGAATTATTGATAGACTTGTTGGTCATACCAACGAAAAACCCAAAAAATGCTTTCAAGAAGTCATAACCGTCATTTTCCCAGCCATTGCTCAACTGGCAATTGATTTACAGATTGACGAAGCACAGGGTCTACATTTATATAAATTTTGTTTGTAAGCATTGACGATGAATGTTCCAAAAGTCGCTGTGTAACAGCGGTAGAGATGCCTTTTTGAGCTAATATAGAGCCAAAGGTTTTGCGCAAATCGTGAAATTTTAGGTCGGGCAGACCAGCATTTTCACATATGCGCCTCGATGGCCAGACGCATGTAATATTCATCATTTTGATTCAAATCGGAAACCATAAATGAAATATTGCAAAAACACCCCGAAATTGCAAGTGTAATTCAGGCTTGGCCGAAACACAGAATCAGCCCCTCCTTCTCAACCTGTGGTGAGCAGAGTCGAACCACATCACCGCTTGTCGTGAGCGAAGTCGAACGGCACCGAGGCAAAAAAGCAAAAGCGTGGCGGGTGAGAAAATCTTACGGTTGCTTTTTCAGTTTTAAGTAGCATTCGTAACAGACAACATGCCCTTTATGTGGGTATGGCATCTCAAGTTTACCTATTGCACGACCACAGTTTTCGCAGGCTACTACTTTCAGATTGTCGTTAGTGGGTGTACGGGCTGCTACGGTTTGTTTATTATAACTCTCGGAGCTTGGTATTTCTTCCGTGATTTTAGTTGGAGACTTTTTTGCATAGCATTCCTTACAAACAATCTTCTTATCAAGCGTGAAGTGCTGCTCAAATCTGAAGATGGTTCTTCCACAATCACTACACTTTTCCTTCTGGCCACTAAATCTACCAAGGTTTTCAACGGGCGGTTCTTCAATAGTTTCTTTTACTATAGCTGGTTTTCCAGGTGTTTTTAGATTGGGTGGCTTCTGGTAAGTTTGTGTGTTTCCAGAATTCCACACATTGCTTGAAGCGTTGAAGCCACTGAAGTTAAAGTGCACTTCCTTCGGGTGTAGTTCGTTTGCTGCTCCGGTCATGAAGTCTATAGGTATACTGAAAATACCGAAGTCGATTAATATATTAGCAAATATCCAGTTGTTTAACTTCTTATCAAACTTTTGCTGCTGTGATGCATAGCCGGGGTACTCTGCAACTAACATGTGTGTTTCATTTGTCCTCAACACTATTGAACCTGGGGTAGTGATAGTAGTACCATTATCCGCTGTCACTTTCGCTCCTGGCGGGTCGGAAGATATTGTGACGGCCTGTTGATTTCCACACATGATTGAGCAGCATCCGCTCAACGAAACCGCAAAACATAATAGGGTGCATAGCAAGAGAAAATTAAAATGTTTCATAACCGAATTCCTTTCCATGAATATTATACTGACATTCCCCATATTAAACGCTTATTTACGCAACCAAGTCCTCCGATTCTGCAACAATATCAAAGTCTTATATGCAATACAACAGTTTTAACGTTTCCTTCTCAACATCACAAGGTCTGTTTATAGAATTCTGAAGCGGGGAAATGGGGTTTAAAGAATTGCTCACCCTCACTCTTTTTCCCTGCCTCCTCTTTACTTTTACAATGCTGCTAAAGCCGATGCCGATTATATACTTCCGGTGGTGCTAAAGTCAAGAGAAAAATGAACAGGCTTGCCGCGCCCGCCATCCCGATAAATCGGAATTTTTTCAACTGCTCATCTGTTCCACTGTTCACCTGCTCTATTTTTTGCCTTTGGCAAAATTTTTATTCGTTCTCTTTGAAAATCGAAAATAGAAAGTTGAGCGCCCCCGCTGCTGTCTTGTGACAGCAAGCCGCGGGGGCTCCATTTTGGGCGACCATAAGGTCGCCCAAAATACCCCCAAGGGGAGTCGAACCCCTGTCTCCAGGATGAGAACCTGATATCCTTGGCCACTAGACGATGGGGGCGGTGGTCAAAAATTCTAAATCCGAATTTCGAAATCCTAAACAAATTCAAAATCTAAATGCTCAAATTTTCAAAACTCAATCGTTTTGAATTTCAGTCATTTGATATTGTTTCGAATTTCGCATTTCGTGCTTCGAATTTTCGCATCTCTGAATTAAGGCAGAGCTGCGAAGTGGCGGCGGTCGGAATCGAACCGACGACCCTGGGCTTATGAATCCCATGCTCTAACCATCTGAGCTACGCCGCCGAACATCTTTAGCGGCTGTATAATAACAGCTTCGGGCGTTATTTGTCAATTGCCCAGTGCAAAAAGCGTTTAAAAAGTACCGCCGCTGCGATATTTGTGCTAATATATCGCGGAAATGTAAATCGATGCAGCGGAAACAACAGGATGGAAGAAACAGCGAAGGAGTTACTTACAATACGCATCAGGCAGGGGCGAGCCAAATTTCTGGCGATGGCGGCGACCTATTGCGCTGGGGCGATGAACGACAATATATTCCGGCAGGTCGTACTGCTGATGGCGGTAGCCGCCGGCAAAAGCTGGCTGCAGGGTGTGGCGATGTTCATTTTCACGCTTCCATTCATTCTTTTCGCGTCACCGGCTGGTTACTGCGCAGACAGGTTCACCAAGCGCACGATAGTAATCGCGTCGAAGTTTCTCGAACTGGTCGCGATGATTTTCGCAGCAGCGGGGATTTACTATCTCAACTGGCCCTTGATAATGGTGACGCTGTTTATAATGACGCTTCAATCGACGATTTTCAGTCCCGCTCTTAACGGAAGCATTCCCGAACTTTACCCAGCCGAGTACGTCATCACCGCCAACGGAATTATCCGGATGGTAACTACCGCCGCAATTCTGGCCGGCACCGCGCTCGGTGGGGTCATTCTCGATATCAAAGGAACTATCGGCGTTGCGCCCGCGGGCCGGGCCGTCGCTGCTTTTGCGGTTGTTGTGGTAGCGGTTGTCGGCGTCATCGTAAGTTTCGGTGTCCCCCGGTTTCCGGCGGCGTCACCGCAGGCGCGTTTTCCATGGTCTGGCCCGATTGATACGCTGAAGACGCTTTATCATCTTCGTGAAGACCCGCTGCTCAACGTCGCGGTCTGGGCAAAGGCGTTTTTCTGGGCGGTAGGCGCTTTGCAGATACAGGTGATAAATCAACTTGGCCTCGAACAATTTAAACTTTCAAATACGATGACAAGCGCGATGATTACCGTCGAGCTTGTCGGTATCGCGGCGGGCAGTCTGCTTGCCGCCCGTTTATCCAAGGGCCCGCGCTGGCACAATGTCCTCGTTCCATCCGCAGCGGTAATGGCCATCGGAATGTTCGTTGTAGCGATGGTACCGCATCTGCCTCAATCGGCGCGCAAAACGGTCATTGTTTCAACTCTGGGAATACTCGGCGTCGCGGGCGGCGTTTACTCGGTCCCACTTGGAAGTTTTCTTCAAATCAGGCCCGCACGCGATGTTGTGGGTAAGATTATCGCCGTCGGCAACTTCGCGGATTTTGTCGGGATACTTATTTCGGGCGGGGCATTTTATCTGCTGAATCGGCTCGAAATAAAACCCAGCAATTGTTACGCTATTATGGGCCTGATGATGGCGTTTGTTACAGGGTGGCTGTTTATAATTTTGCCGAAAGTGAGCAAAGATGCTTGACTGGCTCGTCATAACGATAACGAAATTTCTTCTCTGGCTGCGATACGACATCGAATTAATCGGGCTTGAAAAAATCGCGGCCAAAGGTGAACGCGGCATCGTGTTTTTGCCCAATCATCCTGCGCTGATTGACCCGGTTATACTCTATTCTCATCTGCAGCGCAAATTCGCGCCTCGCGGTTTTGGCGACCAGGACCAGGTTGACAGATTCCTCATCCGATTTTTTGCGAAACGCTGGGGAGTGCGGACGATTCCGAGCATCGCAACTTACGGCCCGGCGGCAAAGGCCAAAATCGAACAGCAGCTCGATGAAAGCATCGAAGATTTGAAGCACGGTGAAAATCTCATCATCTGGCCGGCGGGAAGAATCTACCGCAGTTACAAGGAATCGCTCGGCGCAAATAGTTCCGTCGAACGAATCTTGCAAAAATGTCCCGATATCAGGATTGTGCTGGTGCGCACGAGAGGACTTTGGGGAAGCGCGTTCGGCTGGGCTTCCGGTCACGAACCGAGGGTCGCTATAATTTTGCGAAAGGCACTTCTCGTCATTTTCGCCAACGCGGTTTTTTTCACACCTCGTCGCAGGGTGACAATCGAATTTTACGAACCTGACGATTTGCCGCGAAACGCGGACCGAAATACTTTCAATCGTTTCCTCGAAAATTATTACAATGCGGACGCCCCGCCGAACACCTATGTCCCCTATTCAATCTGGGAAAAAGGCGGAACAAGGACACTACCCGAACCAAAGCCGCCGCAGCTTGAAGCCGATTACGCTTCCATTCCGCAGGCAACCCGCCAAATCGTGTTAAAGCACCTGTCAGATGTTACCGGAGTATCGCAGCTAAAGGATGCCGACCGGCTTGCTGTTGACCTCGGTATGGATTCGCTGGCGCGGACTGATTTGCTGCTCTGGCTGGAAAATGAATTTGGGTTCGGCCAGGCCGACGCCGACGCGATGCAGACCGTCGGTGACGTGATGCTCGCCGCCTGCGGCAGGTTCGTTTATGTAACGCAAAAAACCATCAAGCCCGCTGAACATAGCTGGTTCAAGGAACGACCTGCCCGCCGTGTCACCATCCCAGAAGGTGACACGCTGACGGAAATTTTTCTCAAGCAGGCTGCGGCACATCCCGGCACAGCGGCAATCGCCGACCAGACCAGCGGTGTAAAAACCTATCGCGATATAATAACGGCGTGCCTGGTCCTCAAACCTGTTATCGAAAAACTCGAAGGCGATTACATCGGCATAATGCTGCCTGCCTCGGTAACCGTTGATATTTTTTATCTAAGCGTCCTCTTCGCGGGCAAGACCCCGGTAATGGTCAACTGGACGGCAGGCATAAGGAATATCACCGCTTCGCTCGATGCCGTCGGTGTAAAACACATCCTGACCGCCGAAGCCGTGGTAAACAGAATCGCCCTGCAAGGTATCGACCTTTCGAGCATCGCGGAACATTTCGTCTTTGCAGAAAAATTAAACTCAAAAATCAGCAGATGGGTAAAATTAAAGGCCTTAGTGATGGCGTATTTGACGTGGGAGCCATTGCATAAAGTAAAAGTCCGTGAGACAGCGGTTGTGTTATTTACCAGCGGTTCCGAAACGTTGCCGAAAGCCGCCCCCCTGACACACGCCAATTTAATTTCCAACATAAAAAGCGTCTTAAGCGTCATCGAAATAAACGAAACCGACCGCCTCATCGGCTTTTTGCCGCCCTTCCACTCTCTCGGTCTGACCGGAACCGTTCTGATGCCCTTGTGCGGCGCGGCGCAGACGGTGTATTATCCCAATCCGACCGACGCTGATGCGCTGGCCAAAATTATAGAAGCATATAAGGTAACGCTGTTAATCGGAACACCGACTTTTCTCGGTGCAATTGTCCGCGTCGCTTCCCAAAAGCAGCTCTCAACGCTTCGCCTCGCGGTCACCGGCGCGGAGGCCTGCCCCGAGAAGGTTTACGAAGCCCTTAAGGCAAAATGCAAAAACACCCTGATACTCGAAGGCTACGGTGTTACCGAAACTTCGCCCATAATTTCCATTAACGACCCCCACAATCCGAAACCATTCACAATCGGCAAAGTCCTGCCCAGCCTCGAATACATTCTCGTTAATCCCGAAACATTCGAGCCGTGCAAACCGCCTTGCAGCGGAATTTTGTTAGTGCGAGGGCCAAGCGTGTTCGGCGGTTATCTTAATTACGAGGGCAAGTCGCCCTTCATCGAGGTAAACGGCAAACGCTGGTACAGCACTGGCGACCTCGTCAGTGTCGATGCCGAGGGAGTGTTAACATTCAAAGGCCGACTAAAACGATTCGTCAAACTCGGTGGTGAAATGGTGTCGCTGCCCGCCGTCGAAGCCGCCCTGGCGGGTGCTTTCGCATCCGAGGAAGACAAAGGCCCTGTGCTGGCCGTCGAAGCGACGGAGGCGGAAAACCCGGAGCTTGTGCTTTTTACAACTCTCGACATCGACAGGGAGACCGCTAACCGCAAAATACGCGAAATGGGCCTGTCGGGCCTGCATCATATACGAAAGGTTTACAAACTCGATGAGATGCCGCTGTTGGGTACCGGCAAAACAAACTACCGCGCCCTCAAACAAATGCTCCGCGAAGGAAACTAACTGTCACTTTATAAATAACTGGAATTCATCCATCAGTTTGCGGGTAAGCTCTCCGGGCTTACCGTCACCGATAACAACATCGTTAAACTTTATCACAGGAATGATGTCGAGGGTAGTAACAGCGATGAAAAGTTCGTCCGCTTGTTTTGCCTGCTCAGGCGTGAGCGACTTTTCGACAACGGACAGCCTCGCATTTTCAGCGGCCTTGAGAACAAATTTTCTCGTTACCGACGGCAGAATATTCGCGGTAAGAGGCGCGGTCTGCAAATTCTTTCTGGTAATCGCGAAAAACGCAGAGCTGGCACCCTCGGTAATCAAACCTTTTTCGTCAACCAGTATCGCCTCGGCGCAACCTCTTTTTGCGGCCTCACGCTGCGCGAGAACATTGGCAAGCAGATTCAGCGATTTTATGTCGCACCTCTTCCACCGCAAATCCGGAAGTGTTATCGCAGAAATGCCTTTGGTCTTTTTTTCGACATTCGGGACAATTTCGGTAACGGTAAGGAAAAAACTCGGTTTGATATTATCTTCGGATACGTGGCTTCGCGGCCCCGAACCGCGCGTAACGTGAAAATATATCTTTGCGTTCGGTATCCCCGCAGTATCGAAGGTTTTTTTCACGCGGCTGCGGATGTCGTTAATATCGACGTTCTTGATTTCAATCGCCGCCAGACTCCGGGCGAACCGCTGCATGTGCTCCTCGAACGCGAAAATCCTGCCGTTATAGCTGCGGATTACCTCGTAAACACCGTCGCCGAAATACAGGCCGCGGTCTAAATAAATGCCCTCGAGCTGCTCGAAAGGCACAATTTTGTCCTGAATCATCGCTAACTGCATAAAAACTCCATACAAAATATGACGAAACTCTAATTTTTATCGGCGTATAAGATATAAAAATATTCGACAATTTGCTTTACAAAAAACCAAATAATGCGTAAAATGTCCCTTTTTACAAAAGCTTAGGATAAAAGACAGGAGTTTTGCAAATGTACGCTGTAATCGAACAAGGCGGAAAACAATTAAAGGTTGCCGAAGGCGACTGTGTGAATATCGAGCTTATGGAAGTCCCTGCCGACGCCAAAACCGTCGAGCTGGACAAGGTTTTGCTGGTCGGTGAAGGCGAAAAAGTCAAAATCGGCACCCCATACGTCAAGGACGCCAAGGTAATAGCGTCGTTCAAGACCACCGCCGCCGAAGCCGTCGTTAAAGGCGAAAAACTTTACCCGATGTACTTCCGAAGACGCAAAAACAGCAAAAAACGCATCGGCCATCGGCAAAAATACCTGCAGGTCACAATAGACAAAATCGAAGCTTAATCCTGCACGGAGGCAGGATTTTTTGGATTGTATTCTTTTATCAAATCTTCCACCCAGTTGCGCCACACATCCTGACCGTTCTGACAGAAATATTCGAACGATTTATCGTCAACTAATCTGCTCAATAATACTTTCCGCGTATTCGCTTCGGGCACCGCCTCGATAATCCTGTTCCGCAGCCTTTCAAGTTCCGCTAAAAACTTGCCGTGCTCCTCGGTGAAAAGTTTTTCCAATTTTCCCCGCAAATGCCCCGCGTACGCCGGGCAAAGCCCTTCCGTCCCGACAGCTATCTGCAAATCGCCCCGCCTGACAACCGCAGGCACGAAAAAGTCGCAAAGCTCCGGCTCATCCACTACGTTGCACAAAATCCCCAGCTTCTGGCAATGCTTGTAAATCTGCTTATTGAGTTCGTGGTCGTTCGTCGCCGCGATGACAAGGGCCGCCCCCGCAAGATAATTCTTCGAATATTTGGATTGTATCACTTCCGCGTTGCCGCCCTTGGCCCGCACAGCCAGCATAGCGCCAATTTCTTCCGCCACAATTACAAGCCTCGCCCCTGCCGCAAGCAGCGCCTCCGCCTTGCGCAAGGCGACAGCACCGCCGCCTATCAATACCACTCGACGACCCCGCAATTCCAGAAATATCGGATACTTAGCCATAGACTCTTATTATACCATATCATTCCTTTTGCGCACATAAAAAGGGCTGCAAGTAATTTTACCCGCAGCCCTTTGCACATAGGCATTCTGTCAAAAACCACGATTACGGACAAGAACTGAGCCACTTTTGAGCGAATATTCCCAGGTCTGACCAGTCTATGGTGCCGTCGCAATTAAGGTCGGAGTTGTCATAGCCGCCCGGTGGTACACTTGCCAGCCAGTTGTCTGCGAAATCCGAGTAGTCCTTAAAGTTCACGATGCTGTCGCAGTTGTAATTGGGGCAAGTCGAGCATTCATTCGGGTCGGTAAACAGGATAAACGACATATCCGCACTGTTGTCCTCTTGGTCGAAAACCTCCTGCCACTGCCACTGGCCGGTTGTCGGGTCCTTGTTGCCCTTGACGGCATCGTCGTTAAACGCATGCTCATGGTTGGTCCAGCCCCACTGGTAGTTGGGCAGATTGGTATCATAGACAGCCTGTACGCTCAGCCAGAAAACCTCATTAAAATCTGGCTGATGGAACCAGTTGGCGTCCGGCAAACGTACAGAATACCTGAAGACCGGTTCGTTGGGCTCTCCGAGCGGGTACTTGTCATAACCGACAAAGACTTCGTCATAGCTGCTGGCTACATACTGCCAGATTGGGTCCTTGGGATGGCTATATGAATTCGGGTCACAAGGGTCGGCTGGAACGTCCGTCCATATCTTCAGCAGGAATCGATTCGGCTTTACAGGCAACGGCATAAAAGGCGGGTAACTACAGGCTTCATAGCCGTAACCGATATAAGAACCGAACCATACTATCGCTGTTACCGGCGTCCTGCGCAAGCACCTCCAGTCATCGGCTACAAGTGTTTCATCATTAGGCTCGCTGAAGTTGAAAAGCGAGTTTACATCTTCGTAGTGCGCCCAGTTGCGAATGCCGGTAAACGGCTGTTCCCACTTGATGTAGTTGGGGTCGGTATCAAGCTCGAACGACATATCGAAGCTTTCATTAAACACAGGGTCTTTAATCGGAGTGACTCCACATGGGTCGAGCACATAGTCCGGCATAGGTTCGATGGGTAGATTAAAGGTCACCGAATCATCCATCCAATGCCACGGCCTGCTCTTCCAGCCCCACGGATGATAGGGATACTGCTCCAGATTGTAAACAGCCGTTATGCTCAACCAGAATATATTATCCTGGGTTGCGTCATTAAAGTCGTTCTGCCAAAATACTTCATTCGGTTCCAAGTCGAGCGAATATCTGTAACATGTGTCATTGGGGTACTCACCATAATACTGATCCTGGGCAACCTGCGTCATTGTTACTCGTGCAGCAGGTACTGTAAATACGTGCAGCAAAACTTCTGGATAACTGTACGGCAGATTATCAGGCGGCGCATATGCAGGCACGTTGCTCCAGAAACCGATTCGCCACGATACCGGCAGATTTTGCGGATGCGGCCAACCGCCCTGCTCCCAGTCAAAAAATGAGCCCCACCAGTGGATGCTCGTTATAGGCATTGTGCCAAGGCACCTGAAGTCATCCGCCACTATCTTCCACGGCCCGCAGGGGTCGTAATAATCTTTATTGAAGGATTTTTCGTCCCACCCGCAATATGTAATATCGGCTGCCTCGGGGTCAATCTCAATCGGTGGCTGCGACCATTTCAGGTGCGGCTGAACTTCATTAACTTCTGATACGCCCGTTCGAAGGGCAAATGCCAGGTCAATTGAATCATAGTAGCTGGGATGGCCTGATGGATATCGCAATTCGTGCCACAAAGAAAACGGCTCGTCCCGCCATACACCGTCATCGTTCCAGTGCTGTGCCGAGGTCTTCCAGCCGAACATAGCATCCGGGAAATCGGGGTCGCAGGGGTCAAGCTCTGCATAGGCATCAAGCCAGTAAACAATCGGACTGCAGGGGTCTCCCAACTGAACAAATGCGTCAGAGCTTGGAATATCAATGTCATACTGCCATATCTGGGTGTCACCGGGGAAAATTGCCGTCGCCATTGTGTACGGGTCCCACCACCACTCGTTTCCCAGCGGATAATATATCGTTTCACTAATATCAGCCGTGTAGAAATCCTTCGACCACAGCAAGGTGTTTGGCTCGCTGTAGCCGGGGTCTGGCCCATCCGGATCCGGCTTGTCGTTATGTATGCTCAGATGAATCTTTTTGATTGCGCACCTGACGTCACCCCGCCAGGAACCCCATAAAGTAACTTTGGTAATCGGCCCGGTGCTGGTGCAAAGGAAGTCATCCGCCAAAGTGCGATTTATCCCGTCACTTCGGTCAAAACGGATATCCATACCTTTATCGCTTGTATCGGGAGGCTGCTGCCACTTAAGTCCACCGGCAGGCAAATCCAGCGACAGCGAAGGGTCGCCGTAGAGACTAAACTCTATCATATTCATCCAGGACTGGCTGGCCCAGCCGGTCCCAAAATTTGACCGGCACCATACAAGGGCAGTTCCTATGTCCTCGCCGACATTTCCCATCCGGTCGAAGCAGTAGTACCCGTATGAAGCATTGTCGCCGACGTTGGCACCATTGCCTGTATTCCATGCGCCGATTGCATACCATGTAATTCTGGTTCCGCTGATGGTTCCGATAGCACCTTGCTTCAAAAGGTCATAGCCCAGATTGTTAAGTAATTCAGGCCAAGCATTGTTGCACGAGACCTGAACAACAAAGGACGGAGTGTTGTTATCCAGTGACGCACAATCAAACTGCGAGACAAGAGTGGACCAGCTCGTTTCATTATGATTAATGTGATTGCCGCAGATGTTTACAAATGCACTGTCACTCGTCCATGTAAACCTCGAGGCGCTGGTCTGAGCCCCGTGTGCCCACCACGTAACGAAACCATACTGGTTTTTCCACTCGTTGATAAAGTTTGCGTTATTAAGGTTCGCATTACAGGCGGTAAGCGGGTACGCCGAACCATCTGCGTAAATCCCTGTTTTCTCGTAGAGCGTGTATGCGCTGAATGAAATTGATGATGCGAGCGATTTTATCGCCTCGCCCCAGTCGGCACCAAAGGTACGCTTGCTGGCGTTTTCGAAAGGAGCATCCGCAACACCGTCGCCGGTATTATCCTGTGGGCCGAAATTCGATACTGCTGCCGGTATCAGGACCTTGCTGCGCCAAGCCTTGTTGCCGGCTGCGGTGTCGTAGTCGATGCACTTTTGCAAAATGGAGTCAAGGTCTACGCAGTCTGCGTTGTAAACAGGAATTCTGCCGACTTTTAACTCACAATTTTTGTCGGCCCCGGCGCCACCATAATCACCATTGTATTCACCATATTTACCGTCACCATCCAAGTCCCAATTACCGCTCAGTTCGGCAAAAAACATATCACTCGGACACTGTATCTCATCTACCGGACCCGCTGCGCCGTTTCTCGGCCAGCACCACTTCATCGGCACCGACATGTTGGCGGTAAAAAGCCCCGGGTCAGGGTCGCCTATCAAAAGCACATATTCGATACCGTCAGCAAGGTAATGGTTTTTCAGCCAGGCGCGAATATTGTTGGCCCGCGTGTCGCAGTCAGTTCCTTCGATATAACGTGAATCACCTGCTGCATTTGCCTCCGTGACGGTATTAACAGTAAAGCCGGCGGCTGTTTTTGCTGCGATAAAATTCGCTAATTTTGTGCTGTTGCTTTGAATCGTGCTGGTAGTAATAATCACATAGTCAGCCCATGCATTCAAAGGTGCTGGCCCTCCGCTTCCAGCGGCGGGAGCAGCCTGCTGAACATAGAATGTATCTATGTCCTGCGGATTGGCAATTTTTGACCGAAGTTCAGGCAAAAATTTTCCGGTTTTCGGTATCGCTGGCAGAACTGCCGCATTCAGACCTACCGCCTCAGCGGCAGGCAACTTCGGAACGCTGAGTGTCGTTTGCGCATCCTTAAGTGTTCGCACCTTTTTCTGCACCGGGTTATAAACAGCCAGCCACACCCGCAATTCCACAAGTTTCCACTGACGGAAACTCCCGACAGAGACAATCTGCACAGGCTCAGACGGGAAATAGGCGTTTTTATTATAAATTGTCGAGTCTCGCCCCCCGACGATAACGGATTCGTCTTTGTCGCCCCAACTGATTATGAACTTTTCTCCGTCCCACGCCGCCGCAGGATTTGCAGGGGCAATGTCATATTCACCGGCCAAATCTTCCCAACTCGGTGAAACCAGACCGGCACTTACAGCTTCCAAATCCGCATCCGGCGGCACCAAAAGACAGACCGATTTAAAAGGCAGCATAGGGTCGCCCGGACTGCCGCCCTGCGGGGAATCTCCTATGTTTATTACTGCCTGATTGCCGGCGACCTGCTGAACTTTGGCAGGCGGCATCCCCGATACAGGTACGGAAATGCTGACCTGGTTATACGCCCCCGCCTGACTAATGCTCGAAACCAAAATTGCTGCCAATAGTGATGTCACTACCACCATTGCCGTTAGAATTAGTTTCCGTTTCGATGTTCTCATAATTCCAATCCTCCTAATTTTTAAATACCCTCACTCTATCTGAAATATTGTCTTACTTCCTGCACGATACATCGTACAAAAGACATTAACATTCTTAGCATGAGAAATAGCTGCGTTTTCTAAACGAAAACCACGGTACGAATATGTACGAATTGCGCTAAATTGTGACCCATTATCGCTCCTCCGAGAATTAGGTCGTTTTGCCCTTCTAACACAGCCTCGCGCAAAAGTCAAGCGGTTTTTGCTGAATGTTACTTTCGCAAAAAACCGCACTTTTTTGCATTTCCCCCTCTCAACTTTACCACGTGAGATGCAGCTTCTGCTATCTCACCGGGGCCAGTTTTTAATATCAAAACCGCTGCTTCTGCTCTTAACTTCTACATTCCATTATTCGACATTTTATATTCTACATTCCCCGCCCCGCCGGAGGCTTTCTTGACAATTGCGGTGTGTTTTGGGATACTGGGCCGCTAAGTATTTTGATAGTTTAGGTCAGGAACAGGCGGCAACACTCATGAAAGCATGTGAAATGGAAAAAGGCCAGGCCATAAAGGTCGATGGCAAGCTGTACACAATCATTGATTTCGAACACGTCAAGCTCGGTAAGGGCGGCGCCGTCTATCAGACAAAATTAAAAAACATTGCCGACGGCTTGATTCAGAATATCCGCGTCCGCTCAGAAGAGATTCTCGAAGAGGTCGAGCTGCAAAAGAAGTCCTACGAATACCTCTATTCGCAGGCCGGTGAGCACGTCCTTATGGATTTGCAGACCTTCGACCAGATTACGCTCAATGACGCCGTTTTCGGTGACGCGAAAAAATACCTCAAGCCCAATATGCAGGTAATCATTGCTTCGTACGAGGAAAAGCCCATCACCATCGCCCTGCCCAACACCGTCGATTTAAAGGTTGTCGATACGCCGCCGGAAATCAGAGGTGCGACCGCACAAAGCCAGACTAAACCTGCTACTCTCGAGACCGGCGCGGTCGTGCAGGTGCCGGCCTTTGTAAAGCTCGGTGAAATAATCCGCGTCGATACCCGCACCGGCCTATACGTAACCCGTGTTAAAGAATAACCCCCCCGACCTTGTCGTTGCGAGGCCTGCCTTTCAAGGCCGTGGCAATCCGACCTTGTCGTTGCGAGGCCTGCTGTTCAAGGCCGTGGCAATCTCCCGCTTCGCCGTTTCCATAGTTTTGGGCTTTAACTTTTAAGCTTTAAGCTATCTCGACATACTATCTACGATATACGAATTTCATTCCAAAATCAAAAATGGAATGCCCCGCATTTCTACCTTCAGTTCGCACTATTTTTAATCACTGTACGATGCTCATCGCGGCTTCGGTAGAAATGCTGTATCCCTTTGCCCATTAAATCCAAAATCTAAAATCCAAAATCCAAAATTGAGGCAGCCGCTGACATCTATTGTCACAGCCCCCTGATTTTGCGCAAATTTTGACGTTTTTCGGGCTGTTTTTGCGGTGTTTTGCACGATAAACGCTTACCGCTCTACGTGACGAGCTGCGCCACCGCAACCGTTTTACGTTTTCTGCGTCACCCCTTTCTTAAGAAAAAAATCCTTTTTTACCCATAATTTCCTTGCTTTTCCCAAATCCCCACATTATCCTACTTTCTTTCATTTATAAACGCGAGCGGTATCATATATAAATTTCGATTTTCGTTCGACGCTGCCGGAGATTTATTTTCCGCCGGGAAAAAGATGCTTAGCAGCAATAAAAATGGAGGTGTTAATGAGAAATTTGCAAAAATATAAAATACTCGTAATTGTAATGCTTCTGCTTTGTGGCATTGGATGCATATCAGATGAGGCAAATAGGTGCTATTTAAATGAGAAACTCCCTCCTAAACAAGTCAGTGAAGTTCAAATATTATACGAAGCGCCGCAGCGGCCTTATACGGTAATTGCCGATTTTCAAGCCAGCAATGGATTTTTGTTCGCCGTCTCTCCCAAACACATGCAAAAAAGAGCCGCAGAAGTTGGCGCTGATGCTGTAATCGTAGTGCCTGTGGGTGGGTATTATTCGAGAGATGAGGTTTGGGCAGGAAAAGACCGGCACTCAAATAGTTACAGTCGATTAATCGGTACAGCTATAAAGTATAAAACAGAATAATGAAAGAAAGGTATTTATGAAAAAAATATGTTTATTTTGCACTGTATGTATTCTCTTAATGGTATGTGGTTGTGCATCTGTAATGGTAACAAAGACCGCCAGAGGATACTTTGCACCTACAAATCCTGATGAGGTTGAAATATTGGTCCTTGTTCCTCAACATCGCCAGCTTACTGAAATTGCTACTGTTACCACTTACAACTGGGAGACACGGGACACTGCAAAAATGCATAATTCTTTAAGAGCAAAGTGTGCTCCATTGGGAGCTAACGCGGTAATTTTAGGCTCTTTTGGTATTGACCACAACGGATATTTTTGGGCAAGCGGTGTAGCTATCCGCTATGAATAATCACGCCAGCCAGTATGCTCTTAAATTTCACCCCTTGCGGATTTGGGGGAAAAAGGTAGTGTGAAAATGATGGTTGGAAATTAGGAGGTTATATTAATGGAATTTAGCGAAGCGGTAAGGCAGATAGTTGGGGCCATTAGAAGCAATTTCGTTTTTGACAGTCATTATGTAATCGACCAACTAATCAAGAACTATTCTGATGAATACATCGTGTTTGTTTCGCAGTATTCAAATAGTCGGCAACCTACATTAACTGCTCACCAGCAAATTGGACAGGTGATAAACAACTGTACTGACCTTGTTCAGCGATTAGACTATCAATCCTGGTCCGAAACTATCCACTGTGACGGTGGTGAATGTGCATTATGGAAGAGGATATAAACGAAGAATGACCCGAAAGTTTCGGTTTGGTGAAAACGGTTGCGGATTTGGCGGAAATGTGGGTTAATTTAAGGTAGGTGGGTATCTCTTGTTCCTTTTATCTTGTACAATGTCTTGGTTATGAAAGTACGCGGCAAAGTAAAGCAGATTCTTGAGGGTTCAATAGATGCTGCACTTTTGGGAGTTGAGGTTTATAATAAGCCGCGGACTTGTTTCCGAAGTCAGAATTTCATTGTATTGATGATAATTGCTTGGACCCGATTATTTCACGCCCATTTCCATAAGACTATTGGTGATAAATATTATTACAAACGTGATGGTAAATATGAAATCATAGATGGAGACCGGAAAGCTTGGGATCTTAGTACTTGTATCGACAAGTTTGGAAAGCTCAATAAATCCGTAGAAGCCAATCTCAGGTTTTTCATAAAACTCAGAAATAAGATTGAGCATAAAACAACGCTTGCATCGCAGACAGACACCGTTATTTTTGGAGAATGCCAATCCTTGCTTTATAACTATGAAACTGTCTTGCAAGATTTATTTGATCCTGAGTATGCTTTACACGAGAGTCTTGTTTTTTCGCTCCAATTTTCTCGCCTTCGAAAATCAGAACAAAGTTTAGCACACAAATCAGCCCTACTACGAGAAATGCGGGATATCCTAGATTATATTACCAAGTATCGAGATGCCTTACCTGAAGAAGTCTACAATTCGCAGGAATTTAGTATTAAGTTAATTTGCGTCCCACGTATTTCAAATACAAACAGGCAAGACTTAGCAGTCGAATTTGTAAAATGGAACGAATTAAGCGAAGCAGATAAGCAGAAGTATACGAAGATTAATGCGATTATAAAGGAACGAGTGGTAGAGAAAGAGACAATTAAAACAATCCGTGTTGTGAATCAGGCTAATGGTCACGAACATACAGACACACTGCTAATTAAATCTACCACAGATCCTAAGGAAGCAGCAACAACATTAGTTTATGAGACTCTTTCAACTAATTTATTTGATGATGTGAACAAAATTCTTCAAGCCAATGCAATCCTTTCAAAAGATAATGAGACCTTTAAATTTGACCAAACCATTTACTATCGGATATATGCAGGGCGAGATAATCTTCGAGTTCCAGATGAAGTTAACAAAATGCTGGCAATCACCGGATTACACCTCTATGCGCCTTGTCTATTTTGGTTTAACTTATTACCCGACAAACTTTTTGCAGAGGCACTAAAAGAATTTGTCGCAATTCCTAAATTTCCCAGCATTAAAACTGCCTTGTCGATAGCAATATTGCTCGGCAACGGCGCGTGCGCGTGGATCGAACGAAAGCTTGAAGCTAGCCGTAATCGTAATCCTGCCATAATAGACGATAAGGCGCTCAAGGCTTTTAAAAAAATGAGAGAGTTAAGTGAGAAGGACGATATTAGATTAGCAGCCATTCAAAAAAAACGATCTTCAGAAATCATCTTTCCCGATAAGAGTAAAATCAAAGTTACACAATTGGTAAATAACGTTTCCAAAGTAATCACGTCCTTAACTACTTCCTGTCAAAAAGTTTCGGGGGGTTGTAAGGACTATCGTACAACGTGCAGACCCTTGGACGTGCTAGCTTACGGAAATGAAATCCAAAAGCGAAGTTATAAAATAACTAAACTTCTCACGTAGCCGGAGGATGGGCAAATTTTTTGCCTATGCTGTTTTTATTTTGCAGACGAAATCCCAGCCGGTCGTAAAAATTCTCCGCCTCCGGCGGAACGCAGATCTCGACATCGCCATCGCCATTTTTCCGGCGGATTCATTTTCAATCCACCAATCACAAAGGACTAAAGACCCAACACTCAACACCAACCATCAATCACGGATTCCAGTTTGCCCCGCAAACTTGTTTGCACGGCAAACCACTTTTCGTGCAAACTCAACCCTCAGCACTCAAAACTTAAAACTACTCTAATCCCTTCGTGTACAAATCGTACCTTTTGTACAAATTGTACACAGACACCAAAAGCCCTTCACATTTTTACTTTTTAACTTTTACCTTTTGCTCTGCTTCGGCCCCTCCGTACGTAAAGCGAGTACGCGCTTTACGTATATGCAGGAAATTACGCGCGACGCAGTACACAGTACGCACGACGCATCACGAATCCAGTTTGCCCCGCAAACTTGTTTGCATTGCAAACCACTTTCCACATTTCTGCCCTCAGTTCGCATCGTTTTAATCACTTCGCTTTGCTGCGTATTATTGTATGATGCGAATCGCGGCCTCAGCCAGAAATGCTGCCTATTGCTCCATCGCTTTTTAAATTATCAATAATCAGTAATCAATCATCAATAATTCCGGTTTGCGTCGCAAACTGGTTTGCCCCGCAAACCACAATCCGCATTTAACCCTTCAGTTCGTCTAAATTATTCACTCCGTCCCTGCGTGAAATTATTTGTCACGAATCGCGGCTTCAGGTTTAAATGCTCATTACTTTATTGCGAGCGCCAGCGCGGCAATCTCGTTTTGAAATTACGCTATTCGTATTTTGAATTTGTTTCGGATTTCGATATTCGTATTTCGGATTTTCTTGGACTTGTCACTCCCGCATCTCTCTCCCCACACTCACTCTCGTCCCCTCTCATAGAGAGAGACTCGCTCTACTCTATCTCGATTTCGGATATATTGTAGCCAAAGTATCTTAGTTAATACGACGCCCCGCGTCGTCCCGAGCGAAGTCGAGGGATCTCAATTCCTACTGCCGAACTATGAAAAACCGCGTTTTTACGCCAAAAAACCGTACCACTTAGTGGTATGGTTTTGCTGTAAGTCCTTATTTTTCGATTTTGCCACAAACGAGCGACGAGCGACAAGCGACGAATCACCCCCCTAAAATAAAGACTTATGAACGCTCAAACCACTTGACTTTATTTTGACCCCGTCAAAAAGTGTAAAAAAGCGTTCAATTCCTGTCAATTTCCGTTCAAACACCCCTCAAACTCGTTCAAACACGTTCAAAGACCCTCAATTTCCGTGTGTTCCCATTTTTGCACTTAAGCCTTGTGCTCTTCTGTACTTGTGCGTTTTTTTCCCAAAAGTCCTAAAAACAAGATGTCCTGTTTTACAAATCGGATTTTGTGATTTCGCGGAGGGCTGTGGTGGCGTAGCAGCCGCTATCGAGTTCGAATTCCAGCTCCAGATATGGCCCTAATGAATCTTCGCCGGTAGCGATGTCGAGGTCCTTCAACATAAAGCGTAAAGGCCTTCTGCCTCCTTTTGCGCCGTACTTTTGCATCCGCCGCAAGTCATTATCCTGCAACTGGATACGGCTGATAACGGCGTTTTCAATTTCGCCCGCAGTATCTGTCAATAACGTTGTTCTGTGGCCCAGAATCGGGCCGGTGGGACTGATTTCAAAGCTGTCGCAGCGAGGCTGTTCCTTGGCGGCGTCCTCGACACGGAAGCACGCGCCGTTGATGTGCTTATACGCCATATCGCCTGTTAAGAGCTTGTCAATATTGGGCATACGAGCTGCGAGGACCTTGTTGAAAATATCCGACTGATACGCGGAAATGAAAAAACTTTTCAACCGCTTATCAACGGCGTCAAATGCCTTATTCTTTTTGCCGCCGGACTTTACAAGCGCTTTTAACGCCCTGCGTTCGTTGCTGAAAGAATACGGCCAGGCGTCGTGAGCTTTTTCATAATCACCTCTATCGTAAAGACTTCTGGCCTCGGTGGTGAAGTCATCGCCATCGGCGGCACGACCTAAAAATATATCCACGAATTCATCGATTCTGTCTTTTGCGATAGCTTCACCGAGCAGATGGCCGGTATTACGATTACCGAAGCGCTGGGTGCCGAAATAGTTCGGCACGCCCCTGCCGCTCAAAACCGTCAAAACGTCCTTAGCTATTGCGGCTGCTTCGGTTACAGGTATTTGCAGTTTTCGCAGGCGGATAACAAAGCGATTTCCCGACAGATGGCCTAATTTTAGTTTGTTGCCGTGACGTGTGACGGAAAGCACTTTTATTTTCGGAATATCGAGGTTTAGCAGTTGTTCCGGCTTAATATGCTCGATGGAAATCCACTGGCGCGTTACCGCGCGGGCGTCCTTTTGACCTGCGAAACCAATCTGCCATCGCGGAATTCCGAAAACGCGGGCAATCTGGGCAAGAGCATCTGGGGTCGATATTCCCTTTTTTTCGATAAGGGCGTAAACGTGCGTTCCCTGGCCGGAAGGCTCGTAAAGCGGAATTTCCTCGACGATAAAATCCTCATCGCAGGTTTTAATTGCGCAATTTAACGCAGGAATGTCGCTGGTCAAAAATGGGAACATAACTTTTGTTGCCAAATACAGTTACCACTTTCTGAAAATGAAAAAAACGGCGCCTATAATCATCGCAAACCCTACGAGATAATTCCATTTGAGGTCTTCCTTGAGGTAGAGTACGGAAAAACCTGAAAAAATGACCAGCGTGATAACTTCCTGAATCGTTTTAAGTTGCGCGCCAGTGAATTGGTAGCTACCGATACGGTTTGCGGGGACCTGAAAGCAATATTCGGCGAAGGCAATCATCCAGCTAACGAATATAGCAATCCATAGCGGGCTTGATTTATATTTCAGATGGCCGTACCAGGCAAACGTCATAAAAATATTCGAAATAGTCAGCAAAACGACCGTTTTCATTCGCGAAAGCTCCTAAAACAAACAATTTTAAAGCAATATTCATAATCATTTCGGTATTTTGAAGCAAGGAAATTTACTTTAACGGAAAGATACTGTGGAAGCGTGGTTTATGCTTTAGATTACAGTGATTTGTCTGATGGCTTCGGCAAGGCCGTGAACGTTGCAATAGGCCATGGCGTGCAACATGCCTGATTGGGCGATTTTGGCATCGACTATGGTTTCGTATCGGCTCAGGGCATCTTTGCCGGGGCTATGTAATTGGAATTCAACACCTGTAATCTGACGAACAGTTTTCCCCTCGCTGTCGGAATAATAAAGGCTGAACCTGCGGACGTGATGTTCGTTGGTATCGGGATGGCCGGCGCCATCGCCGAGAGAAATTTTTATCTGAAAGATTTTGTCGGCTTCGACTTTGTCGGGACATTCGATAACGGGGATATGGCTATGAGGTTTACGTTCCGTCGTTTTTAAGTGTGGTCGAGGTTCTGTCATAGAATTCCTTTACGTTTCTTCGTTTTTTCCTTATCAAAACTGCTCATACTCCTACAAATCGAGACAAAACCAATACTTATTTATGGCACTTTTTGAGGTCAGATGCGCATAGGGAAATTCCCTAATTTGATTTCGTAATTCCTTAAACAGAATAAATGGTTTTGTCCGATGGCAAATGGCGCTAATCGTGCATTACCAGCAGGAATGGCTTTTCGAGTGCTTCTGCAATCCATCTCAGGAAGCGGGCGGCCTCGGAGCCATCTATAATTCTGTGGTCGTACGAAACGGACAACGGCAAAATCAAACGCGGCAGGAACTGACCATCGAGATGGACCGGCCCGAGACTTGCTCTTGCGATGCCGAGGATGGCGACCTGAGGCCAGTAGATAACGGGGGCGAAATTCGTTCCACCAATGCCCCCAAGATTTGAGACTGTGAAATTTCCGCCCACCATTTCATCGGGGGTAACCTGATGCGCACGGGTCCTGGCGGAAAGTTTTGTAAGTTCGACGGCGAGCTGCAGGATGGTTTTTTTATCGACATCGCGTATGACGGGGACAAGCAGGCCTCTATCGGTATCGACGGCGACGCTGATGTGATAATATTTTTTATAAATAATTTCCTGCGTGTCAGTATCGACACTGGCGTTAAATTTCGGGAAAAGTTTCAGGGCTTCGGCAACGACCTTGAGCAATATGGACGTTACCGTAAGTTTGCCACCTACCTGCTCGACTTTTTGGGCGTATTCTTTTCGAAATTCCTCGAGCGCGGTAATATCAGCGTGGTCGAAGTGCGCGACGTGTGGTATGGTGTGCCAGGCGAAGCTAAGCGTTTCGGCGATTTTTTTGCGTGTGACGGTCATCGCCTCTCGCTCGACGGAGCCCCACTTTGTGAAATCCGGCAGAGGCAAAACCGGAGCAGATTCCGGCGTTACCGGTGCACCCGTAATAATCTGTTTAGCATGTTGTTTTATATCATCTTCAGTAATTCTGCCATCGGGTCCTGTGCCGCGGACTTTTTCGATATCGACACCGAGTTCGTCAGCTAAATGTCGCACGGCGGGCGATGCGGGTACGGCAGCAGCGGTTTTTTTAGCTTCGGACGGTGCGGCAATTCTTTCCTTTTCCATCACAGGCTTTTTGACAGGCGGCGGTTTCGGCGCAGGTGTCGGCGCCGGTTTTTCCTTTTCGACGGGAGGTTTTGGCGAAGGTGGAGGGGCTGGTTTTGGTGTCGTCGCAGGTTTGGCCGCAGGAGACTGCTGTTCGGCTTTGGCCTCGATATCAACTTTGATTATAACATCACCTACGTTGATTTTCTGGCCAGGCTGTAGATTAACTTCGGTGATTTTGCCGGTAACCGGCGAAGGGACTTCGAAGGTGGCTTTTTCTGTTTCAAGCTCGATGATGGACTGGTCGTTTTTGATGAAGTCGCCGACTTTTACGAGGACCTGGATGACGTCACCTGTGGTGACATTTTCGGATATTTCGGGCAGCAGGACTTCTTCAATCATCTTTGTTCTACCCCCTTGATTTAAACTGACGTCGGAGCAACTTTTTCCGGGTCTATTTCCAGTTCCTCGATTGCTTTTTTAACCGTATCGGGTTCTATAATGCCATCTGCAGCCAGTGCCTGTAAAGCGGCGAGAGTGATGAATCTCGCATCAACTTCAAAATAATCTCTCAAGTCGGCGCGGGTGTCGCTTCGACCGTAACCATCTGTGCCGAGAACAATCAATTTTCCGGGTATCCATTTAGCTATGGAACAGGGCAGAGTTTTCAAATAATCCGAAGCGGCAACGAAAATATTTCCGGCACTTTTGAAACACTTTTGAATGTACGGAATTGCGGGTTCTTCGGTCGGATGAAGCATATTCCAGCGGTCGGCTTCGGCGGCATCAGTATAAAGTTCCTTGTAGCTGGTGACGGACCAGACGTCGGCACTGACATTGTATTTGGATTCGAGGATTGTCTGCGCTTTTATCGCTTCGTTCAGGATGGCGCCGCTACCGAGGAGATTTACTTTAGCCCTGGCATCTTTTTTATCTGACGCCTTAAATTTATACAATCCCTTTAGAATACCTTCCCTGCAACCCTGCGGCATGGGGGGCATTTTGTAAAATTCGTTCATCATCGTGATGTAGTAAAAAATATTTTCCTGCTTTTCGTACATTCTGTGGAGACCGTCGTGCACGATTACGGCAAGCTCGTAGGCAAAGGCGGGGTCGTAAGCCTTGAGGTTTGGAACAGCGAAGGCAAAATGGTGGCTGTGACCATCCTGATGCTGGAGGCCTTCACCTGCGAGAGTGGTTCGGCCTGAGATACCACCGATGAGGAACCCTCTGGCCATGGCGTCACCTGCGGCCCAAATTAAATCGTACATTCGGTGGGCGCCGAAAATGGAATAAAACAAATAGAAGGGAATGGTATTTATGCCATAGGCAGCGTAGGCTGTGCCGGCAGCGATAAATGACGACATAGAGCCTGCTTCGGTTATTCCTTCTTCGAGAATTGCGCCGTCTTTTTGCTCCCTGTAATAAAGGAGGCTTTCCTTATCGACCGGCTCGTACAACTGTCCGACGGAAGAATAGATTCCGACCTGTCTGAAAAGCGATTCCATACCAAAGGTGCGGGCTTCATCGGGGACAATCGGCACTATGAGTTTTCCAATTTGGCTGTCTTTCAACAGAATCGACAACAGCCGTACCATAACCATAGTAGTAGCGACCTCGCGGTCGCCAGTACCTTTATAAAATTCTTCGAATAAATCATCGGGCGGTGTTTTCAGGGGTTCGATTTTGACTGCTCGGCTGGGGACATACCCACCAAGTTTTCTTCGGCAATCGTGGAGATACCTCATTTCATCGCTTGTTTCTACAGGCCTGTAGAACGGCGCTTCATGCACTTCACCGTCGGGGATTGGTATGCCGAATCTGCTGCGAAATTCGAGCAGTTCATCTTCGTTAAGTTTTTTCTGCTGATGGGTGATGTTTCTGCCTTCACCGGCTTCACCGAGGCCGTAACCTTTAATTGTCTGCGCTAAAATAACCGTCGGCGAACCTTTGTGTTCAACGGCAGCTTTGTAAGCTGCGTAAACTTTTACGGGGTCGTGCCCACCTCTATTTAGTTTCTCAAGCTGTTCGTCGGAGTAGTGTTCCACCATCTCCAGCAGATGCAAGTCTTTTCCGAAAAAATCTTTGCGAATGTAATCACCTGTTGAAACGGCATATTTCTGGAATTGGCCATCCGGAACTTCCTCCATTCGCTTTACAAGTAATCCATCCTTATCTTTTTCAAGCAGCATGTCAAAATCCGAACCCCAGATAATTTTGATTACGTTCCAACCAGCGCCGGCAAAAACAGCTTCAAGCTCCTGGATTATTTTCCCGTTGCCGCGAACAGGACCATCGAGTCTTTGAAGGTTGCAATTGATGACAAAAATAAGGTTGTCGAGTTTTTCGCGTACGGCCAAATCGATAGCGCCGAGACTTTCGGGTTCGTCCATTTCACCATCGCCAAGAAATGCCCAAATTTTCTGGTCAGAAGGTTTTTTTAAGCCGCGGTCTTCGAGATAGCGAGCGAAACGGGCCTGATAGATGGCCATAATGGGCGAAAGCCCCATTGAGACGGTCGGGAACTGCCAGAAATTCGGGAGCAACCTCGGATGTGGGTAGGAAGGCAGACCCCCACCGGGTGCAAATTCGCGTCTGAAGTTTTCGAGGTCGAAGGCGGAGAGACGACCTTCGAGAAATGCCCTCGCATATATACCGGGTGAAGCGTGTCCCTGAAAATAGATTATGTCTCCTTCCTGATTTTCATTTTTTGCACGGAAGAAATGATTGAAACCGACTTCGAAAAGCGTGGCGGCGGAGGCGTAGGTTGAAATGTGTCCCCCGATGCCGTGCTGGGTCCTGTTGGCGCGTACGACCATAGCCATGGCATTCCAGCGAACAAAACTTTTGATTCGCCGTTCGATTTCACGTCTTCCGGGGTACGGGGGTTGCTTATCGGCTGGTATCGTATTGATGTACGGTGTGGTTCCGGGATGGTGAATTTTTACACCATATTTTTGCGCCTCGATATAGAGTTGGCTGAGCAACTCCTTGACCCTTTGAGACCCTTCGGTACGCAGCACATCTTCGAGGGACTTAAGCCATTCCTTGTTTTCAAATTCGACAAGCTTCGAGTCTCTTTTGTCCAAACAAATTCCTCCGCCCCGGTTTCTCTCTGCCTTCGCCGCTGGTTTTACGCACTTTGTATATTACAAACGCTTTTTCTTCTACCCGCTTCTCGGTTGGTGTAATTTTTAACCAGAAGGTATTACAAAGGAAATAGGGAAATTCCTTATTGGCGGGTGGCAAAAACCTTAAGGATGGAAGATATATCCGATTGTTGACCTGTTTTCGATTTTGGTTTATTTTGTCGGTGAATGAAAAAGGCGGAAAAAACGCGACTGATAAACAGTCTGGCACGAGGGATTTGCCGATGCCGGAAATGCCGGCTTTATAAAAGCCGAAAACACGCTGTGCCCGGTGAAGGCTCGGTAACAAGCGGGATTTTTTTTGTCGGCGAAGCACCGGGTAAAAATGAAGATGAGCAAGGCAGACCTTTTGTCGGTCTTTCGGGCAAATTTCTCGATAAGCTAATAGAAAAAGCCGGTTTATCCCGCAGCGAAATATTTGTTACCGGAAGCGTCAAATGCAGGCCTCCTCAAAATCGCACACCGAAAAATGACGAGCTGAAAATCTGCAAAAAAAACTGGCTAAGCAAACAAATAGAAATTATAGAGCCGAGGCTTGTTGTTTTGCTCGGCAAGGTCGCACTGAATCAAGTGCTGGGAGAGGAAGATAATCTCGATAAAATCCATGGGCAGGTGCGGCAATTAAACAGCCTCAAGTGTCTTATAACGTTTCATCCTGCGGCAGCGATGCGGTTTCCGAAGGTAAGAAGGAAAATGGGGCGGGACATCACCAAGGTCAGGGAAATAATGCGCAACAACGCAGCGAAGCGTCATTCTTCGACATCGGTATGAGGGCCGAGTTTGAAATCCAGAATCTTTTCGACTTTGATAAGCAGTTTTCGCTCGACCTGCGGCAGCGGTTGCTGTTTTTCAAAAGCTGGACTGTAGCCGTCTAAAATCGCCATATCCTGAATATTCTCGACCCTACCGAGAAGCTGCAAACCAGTGTCCGTAAGTTTGTCCCAGACGGCGATGGAAATATTTTTATTTTTCCGTAAATTGGCTACCGTCCCCGGGCAAAACCACTCCGTCACAGCGAGATAGCCGCCATCTTCGACAGTTATTTTTCCAGCACAGGCGATATGCGGGGCACCGGCGGCATCAGCGGTTGCAATAAATACCTGCTGCGTTTTTTTTGCAATAGCGACGGCCTGATTGAGTTTCTCGATTTTCATTTTTTTACCCTTTTATTCTTATACTGTTCGAGAATTTCGAGCAAGGCGCTGTCTTCGACCTGTTCAAATTCGAGATAGAACTGGCTAAGTGCAGCGAAGTAAGGCGGGACACGCAGACAAACAATCTCGTCGGCGTCTTTGGAAATATCCATAATGGAATCTTGCGGGCCGACGGGTATGGCAAGGACGATTTTTAGGGGATTTTCGCGTTTGACGGCCCAGGCGGCGGCCTGCATGCTTGCGCCGGTGGCGATGCCGTCATCGGTGATAATCACCACTTTGCCGCGCAAGTCGAGTTTGGGCAGAATTTCGCGGTATTGCTTTACCCTGTCGGTCATCCGCTGCAACTGTCTTGCTTTTTCTATCTGGATGTAGTTTTCATCCGCATCTGTCTGTGAGGCAATTTCTTTATTAACGAAAAATGTGCCGTCCTCGCAGACTGCGCCTATCGCAAGTTCCGGGCTGTAAGGTGCGCCGAGTTTGTGCGAAAGCACGACATCAAAATCCATATTGAGTTCCTGGGCTATCCGCACCGCAACGAACACACCACCGCGAGGGATTCCGAGCACGACGGCGTTTTGACCGCGAAACTTCGTGAGATGGCTGGCGAGCAATTTGCCAGCCTGGTCACGGCTGGCGAAGGCCTCACCCGACCGTGATATGATTTTTACTGTCCCCATATATTTTCAGTCGGTTAAAATACACACGTTCCTGTCACGCAGCCGCCGGAATATTCGGAGCCGGCGGAAACAATTCCACCGAATTCTTTTTGCGTCTCCTGGGCTGCGCCGTAGGTAAGGACCTGTTCGGGTTTAGAGCCGTACCTGTAAATCGTGATTCCTTTGCACTTCAACTGATGTGCCATTAAATAAATGTTTCGGACGTCGTCCACAACGGCGTTTTGCGGCAGATTTATCGTTTTTGAAACGGCGTTGTCGGTGAATTTCTGGAAAGCGGCCTGGATTCTCAGATGCTCATCAGGTCTAACGTCGAAGGCGGTAACGAAAATCTTTTTAATATCAGGCGGAATTTTTTTTATATTCCACAGAGAACCTTGTCTTGCAATTTCGGCGAGAATTTCCTTTTCGTAAAAACCTCTTTTTCTGGCTTCGGCCTCGAATAAGGGATTAATTTCGAAAAGTTTTGTCCCGGCAAGGACGTTGCGAACAAAACTTATGGCAAAAACAGGCTCAATGCCGCTGGAACAACCGGCAATGATGCTTATTGTTCCCGTCGGAGCTATAGTGTTTACCGTGGTGTTGCGCAAGCGCAGGTTGCCTTTGGCGTAAATCGATTTTTTGAAATTGGGGAAGACGCCGCGCTGCCGTGCAAGATTGGCCGAGGCGTTGAGTGATTCGCTATGAATAAACTTCATAAGTTTGGCGGCGAAATTAACGGCCTGGTTCGAGTTATAGGGGATACCGAGTTTTATGAGCATATCGGCAAAGCCCATAACACCGAGACCGATTTTCCTGTTGGCTTTGGTAATTTCTTCAATCTGCGGCAATGGGTATTTATTTACCTCGATTACGTTGTCGAGAAATCTTATACCCCAAGTGACAGAATCTCGCAGTTTGTCCCAATCCAGCGAGCCGTTTTGTACCATATTCGCGAGATTGATTGAGGCGAGATTGCAGCTTTCGTACGGAAGCAGCGGCAATTCACCGCAGGGATTGGTGGCTTCGATTCGGCCAATTCGCGGCGTCGGATTTTTGCGATTTATTTCGTCGATGAAAACAAGGCCGGGGTCACCAGTGCGCCAGGCGGCATTAACGATGAGGTCGAAAATGGATTTGGCGCGTACCTTGTTTAATTTTTTGGCGGTTTTCGGGTCTTTGAGATAAAAATCTTTGTCGGTTTTAACAGCGGCCATAAATTCATCGGTGGCAGCTACTGACAGATTGAAGTTTTCGAATCTGCCTTTCTGCGTTTTGGCTTCTATGAAATCGACGATGTCGGGGTGATCGCAGCGAAGGATTCCCATATTTGCGCCGCGTCTTCTGCCACCCTGGACGATGACGCCCGTAGCCTTGTCGAAGATGCTCATAAACGAGACGGGGCCTGAGGCACGACCTTTGGTTGAATAAACGAGAGCATCTTTGGGCCGCAAGTGTGAAAAGCTAAACCCTGTGCCGCCACCGGTCTGGTGTATTTTGGCCATATCTTTCAGGGATTCGAAGATTCCATCGATGGAGTCTTCGACCGGCAGCACGAAACAGGCGGAAAGCTGGCCGAAAGAAGTCCCGGCGTTCATCAAGGTGGGTGAGTTGGGCATAAAATCCCGGCTGCGCATCATCTGGTAGAATTTCTCTTCCACGTTCTGGATGGTATCACGCGACTTGAAATTCGCTTCGGCCTTGGCGACGTGGGAGGCAACTCTTCTAAAAAGCTCGCTCGGTGTTTCGATAACGTTTTGCTTATCATCTTTTAACAGATAACGTTTTTTGAGAACTTCCATTGTATTGATGGGGAGTTTGAGGTCGTCTTTTAAATCGAACGCGAGTTTGGTGAAACGAATGTCGCTGTGTGTTTGCCTGTAAATGATGTAGCTTCTGGCGATGTGGCTATAACCTTCGGACATTAAGCAGGCTTCGACGATGTCCTGAATGGTCTCAACATCGGGGATTTTATTTCTGAACTGTTGGGAAATACTTTCGATGACAAAATCAACCAGACGCTTCGCGATATCGTGGGCCTTTTGCTTTTGGCCGAGGACTTCGAGGGCGGCCCTGTAAATGGCGTTAGAAATCTTATTGCGCTCGAAAGAAATTATTGAGCCATCACGTTTTCTTACCTTTTTCGGCAAGCTTGACTTTGCCATAATTTTCCCCACATTTTCGAATCAGCCTTTGACGCAAATAAGCGGTACAAGCTTGGCCACTTTCTTCGCAAGGCCGGCCTTTTCGGTAGCGTCAACGACGACAGTGACATCTTTATAAGCTTCCGGCGCTTCTTCGGCGATACCGCGCAGGGAAGAACCCTTTATGATTATACCGCGATGTCCGAGCGATTTTACAAGTTCCCTGCCGTTCCATTTTTTTGTGGCCTGTTTTCTGCTCATTGCTCTACCGGCACCGTGTGAGCAGGAACCGAAAGACAATGCCATACCCTGCTGTGTACCCGCCAAAATATATGAGGATGTCCCCATAGTTCCGCCTATCAGAACGGGC
>Ga0214473_10000700_pt1 | contig 46429 bp, 37 predicted proteins | sample RVTome_7_FD_203509 | JGI IMG/M metagenome (GOLD analysis project Ga0214473, IMG submission 203509) | Soil microbial communities from uranium-contaminated site in the Upper Colorado River Basin, Wyoming, United States - RVT98D197 | ecosystem: Environmental > Terrestrial > Soil > Contaminated >...
TGCTGACCGACCCGCGGGACTGGACGGTCGAAGGCGTGACGGCCTTGTCCCTGTGGTACTATGGGAATTCGGCGAATGTTTCTGAGCGGATGTATGTTTCCATCGCCAACCGTACGGGTGCACCGGCCATCGTGTACAACGATGTGACCAATGCCACGACGATGGACGCCTGGAGGCGGTGGGTGATTCCGATCCAGGCCTTCGCCGACCAGGGGATCAACCTCAAGGACGTGGACCGGATTGTAATCGGCTTCGGCACCAAGGGCAGCACGGCCCCGGGCGGCACGGGCCGGATGTATATCGACGACATCGGGCTGTATCGGTCGGCTTCGGAGCCGGAGGAAATACTGCTTGAAGCCGAGGCGGGCACGATTACGGCGCCGATGAAGACTTACAATGATCCGCTGGCCTCGGGCGGCAGGTGCATCGGCACCGACGACGGCATCGGCGACCAGAATAACAATCCGCCGGCGACCGGCGTCGCGACGTACAACGTCACGGTTCTGGGCGGCGTCTATAAGATTGCGCTGCGGGTCAAGCCTGATTCGGGCAACTCGCTCTGGGTTCAGGTCGCCGGGGCAACCAGTTACAGCCCGGGGACGCACACCAGCGGCTGGATTCGGTTCAATGACATCGCGGCGGGCGCCGAGTGGCACTGGGACGAGGTTCACAGCAGCGACCACGGCAACGCGGTGGTGAACATCACGCTGCCGGCCGGCCAGCATTCGCTGCAAATCGCCTATCGCGAGGACGGCGCACAGGTGGACGCCATTGCGATTATGGCCGTTGAGTAAGCCAGATTGCCGGCAGGACTTGCCCGCCAGACGGATGGCGGATTCGTATTTATTCGGGGCCTGTGCCGATTCGCTCAGCACAGGCCCCGTTGTTTTGCGATTAGTGTGCAATGACGCTTGATATTCGAAAGACGGGCAGGAGCAGTGCGATAGCAATCGTCCCGATAATAGTCCCCATGATCGTGATCATGACCGGCTCGATGAGCGTCATGACGTTTTTTATCGACGCCTGAAGCTTCTTCTCGTAGAAGATTGACACTTTGTCGCAGACCTCGCCGAGCTTGCCGCTCTTTTCACCCGCGCGAAGCATCTGAATGATTCCCGGCGCGATCAGCTCACTGCCCGGCGAAAGCAGTATCGATTCCGACAACTGGTACCCATCCTGAATCTTCACATCGACCGTCGCCCAAAGCCGCTGAAAATAGTAATTCTGACATGAACCTTGTATGACCTCGATGGAATCGAGCAAATTCACCCCCGTATTGATCATGGTCGCCATGATCCGCATGCTGCGAGTGACGACCGTATCTACGAACATCGTGCCGACGACGGGCGTGTGGATTTTGATGAAATCTATCACCCGGCGACCGCTCAGGGTCCCCGCCCAGTGATACAATCCGAATGAGGCACAAACCGCCGCCGTGAGGACGCCCGTCATGATGCGCAGATTGCCCAACATCATGCTGAAGCTGACGAGTATCTGTGTGAGCTTGGGCAGCGCAGCGCCCCGCGCCTCATAAATCCCCATAAACCGCGGCAGCACAAAGAACATCAGCGTTCCAGTGGCCGCCACGGCCATCAGCGCCATGATGAACGGATACGTCAGCGCGCCTTTTATGCGCTTTCGGGTCTCGGATTCGAAGTCGAGATAGCCGCTCAGCACGCTGAGCATCTCCGCCATTTTTCCGGAAGCTTCCGAGGCCTTGACCATGCTGATGAACATCGCATTGAAAGCCCTCGGATATCCCCGCAGGGCCTTTGAGAAGGTTTCGCCGCTCTTGACCTTCTCGGCGATATCCATAATGATCGTTCTGAACGTTCCGTGCTCGGCTTGTTCGGCTATGGCGTCAAGAGCGTCACTGAGCACCACGCCGCTATCGAGCATCACCGACAACTGCGTCGTGAACAGAATCAGATCCACCTGCTTTACTTTCGCCCTGGACAAATCGCAAGCCCTGAGCGTGCCGGCTTGCTGCCAGACAATGCCCTGTTCCTTCAATCCCAGAGAGCCCAGACCGGCCTCGACAGGCTTTGCCCCTGCGAGACCGCCCCTGGTCTTGCCCTGCTTGCCCCCGCTCTTGTCTTCGCAAGAAGACGCGGAGGTGGAAGAATCAAGCTCATCTGATGTTCTTGTTGCGGAATTTGTCATACAATCGTTCAATGAAACAGGGTACACGTCACGCTTCTATTTGCGTCGTTCTCAGCGCTTCCTCGACAGAGACGATTCCGGCCCGCACCTTCTCAATCCCGTCCGACTGCAGAGACACCATGCCATTCTGCAGCGCCTTGGCTCTCAACTTCTTCAGGCTCGTCCGCTCGTTGATCATCTCGATAATCTCGTCATTCGGTACGAACAGCTCGTGAATGGCTATTCGTCCGGCGTAGCCGGTGTTTCGGCACTTCTTGCATCCTACGCCTCGATAGAACTTCTCGATTTTGCCGCCGTTCTTCTCGGCGACCTTCCTTATTGTCACCGCCGGCTCATACTCCGTCTTGCAGTTGGCGCATATCTTTCGCACGAGCCGCTGGGCCAGCACGGCAATCAGCGAAGCACCCACCAGATAGGGCGCAACGCTCAAATCAAGCAGTCGCGTCACCGCGCCCGGGGCGTCATTCGTGTGCAGCGTTGAAAGAACCAGATGACCGGTCAGCGCCGCCTGAACCGCTATGTTGGCGGTTGCCTGATCGCGGATCTCACCGACCATGATGATGTCCGGGTCCTGCCGCAGCAGACTTCGCAGCGCCGTTGCAAATTCAAAGCCAGCAGCCGGGTTGACCTGGAACTGGTTTATACCCGCCATGTTGCACTCCACCGGATCTTCCACGGTGCAGATATTGACTTCTTCGCTGTTCAGCTCAGACAAGGCCGCATAGAGAGTTGTATTCTTGCCCGAGCCGGTCGGCCCCGTGACCAGCACAATGCCGTTGGGAGCTTGTATCACCTGCCTGAACAACTGGAGGTTCTCGTAGGTGAATCCGAGAGACTCAAGATTGAAGAGTACTTTCTGTGGATCGATGATTCGGATGACGACTTTCTCACCAAAGTTTCCCGGCATGACCGAGACGCGCAGGTCAATCGGCCGGCCTTCCATCAGAACGTGGATGCCGCCGTCCTGGGGCAGGCGGCGCTGGGCGATGTCCAGGTCGGCCATAATCTTGACGCGAGAGACAATGGCCGCATGCATTTGATGCGGCGGGCACAGCTTCTCGTACAGCCGGCCGTCCACTCGGTATCGAACCCGAAGCTTCTTGTCGTCCGGTTCTATATGAATGTCGCTGGCATTCTCGCGCACGGCGTTGTAGAGCAGATAGTTGACCAGCTTGACAACCGGCGATTGCCCCGCGATCTCCTCCAGATTGCCTATGTCCTGGGTGATGCTTTCTATCAACGTAAAGTCTTCGAGCCCCTCGTCGTCGATAATATCGTCAATAACAAAGACGTTGGCCGCCGGAAGATACGTCTGAAGTGTAGCCTTGATATCCTTACTGGTAGAGCATACGATCTGGACCTTGCAGCCGCTGATGCGCTCAATCTCATCGATCAGGAATACGTTCGTCGGCTCACTGACGGCCACCGTCAGCACGTCGCGGACCTTAAACAGCGGCAGGACAATGTACTCCTGAAGAAACTCACGCGGCAGGATCTCGAACGTCTTGGAGTCACATATTTTAGGACCCACCTGCGCATACGGGACGCCGTAACTCTGCGCGAGCGCCGAGGCGATCTGGTTCTCGGTGCAGTAACCCATCTCCACCAGAAGCTCGCCGAGGAGCTTGCGATGGCCCTTTTCTTTCTGCTCATTGAGGGCCTGTTCGATTTGCTCCGCCGTCACGACGCCGCGCGCCAGCAGCAACTGTCCAAGCTGCATCTTGTTTTCAACGGCTATCTGACTCATCTGTCGTCTCTCTGCCCCGGCCGGCACATTCCAGCATCCTGGAAACCGTGACTACGCGAAACTCCTGACCGCCTCGGCAAGCTCCGCGTAGTGGTCGAATTCGTTCATGAGCCGCGTAATCTCCAGGATTCGCAAGCAGTTTTCGTCAAGCCCCGCCAGCCGCATTTCTCGTTTGTTCTGATTGCAGTAATCACGCGACCACAGCAACAGCTCCAGGCCGCTGCTGTCAATGAAGCCGACGCCGCTCATATCGAGCACGACGCCGGTCTTACGCTTGGTCACGATGTCGGTTATGGTGCTTTGGAACAGCTCGGCCACGTCGCCGTCGAGCTCACCCTGAAACTCGACGACCGTGACATCATTATAATCTTGTACTTTGACTTTCATCGAATCAGGGTCCCCACAGCGGCCGCCCCATATTCCTCAGAACTGGTGTTGTCATACAGTTCGTTGAAACCGTCCCGGATGATGTTCCAGAGCCGATAGACGTCGCTATCGAGGAATACGCGGCCAAGCTTCTCATCAAACTGTGTGCCCAGGCCCTTTTTTATCTCCGCCAGGGCCTGCTCCACGGTCATCGCATCCCGATACGTTCGTTTTGAAGTCATCGCGTCAAAACAGTCTGCAAGACCGACAATTTTGCCCGTGAGGGGTATTTGCTCGCCCTGCAAGCCGTTGGGATACCCCCGGCCGTCCACGCGCTCGTGATGACACAGTACGCCTGAAACAATATCGCGCATCTGTTTGATTTCACGCAGGATCCCCGCTCCTATCGACGGGTGCTTCTTTACACGGTCAAACTCTTCCTCCGTCAGCTTGCCATTCTTACGCAGCAATGCTTCCTCGACGCCGATTTTTCCTATATCGTGCAGCAGCCCGGCCAGGTAAATCTTGTGGATCTGCTCCTGCTCCAGGGGTTCTTCCTCGGACAGCCTCTCGGCGATCCATCGGGAGATGAACGCCACTCTTTCCGAATGACCATGTGTGTATTTGTCCTTCGCATCAATGCTGCTCGTCAGGGCTTTCAGGGAGCCGATGAACAACTCCTTGAGGTCTTTGAACAACCTGCCGTTCTCAATAAACACGGCACATCCCCCGGCCACGGAGTTGAACAACTTTACATCGGTGCTGTCGAAGTCCTGCTTGCCGATCCGGTTGATCGCAACCATGAGCCCCATAATGGAGCTGCCATTGCGTGTTCTGCCCCCACAATGAGAGTCGCTGTTATCCTTACCGAAGAAAGGTACAGCGATAATGTTCTTTATGCGGCTCGGCCAGTCGTACTTGAAAGCCGAATCGATTTCGCTGTCCAGAAGGGCCTCTTTGCCTTCGTTTATTTCCTCTGTCAATCGGCCGTGCAGAATGGCTGCCATCTGGTCGTCCACGTCGATCAAGCCCGATCCCGCCGCGATGACCCACTGCTGCTCATCGTCTATCGTTTTTTCCAGCAGTATGGCAATGCCTTCCACAGAGACGATTTCGGTTAAACAGTCGCAGGCCATCTGCAGAAAGTTCGAATCCGCCTCAGTAACCTTCATGTTGGTGCTGAGTCTGTGAAGCAGCACGAGCTCTTCGTAGGTCTGCGCCAACTCGCTGCTGACCATGTCGATTTGTTCTTCCGCTTTCGAATCAACCTGCAACTTCTCCGCCAGCAGTTCGAGCATCTCGACAAAATACTCCCCGTCCGTTCCGACGGCACGGTCATCGCCTTCGTCGCATGGCGTGACACACGGGGACACCGGCCCCAAATCAATCGTCGCCGTTCCGAAGATCTGCTCCTGGCCCGCGTTGCAGAGGCGGGCGGACCTCAGAACAACAACCAGCCCGCTGTTCGCATCGCAGAACCGTCGAACGGACACGCATGGCTCGTCCGAAGAGGCGCTCGGACTCCTTTCGCTCCGGGCTTCTGCCGACCATCGCACCAACTGTTCTCGAGTGCTCCTGAATCGGCCGCCTTCGCGCAGCAAGACAATTTCATCATCCTTGTCACAGACTGCGAAGTTTACGCCGAACCTGTTTACTCGATCGGCAAACCTCTCAAGATCAGTTACCTGTGACGGACTCAGACTTTTCCTGATCGTATGTAACATAGCTTCCAATTGAATACCAACCGTCTTGTGCTATTAGTTACCAGCTATCAGCTGCTTCTGATAAAGGATATCCTCAATGTTGCCCAGCAGTTCCTTGGGGCTGAACGGCTTGCTCAAGCACCCTGATATCCGCAAGTCATCCTGCTGCTGCTGTGGAATGGCAAAGCTTCTGGCCGTCAGTATGATGACGGGTGTGTCTTTGGTGTCCTCATTTTGCCGAAGCTGCTCCACAAGCTCTATGCCGGTCATCACCGGCATCTGGTAATCGGTCACAATGATATCCGGCTTTTCCGCCAGCGCCAGCTTGAGCCCTTCGGCGCCGTTGTCCGCGGCGATCACCTCGAAGCCATTGTTGCGAAGTTTTATGGCAACGACATGAACAATGTGTATCTCGTCGTCCACAACCAGAACTTTCTTGTCCGCCATGATCTTGCCTCCACCAAAAGTCTAACCTGCCGGGTGCACGATTTGCCGCGTGCCCCGTCCGTTCTCTGCGATTTTCATACGATTCCCGCCGATTCTCTCGTCGCCAGGGGCAGCTCAAAGCCGAAGGTGCTGCCTACACCGACCTTGCTTGTGACAAACACACGCCCCTCATGGACCTTCTCGACGATTTGCTTAACAAGATTAAGACCCAGGCCCGTTCCTTTCGCCTGTTTCTTATTGGCTCCGACTCTGTAGAACTTCTCAAAGATGCGCCCAATCTCATCCTCGGGGATGCCGACCCCCGTGTCCGTCACGGTAACGCGGACCAGAGAGGCCGCCTCATCGACGGCGATCTCAATCTTGACCGACCCACCCGAAGGCGTGTATTTCACCGCGTTGCTCAACAGGTTCACAATGACCTGGGAAATCATGTCCCTGTCCGCATACACCCGATCGAATACGATGGGCTTTTGCCCGATGATCTCGATATTCTTCTCTTCCGCATAGCCTCTTATCATCTGCAATTGTTCTTCAATGAGCATTGTCAGACTGACCGGCTCCTTGTTGACCTTTATCAGGCCCGATTCTATACGTGAGGTATTGAGAATATCTTCAATCAGCCGGTTCAACCTTTGAGCCTGATTTTGGATAATCGAATAAAATTCTCTCCTGGTCTGCTCGTCGTTGGCTTCCCCGTCTGCGAGCATTTCGGAGTAGGCCGTAATGGAAGCAAGCGGCGTTTTCAACTCGTGCGAAACATGACTGACAAAGTCGTTCTTCATCTGCTGAATCTGTTTCTCACGCGTAACATCGTGCAGTACGGCAACGACGCCACAGACCTGTTGGCTCTGGTCGTACACGCACGAAACGATGCAGTCATAGGTTTTTCGCTCGCCCTGTTCGGAGAATTCGATCTCCCGCCGTATCGCTTGGTTCATGCTCTGTCTGCTGTGACTGAGAAAGTCGGCGAATTCGCTCCGGTCTCCGCCAATCAGCTCGCTCAACGGCCGGCGCTGCGAGTTCTTAAAATCAAAGTTGAAGAGTCGGCCCGCAGCCTCGTTGGCCATCAATAGTTTATCATATTCGTCGCTGACGATGACGGCATCGCGAATACTGTAGATGATCGCTTCTGTGTGTTTCTCACGTTTTTGTGAAAGTTGAACCTGGATCCGCAAATCCTGGATTTGCTTTTTGTCGTCGACCGCACGCGTGGCGCAACCGTCGAGGTGTTCGCCGACCAGTTTGCGCAGCTTGTCGATTTCGGTCAGTTTGAGCAGACTGAAGCCGCTTCGGCTGTCTCCGTCATCGCGGCCTCGGCCATCCTCAAAAAGCCTGGCTATGGACGCGATCGCCCCGGCCAGTCTGAACCAATACCAGCCAAGCAAGATCACGCCCATAGCCACAACGACGCCGGAGCCCAGCGCAACGGATGCTCGCTGCACGTGACCGGCAAAATACAAACCCTCTTCCGTGCCAGAATTCCGCCCCTCAGCGAGGGCCGTTATCAGCAAGCCGCACGCCACAACCGGCGCGACTACTGCGTATGAGCTTCTTCCAAGTTTCAAAACAACAACTCCAGCCTTTTGCGGATTACAAATGGCACATTAGTTTTCAAACAACGTCATTTCCTCAGCCACTTGGGAGCTTCCTTTTGATCGGCATTGCCCAACATAATCCTTTCCATCTGCTGCACTTCTTCCGGCGTTGACTCGGCAATGATCCGCTCCTTCAGCCGTATTGCCTCAAGGTACGTCGGGCGAAGCCGCAATGCGGCGTTCACTTGCTCCATGGCCGAGATGGTGTCATGTTCACTGTAGGAAGCGACGGCTTTGGCATAGTTGTCTTCCGCCAATTTGGCCCTGTCCATCCACTGCAGCTCGTCCTTGGCGCCAAAGCGTTTACGGCTGATGTCCGCCGCCCTGGCCTGCCCATCCATCTCACCCGGTTCTTCGATGATATGAGGCGTAAGCAGGACGATGACCTCTTGCCGCTCCGTCCTGTCGTCCGTCCCTCTGAAAAGGCCCCCAACCAGAGGCAAATCCCCAAGCAGAGGAACCTGGGACCGTCCCGTGGTTACCACATCTCTGAACAAACCGCCGATTACAATTGTCTCGCCGTCCTTGACGATTACGTTTGTCCTGACCTGGGTGACGGTCTCATCCGGCACCTTGTCAACATTGAGCTGTGCGGTACTATCCTTGGGATAAATATCCATCCGGATGTAGCCATCGTTGCCGATGTAGGGCCTGAACGTCAGGACCGTTCCAGTGTCCAAAAACTGCACTTCGCCCTGCGTAGCTACACCCCCGGTGGAAATAGCCGTACTTCCACGATAACCCAGCTTCTTACCGATTTGGACGTAACCCTCTTGCTTGTTCACGGCAAGAATCTTCGGATTCGCCAGGATAGTGACGTCCGTTATGCTCTCCAGCGCGGTGATGAGAATCGACATATCCCCGCTGGTCGCCCCTATTCGCAGGCCATTCATTCCGGACGTCGCAAAGCCGGTGGTTTCTATCGGGGCGCCTTGCGTACCATCGGCTATCTGTCGGATAGGTGTGGTAGCTGTAGAGCCTCGACTAACGGTATCGCCCGATGCAATGTCTGAAGTTCCGGAGGTCCCGTTCAGACTGACGCCCGCCATGAAGTTCCAGTCTATGCCGAATTTAGTCTGTTCGGTTAAGGTAGCACTCAAGATAGTCGCCTCGACGAGAACCTGCTTTGGCCTGATGTCTATTGACTTGATCACTGCTGCCGCTTTTTCCAGATATTCAGGATAGTCGTACACGACGATCGTATCGTTCAGCGCCATCGCGTTGCCGCCGCTTCCGGAGCCTGCAGAGGAACCGGCGCCGGATGCGCCGCCGGAAGAACTCGCGCTTATACCCTTCTCTGCCGCCGTGCTCTTCTCAATCTTGGCACTTGCAGAACCACTGAGAACGGGCGCAATCAGCTTCGCGGCTTCATCGGCTGTGATGTAGTACAGCGTGAAGACCTTATATTCCATTCGGGCCGGGTCTTCCTTGATCTTCTTGTACTCGTCTTTGGTATAGACCTTGATGAGGTTGCCTTCCTCCTCATATTTGAAGTTCTCACCTAAAATCGCGTCCATGGCCTGTTCAAATGTCACGTTCCTCAGACTCCTGAACTTCAAGACACCGTCCACACCCGGCGAGGGCACGATGTTCTTCTGGCACTGGTTGCCCAGCATCGCCAAAGCCTTTTGTACGCCAAAATCCTCTTCAACATCGAACTTCTCGATGATCTGCGGCGGCTGCGCAGCGGCAGCACCGGCAGCCGCTGTCGCCGTCATCGCAATCACCGCCAGACTCCACACAAACAGCTTCTTTCGAATGCTTCTTTTGTCGTTTCTCTTTTTGTCGCGATACATATTGGTTCCCTTTCTTTCTTCTCTTTCGCCGGTGCGACGGTCAATGATCGACCGCTGGCACCTGCACGAGCTTCAACGTTATTCTTGCCTCTCTACACTTTATCACTACCGTGTTCTCTTCAATTGCAACTACTTCACATTCATACTTGTCATTTCCGTCGTTGATGAGCATCCTGTCCCCTATAGACAGCACCTTATTGTTGATGCAGGTCAGGGGATTGTTGCTCAACACTATCGCCTCCAGCCTCAGCTTCTGTGCCACTTTTCTGATCACTTCTTCACTGCCATTCTGCGAAAGAACGTTTACTTCTTCTATATCTGCGAGTTTACGCCGTCCACCCACAAAGTGCCGCCAGCCATCCGCAGCAAAAAAATCCCTCGTGATGACATCGTTCCGGCCCGCCACTTTGGGCAATTCCAAAAAGGACACTTTCACCGCCGCGTCCGACGGGCCTTCTGCACCGGCCACACTTGTCGGGGACACTGCTTCAACAACCTCCGGCGTATTCTTCGTAAGTACTCTGACCCACATGACAATCATCACTATAACCAGGCACGTCGTTGTGACGGTCTTCTTCTTCTCGACTGAGAAGCGACCGAGAAGCCATGCAGCGAAATTACTATCATTATTGCCATTCCGTCCCATTGTTGACCCTCGCCCGGCCCGAGACTTCGGGATCATCCCTGCCCGGCTTTCGCCCTGTAATAGAGGACTGCCTTTGTTTCCATGCTAACCTCGCCGCCGTAATTACTATCGTTGGACAGTTTCACCTGCTCGATGCGAACCAGCCTGTCGAGCGATTGCAGGCGGCGATAGAATGTGAATAACTGCGCCAATTGGCCCTTGCATTGCATGCTTACCGGGATGCAGTTGAATCCCTCGGCTTCCACTTCCGGACCCGGTGTCACTACCTGCTCTTTCAAATTGTGCTCATTCATCAGGTCCGCGATTCCGCTCAGGAACGGCCCAACGTTCCTCTGCTCCGGTATGTGCGCCTCATAATCTCCGAGTTCCGACTGCAACTGCTGCAATTGCCCTTTGAGCAGCGGCAGCCGTGCACCGTCGGCGGCGCTCCTGGCCAGGGCAAGCGTCTGTGTGATCTTGGCCTGCTCAACGGTTTTCATCTGCCTGCGCAGAGGCAAATACCAAAACAGAACGAACACGCAAACCGTCGCCCCGGTTAAGACACAAATCATTGCTTGTTGTTTTTCTCGAAACAGCATTTCGGCCTTTTGCTTTCTACTGCTGCCGATAGTTTGCCAGGTAGCAGTGTATTTCAAACTCACTGGCACGAACGCTCGCGTCAGCCTGCTGGACGTTATCCTTCGTTTCCGCCGTCTTCTCCTTGACCTCGGCCGCCGTCCTGGCCGGCCCGGCACCGCGGCTTGTTATTCCCGTATTTCGGGAATAAGCCAGAATAACCTGCCAGAAATAGGGCGAGTCCTCCAATTTGCACATCAAGGCGCCCACATCGCCTGCATCGGCCGCCACGCCGGTTATGACCACCCTGAATCGTACGTTGCCAAGCGGCAGCGCTTTCTTATCATCCAACTGGGTCCCGACCGCCCGAACAACGGCGCCGACCGTCTGCGGCGCCTCGTCTTTGCGCTCTTGCACGAACTTCTCGGCGACAAATTCCACTTTGCTCACGACTATCCTCTGATCGATCAAGAAGCTCAGTTCCGCCAGGATGCTCGCCACGTCTATCCGGGAATCAATTTCCTGCACGGATTTGACTCTGTCGCGCAATTGCTTTAGCTCACTTTCAAGCCCGGCCGATTCGAGCGAGACATTTTCCGCCTGTCCATGTGTGGCGGCCATTTCCACCAGCTCGGCCTCGGCTTCCGAGAGCGAATGGGTAGCCGCCAGACTCCAGACCACCATCACCACGAATACACCGGTCAGAGCGATACACTGTGCGCGATAGCTGACCTGACGTCTCCGGCCGCTTCTATACCATTCCGGAAGAAAGTCGATTTCCTTCATATCTGTCTCTCGACTCGTATTACGCCGAACGGACGCTGCTTTCTACCTTGTCCCAACCCTTGAGACCGAGCCCCACCGCCACGGCCCATTCACAAAGCAGACCCCGCCTGTCACCGTAGAAACTCACCTTGCCTCTTCCGCTCGACAAATCAAAACCCCTCAACGGCTCGGCGACTTCAATCTCAACCGCCAGTTGACGTCGCAAGACGTTGAGCAGAATATCTTCGTACGCGCCGCCGCCGGCGAACACCGCTCGCTCTACGCGCTTTCCTCTGAATGTTACCGTATAATACCTCAAACACAGGGCAACCTCCCTCGCCAAATCCTCGGCCACGGAAGTCACAGCGTCACTGACCGCATGCCGCGTGGATGCATCCATGTTTCGCTCGCCCTCCTGCGATGGACCGTCCTTGGCGTCCGGCTTCAGTGACGAGAAGCCACTCTCCGTTCTCAGCGACTCGCGCAGCGTTTCAGCCTCGCTGATGCTTATGCCCAATTTTGCCGCCACCTGCTGAACAAATCCTTCGCCCCCTATGGGTATTTGTTTGACAAAACTAATTTCTCCGCCCCGGCCGAAAACCACTGTTGTGAAGTGGCTTCCCACGTCCACGAAGACCGCGGTCAGCTCCCGGTCCTCCTGGCGCCGCAAAGACCTCTCGAAGCTCCTGAATAGAGCGCATGGAATCGTGTCCAAGGCCACGGGTTTGAGCTCTGCTTCCTCAAGCATGGCAATGTGGTCCTTGATGGTCTGATTATCCGTGGCAAAAACAATCAGCTCGCTCTTGAGCTCATCACCCTGCCGAACGTGGCCGGCGACGACGTAGTCTATTGCATCTTCATTCGGATCCAATCCGAAACGCTGCGCTACTTCCTTTCGCAAGGCCTGCTCAATCGCACCTTTTTCGGCTTCAGACAGCCGCAGGCTCGTGATTTTCAATTTTCCGCTCGGCACGCATGAGATAACGTCTCTTCCACGGAAGTTTCCTTGGGCCAGCATTTGCTTTATGGCCGAAACGACAAAACTCTTTCTTGCCTGTTCGTCATTATTGACACCGGGCTCGATCCGCGTTTCGTCGGCTGCAAAAACGGATATCTGTCCTCCGTTTACAACCAATTGAATCGCCTTGATAGAACTATGACCAATGTCCAATCCTATCGGCCTCAGACCACGAGTTTTCAGACCCCAACTGACCATTGGCTTCCTTCCCTTGTTTGGAAACAACAGTGGGAATTCACCTCTCCTGTGTTATTGCTACTGAATCGAAACAAACCCTGTCACGGGCTCGACGGTAATCGTTGCGCTCACCGCACCCGCCTGCAAATTGACAGTGCCTCCGTTGACGGGACTGCCCAGGCAATCAAATTCAACGGTCGGATACGTGCCGAAATTTGCGTTGGTAATATCGACCCGATTGAGCCTGCTTTCATTTCGAAAATCCACAACGTAGGTAAACCCCTTCTTCACGGGATGTTGTATGACGCCGTTCAGATCAACTATTCTGTAGCTGTCTGCGTTCTTGTCGAACTCCACGGAGAAATTCCGGCCGTGACTGATGGCCATACTCCTGGCGTACTCCACGTCGGCCGCGATCATGTTCGCCGCGGACCGAATCTGGATTCCGGCCGCCGAGCTCATCATCGGCACGGCGGTCAGAGCCACGATCGAGAGGATCACCACGACAATGAGCAGCTCCACCACCGTGAAACCGGCGCACGAGCCTCGCGAGCCACACACATTCGCACGCGGATATATCAAACCTGGCATTTTGGAGAACCTCCTCTCTCTGACCTGAAACATTATCACCCTCCTCCGTTACTTATTTTCGTCCTCTTTAAGAGGCACCTTTAACAGCCGGCGGACTGACGCCGAGGGCTGTTTGCTTTCTTTGCGTTATCCGACGTTTCGGAACCCATCCAACTGCGCGACCTTTCGCGGGTGCCCTCCGCCTTTGAGATAAAAGCCGGGCATATAAACGTCATTACCCACACCTTCCGCTGCTCAGGTCAACACAATCGACACAATCGTCAGGATGCCGCCGTTGAAATCGTCCGACCGTTCCGGCGTTCTCCCGGCCCGGCAAGAGCGGCTGTTATCTCCCACACGTTTTCACTTTTTCTCTTTTGCACACACATGGGCCGATAAGCACATAGTCCCAGAAATCGGAACGATCAGTAATTCGACCGTCTCTACTGTGTTCTTGCAATGCTTCTAAAGAATGCTCCGCCGGCGGGCCCCCACCTTCTTGAAACACCAGCCGGCCAGACCTCAATCGACGCGATCGCCGGAGCCGCCGTAACGCTGACGGAGATTAAGTCCGAAACGACGCCGTCAGTCTGAACGAACAAGCCGCCGGTCACATTCAAGCTCGGGTTTGTTGCGTTTGGGTCAACCGTCGTTATTGGCCCTCCAATTTGGGCAAGTCCCTGAATCACCAACGAACCACTGCCTTCCATCTCTACTCGTCCGGTGACCAGGAGAGCCGGAAAGTTCTTCACGGCGGTAATTGTGTTATTTGGCCCACTTACTATCAGGTTGCCGTTAACAACAAGCGTACCGTTAATAGTTACATTACCCGGCATGTTCACATCGCCGATGCAATAACGAATCCCGGCAGGGTTGCTTGGGGAAGGGTTGAAGGGCGGGGTCGAAATATTGGGCTCCGCTGAATAGAGCGTCGAACCAATATAATATGGCGTCGCAATCACAAGGCCCGGCCAAGCTACAGGGGCAGAGGCAACCGATTCGCTTTTCCGCCCGGTAATGTTTGCGCCGCTTATGGTGCCGGCAGCGAACACATCACCGTCTATACCTATAATGCTATTGTTTGTCAAAGTGCCGTTGCCATAGACGTCTCCTTTGATTGTCATTTTGGACCGAACCGTTGTGTTTGAACCTACCCAATAGGCGATGCACGGGTCGAGCCTTAGCTCGGCTCGCAAGCTGCTGAAGCCGACCCTCTCCGTGTTCTTCATGCGATATGAATCACAGTCTATGATATAATTGCAGAGATCACTTGCATCGCGAGTGACCACAACATTGTAATAGTCGCTGCCGGAAACCAGTTGCAGACCGGTGGATCCCGCCCAGTATTCCGAACCGACATCCTGCGGGTTCAGGATCAGCCCTCGGGCGTGCTCCAGGCCGGATTCCGCCAAGTAGTCCATTTGCCTGTGCAGCACCATGTTCTGGCCGCAGGCCAGCTCCACGTCGCTCTGCGACACGAAACCCAGCGCTGTAATCGTTATCGCCATAACAATAATCAGCACAACAAGCAGCGCCGCTCCCGGCCTACTGGATGTATTCTTCCTGATCTTCATGCTAATCGTCATCACTCACGATGTTGCCGCTTGCATCGAGCAGGTTTCCCGCCCTGGCGCGAAGCGCGGCGTTTATTTGATACTTGCTGCTCATGCGGTTTTCGACAAGGTCAAATGCAATGCTCACGATTTTGCTGTTCGGCGGTGATCCTGGAGCGTCGAGATAAAATGTCACATTACTGCATTGCGGTATCAGGCGCGTGGGCTGGTTCAAGCTGCCATACGTGGACCACCAGTTTGTTGCCAACGCGCCGATGAGGTCACGGCTTATCTCGGCGATGCCGGAAAATGTATAGAGCTGCAAATGATCGTGCGCTGTGCCGGCCTCGATATAAGTCAATTCGCCGATATTGATTTTACCGTCGGCGTTTGTGTCTCCGGCCCAAACGGCTATCTCAACGGTGGACGCATAACAGACGAGCTTGCACTGCCGAATCAGGTCCGAGATCTTCAGCGTCGCAAAACGCACCTGGGCCTGCTTTCGGCTCGTATCGTCGGTCGCCACACCGGCTGAGTTCATGGCGTAGGCTAACGTCGCTACCGCCGATGTGATGATGCCTGTAATCACCAGAGCCACAAGCAGCTCAATCAATGTAAAGCCATTTTGGTATCTCGTCGTTCTCATTCACTCACCAGCCGACGGATGGTCGCGGTTTCTCTGCCGCTGTAGTTCACCTGAACCATCACAAGAATATAATTGCATTCCGCCGGGTCGCTCGGGGCCGGCTGCGGCGATGCGGCGACATATTCACAGGTCACAGCCCTGCTGAAATTGGCGTATTTGGGATCTGTAAAAACCGTTCCCGTTGCATCTTTCACCTGTCCCTGGAGCTCAGCATAATTGTAGCCGGCCACTATCTGATCGAACGGCGTTTTGATAATCTGCTCCATCAAATCGCTTGCCAATCCTGCCGCCAACGTTCTGCGCGTCCCTTCGGCCCGGACGGTTGCCCCGCTGACAAATGGCAGCAGCACGCCCGCCGCAGCGATACCCAGCACAACAACGGCCAGCATCGCCTCCACGAGCGTGAAGCCTTCCCTGCTTCTGCCCGGATGGATTGCGGTTTTAGTAATCATAGTACCGCTTTCCGTTTTCGTCGCTCGCTCCGCAATCGGCCCGCACTTCTGACACAGCGGGCTTATAGACCCAGCCGTGGCTGTCGTCGCCGTTCGCGGGGAAGGCGTCACCATCGCCAAGCACCTGAACCGTGCTCTTGTGATTTAACGGATTGACCGGTAACTTCATCATGTAAGGACCACGCTCAAAGCCCGGCGTCCCAGCCGGAGCCGTCTGACCAGCGGCGTTACTCGACATTGTAAGCTGGTCAAAAAAAGCCTGCTCGGTCGGCGCCTGGGCCCTGTCGCCATCCGGATAGCCGGGGGCCACCTCCAAATGCTGGGCCGTGTAAATCAGAACATATCGTCGCAGCATGTGCAGATCATGGCCGAGGGCGCTTTCTCTGGCCGACATGACACTGCCCGAGACCATTGGAATAACCACCAGCGCAAGTATGGCCAGCAGGACGACTACGATCAGGATCTCGACAAGCGTGAAGCCCCCTGCACCTTTGCTTTTTTTTCGTTTATCAGGCATTTTTCGCCTCATCAAAAAAGGCTGACCCGCCGTCGGTGGTTACCTCAGCGAGGTCAGCCTAATAATCTATCGTGTTGTTTTCACGAGATTCAGGCAGCCGGCTTAGTCTGTAAGCATCGACGGCTCAGCCAGCGGCCCAAATTCTTCTCAGAGAAGCGCATGGGCAGGAGTGTCGTCCGCATGGAAAGCACCGGTTGAAGTATTAAAGTGCCAACCCTGCGTACCCGCACCTTGGTCCGCGACAGCATTCTCACGGATGGTGTCCAGATTAGTGAATTGATTCGTCGGAATCTTCTGGATATAGGGTCCATAAACATTGGCAGCAGGTCCCACCGCGACGGCGCCGGCAACGTCTGTATAACCGGTCAGAGCCTCTATTAACGTAGCTGTTCCCGAACCAGGCAAGTTATCATTATGCTGAATCTTGTACAGCTCGATCTGCGAACGCATCGTCTGGAGATCCGTGCAGAGACTTGACGTCTTGGCTTCGGTGCTGGCCTCGGTGAACTGAGGAATCACGATGGCCGCAAGAATGCCAAGAATGACCACGACGATCAGAATTTCCACTAATGTAAAACCAGCTTTCATCTTCTTCTCCTTTAAAATTGATTTGTTAGAAATGTCCTCAACATCCTACGTAATTGCTTCTTCTCCGTTCAGGGTATCGACCTAATCGATACGCGACTTAACCGCCCCTCTGAATCTTTTGCTTGCCGAAAATCCTCCCGAAAACAAAAAAACCTGAACAATACCTTTAACAAACTACTTCAAGAATTTTCCGGAATGCTCAGGTCGGCGTTGGGCCTGCAACGTGCAACGTCCGAAAAAGACTTTGCATCGGCTTTTCGCAGCCGCATAAGCATTCAAGGAAAGTATAGAAAATAAACCCTGCCACGCCAAATCGCAGGGCGGGAGAATATCGGCTATGTCCTGGTATGCCCCAACGGGCTGTTGTCATTCCTGCCCCGCTCCCGAATGCCGGGTAAACTCCAGCAGGAATCCAGACCTATTGATCACAGAGGACCGCTTCAGAGGAATTAGCGGACAGCGGGAAAGTCAGTAGTAACTGATGTATTCAGGTGTGTTTTTGACGTGTATTTTCCTCTTGGTCCGGCCCGCGTGCTCAAGCTCAATGCGAAGGTAACCCAAGGCTTGCAGAGCCGGCTCGACTCGGTCCGCCCATTCGATAAGGACCACCGACTGCGGATAGCAGAAATCGTCGAAGCCGAGCATTTCAAATTCCGCGACCGAATTCAGCCTGTAGGCATCGATGTGGTAGATGTCCAGCCGGCCGGAGTATTCGTTGACGATGACGAACGTAGGGCTGTTGATTTGCCTGGGGTCTTCGGCCCCCGCGCCGGCGGCGATGCCTTTGATCAGGTGCGTCTTGCCGCTGCCCAGGGGGCCGCATATTCCGATGACTTCTCCGCCCCGCAACTGGGCGCCGAGCCTCCGGCCAAACTCGATAGTCTCGTCCGGTGAATTTAAAGTGATATCGATATTCGTACTCACAGCCCAATCATCATTTATCAGTAATCATTTGCCCAACTGCGCCGGATAGTAATAGCCCATCGTTTGAGCAGCGACACCCAGGCGGTATTGGTGGTCCTGCATCAGACACACGCGGCGGCTTGCATCGGGAATTGTGGTTGTATAAATGCGAAGCTCTCCCTTGAGGCAGGCAATCGCCTCTTCCCGATAGTCGCCCAGGCAATCAAGCACCGCAATGACTGACCCTTCAACCTGCTGTATCGCTTGGCCGTCCCAGTCGCGAACGGCTCCGGAGGCGATCACCTCCTTCTGGGGATCGGAATCCCACCAGAGCGGGCGCGGACTGAGCGTTCCCTCCTCGGTAAACTTTATCAACTCACCTTTGGCGCTGTAGAGCCAGCGCTCCTTCAAGTCTCTCTCGCCGGCATAGACTTCCATGCCAGGCGAGTCCGCGAGGACATCAGCCGCCATACCCTGGCCGTGAACGTGGCGGGTAGGCTTCTTGTGCGTCCAGAGCTTGCGGCCGGTCCGGGCGTCCACCACGCAAATCGCATCGGTTTCCTTGCGAGGCTCGATCCCGTAGAAAATCTCCAGCCCGGGATTGTCCGGGTCGATCTCCGCCACGTAGCAGATGTCCGGATGTCCCATTTCCGTCGTCCAGAGTCCTTTGCCGTGCTCATCCAGCACCGCCGAGCCAATCACCAGCTCATCGTTGCCGTCTGCGTCGATGTCGGCGGTAATCAGGCCATGAGCCCCCTGCGCGCCATATTTCTTCTGTTCGCGGGGCGATTCCCAATACCAGACTTCCTTGAGGTCCTTGTCGAGTGCCCTGGTCTTGATAAGGTTGTAGGTCCCTCGCTGCATGATCAGGGATGGCGTTTTGCCATCGAGGTACGCCACCGTCAGGAAATTCCGGCAGTAGTAATTATAATCCGGATACCCATCCCGGCTTAGCCAGTCCGTCCTGGCGACCACCTGGCCGGTCAGACCGTCAATCTTGACCAGGTATTCGGGGCCGGTCTGAACCAGTCCCTTTTCGTCGCGCGGGTCGCCTTCGCCGGCCTTGCAATAGACTTCCGCTTTGCCGTCGCCATCGACATCATAGACAATCCAGGGCGAATACCAGATTCCCGCCTCAATGGACCAGCCCATGTCGTAACGCCAAAGCATCGTGCCATCCATGCGGTAGGCCTCAAGCTTGTAGGTCGTGGTGCTTTTCTTCCAATATCCCGGCTGCTGATAAGGATCGGTATTGAAATTGGGCTGCTTGATGACGTACTCATAGACGCCGTCACCGTCCAGGTCGGCAACCCCAACCTTTTGGAAATCGTAGTTGCCGCTCAACGGAATGCTGAAATATGGTTTCGCCTTTCCGGCTGGGGAAATCTTGGCTTCGCCCAACCGCTCGGATGCCCCGCCGCCGGCTCGGTAAAGCTCATAAACGTACGATTGCCCCTTGCCGGCTGTCTTATCCACAAAGTTTGTCGCGCGATAAGGCCCGCCCTGCGTGAGGACCGTGGCGTCCTGCGACGACCCCGCATTGCGCCGCTTGATCTGAAACGCGATATCCTGGTTGTCTTCTTTGAGCAAGCGCCAGCTCAGGAAAACCGAGCCGTCCTCCCGCTCGACAGCTATCAATCCACGATCCAGCTTCTCGGCACCGGACAGCCCCCCGGCAAAACCGAAAAGGACAATGCCTCCAACCATCAGTGTAAGCCCGGTTCGACGATTCATAATCATGCCTCCATAAAATTGTCCATCAATTTTTCAAATGATCATATCCGCCGGCCGGCAAATTGCAAGCCCGGCCGTCCGGCCTCCTGATGCGCACCTTGGCGCCGTCGGTAATCTCACCGATCTGTGTAATCGGCACTGAACTGCTCCACGCATCCAGCAATCGCCGGCAGTGGCCCGGTGAAAGAGTAAAAAGCAGCTCAAAATCCTCGCCGTCGTTCAGAGCCGAGTTCAACGGGTCCTTCGCTCTTGCAGCTTCGCCTGATATGGGGATCCGTTGCGCGTCGATAACGGCGCCAACTCCGCTCTGCGTGCAGATACGATTTAGATCGCTGCTGAGCCCATCGCTCATATCCATCATGGAATTGAGCTTGACCATTTGAGCGATTTTCAGGGCCTCTTGCACCCGGGGCTCGAAGGTCAGGTGTTTTCCCGCCTGCGACCCACCCAAAGAGCCCGTCACGCAAATGCAATCTCCGGCCTTCGCGCCCGACCTTCTTACAGGTTCGTTGCTCGCCTGCCTGCTGAGCATGGCCACGTTGACCGCGAACGGGGCTTTCCAGCTCGTAATGTCACCACCCACCAGGGCGCAGCCGAACTTATCCCCGGCGCGAGTAATCCCGCAATGAAGCTCCTTGAGCTCTTTCTGGCCGAATCCGCTCGGCAGCGCGACGGAAACAACCGCCGCGACGGGGATGGTCGCCATCGCCGCACAGTCGCTGAGGCTGACCGCCATCGCCTTGTATCCGACCTGCTCCAATGTCGCCTGCCTCAAGTCGAAATGCACGCGGTCCAGAAGCATGTCCGTCGTGATAAAGACGGATTCATCACCCAGCCGGACTTGGGCCATGTCGTCGCCGATCCCTATAGGGAATTCTCTCGCCGACAACCTCCTCTGGCGGGCAAACCAGGCGGTTATTTCATCTTCACCGGTACTCATCGCTGTCCCAACTGTTTGTCCCAGTAGCCAATCTGTTCCTTTGCCTGCTTCGGGCCGGCCGAGCCTTCCGTAACGTACTTGTCCGCAACGGTCCGCGCTCCCAGATTCTCATACACATCCGCTTCTATTGCGGCGCAATACTGCTTGAACTGCTCCAGGGCAAGCTCCGCCAGCTTCTTGTTCTGCTTTTCACAATCGGCGACCAGCAAGCCTACGATGCCGTGCGCTTCACGGAAGGCGACCCCCTTGCGAACCAGATACTCGGCTAAGGCCGTCGCATCCAGGAATCCTTCATCCAGACCCGCCGAAATCCGCCTGGTATTGAACTTCGTATGCGAAACAATCGCAGCGGCCACGTCCAGGCACGCCTCGACCGTGTCGCTTGCAGAAAAGACGTGGCCTTTGTCCTCCTGCATGTCCCGATTGTAGCCCGAAGGCTGGCCCTTCAGAACCGTCAGCATCGCCATCAGGGCGCCATAGACCGCCCCGGTTTTTCCGCGAATCAGCTCCAGAAGATCGGGATTGCGCTTCTGCGGCATCATGCTCGACGACGTGCAATACGCATCATCGACCCGTATGAAACCGAACTCATTCGAGGAGTAGATGATCCAATCCTCGGCCAGGCGGGACAGGTGCGTCGCCACCATCGCACAATCAAAAATGAACTCCGCACAAAAGTCCCTGTCGCTGACCGCATCGATGCTGTTACCGCTGACAGCCGAGAATCCCAACTGCCTGGCGGTGCTCTCTCTATCCAACGGCAGGGTCGAGCCGGCAATCGCTCCGCTGCCCAGCGGCGAGACGTTCAGCAGGTTACGGCAGTTACACAGCCGGACATGGTCGCGCTCCAATTGCTCGACGAAACTCAACACGTACGAGGCAATCACGACCGGCTGGGCACGCTGAAGATGCGTGTAGCCCGGCATAACGTCGCCGCAATGTGCCCCGGCCAGTTTCACAAGCGTCTTTTGAAGCAGCGTTATCCTGGCCTGGAGCATTTCGACCTGGTCGCGCATCCAAAGACGCATGTCCGTTGCGACCTGGTCATTGCGGCTGCGGCCCGTATGGAGCTTCTTGCCCGCCTCACCGATCCTCGCCACCAGTGCAGTTTCAACGGCCATGTGAATATCTTCATACTTCTTCTCGAACGCGAAACGCCCTTCTGCGATCTCCCGACTGATCTCAATCAACCCGTCTCTAATCTGCCTGAACTCATCTTTGGTAATCAGTCTCTGTTCGGCCAGCATCTGGGCGTGAGCGATCGACCCGACCACGTCATATTTGTAGAGGCGCTTATCCCTCGACAGCGACTCGACGAAGTCAACGGTAAGCTCGTCAGGCCCGCCGGACAATCGCTTCTCCCAGCTTTTCTGCTTTTCGGTCATTATATCTGCTCCAATAATACAACCGCCCCCGTGAGAATCATACGCGTGCCCACCACCGATGTCAAGCACGTCCGATTCTCTTGGTTGCGATGAATTACTTGACTGCAAAAGAGATCTTTGATAACTTGCCTGGACGACGTCTTTTCACATCTGCCGTCGTAGTGCCTTTACTATTTGATGAACGTCTAAGAATGCTCTGGTCCAAACTATGAGGTGATCGCGATATGCCGGAAAGCTGTATCATAAAGAACTGCAGGTTGTTCGATGCCCAGGATGATAAGCAGACAACTTCCATTCTTATCGAAAATGGCGTCATTTCCAGGATCGGCCGAATCGACCGCAAAATTCACTGCGACAATGTGCTCGATGCGCAAGGCAAGATAATCGCCCCGGGGTTCATCGACGTTCACATTCAAGGGGCCGGCGGCGCCGACGTCCTCGACGGCACGGTCGAAGCCCTTCAGGCCATATCACAAACCTGCGCGCGTTTCGGAACCACCAGTTTCCTTGCGACGACCGTATTCAAGCCGGGCCGGGGCAATCAGCACCTCGCAGTTGCCGCCGAGGCCGTTGGCCGGAATCTCGGCGGGGCGAACCTGCTCGGCATCCATCTCGAAGGGCCTTTCATCTCCCTGCAAAAACGCGGCATGATATTGCCCGAATGTATTTGTCCTCCGTCAAGGCAGGTTCTCAATGAAGTTCAGGCAATCACTGGCGGTCACCTCAGAATGATGACTATCGCCCCCGAACTGCCAGGCAGCCTGCCTATCGTTCGCTCACTGGTCGCATCCGGAACGGTCGCATCCTTCGGCCACTCCAGCGCCAGCTACGAACAGACTATCGACGGATTCAACGCCGGCATCTCGCATGTGACCCATCTGTTCAACGCGATGATGTCCATTCACCACCGCTCGCCCGGACCGCTGGTCGCCATCTTTCAGACGCACAACGTAACCGCCCAGCTTATCACTGATGGTGTTCACATACACCCCGCCGTGCTGGGACTCACATTCGGAACCCTCGGCCCGCAAAGGACCATCGTGATCACCGACGGCATGCAAGCCATCGGCCTCGGCGACGGCCGCTTCGTTTATAACGGCATCGAGTACGAATCCAAAGATGGAACGGCAAGGTACAAGGACGGTACGCTTATCGGCACGGCGCTCGGCCTCAATCAGATGGTCGCCAGATTCATGACTTTCACAGGCTGCCCTCTTGCCGCGGCGATTCGGACGGTTACTGAGAACCCGGCCCGGCTGCTGGGCATTGAAGGCAAGAAGGGAACCATCGCCCCAGGAAAAGATGCTGATTTGGTCCTCCTCGAAGATGACCTTTCTGTGTGCGCGACTATGGTAGCCGGAAAAATCGTCTTTGAGAAATAAGGCAATCGGCGAATTGGGGCAGTGTGAAAGCAGGCAAAATCGTAAAATAAAAATGGGAGAGCCTTCGCCCTTCAGGCTCTCCCGCTATTCATGTGGCTCTTTCTTTATTTCCTTAGTCGCCGCTCACTTCGCCAGCTTTACGATCTGACTTGTGTGCGATACTCCAAGATAGGCGAAACAAGTCTCAGACTAAGATAGCCGCTTTGGCCATTTCTCAGAGCCACCCATTTCCTAATACTGATATCATCTATCGGCAAGCTGCCTTGCACAGCTTGAATTTTTTGTGAAGATAGTTTTTCGCTACGCTCGTCCTGTTGATTCTCGTGTGAAAAACAGTTTGAGGTGGCCATCGTTAAGTTGTAAGATGGCCTTGCTTTGGCATGAATTCCGGCGGTTTTTGTTCGCGTTATGGAGCACTGATGAACCTGAAAGTGCTTGGAATTTCGACGAGTCCGCGAAACATGGGCAACAGCGATGTGCTCTTGCGGCATGCGCTGGCCGGGGCGGAGTCTGCCAGCGCAAAGACCGAGTATGTTCGCCTGGCTGACTATAAGATTGGTCCGTGTATCGAGTGCAACGCTTGCTACATAACAGGCAGATGCAGCGTCCAGGACGATTATCAGCAGCTCCTGGAGAAGATACTCGAAGCGGACCGCCTGATCTTTGCCACACCGGTATTCTATATGACGCTTTGCGCGCAGGCAAAAATGCTCATCGACCGGGGCCAATGTCTCTGGGCGCAGAAATACGTGCTCAAGAAGGACCTTTTCGGCCCGGAACGCGACCGCCGGGCCATGGTCATCGCCGTGGGCGGCTCAAAAAGCAAGAAGCAATTCGAGTGTGTCCGGCTGACAATGGCGTCGTACTTCGATTCGCTCCAGATGCGCTACGCATACAGCTTGTTTGTGAACAGGATTGACGGCCGGGGCGAAATCGAGAAGCATCCCGCCGCGATCCAGGAAGCTTTTCGGCTCGGCAGTGAGTTGGCCGCCTCCGGCACAGCGCCGCCCGAGAAACCAATCGCTGTCGAACTGACATGACGCCGGTGGCACGCCGCCATCTAAGGCACTAAGCCGGCCTTATCGAGCCCCTGCCGCTTCAGGTTCTCCTGTATTTCCTTATAGATGAGCCGGGATTTGGTCTCACTGCCGAAGACGCCGACCCGGATGTTGAGCCGGGTTGCACCATCCGCGACCGCTTTCAGTGTTATTGTGACCTTCTTATCCTGGGCATCTCGTCCAACAATCACCGCGGACAGCGCATCTTTCGACTTCTTCGTTACGGCTAAGCCAAGCTTCTCCATCGCCTTCAAAGCTGCTTCATAAACGACATCCAGCTTCTCGGATTCCACCGATTCCAGATCCCCCTGAACATACGCTATCGTGCCGGCGGCTCCAGCTCCAACGAGAAGAAGCTCCAAACCGCAACCCTGGATCAGGCCGGCCGTACCGAGCAGCACAATGATTAGAAGACCCTGTTTTGCTCGCATCTGATGTCCCCTTCTACACTACAAGACAATGCCTGTAAACCCACCCGATTCCTTCAAGGCAACTCGCCTTTCGAAGCTATCCTGAACTCACCCCTGCACCTTTCCGTACACCCCGAACATCGCGGAAATCATGCCGCTGACCGTGTAGTTTTCTCTGACATATTCCCTCGCCGATCTGGCAAGCTGGCAAGCGAATTCCCTCCTGCCCAGCAGCCGCTGGAGGGTGCGCATGATGCTGAGCTCATCATCGGGATTGAACACGGCGGCGGTTTGATTCTCAACGATCAGGTCGTCAACTCCTCCCCTGCAACCGGCGACGGCCGTACCGGCACTCATCACCTCCAACAGCAGCGGGTCGAAAGCATTATTCGGCCGGGGCCGGATGAAGATATCTCCGGCCGTGGCAACCAGACGCCACGGCATCAGTCTCGGCACGAGTGTAACCACCGGCAGCAGATCCAGCGCCGCCAGCAGTTTCCACAGTTGTCTCTCCACCCTGCCGTCAACGGTCACCACCATCATGAATTCATATCCGTCGATGAGCAAGTGCCTGACGACGCTGAACACGTTTTCAAACTCATCGACTTTGCCTGAAGAATGAGCCATGACAATCGTTGCGAGCCGGGAAGGCCGGGAAAAACACCCGCCCGTTTCCGCTGCGAACGTACCCATATTGACCTGCTCAATCAACTCGGCGCAATCCGGAAACAGCCCCGTCAGATTATCGGCTATGCTCTTGGCCGGGGTGGTGATTCTCACACAATGGGGCGAGGACACAGCAAGAGAGCTCGTGTGTTTCTGCAGAGAGTTAACCGTCAACACATAGGGCAAGTCCAACCGGCGGGCTAAATGCGCCGTAAGTAAGGCGCTGCTTTCGCACAGGCAGTGCAATACCGTGGGCTTGAATTTTCCAAGCCGCTCCGTGAGCAACCGAATGTTGAAACGCCCCATCAGCGGCAAATCAAAAACCGGGTGGCTGATCACTTCCGCGGTACCCGTAAAAGAAGAAGCTACATTGTAGAGCGACGGACAGACCAAAGCCACCGCAACCGATTCGTCGGCCAGACCAACCAGAAGGCGGTGCAAAAACATCGAATACTCGCGGACCGTACGGCCCGACGCGATCAGGGCCACGCGAAGCGACTTGCTTTTTGCGACATCTTCAGACGCCACGTCCAGTTCCTAACAATCCACGTTCCAAGAATGACCGGCATTATGTTACCGTAAAGAGCCGGTTCTATCCACTGCAAAAGCCGCCATCGCCGTGAAACCTGTCACGGTCACGGGTCGGCCGTTAGCAGCCGCAGGCGACGACTACACCGATGAAGAGATGTTTGCCACAATGCCGCAGGATGCATACTCAATCAAAGGGGGCATCGGAATATCCAAGGCCCCTTTCAACGTCGATACAGTTCTGGACTTTGGGACGTTGTTGAAAAAACTGCCTGGAGGTCAATCAGTATGCGGGGCATAGAGAATCGTCGGCTTTCCCCGCCTCACAGGATTCCGGATCACTCACTTTGGTGCGCCTTGGGTGATTTGCTCCGTCAGCTTTCGCAGAAGTGAATCCATCCTGGGGTCGTTCTCCTTGGCCTGGTTTATCTTGCCGCAGGCGTGCATGACCGTCGTATGGTCCCGGCCGCCCAGATGGCCGCCGATTTCTCCGAGGCTGTGCCGGGTCAGGTTTCTCGCCAAATACATGCAGATTTGGCGAGGCTCCGTGATGCTCTGGCTGCGTTTCTTGCTCTGCAAATCAGCCAGACGGACATCGAAATGGTTCGTAACCACTTCGATGATGTCCGTAATGCTGATGTGCCTCACCGACGCCTCGATTTGTCCTTCCATCGCCGTCCGGGCCAATTCCGCGTCAATCGGCCGGCCGGTAGTGGTCGCCACGGCATAGATGCTGGTCAGCGCCCCTTCCAGCTCCCTGATGTTGGCCTGCACCTTGCGCGCGATGTAACCGGCGATATCCTCCGAGATATCGAGACCTCGCAGATGGGCCTTCTTCTGCACGATGGCAACACGAGTCTCGTAGCTCGGCGGGTCGATCCTGGCCACCAGTCCCCAGTTGAATCTACTGATCAGACGCTCTTCGAGGGAAGGAATGTTGCTGGGAGGGCTGTCGGCACTCAGGATGATCTGTTTGCCGCTGTTGTAAAGAGCGTTGAACGTGTGAAAGAATTCCTCCTGGCTGTGCTCGCGCTCGCGAAGGAACTGAACATCGTCAATAACCAGCAGGTCAACGGTACGGAACTGATTCTGGAAGCCCGCCAGGTTTCCCTCCTCGATGGCCCTGATAAACCGGTTGACGAAATCTTCGCAGCTCAAGAACCGGATAACGGCACTGTCAAACCGGCGCTGGGCCTCGAAGCACACGGCGTGCAGCAGGTGCGTCTTGCCAAGTCCGGAGCTGCCATACACAAAAAGTGGGTTATACGTGGTGCCGAGCGACTGACTGACTGCAACACAGCTTGCGTGAGCGAGGCGGTTGCTGGGTCCCACCACGAAATTGTCAAAAGTGTAGTCGGGATGCAGTTTGAGCGTCGGCTGGGGGCGGTGATCGCGCGCCTCGGCGGCGCTCACGCCGAAATCCACCGCGACCAAGTGCCCGGTAACCTGCTGAGCGGCGCGGGTGAACGTGCTCTTGCAATTATCTTTCAGAAACTGAACCGTGGCTTCGTCGGGACAGCCTATTCCAAGCGAGCCGCCGTCCAAATGCAGAACAGTCAGCTTCTCGAACCACTTGCGGATGCTGGCCGGGTCGAGTGCCTTTGCACGCTCCAGTATGTCAATGAATATGTCTTCAATGCCGCGGGTAGCCACACCACCGTCCTTTGTGAATCGATGTCCCATCCAGGAAACAACAGCCCACCATGACATCCATGCCGGAGGATTCCCACTTAACGCCCGCACGGCTCAGGCCCAAACCAGCCATCGAGACGCACAGAGCAATAGTAAGAATCTTACCCGAATTGGCCCGTTTGTCAAAAGAAATCGCCGAGGCGCTGGCAGCAAAAAGAATCCGCCCCTGCCCGACAAACGGCAGGCCCGGGAAAACATCGCGGACGACGGACTTGAAATCCTCACAAATCCCGATATCATCGGGACGGTGTCCGATTATCCGCAAACACGATAACAGCTCCGAATCGGGCTCAAAGTGAATTTATGGCGAAAGGCCGACAAGAATGGGAATCTTCACCAAGACGGCAGGGTTCTTCAAAGACCGTTTGACAAAAACGCGCAACAAAATCAGCTCTTCGCTTTCGGCTGTGCTGAGCCTAGGCAGGAACCTCGATGAGAACCTGCTCGACGAGCTCGAAGAAACGCTCATAAGCGACGACCTCGGAGTCGAGACGACGGACAAGCTTGTCTCGGAGCTGCGAGAAGCCTACCGCGGCAGGCAAATCGCCAGGACAGAAGATGTCGTGCCCTTCCTCAAGGAGCACATGAAAAGCTATTGGCCGGACCAGGACAGGCAAATGCGCGTGGCCGAGCGGGGCCCGACCGTTGTTCTTGTCGCCGGGGTCAACGGAACCGGCAAGACCACGAGCATCGCCAAACTCGCGTACATCTTCAGCCGCAACGGCAAGAACGTCATCGTCGCCGCATGTGACACATTCCGGGCCGCCGCCGTGGAGCAGTTGACCATCTGGGCCGAGCGCATCGGCGTGCAAATCGTCAAGCACCATACCGGCAGCGACCCCGCGGCGGTCGCCTTCGACGCGTGTGAAGCCGCCCTGGCCAGGGGCGCGGACATCCTGATTCTCGACACGGCCGGGCGACTGCACACGAAGAAGGACCTCATGCAGCAATTGACGAAAATCCGCGACGTTGTCGCCCGCAAGATTCCCGGCGCCCCGCATGAGGTGCTGCTGGTCCTCGATGCCACGACCGGCCAAAACGCCATTTCCCAGGCAAAGCTGTTCACCGAAGCCATCAACCTGACCGGGATTTTCCTGGCCAAGCTCGACGGCACCGCACGCGGCGGCATCGTGATCGCCATAAAGGACCAGCTCGATATCCCCGTGAAATTCGTCGGCTTGGGCGAAAAACCGGAAGACATCGCCGAATTCGACCCCGGCACATTTGTGGAAGCATTGTTCAGTTGAAAAACAAGGCCGTTCTTCGGAGACCAAAGGGATAGAAGCATGTTTGATATTCGCTCTGGCAATAGACTCTTGGTTCTTTTGCTCACGGTGCTCTTGGTCGTCTCGAATAGTCTGGGGCAAGAGCCGCCGTCCAGAGCCAAAGCGGTTCCCCGGATGCAGGTCATACCGATGCCGTATGATCAGGCGTCCTTTCAGAAGGATGGGGTGGAGCTGACGCGCTATCACTTCGGGCCTGGGTTGCATCGGCCATTTCTGCTCCCAATCATCGGGCCTTCGGGCGTGTCGCTCACGCGGATGGGACATCCGCGAGACCCGGAATCGCACAGCCATCATAATTCGGTCTGGATTTCGCACAACAGCGTCAACGATACCGACTTCTGGAGCGACCGGGGCAAAGGGACGATTCGCCATAAACGAATCGTCGCGTTTGAGGATTCCGACGAATACGCGTACCTGATCGCCGAGAACGAGTGGGTGACGAGCGAGGGCAAAGTTCTCATGCTCGAAACACGCCGGATCACGGTGTTTCCGCTGGCCAACTCCGAATGGCTGCTCACCATCGACATGGAACTCAAGGCAAAGGACCAGGCCATCACGCTCGGAAAGACGCCCTTCGGCATGATCGGCGTGCGAATGGCCAAGACCATCGGCGTCAACGACGGCGGCGGGACCATACGCAACTCCGAAGGAGGCATCAACGAAAAGGAAGTGCTCTGGAAGCAGGCCAGGTGGGTTGACTATTGCGGCGCCGTCACAAATGACAAGATCGAAGGTGTCACGCTCTTCGACCATCCCGACAATCCGAACCATCCCAGCTATTTTCATGTTCGCAATGACGGCTGGATGGGGGCCTCGCTGACGTTCGATAGTCCCAGAGAGATTCGTCCGAGTGAGCCTCTGCGTCTTCGCTATGGCTTGTACATTCACAGTGGCATAAAAACCAACGATTTGATCGAAGCGACGTGGAGGCAATTCTCGAAGCTTCCTGCCACGACCCCGGAAAAGGCACAGAAGGACAAATAGAGACGCTTCCGGTGATCTTAAAGGACAGACGAGAGGAAGGCGGACGATGGACAAAACGTCCCTCGCGCCTCGTCCATCGTCCCTCGGATATCTATACTCTCGGATAGCCGCCCAGGTATTCGGTCTGCGGCAGTTCCCCAACCAGCGGCATCGCATATTCGACGAAGGCGTCGGTTACACCGTTGCCCTCGGCGTTGATGAATTCGTCGGGCATTGATTTCGTCTTCTCGGCCACGTTCGCAAGCTCCGTGCGGAACAGCTCGACGGCGTAGTCCGCCCCATTGCCGGTCCGCTTGATCGCCACGGAGCCGCTATCGTGCTTCATGGCCAGCTTGACGGCTTCCTGCCCACATCGCCGGGCCTCATCCACATCGACCGCCGACTGAAGGCCGGCGAAGCTCCTCTGGAGATACCCGAACGTATCGGCTCGAACTCGCTTTATCGAAAGCTTGCTCTTGACCTCGCCGGCCAGGAAGTCCGCCAGGGCGCCTGTGCCGGAAAGCTGTATGTTGCCATGCGCATCGACTTCGGCCTTCTCAGCGAGCTTCTTGGCCCATGTCACGCCGTCGGCGTCGCAGATACCCTCGCTGACAGCGATAACGCACCGGCCTAATTTCTTGTAAACGCTTTCGACGTCGCTGAGGAACTTGTCCATCGAAACGGGCCTTTCGGGGACATAAACCAAGTGCGGCCCGTCGTCCTCTCTTTGCTTGCCGAGTGCAGCAGAGGCGGTCAGGAAGCCCGCGTGCCGGCCCATGATCACGTCGATCTTCACGCCCGGAAGAGCCCGGTTATCCAGATCGTCGCCCATCAGGGCGCAGGCCTCGAATCTGGCCGCCGTGCCGAAGCCAGGACAGTGGTCCGTGACCAGCAGGTCGTTATCGACCGTCTTGGGGACGTGGAACGAGCGAATGTCAAAATCCATTTCGCCGGCCATCGTATTGAGGATGTGCGCGGTGTTGGCCGAGTCGTTGCCGCCGATGTAGAAGAAATAGCGGATATTACGCTTCTTGAAGACCTCAAGAATCTTCGCACAGTAGTCTTTGTCGGGCTTGTCTCTGCTGGTTCCCAGGGCCGAAGAGGGCGAGGCCGCCACGACTTTAAGGGTCTTGGCCGAGAGCCTCTCCAAATCAATGAAGTCATCCTTGACCATCCCCGCTACGGCGTGAATCGCGCCGTAGAGATTCTGGATTTCCGGATGCTCTTTTGCCTCTTCGATCACGCCGACCAGTGAGGCGTTGATCACGCCCGTCGGCCCGCCGGACTGGCCCACAACCGCATTTGCTTTCGGTGCCTTTGCCATTCTGAAAACATCTCCAATACAACCATCACGTTCATTTCACGGAGGGGTCATTATACAAAGCACCTCCAAACAAACAAGCATTCGCTTTGTTTCTCAAATCAACCACGAATGAACCTAATGAGCACGAATCACGTTGGGACAATTGGGTTTGTTTTTCAGAACAGATTGTTGGCCACAGACGTCGTCCTGAGCGCAGCCGAAGGAGGCCACCGAGACCACAGGGGATTTTGTATCTAAATCCTTATAAACACAGAAGTTATTGGCATTTCCTCTTTGCTCTTCGAACCCCTCGTTCCCAGCGATGAAAACCCCATTGGTGCGATGCTTCGCACCCTTTGCACATCCCCACACAAGCGCTGGGATTTCACCGCCCCCCGTCACCGTCAGTGAAACCGAGAGGCCGACCAGCCCAGCAAGAGCAGAATGTCCCTTTTTCTCCTTGACATAAGCCCTAACATGGAATAGGATGTCCTATATTCACGGAGGAGTGGGCGTGAGCCGCTCCACGATGTATTAGCTTTCCCCCACTCCAAAGATAGACGGATTTGTACAGGAGATGATAGTCCGCAGAAGAAAGCGCGTTTTATTGCGCATGCTATTTGACAATTGAGTGACTGTTTTGCACTGAGTTTTAGGCGTTCCGACTGAAACCGCCAGTTTCAAGCGCAAGGAAATGCTCAAAGAACGGTGCTCCTTTGCCTTCGGGCTTAGGGGCATCGCTTGAGTGTTCCTTGCAGGCTCTGGCGGGCCTCAGTTGGGCACAATACAGCGGTGCCCTTTTTTATTGCGCCGCGACTGGAATGAAGGTGATGACAACCACAAAACCATAATTCTGTTAGGAGGAAATGCTATGAAGACGAGAAAAATCACTACAGCAGTTCTGGCGGTGCTCTTTGTATTTGCACCTGGCGCAAAAGCGGAAGATCCGGTCGTTTTCGCGGACGCCAATCTCAAAGCTGCGGTAGAGGCGGCTTTGGGTGTAACAGATCCGACGCCAACCGACATGCTGAACCTGACGCAGTTTAACGCGTGGCAAAAAGGTATCACCAACCTCACCGGTTTGGAGTACGCGACGAACCTGACGAACTTGACAATGTATGGCAATCAGATCAGCAACCTTAGTCCGCTGGCGGGATTGACGAAACTCAGAGAACTGACCATAAATAGGAGTCAAATCAGCAACTTGCAGCCGCTGTCGGGACTAACGAACCTGACGTACCTGGAATTAAATTACAATCAGATCGCCGACGTGAGTCCCCTCTCTGGACTGATGAACTTGGAAGTCCTCTGGCTCGGCGGCGCCAATCAGATCAGTGACCTTACGCCGCTTTCGAGGCTGACGAGTCTAAGAGAGCTCTTCATGGACCACAATCAGATCAGCGACCTTAGTCCGCTTTCGGGACTGGTGAATCTGAGAGGCCTCGTCCTGTATGTCAATCAGATCAGCGACCTTACTCCGCTATCAGGACTAACGAATCTGATAGAGCTGGGCCTGCACGTCAATCAGATCAGCGACCTGAGTCCGCTTTGCGGACTGACCAACCTGCAATTCCTCCGGGCCGCCCGCAACCAGATCAGCGACATTAGTCCGCTGTCGGGGCTGACGAATCTGACGGAACTCGAGCTGATGACTAATCAGATCAGCGATCTTACGCCTCTGTCGGCACTCACGAGTTTGACAGATCTCAGGTTATGGTCCAATCAGATCAGCGACCTTACTCCGCTGTCGGGACTGATGAATCTCTGGCAGTTAGTGCTGACAAATAATCCCTTGAATCCCGCTGCTTACGATACCTATATCCCGATGATTCAGGCTAACAATCCTGAAGCCGTTATATTGTTTGACCCCTATAGCCCGCCGGTGTATTTCGCCGATGGCAATTTGAAACAGGCGGTCAAGAGCGCTTTGGGCATCGGGTATGATCCGACGGAAGCCAAGATGGCTACTCTTACTCAGCTTTGGGCGAACAATAGGGCAATTACTGATTTGACCGGTATCGAGTACGGAGTAAACCTGACATACTTAAACGTGCGCGACAACCAGATCAGCAACCTCAGTCCCCTATCTGGGCTGACGAAGCTCACGGACCTTCGGCTGCAGAACAACCAGATCAGCAACATTAGTCCGCTGTTAGGACTGACCAATCTGACACGGCTCTGGATGGGGCCCAATCAGATCAGCAACATTAGCCCGCTGTCAGGACTGACTAAGTTGACGAGCCTCCGGCTACAGTCCAATCAGATTAGCGATATTAGTCCGCTGTCGGCACTGACAAATCTGACAGAGCTTTGGCTAGAGTCCAATCAGATTAGCGACATTAGTCCGTTGTCGGGACTGACCCATCTGGGCCAGTTATGGCTGATGAATAATCCCTTGAACTGGGACTCCCATTTCGTTTACATTCCGATGATCGAGGGTAACAACCCGGGGATTGATTTGCAGTATGATCCGTGGGTTGAGACTGATTCGGATGGGATAACTGCGGAGGTCGAAAATGGAGCCCCTAACGGCGGCGACGAGAATGGCGACGCAATTCCGGATGGGTTGCAGGATGAGGTCGCGTCCCTGCCGAACGCGGTTGACGCCGGATATGTGACTCTCGAATCACCTGGCGGGACGGACTTGGTGAGCGTAAGTGCTACTATAAATCCCTCGCCAGGGTCTGTGCCTGAGGGTGTTGAATTCCCCATCGGCTTTTTTGAATTTACGGTGCAAGGCATTACGCCCAGTGCAGCTATCACAGTTACCCTCTTCACATCCGCAGAGATAACAACATATTACAAGTATGGGCCTACGCTGGACGCTCCGACGGACCATTGGTATGAGTTTCTCTATGATGGAACGACGGGAGCGGAGATTCTGGCCGATAGAGTGATTCTGCACTTGGTGGATGGTCTGCGGGGCGACAAGGACCTGACAGCCAACGGTGAAATTGTTGAGCCGGGCGGCCCAGGTCTATTGCTCAATACGCCTCCTTTGGCGACGATAATCCAGCCGAGCTCCGGATTTGTAACGGCAGTCGGAACTGCGGTGGATTTTGCAGGGACGATTGACGACCCAGATGCCGGGGACACTCACACTGCTATATGGACGATAGGCGGGATTGACCATGCGGGAACAGTCTCAGGGTCCTCCGCAACTGCTTCTGTGCAGTTCTCGCAGGCCGGTATTTATTCGGTCTCGCTTACTGTAACAGACGCCAGCAGTGCGAGTGGTACGGCGAACACAGTGAATGAGATGCCGGCGTATATTGTGATCTATGACCCGGAAGGCGGCTTTGTCACCGGCGGCGGCTGGATCGACTCGCCGCAGGGCGCATACATGCCCGATCCGTCGCTCGTGGGAAAGGCCAACTTTGGATTCGTGTCCAAATACAAACACGGTGCGACTGTACCGACGGGCCAAACGGAGTTCGTATTTCAAGCGGCAGACCTGAACTTCCACAGCAGCGATTACGACTGGCTGGTAGTCACAGGCTCGGACTACGCAAGGTTCAAGGGGACCGGCACGATCAACGGGTCTGGTGCTTATAAGTTTATGCTCTGGGCGGGCGATGACGACCCGGATACTTTCCGCATCAAGATATGGTATGAGGAAGACGAAGTTGAGCTGTTCACGGTCTATGACAACGGCATGGAGCAGCCAATAGGCGGTGGTTCAATCATCGTCCACACGCAGTAGAACTCGGTGCCTTTCAGCAGACTGCTTGAGAAGGGCTGTGAGCATCGGCTTGCAGCCCTTCTTGTTGTCCACGACAAGTCTAGGACCCCGTAGCAGATCACCTCACACCTTTGTAGGCATAATGGGTACCCTTCATCGTACGCTACCATTTGAAACCTATTGTTGCCTGGCGCTTCATGCCTCCGGCTCGTTTGACTTCTTCGGCGATGATTTTCATTCCGGCGGCGAAGGTTTTGTCGTCTTGCGAGTAGTTCACGCGGATACATTCGTCATTTCTTACACCTCGATGGAAACACGCGGGGTCAGGAAGTACAGCCATTTGCCGGCCGCTTCAGCCTTCAAGATCGCGCAAGCGGCCCGGCTGTAAAGCTCCAACGGCCGGCGATAGAACTCCGCGCGCTGCGCAACCTGCTCGGCCGTGACTCTATCGGTCTTGAAATCAATAACAACCAGTCCGCGCGGCGTGCGAATCAGCATGTCAATTATCCCCTGAACGACAATCGTGTCCCGCGTCTGGCCTGTCGCGTTTTGTGCGAAGCCCGAATCCTGCCACTGCTCCACTGGAAAAGCAAATGTAAATGGCCATTCACGCCAGACGATGTTCGAGGGATCGAGCGACATTCGGCCTTGCTCGCTCTGGAAGAACGACAGGATCGAAGCGGCATCGATGTGCTCCGCGACAGAGGCGGGGAACGCACCATCGGCTAAGAGTCTTGCCACGGTTTCTTCAATCGCCTCGCTGGTTACGCCCAGGGCGAAATTTAGCTGAGAGATCACAAGGTGTGTGGCCGTGCCGATGAGCCGGGCATCGAGAGGCTCGCATACCTGCGGCTCAGCCCTGGTCAGTGCGCCCGGCCTGCGATCCAAGGCTCGGGCGTAATCCCGCTGGACAAATTCATCATTATTGTGGGTCAGTTGCGTCACGGAGCTTTTTGCAGGTAGAAGCGGCGCAGGGATGAATGGATAAGCCCAGGTTAAAGAACGCTTCACCCGTTCAAGCAGGCTTGACTCTTTTTGGCCTGCCGGGGCTTTTTTGCGGCTTGGCGAGCGGCTGGAGGACTTGGCGGCCTTTAGCCCCGTGACGAGATCGCTGAGCTTTTGCAGTTCGGCCTGCCCGTGAAGCGTGAATTTGAACAGGCCATCATCGGCGGCGCGTTCGGCCAAGCCCGTCTCGAAGGCATCGTGCAGAGTCGCCTGGCCAGACAGCCCATATAGGACCCATTGCAGAGGATTCCGGCACGACCGAAGCTGCCAGTCAGGGACCGGCTGATCGCCCGACAGAAAACCATTCGAGATGACTTGTCCGCAATTGCCGCGCTTTTCGGAGGCGGTCAGGATGAGCCTCTCGCGGGCGCGCGTCGTCGCAACGTAGAGGATTCGCATCTCTTCGGCCAGCGAGATCGAGAGTTTCCGTTCGGCGATTACCTGGTGGGCGAGCGAGCTGAGCTTGGCGTCGGAGCGGCGGTCGATGATCTGCAAGCCGAGCGTATCGTCGGCATCGGCCAGGCAATCCGCCTGAACGTCTTTCCTGTTGAACTCGCTTTCCAGCTCGGCTAAGAACACAATGGGGAATTCCAGACCCTTACTTTTGTGAACACTCAGGATACGAACGGCGTTGCCTGCAGAGGCGGGCGGCTCGGCGGGCGTCCAATCCTGCCCGACCTCCTGGAGTTTCTCGATGAACTCGACGAACCGGGTCAGCGAGGGTGCGCCGCTGCCGCCGGCAAAGCCCTCGAACTGAATGGCCCTGTCGTGGAGCTTGAGAAGATTGGCCCGCCGGGCCTGGCCGCTGGGCAGAGACGAGACGAATGACAAAAAGCCCGTTTCGCGGTATATGCGCCAGATCAGGTCCGCCAGGCTGCCGCGCCGGGCCGCGGTGCGCCATCCGTCCAGCCGCGCCAGGATCGTCCCCAGCTTATCAGCCAACTCCAGCTCGGCGCCATCGTCACAGTATCGAAAAACGCAGTCGTAAAACGTCCGGCACGACTCGTTCGCCCGGCCGTGCATCTTGATTTTCGCAAGCTCCGTATCCGTGACTTTGAAAAACGGGCTTCGCAACACCGCGGCCAGCTCGATGTCGCGCTGAGGATTGTCCAGGACCTTCAGCAAGGCCGTCAAATCGGTGATTTCCGTAGCTTCAAAATAGCCCGCCGTGGCCTGGCAACTGACGGGCACGCCAGCCAGACGAAATACCTCCACATAATCATTGGCCTTCTTGGCCAACGAGCGCATCAAGATGACAATGTCACGATATTGCACATTCCGCAAGGCGCCTGACTGCTTGTCGAGAACCTGAAACTCGGCTTCTTGTCCATCCGCTCCCACCATTTGCCTGATTCGCCGGGCAATCAGTGCCGCCTGACGCTGGCGAGCATTAACGACGTTCAGATTCATCAGATCGTCCGATTCGCCGGGCGGCTCGTCTTCAGAGCCATCCTCTTTCGCGCCGGCTTCATCGAGTATGTGCAATTCGACGGCGTCCGGGCTACGTTCGAGCGCCGGGGGGCCGCCATCAAGCGGCGCCGGCTTCAATTGAGCCGACTCGTCGTAGTCGATCCTGCATGAAGAAACCGTCATGATGCGAGAGAATATCTTATTGACAAAATCGAGGATTCCTTTGGCCGAGCGGAAATTGGTATTGAGGTCAACGCGCAGGCCCTCCCGCTCGCTCGCGGGCGTCGGCGAGACTCGACTGAGCTGCTCTAAGAAAATATCGGGCTGGGCGCCCCGAAACGCATAAATACTCTGCTTGATATCGCCGACTCCGAGCGTGTTGCCGCCGGGGCTGAGAAGATCGAGGATGGCCTGCTGGACGGAGTTGATGTCCTGATATTCGTCAACGAATATGTGCCTGTACCTCCGGCGAAGCGCCAAGGCCGTCTCCGAAGGCCGGCGTACATCGCCCGAAGCAGTTGGATCGGTAAGAAGTCTTAGCGCGTAATGCTCAAGGTCGGCAAAATCCAGGCAGTTGATCGTGCGTTTGGCCTGGGTGTACAAGCGGTCGAATGTCTTGACAAGCTCGACCAGCACCGCCGTCTGCAAGCTGACCGAGCCGCCCAGCCTCTCAACATAATCGGGATTGAGAATCGCCAGATCGAAAAGCCCGTCGAAAGATTTCCTCGCGTTCTCGGCAAGATTCCTGATTGTCTCGGCCGCCAAGCCCGACATCCCTCTGGGCTTATAGTCGAACCGCGACGGCCGCTGGTAGCCTCCTATCCGGCGGCTGAATTCTTCCCAATCGCCGGAATCTATCAGCTCGATGTACTCGGTGACGGGTCCGACGAACGTCTGTCGCCATTTGGCCGCCCAGTCGCCGCCGGTGCCTTCGCTCTCGTAAAGCCCTATGGCGTATCGAATCTGAGCAAGAATATGCCACAGCTTGTCGGCCACAATTAGCTTCTGTTTTTCACCCAGATCGGTTGCGAAAGGATTGGCCGCTTGCGCAAGTGCGGCGGCCCTCTCGCACCAGTTGTCCCGCGAAATGACCCCGTCCAGAAAGTCACTGAGCTGCACGATTTGCGATGGGAATCCGCCGTGCGCGCGAAGATCGCGCCGGTCGAAAAGCTGTTCGAGAGCCATCCGGAGGTCCTCCTGCTCCCAGGCCCGGTCGATGGTCCGTTCGAGAACCTCCGACTTGAGCAGCTTCTGCTCGTCGCCGTCAATGACGCCGAACGTTGGATCCAGCTCAAGCTTATAGAAGTACTCCGTGATCAACCGTTTGCAGAACGCGTGGATGGTACTGATGTCGGCCCCCTGAAGCAGCATGAGCTGGCGTCGCAGATGCGGGTCGCGAGTCTCGATGAACGCGTCTCTCAACCGCTCGGCGATCCGCGAACGCATCTGCTCGGCGGCGGCCTCGGTAAAAGTCAGTACGAGCACGTTGCGAATATCGGGGCACTGGGATTTATCCGATACGATGCTCACGCATCGGCCCGACAGGACGGCGGTCTTGCCCGTTCCGGCCGATGCGGTGACCAAGACGTCACCGCCTCGGGCGTCGATAGCGCGCCTCTGCTGCTGCGTCCATTCGATCCTCTTCTCAGCCATCAGCCCCCCCTGCCTTCTCAAGGACCTGAAGCTTCGATACCGGCTCCAGAAGATTGTAATCGTTGATCTGCCAGTCGAATCGACAAACGGACCTGTAGCTGCAGAAGCTGCACGGTGATTTCTGCCTCAAGCGATACGGATTGACCTCGATTCTGCCCGAGAGGATCCCCTGAACCAGCTCAACGACCTTGCGTTCGGCAAACCGCAAGACGGTCTGGAAATCGCCCGATTTCAATGCCCCACTTTTGGGGTAGTTGCCATACTGGCCGTCTTTGGAGGAGACATAGAAGTTGTAAAACCCACTCCACCCGGATTCTGCTGCTCGATCCAATGCCTGGAAGAACGCTCCGTCGAATAATCCTTTTGCTTTGCGGCTGAAGCTCTCGGTCTTGCCCGACAGCTCAGCCAACGTGGTCCTCTCGGGGCTCACTTCGATCGGCATGTAAAATGCGCCGATGACGTTCTTGTATGTTTCGCCGCCTGCGCTGCGAACCGCCAGCATGTAAATGGGCAGTTGCAGGTCCAGCCCGTGGTAGAACTGCGACCAGTCGAATCGCGCCCTGTGCTCGCTGCGCTTGTAATCGAAGATAAGCGAGGCACTCCGGCCGTCGATCCGTGCCACATCAAGCCGGTCGATCTTGCCGTCCAGAGACAGCACGCGCCCATCAGGAAGCTGAAGCTCGCAACTGCCGAGCGCATCGCGAGAATCCTTGACCCGGCCAAATGAAACCTCCGAGAGCTTCGGCCGCAAGAGCCCCGCCCGGACCATTTGCGCAATTTCCAGAACGCAATCTTCAAGCACCTGGCCGGCCGAGCTGATGATGAACGCATTGTGCTCACGCCTGCTGATGAAATTCGAGATGAATGGGTCGGCATGGCTGAGCTTCTGTATTTCGTTTCGCAAGAGTGCCAGAAGCTCCTGGTCGTCGGTGGCCGCAAAATCCCGTTCTTCCGCATTCAGCCTTTTCACGAGCGCATCGAGAACACGATGGTAGAACGCCCCCACGTCGAGCGGCTCGAATTTGAATTCCTCCCGTTCCTCCAGATCGAGCACGTACCGGGCAAAATGCTGATATGGACATGCGGCAAAAGTGGACAGCCTTGTGGCCGAGCTGTTGATGCGCCGTCCGAAAAGTGTCTCGACCACGCCAGCGTCCAGCCGGGCGACGTTGTCGTAATCTATCGCCGAAAGAACGCTCAAACCCAGCCCGGCAAGCCGGTCATCCGAGCACATTCCATCCAGCAGCCCGTCAAGCCGGTCGCGCTCGCCAGCATCGAGCGAAATGGCATCCCGCCCAAGCCTGCTGCAAAGCATGTCTGCAAGCTCGATATCGTTATGCACCTTTTCAATCTCAAGCTCGCCCCCGCCGATTGATTCCTCCGCAAGATTCTCAAACAACAATTCGAGATCGGCGATGAACTGCGAGCGAGGAACCTCGCTGCCTTTCTCATCCACCGAAGGATATGTGATGCACAGATACTGCGAAGGCCGGGTAAACGCAATGTAGGCCAGGTATTGCCGCTCGGCGAGGGTTTGACTTGACGCCGGCGCCAGCAGAAAACTCGCCGATTCGGCCGCGACTCGGTCGTCGTCGGTCAATATACTGTCCGGCACAATCGGAACCGGGAACTGTCTTTGTGTGGCCCCGACCAGGAAAACGGCCTTCAAGTCGGGGTGCCGGCTGCGCTCGATGGAGCCGACGAGGACCTGGTCAAGGGTCGGCGGAATGAAGGCCAGCGTCAACTGCGAGAACGCTGAACCGACGACGGCAAGATAATCCTCCACCGTCATGGGGTGGCCGGAGAAAACCACCGTCAACTCGTCGAATATGTCCACGAACCTGGCGTAAAACTGCTGGTGCTCGTCCGCCGTCTCGCGGTCCTTTCTTTCAACGGCTTCCTCAATCCACCGCCCGACTGTCCGGCGGACCTCAAGCTCATCGAGCAAGTCGAAGATGGCCCGCGTGAATTCCTCGGGATTGACCGTCCTGCCGGGATTATCAGCGGGACAGAGCTTGTCTCTAATCGCCAACAAGGGCCTGCTGACCTCAAGCCGGATCCGGTCTATCCGCGTATCATCAAACCGCTCATTGTCACCACCGGCAAAATCCCAGGGCTTCTCGCTCTGCCAGTCGCGGGCCGATACGCCAAACGCAAGACAGTAGTTCTCCAGCAGATCGACCTGGTAACGCTCAACGGGAACGAGGTCCGTTTTGAGGTACGCGAAAATGTCCCCATGAGCAAACCCGCGTGTTACCGCCTGAAGGGCCGACGAGACAAGCTGAACCACCGGGTGCTGATTCAACGGCCTTCGCTTGTCAATAAAAAACGGAATGTGATGATCGTCAAAAGATGCCCTTATGTAGTGCTCATACCGGTTGATATCCGGTGCGATGACCGCGATGTCACGATACCGCCAGCCTTTTTCCTTCACGAATTCGAGTATCTGCCGTGCGACAAACCCGATTTCGGCTCGCGGGTTCGGAGCCGATACAACGCGAATGCCGTTCGCCGAATCCAGTTTCGGCGTCTCGGGGCCGAACAAATGACACTCGATATGGGCAAGCTCGGCGCAGCCTGAGAACCTCATGGGCTGCTTGAGAATGACCGGCTTGGCCAGCTTGAGCCGGCTCTTTCGGATGATCTCACAGAGGCCGGCGTATGTCCTTTCGGTCGGATTGAACAAACCGGCCGGGTCAAGTTTCTCCGCATCAGGATGGACCAGGTCGATATTCGCCGGGTCCAGGCAAAGCGCGATTTGCGCCTCTTCAACAACCTTCAGCAGCTCGGCGAGGACGGCAAGCTCCGCCGTCGTAAAGCCGGCAAACCCATCGACCCACAACTTCGCGCCCTTGGTCAGGCCCGCCGCCGAAACGCCCCGGCAGGCACGGGTCAGTTGAGCGTCCGGGTCAAGGAAACCACCCTCGATGAACTTGAGGTATTTTTCAAGAATCAGGCCGATATCGGCGAATTTCAGGCACGCCAGATTGTTCCGCTGGTCTTTGGCCAATTCGCCCAACAGTTGGCTGACGTCGTCGGGCGTCTTGGCGTATTGGTGCAGCTCTGCAATCGTCTCGGCGATTTGGCGCGCCAGGCCCGGCCAGCCCGCCGATGCGCCAAAGAGTTTCAGCTTGGTCTTATTGGCGCGAAGAATCCTGTGGACAATCATTTGCCGACCGATGCGCGAAAGGATGGGCCTGGCCGTATTCTTACCGAGCAACAGAAATTGCAGCCGGTCGAACGACAATATATGCAACCTGTTGTAGCCGGCGATCCGTTCGTCGGCCAGGATCGCACGCTCGGCCTGGTACGTGGCCTGCTCGGGAACCAGCAGAATCAGCGGGGTCTCGCTACCCTCCAGCAGCGCATCAACTACCGCCTTTATGCAATAACGGGTCTTGCCCGTTCCGCTTCTGCCAAGAATAAACCGAACCGCCATGGGAACCGTCCTTGATCGACACTCGTTCTTTGGCTCCCTTTTACCACAACCGGCGGTCGGTTTCAATCGTCACGAGAAGCTCGTCGTGTCTTTCCACCCCTCAGCGTTCCATTCCGGGCGTGCCTATGTATTCGGGCTCGCCGGTACGGCGCCAGCGCGAGCCAAAGATGGTATCGACCACATTCTGAATCTCAGTTTCGGCCGGGTACGAAACGACGGCAAACATCTCCAGCCTGTAATCGTCTTGCGGCCTGAGTTTGACGTACCATTCGGCCCGCCTGGGCAGATGTGTGCGCTTGTCCGCGAAAAGCCGCCACTTCCTATAGACAGCCCCCCCGGCAGGCCGGTTGCCGACGGTCCAGACCATGTCATACACTTGCGTTCCCGGAGCCACAGCCCTCGCCTGCGGGTCGCTCACCGGATTCCACTTGGCGTCATCAGGAACAGCACCCGTATCCGCAAAGGGAAACAGGCTGGAGGACGGAATCACGGACTTGCCAAGCTCGATAAGCATCTGTTCGGTAATCGGCTCCGTCGGAACGGACTCTGAAGACAGGAATTTCATCATTTTGACCTTGTTCGCCACGTCCCACAGAGTGAATTGCGCCTGGTTCCCGCTTCCAGTGCTAAGAAGCTTCACTTTCAGAGTCTGCGAGGCCCAGACCTGCTCGAAGGGCTCGGTCGCGCCCGCACGGCAAGTCGCAATGCAGACATTCTCGACTCTGCCAAAAGCCTTCTGTACCTCTGCGAAAGTCGCACGTTTCAGAAATAACGTGCTGACCAACAGCGTCAGAGCCAGCAGAATCACCGCCGCGGTTGCCAGCGGGGCTGCAATCCTGATTATCGCGGCTTTCCGCCCAGCATCCGGGCCGGCTTGAACGGGCCGCTTTTGCAGCCCCACTCGAAGTGCGGCAAAAGCATCGTCCAGGATGCGTTTGTCGGTCTGGGCTTTGGTCGTTATATGCAATTGGGAGATTGCGCGCTCGATATTGTCTGCCGGATTCATTCTTTCATCTCTCCTTGAGGATCGTCCGCAGCTTGTCAAGGCCGTAACGATACCTGCCCTGGACCGTACTGATCGGAATCCCCTGCATTTCGGCTATCTCCTTGAATTTCATGCCTGCGTTCAGGTGCAGCACGATCGTCTCCCGCTGATCCGGCGGAAGCTGGCTCAGAGCGCCGGTCAGGCGGTCTGCCTCTTCCCTGGACGCCGCCGACTGCCCGGGACCGTCCGAGTCGGCGGGTATCTGGCCCACTTCGTCCAACTCAACCAGACGGTGCCTGCCTTTGCGGTACATGTCCCGCGCGCGGTTGACGACGCTGGCCACCAAGTAGTTCCGCAGAGTGCCGCGAAGCCGCAGGCTGCCAACTACCCCGGCGAAAGAAATGAAAACGTCGTGCAAAACATCTTCTGCCGTCTCCGGATCGTGCAGCAGAGAAGCCGCTATCGTCAGCAGGTTATCTTTGTATTCCATGTAAATCTGACGCAGGGCTTCGTTGTCCCCGCGTTTGAGTTGCCCTAATAGACGCTTGTCTGTCAGCATCCAAGTCCAGCCCAATACGGCCGATGACCGGCCTTTTCTAATACTACGACGTCCTACGATGCGCTTTAATCTAAAGAAAATCCCCTCTTTATGCCAGATTTATTCGGGAACGGCCGCGAAGCTCCTCCTGCTGGGCACTATTTGCTTGCTTTTTGGCCGAAAACGACTTCAAATGTTGAATTGATCGACACGTTTGAGAAATCACGCGGCCATACGCCGCCGGACGAATAAGGAGAAAGCCCCAATGCTTGGCGTTCTGTTGAGTCAAGGCGAAGTCCTGGTGCTGCTCATCGTTACGGCGGTCGTCGTCTTTATTGTGGCCCGAGGCAAAAGAAAACGTAAATAAACGCTCTGCCTTACAGTCCTCCTAATCCCCAAAATCCCCAGGCGGATTCTTTCTGGCTCTCTGATGCTTGAGCAGACTGCGTTGCCTCTTCTGGTCGAGCCGTCGCTGCTTAGCCGAGTACGGAATCCCGGTTTCGATTCGCACAGGCCGGGTCTTTAGAGCCTCGGCAAGCAACTGCCGCAATCGTTCGACGGCTCCCGTGCGGTTCGCCTTTTGCGTCCGGTGTTTCTGGCAAACCACTCTTATCACGCCGTTCTTATCGGCGCGGTTGGCCAGCCTGGCGAGTATGCGACGTCTTTGTGCATCCGACAGACTCATGCAGCGGTCGACGTCAAGGAGGACCGTCACCCGCGTGCTGAGCTTGTTGACGTTCTGCCCGCCCGGACCGCTGCTGCGCGAGACCTTGAAGACCAGCGTATCCTCCGGGATGTATATGCCATTTACGATCTCAATCATTCCATTTGCCTCCGTCTTACCTGGCGGAATACGCCTCTTAATGTACCGAGCACACTGCAACAATCAAGGCTTTGCCGGCGGCCTTTTTTTCTTTGAGCCGGGCCGGCAGCAGGCTATAGTATCTGCGTTGCGTGCAAAACAGGCAAGTTACAATCACAACGAGTTTGGGAGACACGAAAATGCAAACAAGAAGCGGAAAAACAACGGCGATTTTGCTGGTCCTGGCGGGGCTTTTGGCGGCGTCACTGGTCGTCATCGGTGCGTATTCGCAGCCGGCGGCGGCCAGGCAGAATCCCGCCCCTGCCAGCGAGGACTTAAGAGCAGGCAAAAACTTCATTGCCACCAGAGTCTATGGCGCCGAAGACGATGAGCAAATCCTCAAGCTCTTCGAGGGCCTGCGCGTTTCCGACGTCGCCGACGGAATGGACAAGGTGGGTTTGACAAACAGGGGCCTGATGTCGCCGGACATCCACGCCGCCTGGAAAGACACCGAGCACTACACGCACCGCTTTATCGGTATGGCGGTGACCGTCCGGTACGTCCCGACCAACAAACCGCCGGCCCCCGCCATGCAAACCGAAGCATTCGACAAGTGGGTCGGCCAATGGTACGGCGAGCTATCCAGCGAGCCATTCGTCCCGCTGATCCGCAAAGGGACCGCGGTCGTTTTCGACGACGCCCCGGATTCCGACGTCGGCTCCATCGGCTCGAATAACATCATGGGCTGGAAGGTGCGGGGCTGCGTCGGAGTCGTGACGAACGCCACCGCCCGCGACACGGATGAGATCGCTACCGAGAAGATGCCGCTTTACTTTAGGAAGGTCGGCAGGGGCATCCGGCCGGGCCGAAATGAGGTCGAATCCGTCAACCGCCCCATCGTCTGCGGCGGCGTCCTGGTCGAACCGGGTGACGTGATCGTTGCCGACGGTGACGGCGTCCTCGTCGTGCCGCGCGCAAAGGCAAAAGAAGTGGCCGAATACGCTAAAGGAATCCTCGATGGCGACAAAGCCGGCCGGCGCAACCTCTACAAAAAGCTCGGCCTGCCATCGGACGATTCGGTGAAATAGCGATTGGACACTCCGCACTTGAGTGTCCAACGGTCCGTCCCAAGGTTACATGAGGACCATGGGAAGCGGCTTGAGCTGTCTTCTGATAGGGTCGAGAATCATGCCCAGAGCCTCGATTGTGGTAGCACCCAAGAGGAATACCCCCTTCTCTCCAAAGACAACCGGCGCCGCTCTGATCTTGTTCTCGTATTCAAAATAGGCGTTGCCAATGGGTTTCTTGATAACCTCGTCATTGGCCAGAATAAACTCCTCGGAAGAGGTAGGCTTGATACC
>Ga0214473_10000701_pt1 | contig 46331 bp, 34 predicted proteins | sample RVTome_7_FD_203509 | JGI IMG/M metagenome (GOLD analysis project Ga0214473, IMG submission 203509) | Soil microbial communities from uranium-contaminated site in the Upper Colorado River Basin, Wyoming, United States - RVT98D197 | ecosystem: Environmental > Terrestrial > Soil > Contaminated >...
GGGGAAACCGCTCGGCGACCGCGTTGAACAGCGCATCCGAAAAGAGTTCTCCAGTATCTAGGACATCAACCGTTGTCTGCCGTGCGAGCTTCTCGAGCCTCCTCCAAAACGCCAGGCTGTAGTTCAACCTGTTCAGTGCCGATCCCAATCTGCTACACCTCAGTCCTGAAGCCTTGAGTCCTGAAGCCTTGGCAAGGATCAGTCCTAAAACCTTGAAAACGATGCTGATCGGCTTTGTCCGGTGCACCCTTACTGCGCCATCGGCGTACGTGCGCTCTTTCAGGTGGGTCAAGCAGATGACATCAACCTCATGGCCGTTCTCCGCCATGCCATGCGACAGATTATAGACATGGGTCCCGATGCCCCCGAACGACTGCTCCGGGGGATATTCCCGGCTGATAAAGCATATGTTCATCGCCGCTCCCCTGTATCGCATTCATGACTGGCCGGAGAAGCCAATCTTCTATCCCCCCGAGGTATCTCTCCGACTGCACTTCACAACCGATACCCGTCGCCGTCAGGAACCATCTCAGCGAAGGTCCAGCTGCTCACGAGATCCTGGTCTTCCCAACCTCGCCAGGTCCCATCACACGAGCAGGCAAGCGACGAACCTTCGAATTCAGGGACAATACCAGAGCCGAATAGCCAGGGTCAAGCTTCGCCGGAGTGCCGCAAGGTGGCCAAGTATTCCTCGGCTACTGGTGAGCGCGAACCGGCTGTCGATCGTCAAGATACTCTTGAAGGGCGTCCCGCCAATCGCGGAGGTCGTCGAGGCCAAGCCTTCTCAGATTCTGATTATCCAGCACGGAATAGGCCGGGCGGATGGCGCGCGCGCCATAGGCGGCGCTGGTCGTCTCGGAAAGACTCGGGCGAATGCCGAAGAGCTCAAAGACCGCCGCGGCGAACTGGTGCCAGGAGCAGGCGCCGTTGTTCGTGATATGGTAGATTCCGTAGGCGTCTGTCTCGACCACTTGCCGGAGCTTCCGGGCCAGCTCCTTGGCCGAGGTGGGGGTCAGCACTTGGTCAGCCACCACCTTGATTTCTCTCCCCTCGCCGGCCAATCGGAGCATCGTCTCGATGAAGTTGCCACCCTTGCCACTGCTGCCAGCGACCCCGTAAAGCCCGCTCGTCCTGATCACGAAGTGCCGATCGTAGATGGCCCGGATGAAGCGCTCCCCAGCCAGCTTGGAGACCCCGTACACACTCAAGGGGCATGGAAGATCATCCTCGGTATAGGGTCGTCTCAGGCGACCGTCGAAGACGTAGTCGGTGCTGAAGTGGACCAGGACCGCCCCGATCTCTTTGGCGACAATAGCGAGATCTTTAACCGCCAAGGCGTTAACGGCAAAGGCGCGCTCTGGGAAGTCCTCGCACTCATCGACCCGGTGGTAGGCGGCGGTGTTGAGGACCAAACCAGGTCGGTACGCGTAGAGCGTCTTCCTCACCTGGACCCGATCGGTCACCTCGAGGTCGGCATGGGTCAGCGCCACCACGTCCCAATCGGCGAAGGCCTGTCGGAGTTCTCTCCCCAACTGCCCGTTGGCTCCGATCAGGAGCGTCGTCATGGGGTTGCTCATGAAGCTACACGGGCGCCTGGCGCCCAAAGAGCCTGATACCGGGTGAGCAACGACACAGGGTTTCTCCAAGTGCGAGCTGGGTTGTCAAGACACATCCCACTGACCTGCCGGTCGAAGGAAGTTCAATCCCAATCCGCGACATGGATGCAGCCTAATCATCCCCTGATGGTCCTCCCACAAGGATGTTGCTGAGGAGGACGCGACTCCTTGTGGTACGCCCCTTCCCTTTGACATCATAATCCATGAACTCGAGTCGTCCGCCAAGGATGACTGGGGAACGGACATGTCCTCTGGACGGGCCTCTGGCGTGAGTGAGGCTTCTGGTACCGCGTACAGAACCGCTTCGGAGCCGTCTGGCAATGAAAATCGTGGCGGAATCTCCACGAAGCCGGATCCAGGTGAACCGAGGAATTTCACCATTTCGTCGTTGCGACGGTTGAGCCATGCCGGACCCGGATCACCCGTCTTCATGACGGCAACATTGACCCCAAGGAGTTGGGCCCGGTAATCCCTCCCTCCAGGCTCTCTGGGATCTCCCGGGCGCTCAACACGCACGGGCAGGCCCTTGAGGGCAGCAAAGTACTCGAAGTTGTTCCTGTTAGAGAGGGGGTGGTCTGGCACGACAGCAATGACAGCCGGCCGGGCGCTGGTCCGTGTCCCGTCTGGGCCTCCCACGACTTCTGAGATACGGGACAGGATCTCAGCGATTTTCCAGTTTTCTCGCCGTGGAAGATTGAGGAATGCCACGGGACTCGCTGAGGCCACGGGAAATAGAAAGAATGCAGGCTGGCCCGGTCCCGCGTGAAACCCCACTCCCCCCGCGAAGCTCTGAAGGCCATACGTTCCTATCCATAACTGGAACAGGGATCCCGCAATCCCAAACCCGATCACAGCCCTCTTGAGCGCGAGGGGACGCAAGACAGAAAGCCCCCAGGCCGAAACTACAGCGGTGGCGGGAAGGACCGGCAGCAGATTTTTCAGGTCTTGAGACCGCAGGATGGAAAAGAACACCACCGGGATGAGGATTGAAGAGAACAGGATAGACAACCCATCGACAGGGTTGAAATCCCCCAGGACAGGTTTCGGGCGGAGGCGGGACCATCTCAGCCAGAGGATCCCCGTTGCCAACAGAAAGATAACCGCGCCGAAGGGAGTCGTCCTGACCATATTGCTCAAGTAGCTCATCACGGCACGAAGGGTGAGGGGATTGGATGGTCCGTACCCAACTGCCTCCGCACCATAGGCAGCGCTTAAGGATCTGCGCATGACAGGAGCAAGATTGATGGCATACCAGGGGAGCGCAACCGCAGCGCACACAAGGAGGGCTATCCCTCCGCAGACCCACAGTCTTGACCTTTGAATTTCTGGCGCAGAAATCCCAAGCCTGTACTCCCTCCTGACTGCGTAGGCGCTCACCGTAAGCGGACCGATGATGAAAACCGGGAAAAAGGCCCGGCATAAGAGTCCGAGGCCCATCAGCGCTCCGAAGCCGGCTGAGGCCAATTTCCGGGACGAGGCCGCTGTCCTCACCAGCAAGTACAGGGAGCCAGCCACAAGCGCCGTGTTGAGAAAATCCAAGTAGAAGACCCGAGAGAGACCCAAGATTCCGGGATAGGTGGAGACGAAAAGGGCGGCCAGGAGCCCAGACCACGGGGACGCGAGACGAGCGCCTAACCCGTAAACAGCCAGGATGAGAACGATGAAGGCCAAGAGGTTCACAGCAAGGGCGGCATCGGACGATCTGCCCAGCATCAGATACGCCAAAGCTGCAAGCGCTGGCCCCAGCGGTGGCCGCATCGGATCGACGGTCAGCAGGGAGCCAACGAAGCCCCGCAGGCCCTCGGATAAGAGCGCCTCATGATATTTCAGGCTCATGGTGAGGTAATAGGCTTCGTCCCACCTTGGCGGCCGGGTGTCGATTCGAAGCCAGATCAGATTGTTGATGAGCCAACATGCGATCAGCACACCCAGCAGGATCAGGCAGGTGGCCTCCTCAGACTTCTTCACAACAATCGACTTGTGGGCATGGTCCTGTCCCGGCACAATCGTTCCTCAACCCGCGGCGAGCCCGATCTCGATCAAGTTCCCATCCATTCTCCCCTCTCACCCTCTCTCCCATGGGGGCGAGGGAGATCCATTCGCGGATGCCCCCAATGAGTGGCGAGGGCGTTCGATTGGTGGCGAAGAGGGAGTTCACATGATCTAGTGGCGGTCGTGTGTCTTGAGGATCATCCTCCAGACCCGGAGGGCATTCACCTGGACGTCGAACTCCCTGAGCACCTTCCGCCTCCCGCTTCGCCGAAAGCGTGCCCTGAGATCCGGATCCAGCAGTACGGTCTCGATGGCCGACGCCAACCTATGCTCATCTCTCTCCGGGACCAATAGTCCGCATTCCCCATCATCGATCAGCTCCGGAATTCCGGAGATCGCCGAGGCCACTGCAGGGACGCCGCACGCCATCGCCTCAACCAGTATGGTCGGGATGCCATCCCGCTCGCCATCCCTCGCATAGACCGACGGCGCAACAGCGACAGTATGTGGCGCAAGATAGGATCGGACCCCGTCGCTCGGGATGGCGCCGGTGAAATGCACCTCGTCCCCGAGATCGAGCTGCGCCACAAGCGATTGAAGCCTGCCCATCTCCGGACCATCCCCGATGAGGAGGCAGTGAAACGACACCTGTCGCTGCTTCAGGACGGCGCAGGCCCTCAGCAAGACGTCCAGGCCCTTCTTCTCCACGAATCGGCCCACGGCGACGAGCCTCGGGACGCTGTTATTGTCAGGGCTCAGGCCGCGCACTGAGTCTGTCGAAGTGACGGGCCCGCTTCGACCTGGCTCAGCGCAGGCTTCGACGCTGCTCAGGCTTCGCACTGAGCCTGTCGAAGTGACAGGCCGCCATTGTTCTGGATCGACGCCGATTCGTATCGTTTGGATCTTCTCGGGATCCACGTCGGGACTTGCCTCGCGAAGACGGGCTCGACAGAAGTCGGTGTGCGTCACGAAAAACGCCGACCGGCTCACCTTCTCGGGAAGCATCTTGAAATCATAGTCAACATCGAAATCGACGAACGCGGTCGCGCTGAATGGAATGTCCAGGAGACAGGAGGCCGTCATCGCCCGCGTCGTCGGATACGACGATCCATACGCGTGAAGGGATGCGACCCCAAGTCGCCTCAGCGTCCAGGCCAGTCCGATGCCGTGAACCGGATGGAAGGGGTCATGAAACTGACTGATCCGAAGAAAGACCAAGGCATCACCACGCACATGGGGCCGATACAGGCGGATGAGCTCCGCCGTCCGCCGCGGACGGGTCAGCGCAAAAAAGAGGTAATACAACACGTACTCAGACAGTGAACACTTCGGCATCAACACCGCGAACTCCGAGAGCGCCCTTGCCTCCGGGTGAACCACAGCCTCGTCACCTTGTTCCAGGGCGATCAGGATAAACTCCGCGCCATACCGCTTCAGCGCCAGAACCTCGCGATAGACAAAGGTATGGGAGATATCAGGCAAGATGGGGACCAGGATCGCGACCTTATGGGCGGTCCCGATCGCTGGTTTCCGCGACCGATCGCCTCGCGCCGATCCAGGGTTCCATGCGCGCAAGACGAGCGTGACGAGGGCCGCGATCGGAAGGGCGAGGATCAAGATGGAGTGATCCAGCACCGCCCGTATGCGATGGCTGAACGGGAGATCGGACTCGCGCATATTGCCGTCGAGGAACACCCGCCGCTTCGCTGGAATGCATAGGGAGAAGAGGATGATGTCGTAGAGGTTAACGATCCGGGACTGATTCGTGCAGAGGACGATCAGCTCATCGAAATACTCCTTCCTGAGGGCTCGAATCAGCGTGAGCGCTTCCCTCCAGCCCTTTCCTCTCACATCCTTGCCGTACGCGATCAGCCGATCGACGTATGGGCTCCCAGCAAGGTACTCCATCAGATGCGTCGGAAGCAGCAACGTGATGTCGGCGTCCGGGTGGCGACCCCGAAGGTGCTGCAACGCCCGCGCCGTCTCGTGGACATTGACCGAGCGAATAACCAGGATCTTCCTGCGGGGTGTCACTTCAACCTGCTGAGCAGAAGGTGGATTTGATGCAATGGCGTCCTCGTGAGCCGATCGAGATCTTCTTCCAGACGCCTCGTTTGCTTCCTCCACCATTCACGCTCTTCCTCCAATGTCGCAACCACCTGAACGAGTCGGGCCGGTTCGGCCTCCAACTCCACAAGGCGGTCTTGCACGGCGTCCAGTTCGCGCTGAACCTCCGCCATTGCGTGTTGAACCGTCGTCATTGTGCGCTCCAGATCCTCGGCGCACTTCAGCAGGCGCTCGATCTCTCGCTCTCGATCGATGATCTGCTGTCGTTGATGCACGAGGATCTCCCGATACCCGTGGTCCGGGTCCGGTCCCGGCGCGACACTCTCAACCGCCTCCTGGTAGATCTTCTCGATGTAACCAGCATGATCGTCCATCGACACAACCTTCCCCTCCGCTACCTCATGCCTCAGCCGGTTAAGAGCCATCGGATTCTCCAGTAACGACTCGAGCTTGACGGCAAGATCGCCTGCGTCCCCGCACTCGAACAGGAGCCCGGCCTCCCCCAGTCGCTCGGCGAACGCCCCCCGATTCGAGGCAACAACGGGAAGCCCCAGTTGGAAGGCCTCGTCCAGCGCGAACGAATAGGTCTCACAACAGAGCGACGGGAAGACCGCGAGATCGAGGTTCGCCGACTGAAGGTCACGAACCGTGTAGGGCCCATGAAAGATCACCGGCGCGCCTTCGGCCAGTCGCCTCAGCCTCGCGTCGTACGCAGAATCGGGCGCCGACCCGTAGATGTGCCACTCGACCGCCGCGCCTTTCGACAGATGTCGAGCCACCTCCAGCAAGAGATGCACCCCTTTCTCGGGCAACAGGTACCCCCAATACGCGACCTTGATCGGCCCACCCCCAAGGCGTGGCTCGCCACGATCATCTCGCTTCAAATCGGGACGAGGCGATCCTAATGGCAGGACCTCCAGCCGGTCAGACGGAAGCTCGGCGATCGCCTGCAGGAACAATGCCTGCGCGTGAGACGGCACGAGGAGGCGATCGGCCAACTCCAGCTCCTGTCTGAGGGTCCGCTCTCGGAGCCCAAGCTCCCGCTCGATCTCTCCGGCGGGCTGCCAGGCATCTCGATCGACACACGACGCGCACGGCGCCGCTCGATCGGCGCAGAACACCTCGTCCACGCGGATGCGGTGATAGCGGGAACAGGCGACCCACTGATCGTGAAGCGTCACGACCGCTGGAATCCCCATCTCCCGGCAGATCGCGACGATATTATTGGTGAGTCGGCTCCAATGATGGAGATGAACGACCTGTGGTCGCCACGAGGCGAGGATCCTACTGATCAGGGCATCGGCCATCGGATCGTAGGAGGATGGCCTGAACCCCTTCCGCCTCGCCAAACCGATCAGACGGGCGACGAAGACGCCGCGATCTTCCGCCCACGCGATAGAAGGCTTTGGGGCCGGCGATTCCGATCCCGCCACCACCAGAGCGGCGTGTCCCCGCTCCACGAGCCGCTGACTCAGGGCTTGCGTGTAGCTCTCGGTGCCGCCAATGAACTCCGGCGGGTACCCATGGACGAACTGCACGATCTTCATATCGGCCTACCGTACCTCGAACGCCTCCACGAACCGCGCCGAGGGGAGATAGATGGTCCGGTAGGCGTTCAGGCCTGCGATCATATGCAAATAATCGTTGTATCGGAGCTGCGTCTCATATTGCTCGAGGGCCTTTTGCTTGCGGGCCCATACCGAGGTGATGTCGAGGATGTGGCTGGGCCGAATGGCTGCCCACACCTCGCATGCAGCAGCCTGCGGAGGGGTCGAAAGTGCGCCAAGCGCTTGATCGACGGCCATGGCCACGGCCCAATGATCGGGATGGACCTCCAGCGCGGAGGGGTGATAGAGGGTGACGGCCCGGATGGTCCGGATGGCGTCCACGAGTCGATCGGAGAGGTCTGTCGCCTCGACGAGCCTGCCGTCAGGGTAGCCCCAAAACAGTAAGGAGGACACCCCCAGGATCTCGGCGGCACGGCGGGACTCGCCCTGTCTGAGCGACACATAGTCAACGCCGGGGTAGCGCCCCGCCGGATCTCCGGCGGCGCCATCGGTCACGACGATCACGGTGACCTGATCGCCCTGGTCCGCGTGCAGGGAGATCACGCCGCCGCAAGCCAAGGTCTCGTCATCGGGATGAGGCGCCAGGACCAGGACTGATCCCCGGGGGGGCGCCGTCCATAACACGGGAGGAACCGGTCTCGTCATCTTTTGAACTCCGAACCCGGGACCTCGCAGCGCTCGTTTGTACGGGCGACCCGGCGGGTCGCCCCTACCCCCGGACTTCGCGCCGTACTCAATAGATATCCGAGTCCCCCATCGTGTAATACCACCGCTCTTTCGCCCACTCCACCGAGACCTCGGGACTGGTCGGTAAGGCGACGAACTCATAGATGGTCGCGTGCTCGTGGAAGCCCAGATCCCGAAACCAGCGAGAGGGCCAGCTATAGGGAGGGAACCATGCCTCCAGACTCTCCATTCCCGCCTCGCGCGCCATCCCTTTGCAACGAGCGAACAGGGCTGAGGCAGCAGCCAGGCTTGACACAAGCCAATCCACCAGCGCAGCGATCCGCTGGTCCCGAACCCCAAGCCGCAAAATCGCCACCCCGGCCGGGACACCGGTGAGACGATGGAAGGCCGCCAGCATGCGGTAGCGGACATCAGGGCAATCGGCGTAGCGCCAGTTCAGATAGCGGGCGTCGCGAACAATCGCCACAGGCAGTCCCGACCTGACCTGCTCCCAGAGCCTGTCGATTTCGCTCCCGAACCGATCGACCTCTTCAATCCGAAAGAGCCCGGCGCTCCAAGGTAGCCGGCCGCCGTCGGCCCGGCCGAGAACCCGGACGAGGCTGACCACCGGACGCACGGGGATGTACCCGGCAACCCGCTGTCCGATCCGCAGGGCCTCCGGAGTCGGGAAGCCGTAACCACCCGATACCTTCCCCAGCCCGCCGTAGTCGGCGATATACCGGGTCGCCAAGGCGGAAAACAGGCCAGGCCGCTTCAGGCCGAGCCGGAAGTGGGGATCCACCATCACATCGATGATCTGGGTGAACACCAACGTCTTCTCTCCCCAGGCCATTCGAACGGGTAATCCGGCGTACTGTCCCACAAGCTCTCCGGACGGGGTCTCCGCCAGGCGCATGCATCGTCCCGCCGGGTTTTCCTCAAACTTCCAGCGCCAATGGTCAAGAGAGCGCTCGACACGGAACACCCGCCGAAAGAGCTCGAGGATCCGCGCCTCGTCGCCGGGTCGGTACGGGCGCACAATCCACCGGCCGGCAGGGTCCAAGTGGACGTCGCCTTCCCGGATCGCTGCCTGGCATTCACTCACGTGCCGCTCCCGACGGGAGCGGATGCTGCGCCTCATGATCAGTCAGCGCCTCCACCTCCCACCTGTGTTCCAGATGGCAGAGTCCCAAGGCCTGGACATTCTGGACAACCCGGAACCTCGACGCCTGTTCTCTTCGATGGTAGAAATGGAGCCCGTGCTCGTCCAACAGGAAGACCGAGATCGCATACTCTCCCGACATCAGAGGAAGGCGGGGAACGTGTAAGCGGACGCTTCCGGAGCAGGTGGGAGGGTTCACGCCGGCCACATGCGTGCCTGTCCCGAAGACCTCCACGGCATCGTTACGAAGCAGGACGATGCCCACATGGACGACGGTAGGCGGCTCCGGGACCTCGTACCGGACGGTGATCGCCAGGTCGTCCCCGGTGATGAATTGATCGCGCTCGACCTCCTCCCCGCTCCGGCTGAGCCGGACCCCAGAGATCCAGGGGAAGGCGTGCGGCCCCTGATCGACTACACTCGATAACGGTTTCTGGGTCTCCCTCGCCCGCAGGTAGTTTTCATATGCCGCCACCACCCGCGAGGTTTCTCCGGCCATTGCCACCCCTCCCTCTTTCACCCAGATCGTCTCGTCGCAGATCGAGAGGATCTGGTAGAGGTTATGAGAGCAGAACAGGATCGTCTTGCCCGCCTTCCTGAAGCGCTCGATCCGGTCGATGCAGCGCTTCTGAAAGTACTGATCTCCCACCGAGAGGGCCTCATCGATGATCAGGATGTCAGGATCGACGCTGGTCGCCACGGCGAAGGCCAGCCTGACATACATGCCGCTCGAGTACATCTTCACCGGCCGCTCGATGAAGTCGCCGATCTCGGCAAAGGCAGCGATCTCAGGGAAGCGCCGCTCCATCTCCCTCTGGCCGATTCCCAGGATGGCGCCGCTCATGAACGCGTTTTCACGGCCGGTAAACTCAAGGTTGAACCCTGCCCCCAGTTCGAGGATGGTGGCCATGCGGCCCTTCAATGCGACGTGGCCAGAGGTGGGGCGCAGGGTGCCGGCGACGAGCTGGAGCAGGGTACTCTTGCCGGCGCCGTTGTCCCCGATGAGGCCGACGGTCGAACCGACCCTGGCCAGGAAGCTGACGTCCCGGAGCGCCCAGAACTCCTGATGAAACGCCCGGCGCCCCCGGAAGAGATACTCCTTCAGGCGGTCCTTCGGGTTGGCGTAGATCCGGTAGACCTTGGAGAGGTGAGCCGCCTCGATCGCGTACATCAGATCACGTCGGCGAAGGCCGGCTGCATCCTGACGAAGACCCGGTGCCCCACGAGAAAGGCGATCAGCGCCCACGCCCCGAGGGCCGCGACGCCGGGCCAGGCCGGAGGCTGCCCGAGGAGGATCAGGCTCCGGTAGCTCTCGACGATGGCGTGCATCGGATTGATGCCCAGAAGGAATCGCCACTGTTCTGGCACGAAAGCGGGCGGGTAAAAGATCGGCGTCAAGAAGAGCCCGAGGGTCAGGGCCATCCCCAGGATCTGGCCGAGATCCCGGATGAACACGGTGGCGCCCGCAACGATCCAGGCCAGCCCAGCGGTGAAGGCAAACTGCAGCAACAGGACCGCGGGGAGCGCCAGCACAAGGGGCGTGAAGTGGTGTCCGGTCAGGAGCAGCGCGGCGAACAGGATCGCCAATCCGATCAACTCGTTGACGATCCCGGAGATGACCAGGTAGACCGGAAGGATCTCAGCCGGAAAGATCGTCCGTTTGATCAGGTTTGCGTGCTCCAGGACGACGCCGCTGGAACGGCTCACCGCTTCGGCAAAGGCGTTCCAGGGGAGCATCCCGCAGAAGAGATAGATCGCGAAGGTCCCCGTCCCCTCCTGGGCCCCTATCCGGACCTTCAGGATCGACGAGAAGACAAAGGTGTACAGCACCAGCATGACCAGGGGGTGGACCACGGACCAGAAGAGACCGATGGTCGAACCCTTGTAGCGGGCCTGGAAATCCCGCTTGACAAAGCTGCCAACCAATGAGGCATGGCGCCACATACAACCCAGCGAGCCCATGTTCCTCCCACATCACGCCAAGACACCGGCGACGCGCAATGATTAGGGCCAAGTATACTGAAGCGTTGCGCGGAGCGTCAAGGGAAACAACTGGCGGGGTTGCCTTCACACGTCTCCCCGCCATCATGCCCCTGTTACCTCTCACTCCTCCCAGCTTCGTAGATCACTGTCCGGGAGGGAGGGTGATAATAGATCAATGTGAGCCCCGCAGGAACCGCGCGCGGGTCCCTGAGACTCTTCAGACCCGGCCACACGCGCGCCTCATAGTCGCTATACACGATGAATCGTGCTCCTCTTCGGCGCGCCTCCTCCAGATAGGCATCCGCGCTGTGCACGAACGGAAACGTATTTACCAGGCCCGCGAGATACGCCAGATGCGGCTTTCGGGCGATGATTCTCTCGCCGGGCGATGAGTGGCGTTTGACGAACTCGGCGATCCCGAACAGGTAGCGGGGCTCCGAGACGATGAGCCTGGATGTCTCGCGGTAGGCGGACACACCGACGGGCGCGGCAATGAGCAGCAACAACAGCCAACTGACGGGCGCGTTGACAGTGCGGAGGCGATGTGTGGTTGGAAGCGCTTCGAAGAGCGCGTAGGCAACCAACAGGAAGCCGAGCGGAAGGAGGAACAAGTAGAAGCGCTGGAAGAACCCGACCAACCCAAGCGAGAGATACCCGAAGAGACAGACGACGAGGTACAGAAGTCGCCTGCGCGTGAGGTCGCGCAGCAGCAAGACAAGCCCAACGGGCGCGATCAGGTAGGCGGGGAACCTCAAGACTTTGGCGCCCAGCCCGACCCCATGGGAGTAGAGATTGTAGAGATACTTGCGCAAGAACCGGACGGGATCGTGTGACACCACGTCCTGGATCGATTGGAACTTAGTGGCGACCTCGAGTTGAGCGACGGCGGCGGCCGGCTCCGGCTCTTTCAGGGCGGCGTCAAACTGGTCCTGAAGGCCCGGCATATAGAAGTGCGTGGCGACCAGCAAGTAGCCCGATCCCGCGAGCGGATTGCCATGGGTCCGCCAGTTTGTGACGAGCCAGGGCGAGGCTGTCAGGATCGCGCCGCACGCGAAGAGGCCCGCCTTCGCCAGGCGATGTCGCAGCGACTCTCGATCCGGGTTGATCAGCAGCAGGGCGCCTGCGACGACGATCATAAGGAAGATCGCGTCGTATCTCACGAGGTAGGCCAAGCCGCCGAACAGGCCTGCGAGCATGCACGACGTCGGTCTGAGGACCGGTCGCCGAAGAATGGCCCACAGGACCAGCAGCTTTAGCGCCGCGCCCAGGATATCGCTGAATGCCAGAATCGAGGCCGGAAAGACGGCAGGCAGGAGCACGATCGTGGTGGCCAGCGCGATGCGAGAGGTAAACAACGCTCTCACCAGCAGGTATGAGATCCATCCGAAAATCGCCGTCGCAACCGCGCTGATGATCTTTGCTGCCAGGAACAGATCGTCCACCAGGAGTGAGGCGGCAGCCAACAGCAAGGGATAGCCGGGCGGTTGCTGGAGGTAGGTATACGGGCGACCTTCCAACAGATTCTTGGCCTGGACGGCGTACGCGCCATAAAAGTCGGTTTCGACGCCAAAGCCGCCGATCTGATGGAAGCGGCCGACGACGAGCGCGACGATCAGGACCGCAACGCAGAGCGCAGCGCCAGCGAGATCATCGCGCCGGATCCTTTCGATCCCAGGCGTCACGTTGGCGTGCCCTGCCGATAAGATGTCCACCCCTCCTGTCATCGCATCTGCCGCGTTACACAGTAGCACGAAAGGCCCGACAGGTTCAAAGGATGGCCTGAGATTCCTTTTTCACATTGACTGTCGGGAAAAAGGACGCTATAAAGCACGGGGATGACCGGGGGATGTTGAATGCGCCGGCCCTGCCATCAGGCTGGGAGACGCGCGCGCGCATCACGCGATCTCAACGCGAGATACAGGATACCCTCAATGATGACTCCCGAGGAGCTGTATCATTTCGATCTCAAGGGCTACCTGCTCGTGAAGAGGGCCTTTGAGCCGGACCTGATCCGGGCGCTCAACGACCGACTCCAGGACCTCGAAGGGCTCGGGAAGGATCGCCTGCCGCCGCGCGCCATCCCGAACTGGACTCCGGTCGTCAACGAGTATCGCATCATGAACATCATCGAGTGCGGCGAGCCGTTCGTGCAACTCATCGACCATCCGCAGGTTCTGCCGCGGGTCGAGGCGCTCGTTCCGTCGCCCATCCGCCTGACCGAGGCCTACAGCATCTCGCGGAGGCGTGGGATAGGGGTCCCCCTCCACTCGGTTCCGATCGCCGACTACGTCGCGGGCCGATCCGGACCGAGTTGCAAGCATCTGACGGCGGTGGTCAACCTGACCGAGTGCGGGCCTGAGGATGGCCCGCTGGTCGTGTTTGAAGGGAGCCACAAGTTAGGTGTCCCATTCCCCTATTCAACCCTTCACCCGAACTGGCCCGCTCCGAGCCGTGATCGGGAGGTGGCCGAAGCCTACGCCCGGGCCGTCCCCGACCATGCTCTCGCGTCGCCCTGGGAACGGATCCCGGGGTACAAAGAGGTCTGCGTCGAGGCGGGCGATATGGTTCTCTTCACGGAGGATCTCTGGCACGGAGCGAAGGAATTGAGGTCCGACCGAATGCGGCGGACCCTCTACTTCGCCTACAGCCCCTACCATTTCGCCAACTGGCACGGCGTCGAGTACTCCGAGGAGCTGAAGCGCCGGGTCACCGAGCGGCAGCGCGAGCTGCTCTCCGGCCCGTTCATCGGCTATCGATACGAGGGGACGGATGTCGCATCCCGCGTGCCGGACGGCCTGCCGTTCCAGTCGATGCCGAACTCCGAACGGGCCGCCTCGGGGTGGAGCGGCCCCGCGAGCGCGACTGAACCTTCGACCGACAGTGGCCGTCTCGCCGACACCGTCAGGGAGATCTTCGAGCGCCGGCTCGAACAGCGCATCAGCGCCCATCCGGAGCTCGCGCCGCATCGCTCCGGCGCCTGTCAAGTCACCGTGTCCGGCGAGGGGGGTGGGACATGGTGTGTTGACCTAAGCGGCGATGCGGGAACGGTGCGTCCCGGTGAGAGCGACAAGCCGGACTGCGTCGTGGACGTCCGGGCGGAGGACTTCGTGGCGCTATTCAATGGAGCCGCCGATCCGGTCGAGCTCTTCTATCGTGGCAGACTGTCGATTCGCGGCGACGTGAGCCTGGCGATGCGGATGGCCTCTCTCTGGGGCGGGTGACGGGCGCCGCCCCCGGCCGGACGATACGGAGGCCCCGACCGTTCGCGGCGCGCCGCCACGGAGGCAAGGGAAGGGACATTCACGGAGTCGGCTTGCGAAGGTGGACGGCAGCGAAACTGTAGGCCGCAACGCGGTAATCGTATCCATCGATGGTTCTCACAATGCTCTTGACCGGCGGACCATGGTCAGGATCGAACCCGGGCTCGATGAACTGACCGCCCACGAGGATCATGCCCGACCCGCGCACAATCTGCTCTTCGATCTCCGCGACCGAGATCGGGGGGTCGGCGACCAGCCTTCCACCCTCCCCGTAGTCGAAGGTCATCAGGAGGGAGGCGCCGGGCTTCATGACTCGACCCATCTCCGACCAAAAGAGCGGCCGGTACTTTCTGAGGATCCCCTCGAATACCGAGATGGAGATGACGCAGTCGAATCGGGCGTCGCCAAACGGCCACCCCCTCCCGTTGTAATGGACCCCCCTCAACCGCCCCTCCCAACCAAGCACGCGGCTGTTCTCGTTGACGCGCATCATCATCCGACCATCGACATCGAGCACCGAGACGTCGAGATCCTGCTCCGCCAGATAGTAGCAGATCGGGCTGTTCCCTCCCCCGACCTCCAGGATCGTCAGGACCGGCGCCGCCGCGCGCAGCCGATCCAGCTCGAGCAGGACATGGGCGTTCTCCCACTCCCGAGCAAAGTCAAGCCGCACCGGGAGGCCCAGCCGCTCAAGCCGAGCGGTGACGGCTCTCAGGTCCTCGTTCTTTACCCGGTACTCCGGCCTGGTCAGGTCGTCCCGAAACAGCCGAAGGACCCGATTGAAGCCCTGCGATCGTGACAGGTCCGACATCGCTCACCGCCCCGCAGCGAACACCCGCCGCCAGAGGGTCCTCACCCCGCGCCGCCTGCGGAACAGAAAGATCTCGTACCCGAGCTCCCCGGCCTCATACAGCCCTCGATACGTCCGCCATCCTCGATCAAGCTCATCAAGCTCCTCGGCCGCCTTCGGCCTGTACCCCCTGAACGCCTCGAGCAGCTCATCCTTGCGGTCGAGAACGCGGATGCCGAAATCGAGCGTCGGAAGGACCTGGCGGGTGATCGCCTCGTTGAGCACCAGCCTGAACCCCGCCCGGCGGGACGCCGCCATCAGCTCACTCTTCACCGGCAGGAACGGAAACTCGTTCCGCTGCCGATACACGAACTCATCCCCCATGAGCAGGTACCCCCCGGGGCGGACCAGGGTCCGGCACTTCGAGAACAGCTCCAGGGCAGGGATGTACTGGACCGACTCTTGAAACAGGATCAGATCGAACGGCCAATCGCAGGAGAACTGGTCGAGCGATGCGATGACGAAACGAGGGTTCTCCGAGTCGCCGTGCCTGAGTCGAGCCAGCTCCATCAACCTCCGGTCCGGTGAGATCCCCACCACCGTGTACCCTCCCGTCCGCGCGAGGGTGACCGCAGTCGTCCCCAGCCCGCATCCCACATCGAGGATCGTCGCGATGCCCCTCGGGATCAGGGAGAGCAGGAGGCGGGTCATATTCTCCTGGGCCTCCTTGATCCCTCGCGTCCCCTGCTCCCAGAGGCCATAGTGGAAGTGGTCCACGTCGCCCTGCGGATCAATCGCATGGGCGAAGTAACAGTAGGGGAAATCAAGCTCTTTCCACTGCCGTTCGGGGATCATCCGCGAGACCGCGCCACCTCGAGGCGGCCCTGGGCGAACATCCGGGTCGGGCGCCGAACGCGTCAAGAGGACGGCGCCGGCAGCCGGTCCCGATTGACCTGGTAGATGATGACCGCTCGGCCCCGCCGCTCGTTGACGACGTGGACCGGGACCAGTTCCGTCAACCGCTTGATCCGTTCGGGTTCGTACAGGAGGAAGCGGAGCTGGGGGCGGAGGCGGCCGGCAAAGATCTCGTCCATCACCAGATGGGAGACCCGCTGCTCACGCAGGCTCCGCAACAGGCCCCCGTAGTCGGTATACGGGAGGGCGACCCAGGGCCGATCGGCGTAGAAGGCCGTCATCGGCTTTCGCGCCATGATCACCGCATCAGGCGGGGCGTGAGCCTTCAACCAGAGTCCAGCCTGCTTCAGCTCGATCGGCTCGTTCCAGGGGGTGCGACGGGTGGCGGCGAGAAGCTCCTCGCCCGACCACGCGAGGATGATCAGCGCGGCGGCCCCCGCGGCAAGCCCGAGGCCAAGTCGCTGCGCCGCCGCACCCCCGCTCCGGAGCCGGATCACCCGCGTGAGAGGAGCCGCGGCCCAGCGAGCCCCTTCCAGGGCCAGCAGCACGAAGACCGGGATGAGCGGGACCATGTAGCGGCGTTCGACATGACCGAGGGGGTAGGCGAAGAGAGGCGCGAGCAGCGACAGATAGACGACCCCCCGCATCCTGGCCTCCGGCTGGGCCCTCGCGGAGATGGCGACCGCGATGAGGCCCAGGGTGACGAGGACGAGGGGAAACACCCAATGGGCCAGGACCAGGCCGAGGAAGAGCTGATGGCGGTAGGCCGCCAGCACCGGAAGGGGTCGCCTCACCAGCGACGTGAGGAGACCCGACTCCTTCGGGCGCGAGGTGTTGTCGGAACCGTACAGGAGACGCTCGTAGTCTTCGACCTTCTGCCCCGGATCGTGCGCGCTGTACACCTCCCGAATCAGGAGGTTCGGACCGACCTTATTGGAGAGCCTCCACTCGCCTTTATGGTAGCGGATCGAGAGCCAGAACGGACCGGCGACGAGCAGGAACCCCAGCGCCAGCGCGGAGAATCTGAGGACCGCCGACGCGGGACGGAACCGGTTGACCGTCAACACCGCCAAGGAGAAGGCGAAGAGCGCCAGGGCGCTGGCGATGCCGGGGATCCTCGTCAGGAATGCGAGGCCGAGCGCCAGGCCGGCTGCGGCCGCACGCGCCACGCCGCCCCCCCGTGGCGCTCTCCAGAACAGGAGGAAGGCCAGCATGATCAGAGAGAGATAGAGCGCCTCGGAAAAGGGGTGGGTGTTATAGTAGATGATCTGGGGATGCAGGGCCACCAGCAGCGCCGAACATGCCGCGAGGAGACGGCTGCCGAACAGCTCATAGGCGAGGAGAAAGAGGAGGCCGATCGCCAGGCTCCCGAAGCAGACCGAGATCGCCTTTCCCGCCTGCTCGTAATCGCCTCCGAAGATCGGCGCGGTCAGATTCAGTAGAAATGACAGCAGCGGCTCTTTATAGACCTGTCCCAGCGCCCCCAGCCCTTCACGTTGTAAGGCCTTGGCGCCCTGAATCCAGACATAGAAGTCGTAATCGATCATGTAGCTGAAGCGGAGGAAGAGGAGAGAAACGCCCAGGGCGGCGAGCGTCGAGGCGACGGCAAGGCAACGCGGCTGGAGCCAGGGGCTCGCCGCCAGTTCAAGCGCGGCGACCCGACTCACGGACGGCGCCACCGGCTTTGCGACGGCCCGACGACCCATCCGAGTCATCCCGACCTCTTCGATCCCGGGATCAGCGAAGCTCCCACAACCGGACCGCGCCAGCCATCCCTCCACCCCCGGCGGGATCGACCAGTGTCTGGATGAAGAGGCCGACCATCCCGAGCGGCTTCCCCTCTTCGTCCAGGGCGCCGTTGGCCACGGTCAGCCAGCCGACGTCGCGGCCGGACGCTCCGGGGGCGAAAAAACTCAGGGGCAGGATGACCTGGTGTCCTGTAGCCGACAGCGAAAGGGACCCACCTGGTGGCCGGATGACGTCCAATGCGGCGTGGACAGCCTCATCAGCGACGATGCCACCCGCGACCGTCGGGTTAGGCGCAACCAGCACCAGGAATCCGTCCAAGCGGCGCGGGCCCCCCGCCGAGGCGAAGAAGGCGGGCAGGGCGAGTTGAGCAGGGAAGGCTTCGAATGGGGTCTGGCCCGACAGACGCTGCGCGGCAGCGGGGTGGTAGGAGATCGCCCAATCCTCGACGAGGTTCACGATGGTCGCCGCGCCGACCAGGGTGTTCGGTCCCGCCACGACGTCCACGAACCCCTGTCTGAAGGTCGCCATCGTGTCGTCGCCCACGAATTTGCGGACGTTGAGGGCGGCGATATCCTTCGTAGAGAGCGACGTGGTAGCAAACCTTCGAAGGCACGTCTGGTCATAGAAGGTGAGCTGGACGGTCACGGGGCCGGCGCCGACATTGTTCAGGAACAGGGTGGTCTCGGCGCCCGGCCTCACGTCGTAGTACGGGAAGACCAAGCGGGCAGCCGGGCGGAGCTCCGATCCGGCCCAAGTGGCGCACACAGGTCCCAGGCCCAGGGCCACAAGAGCCAGCGAAAGGAACGCGCGTAATCGTGGGTGGGGTCTCGGCTTGCGCATCGCCGCGATCTTACCACACCTCCGCCCGCCGCCGCAAGCGGTTAGCGAGGAGGAGAAGGTGTTGACCGAGGCGACGCCGGCCGCTATACTTCGCCGGGGACGCCAAACGGAACTAGGGACGTATTGACGTTCGCGTAACTCGTGGAAAGCGCTTAGTCTGCGTCTCCCCCCCTCTGCCCCAAGTGGGGGAGACGACAAAGGTGAGGGCGCATAGGAGGTGACCCTATCATGAAACGACGCACGACCCGAGCGATGAGACCGCTCACCCTCGGCCTGGCGCTCCTGACCTCCGCCTGTGCCGCCGCTCCGCGGGAGGGCAGCCCGGACTCATTGACCTCCACGCTGATCGGGCTTCAGCAACAGCAGGCGACCGGCGCCACAGGGAGCGTCCACGGCAAGCACCTCTTCACCGGCCCGGACGCCATCACCCGCTTCACGGACCGCCCTGTCTCGCTGATCCCGCTCAGCCCCGATCTCGAGAAGGCCATCAGCCGCGCCCGGCAGCAGTACCTGGATGGCCGCCGCGCTCCCCTCCCCTACCCCGTCGCGCTCGCGCACTTCGCCGGCCTTGACCGGCAGGTTCGGGAGATCAAGCGGCGCGGATTCAGCTCCCTGATCCGTGTCACCACCACCGACCCCAAGGAGGCGCGCTTTGAATTCACCGATGTGCCGGCCGGGCGCTGGCTGCTCGTCGCCACCCTGACGACGCGAGTCTCAGAGCTCTACTGGGCTGTCCCGGTGGAGGTCCGGGCCGGCCAGGCCCTTAAACAGGACCTGACCGAAGCCGATATCTGGCTTGAAGCGGTCATCAAAAACACCACGGCCGAGGAAGTTCTCCTCGGCCGTGGTCGCCCTCTCGGGCAGCTTACCTGGATACTCTCTTAGTTCTTGTTACTGCGGACACGACTGGCCGAACAGCGTCTGAGCATGGTTACAGAGCCATCTCGGAGGTACAGCATCGGGTGTACCCTGCCCGCCGCCCCCGTCTGTGCAGAGTGGCGCGTTGGCGCCTGGCTGCTCGGTTGGTGGCGCAAACCCGCCGGTTCCAGCCGTATGGAAGCAGCCCCAGTCGATCTGAGTGGCCGGATCGGACCACGTCCTCACGACGTCAGCTACCTTGACAAAACCGCTGGCGCCGCCGAGTGACAGGAAGTCATTCTGCTGGATCTCGAAGATGATCCCGACCATCCCTCGAGACCGGATCGAGGTGTCGAATCCGTTTCCGGCGGTAAACGCGAGGTTAAGGGGGCCAGGCCCGCTGTTCGTGCTGAACTGGCTCTTGGCGACGTTCGTCAGCTCAAGCCAGCCAACAGCGTTCTTCGAGATCCCAAGCGGACCCGGAACGATATCGAAGCTCGCGTAGCCGGGCGGGTCATGGTACAGGTTGCGCGTGGCGAGCTGCTCCTGGAACACCGCGCACAACCGACCATTGACGTGGTGCGCGGAGGCGCTGACCGAGATGGAGTTTTCATTCCCGTCATAGGCGCCCGACTGGGGCAGGTTCACGAGGACCGTGCTGGTACCTAGCTCGGCACCAGGGCCCTCCTTACGCCAGGCGTCGGCCGGGCCCACGAGCGAGATGAACGCCCGCAGCTCGACAGGGACGGGAGCCGCACAGTTCTCTTCGGCGAAGAACGCCGGGATCATGCTCGTCGAGGGGTAGGTTTCATAGGCCCCATTCCAACTCGTGGGGATCCCGGTAGCATTCCGGTTCACAATGACCGAACCTGGCACCTCTGTCAACCCAACATTCGGGACGTTCTCCGTCGTCGTACTGAAGCCATCCTCAGAGGAGCCTTGGGACGCGGCGGCCGGATAGGCGAGGGCCCAGTCCTCGACGACGTCGAGCATGATCGCCATCCCCATCAACCCGTTGTACTCAACGCTCGGGCAGCCGGCCAGATTCGCGAAGGTGGAGCAGTTCGTGCCTAGGCGGACATCGACATCCGCCCACCCGATGCCCGCCACGTTCTGCTGGGCCGGGTTGCCAGAGACCCCGGCAAGGAAGGCCTGGTTCACCTGGGTCGAGACCTGGACACACGCGAGATCCTTGCGGGTCAGGTCGATCCGCCGGTCGGTCTTTTCGCAGTTCTGCTTGTAGAACTCGATGTGAACCGGGGCGTGAATGGTCCCGGAGTTCGTGATGCACATGAAGGTCTCACGGCCTGTGGAGATGTCGAGGTATGGGTAGACCAACCGGGAGCCAGGCACGAGCTCCGTATTGGCCAAGGCCGGGGCGACCGTCCAGGCCACCGCGGCAGTTGCGAGAAGCGCAAACATCAGATAACGAGCAACGCTTTTCATCCTCTGATTCCTCCATTGGAACTCGCCGTGTTCAGAGCATTAAGCGGAAAGGGAATCGCGCCTGCTCACCACGGCGAAGGTCTGAAATCCAGAATCGATCGGAACGACGTGCTGCCCACCGCGTCTGTCTGCCTCTCGCCACCTCCCTTCTTCCCCCGATGTCATCATCGAATCGATAATGAATCAATGATCCCCATCTACGTCCCTACCTAGTCCGCGTCGGATGCTATATATCCTGTCAGCAGGAGTGTTGTCAAGCGAAATCTGCACCGCCTCCCGTGCACTCTACTTCTCGTTGCGCCCCTTCACGTACCAATCCCCATCGACACGGACCCATCGCTGCTCCAGGTCCATTTCGGCGGGGGGCCTATTGACCAACAGCGGATGGCTGGCCTTATAGGTCAGCTTGAGCTTGACCAGCCCGTCCCCATCCTTCACGCTCACCTCCGTGATGTCGCAAGACAGTATCTGCGTGGCCCCCCTTCCCCGGACGAAGGCGCTCAGGGTGACCTGCTCCCGATACGGGGGGGGTTGGAAGCCATACTGCGCCACCAGGTCACCCCGCTTTCTCGCCTCCCAGTACTCGCTGGCTCGCTCCCTCAGCCGCGCCTCGGGGTCTTTGTGCGGCGACGGCGGCAAGCCAACACCGGCGCATGCCGCGACGAATAGCGCCCCCGCCGCCACACAGAGGATCGGCCACGTTCGTGACGCCCCCGCGCGCGATCGCCAGTTCATCCCTGGTTGACCCCCTTGACCATCTTGAGCCCGTGATAGGCGTGGCACGCATCGCCTACGAGCAGCCTCAACAGACGCGTATCGCGAGCAAACTTCCCGATCCCCTCGCGTCCGATCCCGTCGATCACGCTGACCAGCGCCGCCTGGGAGCTGGCGAGCGTCTTCTCCTGGGCTGCGGTGGGGGAAAAGAGACGGTAGAGGCGGGCATAGTTGATGACCTCGAAGGCGTGTCCGAGGAACTTGAGTTTCGCGTCGAGATGGTGCAGTCGGACCGCGTCCTCAGGATGCTGTCCGACCGCCAGCCGATAGTGGGTGTCGATCAGATGCGGGTCGGCCTCGAGCCGCCAGACCAAGAGATCAAATTGGGTCTTCATCCGGTCGGCGAACGAACGCTGCCTGTACCCGAATCGGAGGCACGTGGCCAGCCCGTAGATCAGGTGCGTCCCACCGCAGGTGAAATCGTGAATCCGGTCTTTCTGTGTGGACATCATCCCCTGGCGCATGGCGGTCCGGAGCTGTTGCGTCGCCTCCTCCAACGTGGCCATCCCGAACTCCACCACCTCAGAGAAGCGAATCCGCTTCCCGTAGGCGTTCACCCACGTGTCCTCGTCAGGTGGCGTGATGTACGCGAAGGTGATCAGACTCCAGGCCACGTCATCCCCGTCGAAGGAGGCCGGGTCAAAGCTAAAGCGCGCCTTGGCGCTGGCCACGAGATCGCCGATCGCGTACCGGCGGCCGTTCCATCGGATCGGATAGTCGGCCGCCACCCCGGCATCCAAGATCGCCTCACTCAGGAAAGCATTCGTGTGCCCCTCGTCCCCCGGCGGAAAATAAAGATACGCCTTCCCGTTTACCCTGGTTTCCTTCAGGTAGCGGGCGCACACGTAACCAAGCGCCGGCTCACCGTCGACCTTGAACCCCTTGCCGATGGCCCGAATCCCATGTAAGAGCAGCCACGGGTTGTCCTTGGCTGCTGCATGCTTGAGGATCATCGTCTTGAGAGACTCCCGGGCCCTGGCCAGCGGGGCCGACTCGGCCCATGCGTTCGAGCCGGCATCGAGAAATTGCACGGCATCGACTGCGGCCAACCCCAGGCCCGCCAGCGACGCCTGCAGGAACGACCGTCTCGTCACACCCTCGTTCATCCCCACCTCACCTCGAAACAGCGGGTCTCAAGCCCAGGCACATTGATACCAGACACCTCGGCTCCCGTCAACAGATTTCTGCCCCCTCCAGACACCAAAAATCTATTGCGAAGCCTTCATCGTTTCTGCTACTCTACTCACGCTCAACGGTCGAGTGCTCGGGCACACACACGAGGAGGTGACACACGCATGGTCCAAGGGAACCGTCTGCCGATCTTCATGAGCGCCATCGGCTCACTGCTTCTGCACGTCGGGTGCTCCGCGGGCCCGCCCGCGACGGCGCCCCGCCCGGCAGCTTCGCCGCCCGTGGCCGTCAGAGAGGGCCAGGAATACCCGGGAGCCCGCCTCGTGATCGGCCCTCGAGGAGAACTCTACCAGACCCTGTCGGAGCAAGGGCCCCTGGGGGTTCGGCTCCTCTTCAGGCGATCGTCGGACTTCGGGGGGACATGGGCGCCGCCGACCGTCGTGTACGAATCGAAGGAGGTTGGGCTGACCGCGGCACGGCCGGACATCGAGATCGATGGCAAGGGGGGGATCTACCTTGCATGGTGGGTGAAACTGCGGGGCGCCAAGGGGATCTACTTCAAACGATCGCAGGATGGTGGTCGGACCTGGAGTGAGGAAGTGACGCACCTGGTGAGCGCAGGGTCGCCATTCCCGCCGCATCTGACGGCCGACTCCGACGGCCACCTGTATGTCATGTGGCAGGAGGATCAAGCGCCGCCGCACCTCCTCTTCACCGTCTCACGAGACTCCGGCGCGACGTGGCTGAAAGAGCCGATTCGGTTCACCGACTATCTCCCGAAGACCGGCCAGACCTACACCCCGCGCCTCGCTGTGGGAGGGGCGGGTCAGGTCTACGCGGTCTGGCAGGAGTTGGCCCGAAGGCCGCCGGGCTTGCCGCGCATTGCGCTGACCCGCTCGAGCGACTTCGGGGCGACGTGGCTTTCCAGTCCAGTGGCGCTGTGGAGCCTTTCCGAATTCAAGCCGGTGTCGGCCATTCTTCCGTCGATCGTGGCGGATCGCGAGGGCCGTGTCCTCGTGTCATGGGAGCAGTACGAACGGGGGGCGAATATCTTTTACACCCGCTCCACTGATGGCGGGGCCACGTGGACCCAGCCCGCTGTCCAGCTCAACGACCCCCTGCCGCCGCTGTCGCTCGCGAAGAATCCGTGGTTCCTTAGCGGCGGCGGGGGGAAGCTCTACGCCATTTGGACCGAGAGGAACGACCAACGCAGGCAACGGATCGCCTTCCGCCGATCGACCGACTTCGGCGCGACGTGGGAGCCCCAAACCCACCTCGACCGCAGCGCCTCTGACATCGCCTATTGCACGACTCCGGTGATCGCTGCCGATGGAACGGGCCGGCTCTTCGTCGCATGGCAGCAGTGGGAGCTCTACCACCGGCGCGAGCATCAGTATCACGTTCTGGTCACGCGGTCTGATGACTTCGGGAAGAGCTGGCTCGCCGAACCTGTTCGACTCGATACCCTTCCGCAATCGAAGCTCGCGCAACGACCCCTCCAACTGCTCGCCGATGACCACGGCAGGGTCTATGTCTCCTGGGGAGGTGACCCGTTCGGTAAGCAAGACTTCTTTCTGAATCGGTCACTGGACGGGGGAAGGACCTGGCTTCCGAAGGAGGCATGGCTGACCGATCCATCCACCCTGTTCCCGCTTCGCCAGGCGGGTCAGTAGCGGGCGCCGCGACGTCGATTCACGCCGTAATCCCGGGAGAGCATCCACACAGGTGGCGGAGGCGATGGCTCGGGGTCGGTCTCGTCGCCGTCGTCGCCATTGCCGTCTATGCAAACTCCCTCGAGAACCGGTTCATCGGCGATGACGGACAGCTGATCAGGCGGAACGTTGGGATCCGCGACCCTCGGAACCTCCTTACCGTCTTTGTTCCGCCGATCGAGGCCCCGGGCGTCTCGACCGCGGGATACCGACCGATCCGACATCTCACCTATGCCATCGACTACCACCTGTTCGGGTTGAAACCGCTTGGGTATCACGCCAGCAACATCGCCTATCACATCCTGGCATCCACGCTCGTCCTGCTCATCGCCACGCGGCTGCTCGGTGAAGGCTTGCCGGCGCTCTTCGCGGCCCTCCTGTTCGCCGCCCATCCGGTCCAGACCGAGGTGGTGGCCGCCGTGTCAGGCAGAAAGGACGAACTCGTGACCATCTTTTACCTGGCCGGGTTCTACGCCTTCCTGCGCTACCGGGAGCAGCCCGATCGGCGTTACCTGATCGGAGTTGCGCTGACGTTCCTGCTCGCGCTCCTGTCAAAGGAATCAGGGATCACGCTGCCGCTGAGTCTGATGGCGTTCGACACCGCAATGGGACTGGCCTTCCCGGATGGCCAACGAGGGACGGTGGTTCGGTCCTGGTGGCGGAGCCTGAGGGCCAGTTGGCGTCGATTCCGTCTCCTGTACTCGGCGCTCTTCCTGCTCGCGGCGGGGTTCGGCTACTACGTGGCCGCGTATAGCGCGGCCAGCGCGAGGAATGCCCTGTGGGGAGGAGGGTTCGGGCCGACCATCCTTACCTCCGCCAGGATCTACCTGCACTACATCACCCTCCTCCTGTTCCCGGCCACCCTCAGCGCGACCTATGCCACGGCGCCCTTGGTGTCGAACAGCATCCTCGACCCCCGAGGCCTCGCGGCGGTGGCCTGCGTCGTCGCGATCCTCTATGGAGTGATCCGCCTGGCCAGGTCCTCCCGGATCGCTTCGTTCGGAGGGCTCTGGTTCTTCATCACCCTCCTTCCGGTCTCACAGCTCGTGCCCCACCACATCCTCGTCGCGGACCGGCACCTCTACCTCCCATCGTTCGGTCCGTTCTTGATGGCGGGCGCCCTGTTCGCCAGGCTGCAGGAACGCGTCCGCATCCGCCGCTTCGTGTACGCCTCCGCCGCGATCCTTCTCCTCATCCTCTCCATCCGAACCGTCGTCCGAAACCGCGATTGGCGAGACGGCCTCACGCTCTGGAGCAAGACGGTCCAGACCGCGCCCCAGTCGCCCCGTGCCCACGCCGCATTCGGCGACCTGCTCCGCAGGCGGGGCAGACTGGAGGAGGCGGAGCGAGAGTTTCGAACGGCCCTTCAGCTCGATCCGAACGAGGTCAGGGGCCACGTCGGAGCGGGGGCCCTGTTCGCGGACAGGAGGCAGTGGGCCGAGGCGGAGCAGGCGCTCAGGACCGCGGTGAGGCTGGGCCCCACCTTCGTCCACGGCTACCTCGAGCTGGGACGCCTCTACCAGCTTCAAGGACGATGGACCGAGGCGGAGCAGGCGCTCTCGACCGCGATCAGGTTGGCCCCGACCTTCGATCAGGCTCTGCTGAACCTGGGGCTGGTCTATGCTGCTCAGGGTCGGTTGGCCGACGCGGAGAGGGCCGTACGGGCGTCGCTCGAGATCTCCCCGCGCTCTGGGCCCGCCCACCTCGCGCTCGGCCGGATCCTCATCAAATCCGGCCGTCTCGAAGACGCCCGGACTCACCTGGAGCGCGCCATGCGCCTGGAACGAGAGAGCGCATTCGTTCAAAATACCCTTGGCGTCCTGTACATGCAGATGAGTCAGCCGGAGCAGGCGCTCGAGTCGTTCCGCTCGGCCGTTCGGATCGACCCCGATCTCGCCGAGGCGCGGACGAATCTGGCCAGACTCTACCTGCGCCAGGGCAAGGCGCCCGAGGCGGAGCAGCTCCTGCATGAGGGGCTTCGACGGCGCCCGACCGATGCCAGGCTGCAGTACGAGCTGGGGACCCTGTACAAGGTGCGAGGGGCGCGAATCCAGGCCGCCGAGGCGCTGCGCGAAGCGGTCCGTCTCGATCCTGGCCTGCTCGATGCCCGCCGGGCCCTCGAGCAGCTTCATGCGGGGGGACGGTAACCCTCGCGCGCGCCACACGATGCCCGAGAGTCCAGGGAAAGGCCGGTCACTTCTGGAACGATTGACCGTTGCGGCCACTCTGATCTGCATCCTCACCTTCTTCGGTATCCGACTCTGCCTGATCTTCAACCGCACATTCAATCAGGATGAGTTCCAGTACCTCCACCACGGCTGGATGATCGGCCAGGGCTATGTCCCGTACCGTGACTTCTGGAACAACCACACACCCCTGCTGTGGCTGGCGCTCGCCCCCTTCGCGATCGTCTTCGACGAGCATCCGGCCTACCTGTTCGCTGGCCGGATCCTGATCCTCCTGGTGGCGGTTGGCGTGGGGGTGATGGTGTACCGGCTGACCCGTCTCTTCTGTTCAGTCTACGGCGCCCTGTTCTCGATCTTCCTGCTGAGCATCGAATTCTATACACTCGACAAGGGGATCGAGGTCAGGCCCGATCAGGTCATGGTCCTGACCTGGCTTATCGCGGCCTGGATCCTGATCCGGTCCCGCTCGCGCATGACCATGCGCGGCGTCGCGCCGGCAGGCCTCATCCTTGGGGTCGGCCTCCTCTTCACGCCGAAGGCGTCGTTCGCCATCTTCTCCCTCGGGGCCGGCCTGCTTGCGCTCGCGATCCTGCCGGGGCGCGAAGCGCCGATCTCCCGGCCCCAGATATTGAAGGCGCTTGGAGCCATGGGCGCGATGTCCCTCGTTCCGCTCCTCGTGACGACCCTTGCCCTCCTTCCCGTCGGGGCGGCCGGTCCACTCTTCGAGCAGGCGCTGATCGGCAACGTGGGCTTCAAGCGGGCGTCCGGCCTGGCGTTGACGTTCTTCAAGGCTTCGGTGATCCTGACCCCCGTATTCTGGGCCTGCGCGGCGGTCGGACTCTTCCTGATCGTCCGGCGCGTCATCCGGCCTCAATCGGGGCAGGACCGGCGCGCCTTGGTGATCATTCTGGCCTCGATCGCCGGGGCCGGCATCGCGTACTTCACCCTGATCCCGGCCCCCTATAAACAAAGCCTCCTGCCGCTGCTGATCCTTGTCGCGCCGGCAGGCGGCACAGTCGGGGACCGGCTGTTCGACTCCCTGGGCAGACGGCACAGGCCGGCTCTTCGATGGGCTGCCGGCCTGGCGTTCGTCGTCATATTCCTTCTCGGCGCAGGGCGGGCCTTCGCCGGGATGTCGGTCTCGCTTCACCCCCTAACACCGACGAATGCCGAGCAGATCGAGCGGATGAGGTATGTGCTGAAGCTGACCTCAAAAACAGACTCGGTCCTGGATGGTCTGGCAGCCTACATCTTCCGTCCCCAGGGTTCCTTCTATGCCTCGCTGGTCGATGAACTCCTGCATCGATTCAGGACCGGGACGCCCTCCTACGATATCCCCGAGCGATGCCGGACGGGCGGATGCCGCGTGGCCATCCTCGATTTTCGGATGCGACAGATGCCGAGGGAGGTGCTGCAGTTCATTCACGACCACTACTCGCCGACGGCGATGAAGGATGTGCTGGTTCGTCGCCAGGCGGAGAATTCGCTTGACGCGGGACGCCGCGTGATGTAAAAGCTCTCCTATGCCAGAGCCGTCGGCATCGGAACGCGAAGGCGCCGGGCGAGCCGGCAACGTGCGCCGGATCGTCGGGATCTGGGCGCTTTTCGCCCTCTACGTCCTCGGGTCGTTCGCCCTGCTCTACGGACTCGACCGTCAGCTAGTGACCCCCTTTACCAAAGTGATCGCGCTGGTGACGAAGGCGCTGCTGGGCCTCGGCGGCGTCGAGGCGCGCGTGACGGGGACCGTCGTGGCAACCCCGGTCTTTGCGGTCGCGATTCAGAACAACTGCAATGCGATCTACGAGATAGCCTTGTTCACCTCCGCCGTCCTCGCATTTCCGGCCACGTGGCGGGAGCGGGCCTGGGGGGCGCTTCTCGGGTTTCTCAGCCTCTACGTTGTCAATCTCATCCGGGTCCTCAGCTTGATCTATGTCGGCAGCCACTTCCGCCAGTACTTTCAGCTCCACCATATCTACCTCTGGCAATCGCTGTTCATCACCTTCGCCCTCGTGCTCTGGACCCTCTGGGCCGGACGACTTGTTCAAAACGCTCGCAGCTAACGTCCTCCCCTTCACGATCTGGTTCCTTCTGACCTTCGCTGCGCTCCTCGCCCTGTGGCGGTTCATCTCGCCCCTGTACGCCGAGACGATGGCCGTGACAGGGGAAAGGGTCCTGAGGACGCTCTCCCTCCTCCCGCAAGGAAGCCGCCTGGCGGCACAGGACAACAGGGTATGGGTGGCCCGACCGGTGACCAGGACCGATGGCACGTCGGCCACCGCAGGCCTCAACGTCCTCGACGAGGCGACCTATTTCAATCTCGTGATCTTTCTCTCCTTGATCGTGGCGACACCCGCCCTCTCCTGGCGCAGGAAGGGCCTGGCCTCCTTAACCGGCCTGGCGGCGCTGGCGGCGCTTCACCTGCTTGATCTCTACGTCAAGCTCAAGTGGACGGCGATCTACCCTGGCCTGCGCATGAGCGGCGTCATTCCGGAGCCGGCATCCCCCATCACCCTCAAGACGTTCGAGTGGCTCTTCGCCTTCTTCTCCGTGATCGGGTTCGGTCTCTTCCCCGTTGTGATCTGGATCGGAGTCGTTAGCCTGTGGAAGCTGCGACACGCGTGAGAGAGGGATGGATACCCTGATTCAGACCGGCCGAAAGGGGATCGCGGCCGGGGGCTCGGCTCTCGAGCCTCGCCGGCGCCCATGTGTTTGAACACCTCCCGGACTACCTGTTTGTAGTCCTGCGAAGAAGCGGGTCACGACGGGGAACCCATTGGCCGTGGCGCGACAGGTGGCGACGAAATGGTTGCGAAGGCGACGGGAGGGCGGGCCGTATTTCTACTATCCGGCCGGCGGGTTCGGGAGTATCCCGAACGCGTTGCTGCGAGAGTGTGTGGAGCGGGGGGTCCGGGTGATGACCGGCGTCACGATCCGTGAACTTCGGGCCGATGCCTGTACGGCCCGCGAGATCGTGTTTGAGGCGGCCGGCCTCTCCACGCACGCGCCGCTCCAGACAGTCATCTCCACGATCCCACTCGAGCTCTTTCTGCTCCGGGATTGACGCGGGCGAGCGTCGTCAAACGGCCGGCTCACCACCTACCCACTCCGAAGACCCGCACAGAGCCCAGATCACGTCGAACCTTGCCCTGGGCGACGGCCCAGGCGGCGTGGAGGCGTGCGGTTCTGTGTCACTTGAGGACCGAGTCGATCGGCGGCCCACCCTCAGGATTCGACCCGTAGACAATCATCTCGGCAAGCAGGCCGAACGAGACAAGCTGCAGCCCGGCGATCAGCATCAGCGTGCCGAGTATCAACGCCGGTCGCGGCCCGATCCATTGCCCGAACAACCAGCTTATCGACAGGTAGGCGACAATGCCGAAACCGATCGAGCCGATGAACGCGCCCAGCAACCCAAACAGATGGAGCGGGCGCGCGGTGTATCGCGTCAGCATCAGGACGGTGAGGAGATCGAAGAACCCTCGAGGGATCCGCTCGGCCCCATACTTCGACTGGCCGTATTTTCTGGGGTGATGCCTGACCTGTATCTCACCGATCCTGAAGCCCCTCCATCTCGCCAGGACCGGGATGAACCGGTGCAGCTCGCCGTGCAACTTGATCTCGTCGATGATCGCGCGACGGTACACCTTGAAGCCGCAATTGAAATCGTGAAGCCTGACCCCGGTCAAGAGCGACGTGACCCGGTTAAACAGGCCGGACAGGAACCGGCGCGACCAGGGGTCGTGCCGCCTCGCCTTCCACCCCGAGACCAGATCGTATCCCTCTTCAAGCTTCTGCAGGAACCTCGGGATCTCCCTGGGATCGTCCTGGAGGTCGGCATCCAGCGTCACGATGATCGCGCCACGCGATTCTCGGAAGCCCGCGCCCAGCGCGGCCGCCTTGCCATAGTTCCGCCGCAACCGGACGACGCGCACGCTCTTGTCCTCTTCCCAGATTTCCCGCAGGCGATCGAAGGAGCCATCGGCGCTGCCGTCGTCCACAAAGATCAGCTCGTACCGATCGGCATACGGGAGCAACGACTGCCTGAGGGCGGCGTGCAACTCGGGGAGGCTCTCGACCTCGTTATAGAGCGGAACGACGACTGACAGTTCGATCATCTCGGCGGTCATCGACTCCTCCGTCGCTCCGGCTTGGCCTCCGATTGTCTCAGGAGGGCCTGCGCCTCGGCGCTGTCTCTGGCGGCGGCCTCGGCCTGTCCACCTACCCTGTACAGTCGGTGAAGAGTATCAAGAGTATCATGAAGGATGTCGATCCGAGGAGCAAGTCGAATCGTGATGCTCAGCGCGCGGCCGACTCGCCCGCCGTCTGTTCATCATCGTCACTCCCCCAATCTTCGCGCTCTTGCGCCGATGCGGGAACCGGCGCGTGCGACGCCCCGCTCAGACCCGCCCTTCCCACCTGGTCCGCCTCCGCCATCCGGCCTTGGCGCGCATAGAACCGGACCAGGTTCTCCCGCGCCTCGCGGAGCCCCGGGCGGAGGCGGAGCGCGTCCCGGAACGCCTGCTTCGCTAGGGCGGACTTCCCCTGCGTCGCGTAGAGGACCCCCAGAGTGTTGTAGGCGAGCGCGTCCTCGCCCCGGTGGAGGACAAGGCGCAGCTCCCGCTCGGCCTCCGCGAAGCGGCGGGTCTGCAGGAGCAGGATCGCGAGCTGGATGCGCGCCCCGCTCAGCCCTGGGGCAAGCCTGAGGGCGGCCCGGAGCTCCTGCTCCGCCTCCGGAAGGCGGCCCAGGTGGAGGTGGGCCATGCCGAGGTCCATGAGGTGCACCGCCTTCCAGCGCTTGAGATGCGCGGATCCAAACCGAACCGCTTCGGAGGTCCGCGCTTCCAGCTCCACGGCGGTCCGGAACAGCGGCTCCGCCTCCGCCCACCCGCCCCGGTTGGCGAGGACCTTCCCAAGCGCAGAGATCGCCACGCTGAGGTCCGGCCGCAGGCGGATGGCCTCGCGGAGCTGCTCCTCGGCCTCCGCGACGCGGCCGCGTTGGAGGTAGGCCACCCCGAGATGGTACCGCGCCTGCGCAGAGCTCGGGAGGGTCTGGACGTTCTTGCTGAAGAGCGTCAGTTCGTCGCGCCAGTCGCGGTTCCGGAGGACAGTTCGGACGGAGAGGAGCAGCGCCACGATGGCGAGCGTGGCGAGGGTCGGTCGATGGAGCCGGGGCCGCGCGAGGAGCCGCTCGACGCCGATCGCGGCGAGGAGACAGAACCCGACCAGGGGGAGGTAGAGGTGCCGCTCGGCGAGAACGACGTGGAACGGTATGATGTGCGAGACCGGCAAGAGGGTGAGGAAGAACCAGAGGCCGCCGAAGGTTACCAGCGGGGCGCGGGGGAGGAGCCAGCAGAGCCCGAGGAGGAGCCCCCCGAGGGTGAGGACCGCGGCCCACGCCCAAGGGTCACCCCAGCTCGTCGTCGGGGGGAAGCCGCCGAGCGAGTAGGTCGCGTTCAGGGTCACCGGGTATAGGACGGTCTTGAGGTGGTGGAGGTGGACCCGGGCCGCCGTGAGGAAGTTCGTCACGACGTCGCCGCCCCACCAGCCGACCCGCTTCGTGGCGGGCGTGAAGCGAAGGGCGAAGAGACTGAAGCTCGCGGCGAGGCCGAACAGGGCGCCGTAGAGGGCCGGCGCCTCGCGCAGGACGCCCCAGAGCCCGCTCCAGAGCCTGGCGCGGGGCGCAGCCGCCTGCCGCTGGATGACCTCGTAGGCGAGGCAGACGAGCGGCAAGGTCACCGCCATCTCCTTGGCGAGCACCGCCGCCCCGTAGGCCAGCACGACGAGGGCGAGATCCCGCCCCCGGCGGGTCTCGCGGTAGCGGAGGAAGGCGAGGAACCCGAGAAGGAAGAAGAGGGCGGTCAGGAGGTCGCGCCGGCCGGAGAGATAGGCGACGACCTCGGTCTGGACCGGGTGGATGGCGAAGAGGAGGCCGGCGATCAGGCCGGCGCGGATGCTCCCGAGGAGCCGGCGGGCGAGCGCGAAGACCGTCAGCGTCATGAGGGCGTGCAGCGCAATGTTGACGAGGTGATAGCCCCGGTAGTCGTTCCCGAAGAGGAGGTAGTCGAGGCCGTAGGAGGCGGTCCGGAGCGGGCGGTAACCTCTGGCGAAGGTGTTGACAACCCCCTGGAGGCTCTTGTACCCCTTCTCCTTGACGACCACACTGAAATCGTCGACGATCGGTTTGCCACCGATCGAATTGATATAGAGGACGGCGGTCACCAGCGCCAATGCCAGCGCGACCAGCCAGACTTGCCCACCCCACATCGATCCGAGCCGAGAGTTGGGCTGAGCCGCGGAGGCCGCCGGCGCAGGCTGCGGCGATCCCATCGTTCCAGAGCGGGCAGCGGGAGCCGACCCGCGTTTGCGACGACGCTCTTTCACCGCGGGACCCTGTCGTTCAATCGGTCCCCGGCCGGCCGAACCGCGCTCGAGCCTTCATCAAGACCCACAGCCACACCCTGTCCCCGGGCGGCCCGGCCCTCCTCTCCCCGGTTCCGGTGGAGCAGCCCGAGGAGATGCCGAAGGGTGGGGTCTCCCGGCCGGGAGGTCAGCCCGGCCTGGATCGCCGCCTCCGCCTCCGCGAAGCGGCCCTGGCGCAGATAGAGCCTGATCAGATTCTCCTCCGCCTGACGGAAATCAGGTTGCACGCGAATCGCGGACCGAAACGCCTCCTCTCCCTCCCTCACGCGTCCGGTCTTCATCAGAAGGGCCCCGAGGTTATTGTGCGCGAACGCGTTCCGGCTGTCGCGCTTCAGCACATCGCGGAAGATCTGCTCGGCATCCGTGATCCTCCCCTCCCGCACATAGACGCCACCGAGCCAGAGACGGGGGATGACCTCTTTGGCCCGGAGGCGAAGGGCCGCCTCCAGCTCACGCTCCGCCGACGCCAGGTCACCGAGATCGAAATAGACCTTCCCGAGATTCCCTCGCGCGATCGGAAAGTCCGGCTTGATCCGGATCGCTGTCTCGAGATGCTCCCGGGCCAGGCCGAGTCGTCCTCGACCCAGGTATGCCGCGCCCAGGTTGTTCCTGGCGCGCGCGGCCTGCGGGGCCACACGCACCGTCTCCGTCCAGAGGCTCAAGTCATCCTTCCAATCACGGTTGCGCCAGACCGTGCGAAGCGCAAGCAGGACCAGTACGGCGCCTGCCACGCTATAGAGGGCTCGGGCAAAGGCAGGCCGGCCGACCAGTGGAAGGAGCAGCGCGCCGACCAAAAGGCAGAAACCGACCGACGGGACGTAGAGGTAGTGTTCAGCCACCATCTCGTGATGCGGGATGATGTGGGCCACCGGCAGCAGTCCGATGAAGAACCAGAGCCCACCGAATGTTGCGATCGGCCTCTCCTTGAGAAGCGAGAGGAGCCAGATCGCAACCGCGACCAACACAACGGTCGCCGCGAGCGCGCGAGGATCGGTCCAGGTCGTGGTGACGGGGAAGGCATTATATGAGTAATCGGCGTTGAGCGTGACCGGGAACAGGAGCAGTTTGATGTAGTGGACGAAGATCCGCGTATCGGTCAGCAACGTGAACCAGAGGCTTCCCCCGTGGTACTCCCGAAGCATCGTCCCCCTCATGACGAAGATGACATAGGAGGCCAGCGCCGCCGCGCATGCGAGCAGTCCCAGATACAGGAGAGGTCGCTTGTGAGCGGACTGCCTGATCCCCGCCCAGAGCTGGACCGGGAACTGTCGGCTGAAGACCGGGACCGTCACCTTCATGCCCCGGATGATGTCGTAGGCCACAAGGAGGAGAGGCAGGACGATTCCGCTCTCCTTTGCAAAGAAGGCGATCGGACAGAGCGCAAGCGCGAGCAACAGGTATCTCGCCTTGTTGGTCTCACGGTACCGCAGGAAGGCATAGAAGCCCACGATGACGAAGAGGCCGGAAAGGACGTCACGTCGGCCGGAGATATAGGTCACCGCGTCGGTCTGGATCGGATGGACGGCGAAGAGGAGCGCGGTGAAGAGGGCGATACGCCTCTCGCCGAGGAGGTGTTGCGCAATCAGAAAGGCGAAGCACGCGCTGAGCGCATGGTAGATGATGTTGCTGAGGTGATAGCCCCAGGGCTCCAGGCCGGAGACGGCGTAATCGAAGGCGTAGGAGGCGGTCCTGATCGGGCGGTAGGCCCGCCCTGTTGAGAGGAGAGCGCGGAGCTGCCAGAAGGCGCCCTCTCCGAAGCCGGCCCGCTCCTCTCGGATCAGCTTGAGGTCGTCAAAGAGGAACTCGTTGTGGAGGGAATTGGCATAGACGGCCCCTGTCACCACTGCGAGCACGAGGAAGAAGAGCAGGTTTGGGGACAACCACCCTGCCCTCCTCGGGCGTGGCTTGCCCGCGCCCTTGTTTGTCCTGTTCACCGCCATGACGGACGCCCGCGATCATCGATCACGGCGCAAAGCTGAAGCTGCTCATTGCGACGGCAAGCTGATTGCTCGGGATGTTCGGGTCGGCGCCCGGCAGCGCCAGGATCGCCTTGATCTGATAGGCGCCGGGAGGTTCGGAGCCGCCGAAGAGAAACTCGAATACCTCCCCAGCAAAGTTCGGCACCTGAAAGCCCGTTCCAAGGGGGACCGGAGCGGGCCCGAATTGAGGGAGGAGCTGCGCTCCGCTCAGCACCAGGGACACGAAGCTGGTCGTTCCCGGGACCTGCGCGAACAGGTACGCGTCCCCGCTGTTCGACGAGGCCCCCTGCCGCAGCGAGGCGCTGAGCACCAACGTTTGGCCGGTTCCATACGAGGTACGATCGGCGCAGACTCTCGCGGTCGGCGTAGGAAGCAGCCCCCCCGGCTGACCGACCGTCAGCGTCACCGGGACCGATTGAGGACTGCCGGTCGCCCCGGCGGCCGAGACTGCGACCGATCCGGTGTAGCTCCCGGCGAGAAGACCGCAGGTCCCCGCGGCCACCGAAGGAGCGGCCGTGGGGGGCGCCGATCCGCTGACTGGATTCGCGCTGAGCCACTTTCCGCCGTTCACGGTCGCGGGGGTAATCGACCAGCCAAGTGTCCCGCCACCGGTATTCGCCACCTGAAGCGACTGAGGGAGGGGATCGGCGAGTCCCTGCTCCCCCGCGAAGCCGAGGAGACCCCCCGGAGTTACCGAGAGCGCAGGAGGCGACGGTGCAAGCTGGATCGTCACGGTGTTGGACGTCGCCGTGGGTGAGCTGACGCCCCCTCCGCTCGCGTTTCCGCTGAAACTCACCGTTCCCGGCGCCGTCGCGTTGTAGGTGTACGTATAGATCTGATTGGCGCCGGCGCCAATAGTCGTCGGACCAGGGGTGGGGCCGCTGGTCCGCGAGACCTCCCCGCTCCCGATGAGACTGAGCGGCGAGGCCGCGACACTGCTCGCCGCCGAGCCGCCGTTGTTCGTGACCGTCATCGCGACAGTAATCCCCTGCCCCACCGTGACCGTCCCGGGCGAGGCGGCGAGCGACGCGTTCAAGACCGGAGGGGATGGGGGAGGCGGGGGGGGTGGGGGCCCTGGGGGAGGCGTCGCGAGGGGTGAGACCGCGATCCCGAGAGGGGAAGAAAAACCCGGGATGGTCGCGATCTTCGCCGGCGGCGTGCTGGTCAGGTTGATCACCTCCACGGTGTGCTTGATCCTGTTGGTCACGTAGAGGAACTGGCCGTTCGGGGTCGCCGACAGGTGCTGCGGGAGGTTGGTGTTGGTCGCGCCGTCTCCCACAGTGACGATCGTTGCGGGCGCCGGCGGAAGGCCGCTCGTGTCGTTTACAGGGCAGATCGAGACCGTGTTGGAGTTACTATTAGCTGCGAAGATGACTTGGCCATTCCCGAGGCCGCCCACCCCGGCGGCGGCGATCCCGGTCGTGCCCAGCCCATTTAGAAAACATCCTCCGACATAGTTGTGATCCGAGACGCGGTTCACCTGGACGGCTTGGTCCGCGGAGGTATTGTAGACAAAGAGGCCATCCGGCCGGACCACCACATCCTTTGGGAAACTCCCTCCGATCGAGGCAGGCTGCGGCGGCGGGACGCCCTGGAAAGTGTAGTCCGGAAATATCATGGTCATGGGCGTGGAGCCGGCGTCAATCACGAAGAGCGATTGGACGTTGGCGTTCTTGTCGGTCACGTAGGCCCGGCTCCCATTCGGCGTGACGCCCACCCCCTCGGGCCCGTTCGAACTGGTGCCCGAGATGAAGAGAGGACTCCCGACTGGTGTGTGGTTATTGGTGATATCGATCTTGTGGAGGTTCTGACCCCCGACGACGTAGGCAAACCCGTTGCCGCTGATCGACACCCCCCTGCCCGAGGCGCCGAGTGGGATCGTCTTGATGACCACGGGCGGGGTGAGCTGGGTGTCGATCACCGACACGTTGTTGAGGGTCAGGTTGGTCACGTAGACGAACCGGCCGTCCGGGGTTACCGCCACCCGGTGCGGCTGGCCACCGACCATGATGGGGGCGCCCTGGACCGTGTTCGTCGTCGTGTTGATGATCGACACCGTTCCGTTTCCGCTATTTGCCACGTAGGCCTGCGCCGATGCGAGCGGCGGCCGGCCTGCTTCGGCCAGATAGATCGCAACGATGAGCCCACCAACAATCAATCGCCTGAGTGTCCGGGGATCTTGTGCCATCGTCCTCCTTCTCCGGCTGAGTTGATTTTTGGGAGCCTCCCGTGTACAGTCGCCCTCACGGGAGGCGTGCATCCGATTCCGATCATGCGAATCTGTGTCATAGGTCCGGCATACCCGCTGAGGGGCGGGATCGCTCACTACAACGCCCAGTTGGCGCTGGAGCTTGCGGCCCGCCACGAGGTCACCCTGATCTCCTATTCGCGCCAGTACCCGGCCCTCCTCTTTCCCGGACAGACTCAGTTCGATCCGGCCCCTGAAGGACCACCACTACAGATCGAACCGCTGATCGACTCGATCAACCCCATAAGCTGGTTTCATGCGGCGAGACGGATCGCCGGCCTCTCCCCAAACATCCTGGTCATCCACTGGTGGAACCCGTTCTTCGGTCCGTGTCTCGGCGCGATCGCGCGCCTGGCGAAGCGGCGATCTCGCGCAACGACCATCTTCATCTGCCATAATATCACGCCCCATGAGCCCTTTCCTGGCACGCGCGCCCTCACCCGCTTCGCCATCAATGCGGGGGATCGCTTTCTGCTTCACTCCGAGGCCGATCGTGACGCGCTCCGCCGGCTCCTGCAGGAGCCAGGAACGCTCGTCCTCCCACAACCGCCTGGGCGGGGATTCGGCAATCACCTCAGTCAAGAGGAGGCCAGGGCGCGCCTCGGTCTGGACGGTCACGTTCTTCTCTTCTTCGGCTTGATACGACACTACAAGGGGCTTCCGTCGCTGATCGAAGCCCTCCCCAGCGTCCTCCGCAGGCTGGATTGTACCCTCCTCGTGGTCGGGGAGTTCTACGAAGGCAAGCAGCGATGCCTCGAGCTGATCCGCTCGCTGGGCCTCGCGCCCAAGATTCGGATCATCGACCGGTTCGTCCCGGACGACGAGGTGAGCCAGTACTTTTGCGCCGCAGATCTGGTGGTGCTCCCGTACGAATCGGCGACGCAGAGCGGGATCGTCCCGATCGCGTACGCCTTCGGTCGGCCGGTCGTGGCCACCAGGGTCGGCGGCTTGCCAGAGGCGGTGATCGATGGGGAGACCGGCTACCTCGTCGATCCCGGCGACCCCGAGGCCCTGGCCAACGCCATCCTCCGGTTCTTCACGGAGGACAAGGGCCTGGTCTTCAACGAGACCATAAGGCGCCTCCACTCGAGCCGCTCCTGGGTGGACCTGGCTGCCGCCATCGAGTCGTTCGCGCCCTAGCGATCCCCCCGGGGTCAGCCGCTCCGGCCCCACCGGGCTTTCCCTCACGGCGCGTCATCTCGAGAGTCCCCGCAGCTCTAGGGGGTTGGCCCGGGGGGCGGTCGTGCCTGCCGGTGAGAAGCCCTGCTGTCGGGCGATCTGGATATGGCGCTGCGCCTCATCCGGTTTCCCCGTCTGCTGAAGAAGCAGCGCGAGGTTGTAGTGCGCCTTCGCGTGCTCCGGCTTCAGCCGAATGGCGGTCTCCAGCTCGCGCCGCGCGGCGGCCAGTTTCCCCTCCCTCGCGTACACGGTGCCCAAGTTGTAGTGCGCTTCGGCGCTGTCCTTGCCGATGCGGACGGCGGCCTGAAACGCTTGCTCGGCCCTCTTCAGGTCCCCCTTCCGCCCATATACGGCGCCCAAGTTGTTATGCGCATCGGCGTTCTGAGGGTCGATCCGCAAGGCCTCCTCGAGCCTCGCAATGGCCTCGTCCAGCGCTCCCTGCCCAGACAGGAGAACGCCAAGACTGTGCTTGGCATCAGCGTAGTCGGGTTTCAGACTGAGGGCCTTTTCAAAAGCCCATCGTGCCCGATCGATCTCGCCCTGACGCTGCACGACCTTCCCGAGATTGGTCCAGACCTCCGGCGAGTCCGCCCTGAGATGGGCCGCCACCTGAAGGTGGCGGCGAGCGTCCTCGAGGCGATTCTGCCCAAGATAAAGGAGCCCGAGATTGTTGCGCACCTCCACGGAGTCCGGCTTGCGCCATACCGCGTCTTCGAGCTGACGCTGCGCCTCGGGAATCAAGCGTAGCCGGTAGAGCGCCAGCGCGATGCCCACCGCCGCATCGGCGACCATTGGAATCCCCTCTCCGGCGCGACGGTACGCCTCCTCGGCTTCGGCCCGCATCCCCTTCAGTTCATAGATCTTCCCCATATGGTAAAAAGGATCGGCATAGCCTTTCAGGCTGCCTGCAGCCTTCTGGAACACCTTCAGCGCCTCATCGACCTTCCCCTGAAGCGTTAGGGCGATGCCGAGGTCATTGTACGCCATGGGAAAGTCGGGGAGGATCTTGAGCGCCGTCTCGATCTCAGCCTGCGCCTCTTCGAGGCGCCCTTTGCGAATGAGGGAATTCCCATACTGCTTATGCATCCTGGCGCTGGTCGGGCTGGACTGAAGCGTCACTCGAGCGAAGGTCTCCTCATCGCGCCAGACCCGGTTCCGAACGACAGAGCCGGCGGCGTAGGCCGCGGACAGTCCCACGACCAACCCGACCGACAGCGCGACCAGGGCCCTGGAGCCGCCGGCAGCCCGGACGAGCGCCATCTGCATGACCGCTCCGAGCGCGAGGCAGAATCCGAACGACGGGAGATACATCAGCCGCTCCCCCATGATCGTCCCGATCGGGAAGAAGAAGTTCGAGACGGGCAGGGTCGCCAGGAAGAAGAAGGCGAGTGCGAAGACGAACACCGGATGGCGACGACGTACCATCCATGCGCACGCGGCCAGCAGGAGGAGCGCTGAGATTGTCGCCAGGACCGCCGGATCCCAGAGTCTCCGACTCAACGGGATCACGTGATACGAGTAGTCCGCAGACAGGCCGTAGGGGGCCAGAAGGAGCCAGAGGTACTTGCCAAGGACCTTGGTCGCCGTCAACAGCCGGGTCGGTAGATCGACCCAGGCGATCGGATTATCGACGAAATGGATGCCGCCGACGGAGGTCCGCAGGGCCCCCAGAACCTGGTAACGGACGAGCACGTACACGGCGAACGTCGCGAGATACCAGGGATAGACGCGACGAAGCGGCCCCGCCATGAATTGGAGCAGTCCGCGAACCGACTTGTACCGGCGGTGTTGAGTGTAGAGGAAGACGTCGGACAGGACGAGGAGGCCCAGCAGCGCCACAGCGTTCTCTTTCGAGATGAGGGCGAGCAGGAAGCAGATGAGCGACGCCGCGTAGCGCAGCACCCTTCGGATGCCGTCCACCTCAAGCGCCTTCAGATACGCGAACCACGCCAGGAAGACAAGGAGAGCGGCGAGCAACTCCGCCCGCCCCACCACATTGGCGACCGCTTCGGTATGGATCGGGTGAAGCGCGAAGGCGATCGCCGCGAAGAAGGCGAGGCCCCTGCTTTGGAAAAGACTCCAGGCGACGGCATAGACGACGGCGCTGATGCCAGCGTGCAGCACGATGTTGACGAGATGATACCCCCAGGGCGTCAAGCCGCCGATCGAGAAATTCACGGCATAGGACAGGATGACCAGCGGCCGATAGAGGATGTCCATCCGAGGGTCCGGCCAGTATCCGGAGAGGAAGATGATGGACGGACGAAGATGGCGGATATACGGGTTGTTGACGATGATGAACTGATCGTCGAAGACGAACCCGTTGCCGATGGAGTTGGCGAAGGCCAGTAGCGCGACGGCAACGACGAGGCCGACCGCCCTCCGGTCTCCCTCACCCAACAGGCGGTCCACAGGCTTCGAAGCGACGCCCGCCGTCGTTGTGACGGGACGATCCTCCTGCGAAGTCATCGGTTGCGCCCGCGTTTGAACCGTCACCCCGGTCTTCCCTCGCCACGCCTGATCCTCAACGACAGCCATGGCCTCACGTTAAAGAACCCAATCACTTGACCTGGAGTGTATCCTTCAATCGCCGTAATGGCGCCTTGATCCATTCGCTGCAGCCACCCTTCTCCTCACGCAGCCAGGACTCCCCGAAGGCGTCGTACTCGATCCAATAGGCCCGGTTGTCGAAGAAATGGACTCGCAAGACCTCCATCTCTCGAGGCTTCGAGCCCGGCGCCCAGCGCCCCCAGCTCTCCTGCTTCAGATCCATGGGGCCGGGGGAAGAAACGAGCTTTGAGACCTCATCGCGGGTCATGCCAAGCTCAAGCGAGAGAAAGGCCTGCCGGGTCGGGGTGACCGCCGCCGGCGCCTGTTGCGCCAAGGCCGGCGATGCCGCACACAACATCATCGACAGCAACAAGACGCTGGCTCCTCGAGTCATGATTCCCTCCTTCATGAGCGGCGGGATCACGGATCTCCCGACCGATGAATGTTAGTGCTCCTCCAACTATTTTGCCCTAACTAAGTGGGGCATCGTGCCGGGCCAAGAAACGAGCATAGCAAGGCGCGGACCCCAGGGCCGACCGAGGCGTACATACGGTGGTACGTCGCAGGGAGCACCCTGGGGGCCAGCAACGCCGCTAGGCGAAGTTAGTTGGAACGGCACTAGTTCACGCCTTGGGCGCCGGGGAGTCGAGGTAGGGTTTTCAGAACAGGCTCCAGCGATTGCACCCGCCCCTTGAACTGCTCGGTGATCGCCTGGCCCTCTTCAGGTGACGCGATCACATGGGGGGTGATCAGGATCACCAGCTCGTTCCGTTCCAGCACCTCAGAGGTGCTTCGAAACAGATACCCCAGCAACGGTATCTGGCTCAGGAACGGTATCCCCGTGTACCCCTTCGACTTGTCGGTTCGGATAATGCCCCCGATGACCAGCGACTGCCCATCCTGCACGACGACCGACGTCTTCGTCGTGGTCTTGAGAAACGAGGCGGAGCCGGTCCCCCCAAAGCTGGATTGATCGACGGCGATCGCGTCGGCCTCGATCTCCAGCGTGACCAGCCGCTTCTCGTTCACGTGCGGCTTGATGCCGATGATGATGCCGATGTCCTTCTGCTGGATCGTCCGGAAGACGCCGCCGGTCGTCCCGGGCGTCGCCGAGATGTTGGTCAGGCTTGACTGATCTCCCGTGACGATTGGCACCTCCTGGCCGATCTGGATCTTCGCCTCCTTGTTATTGGCCGTGAGCAGGTGCGGGTTCGCGAGCACTTCGACCTTGGTCACAGCGGCCAGATTGGCCAGGACGACGCGGAACTTGTCACGGTCCACAAAGGTGAGGGTGAACCCTGCTGGTGGGACGGTATTCGGGTTGAGGAAGGCGTTGACGGCCGCCGGCCCCGGGCCGCCGAAGATACCGCCGACGGCGAAGCTTCCGCTCCTCAACACCTCTTCCAGGCTGAAATTGAAGGTGTCGTTGAGCCTGATCTGAGCCAGGAGCAGCTCGATCAAGACCTGCTTCGGGACGATATCGAGCTTCTTGATCGTCGCCTCGATGAACTCATAGTTGCGGGGCGAGGTCTTGATGATGAGCGCGTTCGTCGCCTCATCCGGAACGATGGTCACCTCGCCCACCACCTCGCCCGGCGCCGCCTCGGCGCCTGGCGGCAGCGCCGCTGAAGGCGGTTGGCCCAGCGCGGGCGGCGGTTGCACAGGCGCGGGAGGAGGCGGAGGGGGCGGCTGGACGCCGAGCCCGGCCCTGGTCGGGGGCTGTCCCGGCCTGGCGCCGGGAGTCGTCGCCCGTGGCACGATGTCTCGCCGGCCGTACAGGGTGTTCAAGATATTCGCAAGCTGCGTTGCCTGAACGTTTTCCACGAAGTAGACGAAGATCCGCTGGATATTGTCCCGCTTGGTCGGGAGGTCCAGCGCCTTGACCGTATCGAGCAGCCTTCTGACCGTCGAGCTGAACCCGGCGATGATCAGGCTGTTGCTTTCCTTGTGAACCACCAGCTTGGCGCCTCGGGCCAGGAACGACTGGAGGATCTTGGCCATCTCGTCGGCGGAGAGATGATCGAGATGGACGATCTGCGTGATGTACCGCTCGCGGTCCTCGCCCCGTTCCTTCCCTACCTGCACGTCCTGCGGCTCTTGCTGAGCAACCGCGATCGGGACGATCTTGTAAAACGAGCCGTCCTTCACCGCCACCAGGTTATTCACCTCCAGGACCAGCTCCATGATGGAGAAGACCTCGCTGGCCGGAACCCTGGTCGTGGTCCGCATCGTGACATTCGCCTTGACGCCTGGGCCGATGATGAAGTTGATCCCGGTGATGTCCGCGATGGAGCGAAGGACCAACTCCAGCTCAGCGTTGTCAAAGTTCAACGAGACGTACTGGGGTTTGCCTTCCCGGGCCACCGGTCCGGCCGGCGCGCCAGCGGGAAGAGCCTTGGAACCCGTCGAAGGGGCAGGAGGGCCTTCCTTCGATCCAGTCGGGGCCGGAGGGGCCGGCGCCGGCTCCGCACGTGGAGAGGTGGTCGCCTCTTCGGACTCTTGCGCCCCTCTCTCCGCCACCTGCGGGGGCGCAACGGTCCTGGTATCGGGCGGGGTGGCCGGCTCGGGGGCCGGCGCCTTGACCTCGATTTTTGGAGGCGGCGCTTTCGGCTCAGACCCCCATCCCGGCCAGCCAAGGACAGAGCAGGATGGAAGGCAGATGGCCATCATCAGCACCGCAAGGTCGCCTCTACGGGTAACCACAACTCACTCCTTTGCTGTTGCGCTCGACCAGGACACGTGTGTCACTCCCCTGCCTGCTGAGGTCACTCAACCCTTCACCTCTTCTGGAGCTTCTTGAGTTGCCGTCGCTCCTCTTTTCTCAAAGCCCTTTCCTGCCGGGTCGGGGCCCCCTCGATCGCCTGCCCGGGAGACGGGGGTGGAGTCACCCGAGGAGGCAGAGGCAGTGGTTGCACCCCCGGCGGGGGCGCCGCCGCGCCAGGTTGAATCGGAGCCTTGAGCGTGATCTCCGAGATGGCATCGCCTCGCTTGAAGAGCACCCGATCCTCTCTGATCGCCGTCAACGTCCCTCCCGCCACCTCCTGGCCGATCGAGTAGATGTTAGCTTTCCCTTTGTCGCTCAGGATCGCCCGACGGTCGTCATCAACCAGGATGGTGCCGACGAGGGCCGGGAACGGGGCCGGAGGCGCCGGGAGGGATCCCGGCCTTGCCGCCGTGTGAGGCGGGGGGGGAGGTTGCTTGAACGGATTTTTTTCCAACACGACATCGAACTGCGCCAGAGGTGGGCGCGCGGGCCGATCAAAGGAGATCGCGGCCAGCTCCTGAGACGACCTCGGGACGGCGCGGTTCGAGACGAACGGCGCGGGAGCGACCCACGCCTTCGCCAGCGCGGCAGCGATGAGCACCGCGACCACGCCAAGGGCGAGGTTGAGGAGTCGCGCGGGCCTGCCCATCTCAGCCCTTCTCCTCCTGTGCCGATGTGTATCCGCTGACCACGACCGTCACTTGAAGCTCGGCGCCTGGCCTGGGGAAGGAGGCATTCACCGCCAGCTTCGGCACTGTGAGGAGCTTTCTCGAACTCTCGATCTTATAGATGAAGTCGCGGAGTTTCTTGAGGTCGGAGTTCAACGAGAGCTCCACCGAGATCTGCGTAAACCCCTCCGCCTTCTTTGGTGAGTGGATGCTCTCACTGACGATCGTGACCCCGGCCTCTCCCGCGGCTTTATGCAGCATCGCCTGAAGATCGGCCGCGGCCACGGCCACCTTCTCGCCGGGCAGGAGCTGCTGCTGGAGTTGCGTGAAGAGCTGTTCAGCGTCGGCGAACTTCTTCTCGTACCGCCTCTTGCCCTCCACGACGAGCTGGAATCGTTCCAGGGCCTGGAGCTTCTCCCGGTACTCGCTCCGAACCTGCAGATGGTTGGAGACCGCCGGGACGATCAGGTAGTTCACGGCGAGGAACGCCACCAGGGCGGCCCCGCCGATCATCAGAAACCTCCGCTCACGGGCAGAGATGGTCACGGCCGCGGCTCCCTACGCGCCTCGATGAACGCCTTGATCTGAAAGTCCTGGGTCTCCCCTCCACGGCTGGCCACCGGGGAAGTAAACTGGGCGTTCTCGAAAAACTTTGACTGTTCAAGAATCGAGATCAGGTCAGAGGCGGGACCGGTGATGGAGCCTCCGATCCGGACCTCCCGCCCCTCCACGGAGAAGAGCGTCAAGGTCACGCCCTTGGGCAGGATCTGAACGAGCTCGCGCAATAGGTCCAGCTTTTTGGTATCCTCTCGATGGATTTTTTCCAGCGCCGTGATCTGGCTGTTGAACTTGGTGACATCGCCTTTAAGCTGCTCCACCTTGGCTGCCTCGGTCCGCACCTGATTCACCCTGGCTGTCACATCGGCGAGGGCGCGGCGTTCGCGGATCACCTCGCTCACCCCGTAGGCCAGGCCGAGGGCGACGATCAGCGCCAGGAGCCGGAACGTCGTCGCGACGGCCGGATCTCGACGGGGTGGCGCCATCTCTTTCGACAGCAGATCGATCCGGAGAGGGAGCTCCACAAGCCCGTTGAGGGCCAGCCCGACCGCCGCCCCGAGGGACTGGGCTGACTGAGGATCGACACTCGGTCCGCTGATCCTCTGGAAGGGACGAAGGAATTCCACCTCGAATCCGGTCCGGTCGGCCAGATGGTGAAGCAGGTCCCCCCTTCCCCCGCCCACCCCCGAGAGGGCGATCCGCCCCGCCTGCTGTCCGCCATCGACGTCGAGGTGAGCCAAAAGGCCGGAAAGCTCCGGGAGCAACGCGTCGAGCGGCGCCGCAGGGCCGAGCTTCAGGTAACGGCAGTAGCGGAGGATCCCTCCCTTCGTCACACCGATCTCAGCCTCCCCGTTTCGGAGATCGATCAGGGCCGTCACCGGCTTGCCTCCTCTGCCCTGATTGTACAGGAGCGCGTTCAGCGAGGCGAAGGTGGAGACACCCAGGGCGGTCGGTGTGATCCCGGCCCCGGCAAGGAGCTCCAGGTACCGACCGACCTCGTCTTTTCTGGCCGCGGCCAGAAGGAGCGTGGCCTTCTCGGCATCCTTCTCCAAGACCTGAAAGTCATACTCCGCCTCCTCCGGAGGGAAGGGGACGTGCCGCTCGACCTCGTAGTCCAGGATACCTTTCAGCTCCTCCTCGCCTACCGCCGGCATGGTGACCAAGCGCATCGTGACAAGGCTTCTGGGGAGGCCCACGGTGACCAAGGCGGGACGGACCGGCAGCCGGCTCAGGATCGCTGTCAGCTTCTC
>Ga0214473_10000702_pt1 | contig 46330 bp, 30 predicted proteins | sample RVTome_7_FD_203509 | JGI IMG/M metagenome (GOLD analysis project Ga0214473, IMG submission 203509) | Soil microbial communities from uranium-contaminated site in the Upper Colorado River Basin, Wyoming, United States - RVT98D197 | ecosystem: Environmental > Terrestrial > Soil > Contaminated >...
CACATCTCGGGCGGCGAGTTAATTGAAGCTATCAAGACCATCAAGCCCCGGATTTTGATCCCGGTCCACACCGAACAGCCGGAACTTTTCAAAGAGAAGCTGCACGGCGAGCCGATTGAAGTAAGATTTCCCCAAGAAGGGGTTGCAATGCCTCTTTGAAAGTCCGATCAGCGATCAGCGACGAGCGACTAGCGTCAAGATCAGGCAGAAGTGATATGCTTCGCTAGTCAATTGTCCGCGAAAGGCAGGCTGGTCAAAAAGGGCATAAGGTTGAACAAATGTAGGGTTCGTTTCCCAAACGAACCGAGAGACAACCAGAAGTGTCAGCTTGAGCCTACCCCGAAGAGACGCGAAGAATCCAAAACACAAAAGAACATTGGACCGGAAGAAACCAGGGAGACTGAAGGACTTTTGAGATTGATGACGAAAGCCCTTATGAGCCTCAATTGCAGTCGGGCAATTGGTTGTTTTTTCCTGAGTCGGAAAGGGAGTGACGTAGTTGCGGGGAGATCGAAGAAGTCGAACAAATAGTCGGACAAGGTTTGCTCTGCTGTTTTTTCTTGTGCCGGTCATATGTTTTACGTTGTTTGTGGGAGATGCGTTCGCGGATGGGATAACCTGGTATTTCGCCGAGGGCTACACGGGCCCCGGCTTTCAGGAATATTTGTGCCTTCAGAATCCCAACGACGCTGCCGCAAATGTGACCATTGAGTATAGGTTCAGAAGCGGCGGAGGAAAAACCCAAAATCTTACAATCGGCCCAAATACGAGAGAGACCGTTGATGTAAACGGGGTCGTTGGTCCGAACCAAGAAGTGTCGACCAAGGTGAGTGCGGATCAAGTCATAATAGCCGAGCGACCGATGTATTTTAAATTCGGCGGCATAAACGGCGGCCATGATGTGGTCGGGGCGACGGCGCCCGCCTATGAATGGTACTTTGCCGAAGGCTACACCGGAGCCGGGTTTCAAGAATGGCTCACTCTCCAAAATCCAAATGATGTCCCTGCCAATGTGACCATTACATACGACTTCAGGAGTGGAGGAGGAGCGGTCCAAAACCTTACGATTGGTGCAAATACGAGGCAGACTGTTGACGTAAACGCTGCGGTCGGTCCGAACCAAGAGGTGTCGGCTACGGTATCGGCGGACCAGCTTATAGTAGCCGAGAGACCGATGTATTTTAACTTCAATGGTATCAACGGCGGGCACGATGTCGTCGGCGCATATTATCCGGATTATGAATGGTATTTTGCCGAGGGATACACGGGCACGGGCTTTCAGGAATGGCTGACGCTACAGAATCCAAACGGCGTTGCCGCCGATGTGCTCATTGCGTACCAATTTAGAAACGGCACGGAAAAGGTCGAGGAAATCACAATCGGACCATACACGAGAGAAACCGTGGATGTGAATGCCGCTGTCGGTGCAAACCAGGAAGTGTCCACAATTGTCATGACGGATGAGACGACGCCGATAATAGCGGAGCGCCCCATGTATTTTAATTCGCACGGGATAAATGACGGCCACGATGTGGTAGGGACGAACGTTCCTTACGACTACTGGTATTTCGCCGAGGGATACACCGGTACCGGCTTTCAGGAATGGCTCACCATTCAGAATCCGAACGACGTCTCCGCGGACGTAACTATCGTGTACTTAACACGCGGTGGCGGAGAAACGTTCGAAGAATTGACGGTTGGCCCGTTTTCAAGAGAGACCGTGGACGTTAACAGTTCCGTAGGCTGGAACCAGGAAGTGTCGGCAATCGTCATAACAGACCCGGACACGCCGATCATTGCCGAGCGACCGATGTATTTCGACTTCAATGGTATTAACGGCGGCCACGATGTAGTCGGATTTTAGTCCTGATCAGAACTCAGCCGGCGCAAGGCTCTTTTGATCTGAAGCCGATAAGCTGTTGATACCAGGCTGGAATCTTTCGATGATTTTAAAGGATTTCTCGGGATTTGCGGCGAAATGTTTAACTATCTTTGACAAGGGGAACCAGACATCCAAGCAGGGGACACTGCATATCCTACAAGCAGCAATTTAGTCGGTCCACTTTTCGTGCTATCGTAAGTCGTCTCTTGACCGCCTCACTGGCCGTAACTCCCCAAAGTCAGGAGCAGATTATTAAATTCCGCCACTCAGGAAACTTTTGGATTTCGTGTTTGAGTCTCGGCAAGGAGGGCGATATGTATCGAAGGATTTCGGTTCTTCTCACCCTTGCATGTCTGTTGGTGTTGGCTGCGGCGATGTTTCTAATGGGAACCACATCCGCCTTGGCGGTTGAGACACAGGGATTGTGGAAATGGCCTGCCTATAAGGAGCCTTACAGCAATATGCCATCAGACTATGTGTATTCAATCAAGACTACCGCCGCGAATGAAGTATGGTGCGCATCCGGAGGTCCGGAATTCAACAGAGGCGGCGCGTCCAAATTTCGACATGACATTCCCGACTACGAGAAAGAGACTTGGACGGTCTGTAATTCCACTTCGGGGCATTTGCCTGATAGCTATACTTATTCCATTGATTCTGACGCTTCGGGAAATATTTGGGCTGCAACGGCTAAGGGTGTTTCTCGCTTCCAAGGAAGCTCCTCTCCCTACTGGCCGAACGAGTTGCAGTTTCGTCCCTGTCGCCACGTTGCGGTAAATCCTAATGACGGACACATATGGGTTGCCAAGATGGCAGAATTTGGAGACAATGCTGCTTTATACCGGTACGATGGCAGCACTTGGACTCGCTATGATGGAAACCCAGCGAACCCAGACTATAATCCCAACGGTCCCCAGGATTGGAATATCACCACGATTGACTTTGACTCCCAGGGAAATGTTTGGATTGGCGCTAGTGGTGGCGGATTGAGCAAATTTGATGGTGCCACTAATTGGACTCACTATACGATAGCCAATTCTCCGCTTCCCAGCCCGACAGTCGAAGACATAACTTTTGACAACTCTGGAAACGCCTGGATTGCCACCTCGACACAGCTAGGTGGTAGCGGAGGAGTCTGGAAGTTCAATCCTGCAACTTATCATCCCGTTAACAATCCAGGGACCATCTATGGTCCGAGTACGAGCGGACTCCAAGATACCGACGTCAAATGCATCACAATTTCATCAATTGACGGCATCTGGTTTGGAACTCGAACTCAAGGTGCCTATCTCTACAACCCCGCCAAACCGGCAAATAAACAATGGAGGGTCTTTAATCCGCAGAACACAGGAGAAGGGCTGGCAAATTCGTGCGTAACCGGAATTGCCTATGATAATTCCGGCTATATATGGTTTAGCACCCTTTCGGGCGGTGTCGGACGCCTCACGGCCGAAAGTATTAGAAATCAGCCGCCTGAGGCGTCTTTCAAGGTTCAGCGGGCTTTCGGTGTTGTTTCAGAGACTGAATTCCAATTTGACGCGTCTCAAAGCTCGGATCCGGAAGATCCACTGGGTGCATTGCAAGTGAGGTGGGATTGGGATGCTTCAGACGGATTGAATTGGGATACCGATTGGTCTCCAATCAAGATTGCCGGTCATGTTTTCAGCCAGGCCGGTGATTTAACAGTGACCTTGCAGGTGAGAGATACCGAGGGGCTCGTTGACGAGACTAGGCGAACTGTGAATGTTGGTTACGATGATACGACCGAGCCGTCAAATCCCTCTTCGGTTACAAGTCCATCTCATACTTTGTCCACTTGGTCATCTGATAATACGGTAGACGTCAATTGGTCCGGAGCGGCTGACGCAAGCGGAATTGACGGTTATTCCTATGAATGGTCAACTTCACCCGCGAGTATCCCGGATACAACAAAAGACTGTGAAGAGAATGTGACATCAGCCACAAGTCCGGCTCTTGCCGACGGCAATAATCACTATTTCCACATAAGAACAAAGGATAACGCCGGAAACTGGAATTCGGATGCCACACACTATGGACCTTTTTACATCGATCGTACCCAGCCGTCAATTGAAATTATCAATCCTTTGGACCAATCGACTATTGCCGGAATAATCAATGTGCAAGTTGATGCATTGGATGCTCCAAGCGGAATAGACAGAGTGGATTTTTATGTTGATGGGTTCTGGAAATACACTGATGACTCCATTCCTTTTTCCTATTCTTGGGACACTTCCGTTCTGGGTCTTCCCTATGGTCATACAATCCAGGCTGTCGCTTATGATGGGGCTGGAAACAACAAATCGGATACGCATATAGTCTTCATAAGGCGGTCAATTACTCCTCAAGAGAGCACCACCTTCTACTTCGCCGAAGGCTACACAGGAGCCGGCTTTCAAGAATGGCTAACCGTCCAGAACCCCAACGCAGAGTCTGCCAATGTAACAATAGAATACAGCTACAGAGGCGGAGGAGGAACAACCCAGAACGTATCAGTGGGCCCAAACACAAGAGAGACAATTGATGTAAACGCAGCGGTAGGGCAAGGAAAAGAAGTATCGGCCAAAGTGACATCGGATAAAGCCATAATAGCCGAGAGACCCATGTATTTTAACTTCGGCGGTATTAACGGAGGACACAATGTAGTTGGAGCAACTTCAACCAATATTACTTGGTACTTCGCCGAAGGCTACACCGGTTCCGGCTTTCAGGAGTATCTAACCCTTCAGAACCCAGACTCAGAGACTGCCAATGTGACAATTGAGTACAGCTTCCGAGGCGGAGGAGGCACCACCCAAAACATCTCAGTAGGTCCGAACACAAGAGAGACAATAGATGTTAACGGAGCAGTAGGGCAAGGAAGAGAGGTATCAGCCAAAGTAACATCGGACAAAGCCATAATTGCCGAAAGACCAATGTATTTTAACTTCCAGGGAATAAACGGAGGACATAACGTAGTAGGAGCAAACAATCCCAACACAACCTTCTACTTTGCCGAAGGCTACACTGGTCCTGGTTTTCTTGAATATCTTACTCTTCAGAATCCCTCATCCGAGACTGCCAATGTAGCAATAGAGTATACATTTCGCGGAGGAGGAGGAACGTCTCAGGACGTATCGGTTCCACCAAACAGCCGCCAGACTGTGGAAGTAAATGCAGCCGTTGGATCAAGAGAAGTATCAGCCAAAGTAACATCAGATAAAGCCATAATAGCCGAGCGACCCATGTATTTTAACTTCAACGGCATAAACGGAGGACACAACGTAGTAGGAGCAAACAATCCCAATACCACCTTCTACTTTGCCGAAGGCTACACAGGTTCAGGCTTTCAGGAATGGCTAACTCTACAGAACCCAAACGCAGAGTCTGCCAATGTAACAATTGAATACAGCTACAGAGGCGGCGGAGGATCGACTCAGACTCTTGCCATAGGACCCAATACAAGACAGACGGTTGACGTAAACGGACAAGTAGGCTCAAACAAAGAAGTATCAGCCAAAGTAACATCGGATAAAGCCATAATAGCCGAGCGACCCATGTATTTTAACTTTGGTGGAATAGATGGTGGCCATGACGTGGTGGGATTTTAGTAGAGTTCTTAAGATTTTGAAGGAGTTTTGAGATTTGTGGAGAAATGTTTCTAGTATATTGGTTGCAGGTACATTGATTTAGGTTGCGTTTGACAAGGGAGAAGCAGAAGGAATAATAGGGATAGCAATATCTATAAGCAGCAATGCTGACCGGCCCATATCAGATATGTTAAAATTAGTGGGTCGGTTATTATTTTTTTGAACGGGAAATGGGATTTGAAGCTGGGTTTTTGAGAGCAAGTTCTGGCTCGGCAAAAGGAGAAGGTGCAAACGGCATGTTATTTTTTGTTCGTGGAGAGAAGCTTGAGAAGACGGCAGGCCGAAAGATATTTCTTTTTGCATTACTGACATTTCTTCTGTCACTTCTGCTGCTTTGGCCTATTTCACAGAGCGGAGCGACGAATGTCTCCGGCCTTATCGATGCAGATACTACCTGGACTCTTTCTGGTAGCCCATATATTGTGACGGGGAATACTCTCGTTGAAGACGGTGTTACGCTGACTATTGAGCCAGGTGTTGAGGTCAGGTTTAATCCTGACGTTTCCCTTGAAATCCGCGGCGAGCTCATCGCCCAAGGAACAGAAAGTAGTCGTATCACTTTTACCAAGAACGGCAGCGGAGATTGGGGCGCCGTTCATTTTGCTGCAAGCAGTGTTGATGCCACAGTCAATCCAAATGGCTATCAATATGTTTCCGGCAGTGTAATAGACTATGCGACTATCGAGTATGGCAAAGGGATTCCAACAGGGGCAACGGCAAACGCGACACTGCGAGTTGAGGAATCGAATCCTTACATCGGGCACTCGATTTTTCGTCACAACAGACACTATGCTGTTTATGTCTCGGCTGGTGCTCCGACCATCGTGGGAAATACTATGAGCGGTGACGGACTCGAAACCTGGCCGGCGGGTGGCATTGCGTACATCCGTGATACGGCAGAAGCGGCTATTGCTCCGGGCATTGTCTCTAACGAGGTCAGTAGTTACGCGGCCAACGTCTCCGAGGTGTTTACCGTCATGAGCCAGAGAGAGATGACGGTCGGAGATAACGATGTGCATCACAACGTAGCCGCCGGCGATGGCTTCTCAGGGATATATATCTGTGGCACAGCTGAAGTCATAGACAACTATATTTATGATAATTTGGCGGAAAATGGTAGCGCCGGCCTATATCTCCGGGAACGCTATACGGCCACACCATGGGAAGCGCGCGGCAATATCGTGAAACACAATCAGGTAACCGGCAATGGTTACGGTGGCATTGCCGCCTATGTTGGTACAAACTTGGACGGCAACCTTTCAGTCGACAACGAACAACCAGTTCAAAATGGAGTGGGATTCCACGTCTCTAATTACGTTGATCGCTTTGATAATAATGCCGCTATCGGCAACACGGCCACGGTGAGCTCCGACGGTTCCGGTTTCCACATACTCGGGGCTGCATCCGGTAGCGGAAATATAGTTTTGGGTAACAGTACGTCGAGCAGCTACGGTTCAGCGGTCCGCGTTGATGCATCGGGTGCCGTGATGACTGGAGGTTGGATTGATAATCCCGGCTCAGACTATGACATGAATTACTACGCGGACCAAGACCAGCCGGACGTGGACGCGTCGAACAACTACTGGGGCAGCACTGATACGAGCTACATCAATTCCAGGATTTTTGACTGGCTTGATGATGGAAACCGGGGCTACGTTAACACCGCACCGATAGCTACAGCTCCTCCGTCTGGAAACGGAGATTGGTCGCTTTCAGCTAGTTCCGGCCAGATAACACTTGGTGCAGGTGAGTCTGGTGACGTTACACTTACTTTAGCAAAGACTAACCCTTCTGTGGGCAGCGTGAGGCTTGTCTCTTCGTGTCCACCGGGATCCGAGGTAACTCTTTCACACGAAGTCACGGCGCCTCCTTCCACTGTCACCGCAACTATTCACGCCGGCTCGGATTTAGCGGAGGGCGACTATTCTGTTTATTTTGCAGGGACGGACGGGAACAAGGCGGCGGCTGCACAAGTTGAATTGCATGTCAGCGCTCCTCCCGTTGTTGTTATCAATCCTCAGTCTCCTGACCCGACCCAAGATAGCACTCCTACCTTTACTGGAAGTGCTACTGATATAACCAGCAATATCAGAAGCATTGAGTATACGCTGGATGATGGAGCTAATTGGTATCTTGCTCAAGCCGCCGACGGAGCTTTTGATGAAAAGAGCGAGGATTATACATTTACCACTACTACGCTTTCTGACGGCGCTTACACTGTTAAGGTGAGAGCAACCGACATGACGGACGATACAACAAGTCCAGGCAACTATGCCTCAGATGCTTTCACAGTCGATGCTACTGCACCGGCTGTTTTTGATCTCTTGTCTCCGGCTGATGGTTCGGCAGCCAACAACACTATGCCCACCTTCAGTTGGAATGCCGGTGCTGATGCAACTTCGGGCTTGAGTAAATATCAGCTTTATGTCGACGGCTTGCTTAAGAGAGATAACATTCCTGCAAATTCAACTTCTGCAAGTCCGGCTTCCGGGCTTTTGTCCGGTTTTCATACTTGGTATGTAAAAGCGATAGACAAAGCCGGAAATAGCAGGCAATCGACTTCTACTTGGACGCTTTTTATCGATACCTCGCTTCCAATAGTCACAGTCGATCCCCTTGTGCCTGACCCATCGAATGACAACACTCCTACTTTTGCGGGTGCTGCTACTGATGCAGACAGCAACATTGAGAATGTTGAGTACACTTTGGATGATGGTGCTAATTGGTATCTTGCTCAAGCTACCGATGGAATTTTTGATGAAAAGAGCGAAGATTATACATTTACCACTACCGCGCTTTCTGACAGTACCTACACCGTTAAGGTAAGAGCAACTGACATTATCGGCAATGTGACGAGTTCGTCCGATTATGCTACAGATGTTTTCATGATTGACACAACTGCACCCGATAATCCCTCGGTTTTCAGTTCGTCACACGCTTTGTCTGCATGGTCGCCAATTAATATGGTAGAGGTCAATTGGGCAGGCGCTACAGATAATCTGAGTGAAATAGACGGCTATTCGTACAAATGGACAATTTTCAGTGATACTACACCGGACGATACTAAGGACTGTGAGGAGACAACAGTGTCTTCCAGTAGTGATGCGCTGGTTGATGGAGACAACTGGTACTTTCACATTAGAACCGTAGACAATGCCGGGAATTGGAGTTCGTCTGTAATACACTACGGGCCGTTCTATATGGACACAACCGCTCCTCCCGCTCCTACATCGGTTGACGACGGAGTTGTCGGTTGGAGCAATGATAGCACACCAACCTTTAACTGGTCGTCTTCAACTGATTTGAGCGGAATCAAGGGATATTGGTATGCAGTTGATGATGAGACTCCCGAGACGGAAGGAATCTTCACAACATCTACCAATTGCATGTTATTAGCCCAGGGTGATGGCAACCATACATTCTATGTGAAAGCTGAGAACGGCTCCGGACTTATTAGTGAAGCCCAAAGTCATTCTTTTAGCATCGATGCTGCTTCTCCGTCTATGCCATTAGTGTCGTCAATGACCCATCCAAACGGAAATACCTGGTACAGTAACGATAATCCAGGCTTAAGCTGGACGGAACCTTCTGATCTGTCTAGTATCAGCGGGTATTCATATAAGTGGGACCAAAATCCCAGCGCTGAGCCTGCGGATTTGGTCAATACAACTTTGAGAGATGTGTCCTTTACGGATCAGTCAAACGGCCTGTGGTACTTTCACGTAAAGGCGAAGGATGGCGCAGAAAACTGGAGTGCAACCAGGCATTTTGCTGTTAGAATTGATGATGCTGCTCCCGAGACCTTTATAGATGATGGCGGCAGTCCCTTCGCAGACGAGACGCTTGGCACGTCCAACGTCACTCTCGCTTTTTTTGGCGAAGATGATCAGACAGAAGGAGAAAACCTGCGTTATTCATATAAGCTGGAAGGCTACGACTCAAATTGGTCGGCTCCAAGTTCTTCAACATCCGGGCACTATGTGAACCTTCCAAATGGCACATACACGTTTCACGTAAAGGCGATTGATTCAGCCGACAACGCTGACCAGACTCCCGCCAGCCGGTCATTTGCAGTAAATGTTGTTGCCAACCGACCGCCCAATACTTTCATACAATCGGGTCCCTCGGCAGACGCACTCAAAGATGGAAACGTTACCTTCACCTTTTATGGCGACGACGATCACACGCTTGGGGTACTTCTGCAGTATTCCTATATGCTGGCGGGAAGGGACTCTTCCTGGTCCCCTTGGACTTCATCAACATCCAAGCAATATACGAATCTTGCCAGTGGGAGCTATACTTTCAAGGTGAAGGCAAGAGACGCAAATGGATTCGAGGATCCTACGCCGGCTGAACAATCCTTTGTAATACTTTTAAGCCGGCCATCCACCACCTTCTACTTCGCCGAAGGCTACACAGGTTCCGGCTTTCAAGAATATCTAACTCTTCAGAATCCAAACTTAGAGACTGCCAATGTAACTATTGAATACAGCTACAGAGGCGGAGGAGGAACAACTCAAACCATCTCAGTAGGTCCAAACACAAGAGAGACAATTGATGTAAACGCAGCAGTTGGACAAGGAAAAGAAGTATCGGCCAAAGTAACATCGGACAGAGCCATCATAGCTGAGAGACCAATGTATTTTAACTTCAACGGTATTAATGGAGGACACAACGTAGTAGGAGCAACTTCAACCAATAGTACTTGGTACTTCGCCGAAGGCTACACAGGCTCCGGCTTTCAGGAATGGCTAACCCTTCAGAATCCAAACTTAGATACCGCCAATGTAACCATTGAATACAGCTACAGAGGCGGAGGAGGAACTACTCAGACTGTCTCAATAGGACCAAACACAAGAGAGACCGTTGATGTAAACGCAGCAGTCGGTTCGAACAAAGAAGTATCAGCCAAAGTAACATCAGACAGACCCATAATAGCCGAGAGACCAATGTATTTTAACTTCCAAGGAATTAACGGAGGACATAACGTAGTGGGAGCCAACTCTCCTAGTTTAACCTTCTACTTTGCGGAAGGATATACAGGTCCGGGGTTTCTTGAATATCTTACTCTGCAGAACCCATCTTCTGAGCCTGCCAATGTGACAATAGAATATACATTTCGCGGAGGCGGAGGAACTTTCCAGAACGTATCGGTTCCGGCAAACAGCAGACAAACGGTTGAAGTAAATGCGGCCGTAGGCTCAAGAGAGGTATCTGCCAAAGTCACATCTGATAAGCCCATAATAGCCGAGAGACCAATGTATTTTGACTTCGGTGGTATAAACGGAGGACATGACGTAGTAGGAGCAACCAACTCCAACATGACCTTCTACTTCGCCGAAGGGTACACAGGTTCCGGCTTTCAAGAATATCTAACCCTACAGAATCCCAACTCAGAGACTGCCAACGTAACCATTGAATACAGCTACAGAGGCGGAGGAGGAACTACTCAGAGTGTCTCAATAGGTCCAAACACCAGAGAGACAATAGATGTAAATTCCGCGGTTGGGTCAGGCAAAGAAGTGTCAGCCAAAGTAACATCAGACAGACCGATAATAGCCGAGAGGCCAATGTATTTTAACTTCTCCGGAATAAACGGAGGACATAACGTGGTGGGATGTCCCGCGGAGTAGCGACCGTTTTTTCGCATCGAGCTCCCACAGGTGTCGGACACCGCGCAATTGCATGATGTGCGGAAACACTGCCTGAGACTGCAAATTTTGCCACAGGTGTTGGACCCCGCGTAGGAGCGGGTGTCGTAGGAGCGGGTGTCGGACACCGTGTGAGTGCAAGACGTGCGGAAATAGGTAACGCAACTGCAAATTCAGGGAAGAATTAACACTACGTCAGCACTTTGGTCGCCAGCATCGTGATAGCCAACACCTCATTGATGCCGCTGTTTGACCGCCAAAATAAATTATGCTATCGTAACCATTAAGAACCGCATAAATAGTCAATGATGGGAACTAGTAGGTTAGGAGACTGATCTTAGAGAGTTGGGGAGGGTGAAATCCCAACATCAAGTTCTAATCGAATGGATCTCAGAGATGCGAAGCGAAACCCCGTACGGGGGAGTAGCAGAGCCGGAAACTTTCGCCGTTAGAAGAAAGGAGATATCGCAAAACCTGCGCAGTTCTTGAGAGGCAGGGAAAGCTGTATCTTAGCCGAGAGCTCTCTGTTAACGACGGAGAGAAGTTGGGTGGCACCGCGAGAAATCAAAGCTCCTCGTCCCTTAAGACGAAGAGCTTTTTTATTTAGGATAGCTATCGGAGGCCGGTTAACATGTACTATCCAAATCGAGAAGAGTTTAGGGATTTAGCAAAGAAATACAATCTCATTCCAGTCTACAAAGACATCATCGCCGACCTCGAGACGCCCGTTTCGGCTTTTCAAAAGATCCAGCAGGCGGCTGAGAACGCATTTCTTTTGGAAAGCGCTGAGCAAGGAGAGAAATTAGGAAGATTTTCGTTCCTAGGTGCTAATCCTCATCTTGTTGTTACGTGCGCAAACGGAGTTGTAACGATCAAAAACGGCGCCACGTGCAAAACAAAAAAGGTCAAGGACCCCTTGAGTGTTATCGAGGAGATTATTTCCGCATATAAGCCGGCAAAATACCAGGACTTCCCTCCTTTTTCGGGTGGGGCGGTCGGGTATTTGGGATACGATGCCATCAAGTATTTTGAAGATATTCCCAGAAGCGGAGAGGATGACCTGGGCCTTCCCGAAATGGTTTTTGTAATTACCGACACGATCCTCATCTTCGATCATCTTAAGCATAGAATAAGGGTCGTAGCAAATGCTCATGTTGAAGGAGATGAGGGCAAAGTCTATGACGAAGCAATTGCGAAGATCGAAAGTCTTATCGGCCAATTGAGGGCGGTGCCTTCTGCTCAGCAGTTCAGGACGATCACCTTCACGGACAATGCTTTCAAATCTTCGAACGGAATCAAGTCGAATATGTCAAAAGAACAGTTCATGGGCGCAGTTGAAAAGGCTAAGGACTACATTCGGGCCGGTGACATTCTCCAGACGGTCCTTTCGCAAAGATTTTGCACTGAAGCCAAAGTCTCAGCATTTGACATCTATCGAGCCTTGAGGACAATAAACCCTTCGCCGTATATGTATTATCTGAAATTCGGCGATTTTGCATTGGTTGGTTCCTCGCCTGAGCCCCTTGTTAAGGCTCAAAACGGGGACGTGGAGACCCGGCCCATCGCCGGGACGCGGTGGCGAGGTGCAAATGCTGATGAAGACGCGAGATTGGAAAAAGAACTAATCAGCGATGAAAAAGAGCTGGCTGAACACACGATGTTGGTTGATTTGGGTCGGAACGATATAGGAAGAGTCTGTCAGACCGGCTCGGTTCAGGTTGCTGATTTGATGTTTGTTGAAAGATATTCGCATGTTATGCATATAGTCTCAAGCGTCTGTGGAAAGTTGGCACCCGGAAAGAATTCCTTTGATCTTCTGCGGGCTGCTTTTCCGGCCGGAACGGTGAGCGGAGCGCCAAAAATCAGAGCCATGGAAATAATTGATGAATTGGAGCCGACTTTGCGTGGACCTTACGCAGGCATTGTGGGATACTTTGATTACTCGGGCAACTTGGATTGTTGCATTACCATACGGACAATTATTGTCGTGAACGGGAAGGCATATGTTCAAGCCGGAGCCGGTATAGTCTATGACTCAATTCCCGAAAGAGAACACGAGGAAACCATAAATAAGGCAAAAGCTCTCATCGGAGCAGTTCAATTGGCGGAAGAAGGGCTAAGTTAAAGTCAAAATGCAAATTGCAAAATGAAAAATGCAAAATGGGTTTGCCTTTAGGTTCCAAAAACTTTTGAAATTTGCACTTTGAAATTTGCATTTTGCAATAGAATGTGAAAGATGGCTGGTTCACGGCAAACAGGACAATGAAAAAGCCAATTTCTAGAGGAGAATGTGAGAACAATGATCCTAATGATAGACAACTATGACTCGTTTACTTATAACCTTGTTCAATATTTGGGCGAGCTTGGGGCCGACTTGAAGGTCTTTCGTAATGACAAGATCTCAATTGAAGAAATCGAAAAACTGGATCCGGATCACATTGTTATTTCTCCCGGCCCTTGCACGCCGAATGAAGCGGGCATTTCAATGGATACGATCAGGCGCTTTGCCGGAAAAATTCCTATTCTCGGGGTGTGTTTGGGACATCAGGCCATCGGACAGGTTTTCGGAGGCAACATAGTCAGAACGTTGCCTGTTCATGGTAAGACGTCGGAAATCCATCATGATGGAAAGACAATTTTTGAGGGCGTAGAAAACCCGCTTATCGCTACCAGATATCACTCTTTGATTATTGAACGGGAATCAATTCCATCGTGTTTTGAAATATCGGCTGAGACAAAAGACGGGATCATAATGGGAGTGAGGCACAAACAGTATCTAGTTGAAGGTGTCCAATTCCATCCCGAGTCCATATTAACCAAGGAAGGCAAAAAAATCCTGGCTAATTTCCTGAAGACGCGAATTTGCGCGAATACTTCAGATTCAGTCGGCCGCTAGTTTGCATCATATAGACAGGTGTTAATTGGCGCCCAACAGATTAGTGTCTATTCGCGGCATACTCATTCGCGTCCATTCGCGTAAAAAAAGATTAGCGTCCATTCGCGTCCAAATAAATTCGCGTCCATTCGCATAAAAAATTAGCGTCTATTCGCGTCTAGGAGGGTGTCTAAAATGATTGTTGAGGCAATAAGGAAAGTGGTAGAAGCAGAGAATCTGAGCACTGAAGAGGCGGTATCCGTGATGGAGGAGATAATGAGCGGGAACGCCACGGAAGCTCAAATTGCCTCTTTCATCACTGCCTTGAGAATGAAAGGTGAAACCGTCGAAGAAATCTCAGGCTTTGCCAAAGTCATGCGCGAGCACGCAACACGCATTTCTCCAACGGCGGAAGAGCTAATTGATACTTGTGGGACAGGGGGAGATGCTCCAAACACCTTCAATATTTCCACGGCTACGGCTTTTGTTGCGGCGGGAAGCGGCGTGAATGTAGCTAAACACGGCAATAGATCGGTTTCGAGTCAGTGCGGGAGTGCTGATGTTCTGGAAGAGCTGGGGGTAAACATCGAGCTTTCTCCTGAAGCTGTGGAAGAATGCATCAATGACGTTGGGATCGGTTTTTTGTTTGCTCCGTCGCTTCATAAGGCTATGAAATACGCTATTGGGCCCAGACGACAGATTGGAATCCGAACCGTCTTTAATATTCTTGGTCCTTTGACAAACCCTGCTTTCGCTACAGCGCAGGTTCTCGGTGTTTACGACTCTTCATTGGTTGAGGTGATGGCAAGAGTTCTCGGGAATCTGGGTTCAAAACACGCTTTGGTTGTTCACGGGGCGGACAATATGGACGAGCTTTCAAATACAGGTGAGAGCCTTGTAGCCGAGTTCAAAGATGGCAAAGTGACCGCATACAATGTGGAGCCTGAGCAACTGGGTCTCGCCAGATGCAAGATTGATGACCTTTCGGGCGGTGACAAGGCGGAGAACGCAAAGATTCTCAGAAGTATTCTATCCGGAGAGACCGGTCCGAAAAGAGATATAGTCCTGTTAAACGCAGCCGCCGCCTTGGTGGCCGCCGATAAAGTCGATGATCTTGAAGGCGGGATAAAGATGGCAGCGGAGTCAATTGATTCCGGAGCCGCGATGCAAAAGCTGGAAAAACTGATTGAGTTCAGCAATAGAACCAAGTGAAGGACGACGAGCGATGTTCGACGAGCGACTAGCGACAAGGAAAGTCAAAAACACGACTAGCAATTTGAACGGCGACTAGCGGTCGAATGGATATTGTGCACTAATACCCTGATTGTCAATCGCTGATCGCTAATCGAAAATCGGCTTCTGAGCGGGGTTGTTATGATTTTAGACGATATCATTGCCGACAAAAAGCAGGAACTGGAGGCGTCAAAAAGAAAAATCAGCCTGGAAGACCTGCGGCAAATAATCTCTAAAGCAGACTCCAAGAGAGACTTCAAAGGAGCTCTTGAACAGTCCGGCATATCGCTGATCGCTGAAGTGAAAAGAGCTTCGCCTTCGGCCGGAATCATATGCAAAGACTTCGACCCGGTTCGGATCGGAAAAATCTATGAGGAGTCGGGAGCTTCGGCCATCTCCGTGCTTACCGAGCAGAATTATTTCAAGGGCTCCCTTGAGTCTTTGGGCCGGATAAGAGAATCAGTCGCGCTCCCTCTTTTGAGAAAAGATTTTGTCTTTGATGAGTATCAAATTTACGAGTCGAAAGCTTTTGGGGCGGATGCGGTTCTCTTGATTGCAGCCGTTCTCTCTGATGAGCAGATGGCCGGACTTCTTGATTTATGTTTCGGTATTGGCCTTGATCCTCTCGTCGAAGTTCATACAGCAGAAGAGCTTTCAAGAGTTCTAGAGACAAAAGCCCAAATTATTGGTATAAATAATAGAGATCTTAAGACTTTCGAAATTGATTTGACAACAACCCTGGAACTGGCTCGATCAATTCCTGAAGATAAGATAATTGTTAGTGAAAGTGGAATCCGTACTTTTGATGACATCGAGCTTATGAGAAAAGCCGGAGTTGATGCAGTTTTAGTTGGGGAAGCGCTAATGAGAGGCGGTGATGTCAAAAGGAAAGTGAGAGAATTGTTGGGAAAAAACAACGACGAGCGGTTAGCGACAAGATCCGACGAACGACCAACGACGAAGGTCGAACGCAAGGGAAAAAGCTGTTGAATTATCTCTAAGATTCTAGCATTCGACGTACGATATTCGACAGCGTTTTTCGCTTTTAGCTGATCGCAAATCGCTAATCGAGTCTAAGAGGAGGGGTTTTGTTGAAAGATTCGACCAAAATCATATTGAGTGAAAAAGAGATGCCGGAAGCCTGGTACAATGTTCAGCCGGACCTTCCAAGGCCTCTTGACCCGCTTTTGAGCCCTCGAACGCTTAAACCGGCGACGCCGGACGAGCTCATACCGCTTTTTCCGCCCGATCTTCTAATGCAGGAAATGAGTCCTGATCGGTGGATTGACATCCCTGGTGAAGTAATCGATATCTACAGGCTTTACCGTCCTACTCCAATGTTCAGGGCGCGCCGTCTTGAAGCACATTTGGACACCCCGGCCAAGATTTACTACAAATATGAGGGCGTAAGTCCCGCCGGAAGTCATAAGCCTAACACCGCAATTGCCCAGGCATATTACAACAAGCAGGCGGGAACAAAACGCTTGGCGACCGAGACAGGTGCCGGACAGTGGGGAAGCGCCTTGGCCTTTGCCTGCCAAATGATGGGGCTTGAGTGTACTGTCTACATGGTAAAAGCGAGCTATGACCAGAAACCGTACCGGAAAATGTTGATGCAAACATGGGGCGCTACCGTTATCCCGAGTCCCAGCAATAAGACGAACTCCGGCCGCAAGGTGCTCGAAGAGGATCCTGATTGTCCGGGAAGCCTTGGAATCGCAATCAGTGAAGCGGTTGAAGACGCTGCGACCGATGAAAATGCCCGGTATTCTCTGGGAAGTGTGTTAAACCACGTGTTGATGCATCAAACTGTGATCGGCCTGGAGTGTCAGAAGCAGATGGAGGCTGTAGGTGCGTATCCCGACGTTATTTTTGGATGCATCGGCGGCGGCAGTAGCTTCGGAGGCATGGCTTTACCATATGTTAACGACAAAGTGGCAGGTAAGAATATACGCCTTGTTGCCGTTGAGCCGACAGCTTGTCCGTCGCTGACCAAAGGTATTTATGCCTACGACTTCGGCGATGGTGTCGGCATCGGTCCTGTAGCCAAGATGCATACGCTTGGCCACACGTTCATTCCTGCTCCGATTCACGCCGGAGGGTTGCGCTATCACGGCGACTCACCCCTCATTTGCTCCCTTTATGATCAGGGAATAGTTGAAGCGGTTGCATATAACCAGATTCCGGTCTTTGAGGCGGCTGTTACATTCGCGCGCACCGAAGGCCTTCTTCCGGCACCGGAGGCAGCGCATGCAATACGGGCCGCCATGGACGAAGCGCTCAGATGTAAAGAAGCAGGCGAAGAAAAGACCATTCTGTTTAACTTGACCGGACATGGTCATTTTGACTTGGCTGCATATGATGACTATTTCTCCGGCAGGCTGGAAGATTTCGAGTATCCCGAAGAAAAAATAAAAGAAGCCTTGACGCACCTGCCACAAGTATAGGCGAAGTTGAGAAATGAAAGGGTGAGAGCCGATAAGCGACATCCGACGAGCGACTAGCGTGGGCAGGGATACTGGATGCTGGATTCGGGATTCCGGATAATTGGTTCTTGCCGGCATCGCGTTTCTAATATCTAATATCGAATTGCTTTTTCGCTGATCGCTGATCGCTGATCGCTGATCGCTTTTGAATGGTTCGAATAAAAATTTGCGGCATTACCAATGAAGAAGATGCGCTTGTAGCGGTTGAACTGGGGGCTGATGCACTGGGTTTTGTTTTCGCGGAGAGCCCTCGAAGGATTGATCCGGAGAAAGCAAAGGACATCATTCGGCTGTTGCCCCCGTTTGTGGGTAGGGTCGGAGTCTTTGTTGATGAAGACAGAAGTGAGATAGATAGAATCGCCGATCTGTGCAATCTCGATGCACTTCAGCTGCACGGCAATGAGTCTGCGGCTTTTTGCCGGTCCTTCAAGCTGAACGTGATCAAGGCAATAAGAGTAAGAAATATCGATTCATTGAAGACCCTTGCAAACTACGATGTGAACACTTTTCTTCTTGATGCCTTTGTGCCCGACAAGCATGGAGGTACCGGCAAAACTTTTGATTGGGAACTTGCAGTTGCTGCAAAGAAGTGGGGAAGAATAGTTCTTTCCGGCGGCCTTACGGCGGAGAATGTTGCCAAGGCTATAGCGGAGGTTGACCCTTATGCTGTAGATGTTAGCAGCGGCGTAGAGGCGTATCCAGGGAAGAAAGATCCCGAGAAACTCAAAGCGTTTTTTGAGGCAATCAAAAAGATGTAACGCCGGGACTCGCTCTCGACAAACGGAGTTGGTTTTTGTGACATTGGACATTGGACTTTGGACATAGGACAGAACTCAAGGAGTTGTTTTTATGTTACCAGATCAATCAGGGCATTTCGGTGAGTTCGGGGGCAAATATGTGCCCGAAACTCTAATGACGGCTCTGAGCGAACTTGAAAGCGCTTACGACAAATACAAAGATGATAGGGAGTTCCTAGCGGAGCTTGATTATTACTTGACGGAATATGCCGGTAGACCTACTCCTTTGTATTTTGCCAAGCGACTGAGCGATCGCTACCATAAAGCTAAAGTTTACCTTAAGAGGGAGGATCTTTGCCACACGGGTGCTCACAAGATCAATAATACGATCGGTCAAGCTCTGCTCGCCAAAAGAATGGGGAAAACAAGGATCATTGCTGAGACCGGTGCCGGTCAGCACGGTGTGGCGACTGCCACTGTCGCGGCTCTTTTTGGCATGGAATGTCACATTTATATGGGCGAGGAGGATGTCGCGCGTCAAGCTCCTAATGTTTCGAGAATGAAGCTTCTGGGCGCGGAAGTGGTTCCGGTCAGCGCGGGCAGTAGGACTTTGAAAGATGCAATGAATGAGGCGTTGCGGGACTGGGTGACAAATGTGGAAAGAACCTTCTACATCATCGGCTCCGTGGCGGGGCCGCATCCGTATCCGATGATGGTGAGAGATTTTCAGCTGGTCATTGGGAAGGAAGCCAAGGAACAGATAGAAAAAAAAGAAGGAAGGGCGCCGGACTACATCATCGCCTGCGTCGGAGGCGGAAGCAATTCAATCGGGATTTTTTATCCGTTTCTCGAAAGCGAAACGAAGCTTATCGGAATTGAAGCAGCCGGCTATGGTCTTGAGACCGGCAAACACGGTGCGCCTTTGGCCAGGGGCAGCAGGGGGATTTTGCACGGAGCTCTGAGTTATGTGCTGCAAGACGATTTTGGACAAATAAGCGAGGCACATTCAATCTCAGCGGGGCTTGATTACCCCGGTGTGGGGCCGGAGCATAGCTACTTCAAGGAGAAAGGCCTGGTTCTCTACGATTCGATCACTGATTCAGAAGCCTTGGATGCATTCCTGCTTCTTTCCAGGCTGGAGGGCATTCTTCCGGCCCTGGAATCATCGCACGCCGTAGCCTATTTAGAAAAACTACAGCCCAAAGAGAGTGAAATTGTCATCGTCAACCTATCAGGCCGCGGAGACAAAGACCTGGAAATAGTGCAGCAAGCCCTATTGAAAAGGGAAGATAAAGGAAAATAAGGGAAGATCAGGGAAAATCAAGGATGACAAGTATTGTCATTCTGAGGAGCTGTGCGACGAAGAATCTCTTGAGCAGCTTAATGAAGCCAACATTGAGACAAATGCTTAGCTTTGTTTGGTATCAATAAATTCGGGGACTAAATGAGTAAAATAAGAGATAGATTCGAAAAGGCGAAAAAAGAGAACAGAGCCGTGCTGATCCCGTATTTGACAGCCGGTTTTCCGTCTTTGAAAGAGTCGAAGGAGATTTTTGAGGTCTTAGCTGAAGATGGCGCGGACATCATTGAAATCGGAATTCCATTCTCTGACCCTATCGCTGACGGACCCACAATTCAGAGGGCTTCCGAGATCGCTTTGGCGCAGGGTGTCACAACTGAAGACATTTTTGACTTAATCAGAGATTTGAGAGAATCCACCGACGTTCCTCTTGTCATAATGACCTACTACAACCTCTTCTATAAGTACGGCTTGAAGAAATTTGCCGACGATGCATCGGCGGCAGGTTTAGATGGCGTCATCATCCCTGACTTGCCGCCCGAAGAGGCAGGTGACTGGCTTGCTGCCGCAGAAGGCAAACTCGAGACAATCTTTCTGCTTGCGCCGACAAGCTCGGACGAGCGGATTCAAAAAATTGTCGACAATTCGGAGGGTTTTGTCTATTGCGTTTCGCTGACAGGCGTTACCGGCGCACGCAGTGTGCTGCCGGATGCCTTAGCCCGGTTTGTCGCCCGGGTGAGAGCAAAAACGGACAAACCGTTGGCGGTTGGTTTCGGAGTTTCGACTGCGGAACAAGCAAGAAATGTGGCTCAAATTGCTGATGGTGTCATAATCGGCAGCGCCTTGATCAATGTGATCAGAAGAGCAGGCGACAGAAAAAGGCAAATTGAAGACGTCCGCATGTTCTTGCAGCAACTTCTGCCTGCTCTAAGAAAGCAAGACTAGAGCAGTTCTTTTTACCATCCCTAGGTGCTATAATCAATTCCTGGTTTTCCAGTGTTTGCTTTGCTAAGAAAACAAACATACAATCCCGCCTTTTGTAGGGGGGCAAGGGGGGGGATTATTTTTAATATGACGACATAGTGTTGTGTCATGTTGAGCGATAGCGAAACCATGTCCTGAGTGGATATGAAGGAACTTGAGATTCTTCCCCTTCGGCTTCGCTCAGGGTCAGAATGACAAGAAGACTTGCGAGAATGATATCCAAGGTAGAATGTAAATAACCTTCACCGCATACTCACTAAACCTGTTCTGAGCAAAGTTGAAGGAATGACGAGGCACTTGAAGAAAAAAGAACCGCTGGAAGTGAGGGAGAATGCCGCTCAGTGGCTGGTTTCAGAATAGAGAGAAATACACCGAGGTGGCGCCGGTTGTCAAAAAAGGAATACCGGAAGGCATTTGGTCCCGGTGTGCCAACTGCAATGAGATTATTTATCAAGTTGAGCTCATAAGTAATCTTAAGGTTTGTCCACAATGCAACTTTCATTTCCGCTTCACTTCCGCCGAGAGGATTGCTCTTCTCACAGACAAAGACAGTTTCAAGGAATCTGACGCTGATTTGGCCTCCACGGATCCGCTGAATTTCGTCGCAGTAAAGACATATCGAGATAGCTTGGGGCAGGCGGTCAAGGAGACCGGATTGAATGATGCTGTCGTTACAGGTGTGGGCAAGCTCGATGGTCGTGGAATTGTCCTCGCGGCTTTTGACTTTCGATTCATCGGCGGCAGCATGGGTTCGGTTGCCGGTGAGCGAGTGACTAGAGCGATAGAAAAAGCCACTCTGGAGAATTTGCCGTTGATTATTGTCTCATCCTCAGGCGGCGCGCGGATGCACGAGGGAATGCTATCGCTGCTGCAAATGGCCAAGACGAGCGCGGCAATCGGCGAGCTCCATGAGGCCGGAGTCCCGTACATTTCTGTTCTTGCTAATCCGACCGGCGGCGGAGTCCTGGCGAGTTTTGCCATGCTGGCGGATGTAATAATTGCAGAACCGGGAGCCTGGATAGGTTTTTCGGGCCCTCGAGTTATCGAGCAGACTATCAGACAAAAACTCCCCAAGAATTTTCAGACTTCCGAATTCTTATGGGAGCATGGCATGGTTGATATGGTTGTGTCCCGCATAGAGTTAAGAGAGACAGTCTCAAAACTACTGGATTTCTTTGCCTAAGCAAGACGACGCGGGCGATCTCTTTGAGACTCTTCGCTTTGCTCAGAGTGACAAGTGACGTCATTCTGAGGCGTAGCCGAAGAATCTCCCGGACTCATGTCGCGGTATTTGTAAAAACGCTTGTTTGCCTAGAAGTAGCGTCGGGGCTTAGCTTGCCCGTATGGGTCCTCGACAAGAAGGAACCATCGACTTCCGATCAGCAAGCCAAAATTTCTTGAGGTGCATGAAATGCCCAAGTTTTCACTTGATTTTGAGAGACCAATAGTTGAGATGGAAGAGAAGCTGGAGGCTCTGAGAAAGCTTGCCTCGGCTGAAAAACCTGAAATTGCCAAAGAGATTGAGTTCTTAGACAGTCAGATCGAGCGGTTAAGGCGCAAAGTCTACACTGATCTCACTCCGTGGCAAAAAATACAAATTGCACGGCATCCCGAGAGGCCGCGTGCTTTATTCTATATGGAGTTGGCCTTTTCAGGCTTTTTGGAGCTCCATGGCGATCGCTTATTCAAAGACGACCCTTCTATTATCGGAGGCCTGGCCCATCTGGGTCCTATGAAGGTGATGCTCATTGGCCATCAGAAAGGAAGAAACACAAAGGAAAATATCGCCCGGAATTTCGGAATGCCTCATCCCGAGGGTTATCGCAAGGCTCTAAGGCTGATGAAACTAGCTGAAAAATTCAATCTGCCGGTTGTTTGTTTCATCGACACCCCCGGCGCCTATCCGGGCATTGGCGCCGAGGAAAGAGGTCAGGCGGTAGCGATTGCCAAGAATCTTATGGAGATGAGCTTGCTGAAAACACCAATCGTGGTCATAAATATCGGAGAGGGTGGAAGCGGTGGTGCCCTGGCTTTAGGAGTCGGCGACAGGTTGTTGATGCTGGAAAATGCTTATTATTCGGTTATCACACCCGAAGGCTGTGCAAGCATCCTCTGGCGCGACCAGGAGAAAGCGCCTGACGCGGCGAAAGCTCTTAAGATAACGGCGGATGCCATATACAAAATGGGCATCGTTGACGAAGTGATAAGAGAGCCATTGGGCGGAGCTCATCGCGACCCTGACATGGTGGCCTATCGAATCAGAAAAACATTGATGCCTCTGATCAAAGACCTAAAGTCAATTCCGGTTGATCAACTGTTGGAACAAAGGCACAAGAAGCTTCGCGAAGTCGGAAGTTTCGAAGAGCCTTCAAAACCATCTTTCAAGCCAATCAAACCCGCAACAAAAAAATCAAAGAAGAGCACTGCGACAAAGATGCAGTGATCATTATCCGGCGGCATTGATCGAATGTGTGACTCAAGGTTGATTTCCTCGGCAGAGAGACCTATCTTATTCTAAGACATAGGAGATTTGCATCTTCACCCAACAACCAAGGCCGAAAGCAATGGACAGAAAAACCAAGCTGCTTGTTGGCTTATTGATAGGGGCGGCGTTCGTCTTAGTCCTTTTCTTGCTGATCCTGTTCTTACCGCCCGCTCATTGATGTTTTGGAAATGCGGTTCTTTGAAGCCTATATTGCTTGAAGGGGGTCTTGTGATGAGAGGAACGTATCTCCTGATAATTGCTCTCGCGGCGTTTGTCGTATTTCTTATCATTTATCTGGTCATCCCAGCCATCAAAGAATTCATGCGGAAGGATTAATAGGGGTCAAGGAAACCTGTTGCCATGTTGGAGGGCTCCTGACGAGCTCATATCCAAATAACTGATATTTCCTTCTCCAGCTTTTGAAATGCTGGGTCTCCTGTTACCACCCAACCAGCAAGCTTTTTAGTTAAACCGGCCGCGAAAGCATCTGCATAAGCAAGTCTGTAATCCGCTTTTATCGAGGCGGCGGTTTTTATCTTTTCCCAATCAGCAATTACTTTTTCAATTGGCAATTGATCAACGTCAAGTATCATGCTCTCAGCTTGATCGGCGCCTCTTTCTCTTTTGATAATGTAGTAAACCTCACCCAGGTTGATTTGACTCATATACAATCTAATATCATTATTGGCGGCTCTCTCTAGCAATTCCAGAACTTTCTGCCAACCATTTGTCCTTTCAAAATGAGCAAGAAGGGCAAAGCTATCCAAAATATATTTTTCTTTCTGATTACTCACGCTCCAGTTCCCTCTTTCTCTCTTCAAGCAATGCCGTGGTAAGGGAAGTCTTGCCGGCATATTTGCCTGATGTTTTATGCACAGGATCATCCATGGTTGGAAATATATTGAGGTGATCCTTTTCTGGAATGAACTGGACTTCTGACCCAGCCTTTATTCCATACCGTTTTCTCAGCTCTGCAGGAATGACGACCCAACCTTTTTTTGAAACCTTTCCTTTGACTACCAATGACATTTTTATCTCCCTCCGTTATACTTTTTGATATAAGTATAACGTACTTACCAAAAGTGTCAAATGTACTACTTCGTGGTTACAAATAAACCAACTTCCCTCGGTCCCCCTTGCTAAAAGGGGATTTAGGGGGATCAAGATGAAGAGGGACAAAGGGGATAGCAAGATGTAGAAACAGACCTTTGGGTCTGTTAGTCAAACAGGACCAAAACAGGACAAAAAGGTCAATACGGGATTAAAGAAAGAACTATCGGTAAGGAAAGATTTTGAAGGAAGAAATAGAGAAATGGTTCCCAAGAATACAGGAAGAACAGACGGCAAGCAAGAAAAAGAAAAGACCCCACCAAGAGCGGGGTCTTTCAAAGCAATGTCGTTTCAGTGAACGTTCGAGTATGGTTTCAACGCCTGCGAAGTTTAGTATCCAACCACATCATGTCCGCCATTTATGCCACCGAAGTTGAAATACATTGGTCTTTCCGCTACTATTGCGGCAAATGGGCGGTGTGCTTCAACAATTATCGAAACTTCCTTGTTATGGCCTACGACAGCATTGACGTCTATGGTCGTCCTGCCGGATCCGTTCAGTGTTATGTCTTGAACGACTCTTCCGCCGCCTCGAAACAAATATGTAATCGTCACATCCTCCTGCATGTCAGGCAGATTATACAAGCACAACCATTCTTGAAAGCCATTTCCCGTGTATCCTTCAGCGAAGTAATACGTAGTGAGGGGGTTATTTGAACCAAAAACATCATGCCCGCCGTTTATTCCCGAGAAGTTAAAATACATTGGTCTTTCGGCCACTATGGGTGTTGATTCATCTGTCAGGACGCTCATGGAGACTTCTTTATTGCTCCCAACAACGGCGTTTACATCCACAGTCTCCCTTGTGTGAGGAGCGACCACTAGGTCCTGCGTTTTCAGATCGCCACCTTTGAATAGATAGACAACCCTCACATTGGCGGGAACATCATTTGGATTTTGCAGCGTCAGCCATTCCTGATACCCTGCTCCCGTATATCCTTCAGCAAATAGCCACTGGTCGTACGGCATGTTTGCTCCGACTACGCAGTGTCCGCCATTTATGCTGCCAAACTTAAAATACATTGGTCTTTCAGCTACTATTGGTTTGTCTGATGTGATTTTCACAGATACTTCTCTTCCTGAACCTACAACTGCATTCACATCAACGGTTTCTCTAGTATTTGGTCCAATTGTGATGTTCTGGCTCGTTCCTCCTCCGCTTCGGTACGTGTATTCTACTGTCACATTTGCATTTTCAGAGTTTGGATTCTGTAGAGTAAGCCACTCTTGGAAACCGGCACCGGTGTAGCCCTCGGCAAAGTACCAAGCGGTGTCGGGAGCGTTTGCACCGACTACAGTGTGTCCGTCATCTATGCCATTGAAGTTAAAATACATAGGACGTTCAGCTATTATCGCAGGATCCGAACTTACAATGGCCGACACTTCCCTGTTTGGGCCCACAACCGCATTCACGTCAACCGTTTCTCTGGTATCTGCGCCGACTGTTACGTGCTGAGTTGTTCCGCCTCCCCCTCGATACCGGTATTCAATGGTCACATCCACAGGAACTTCATTCGGATTCTGCAAGCATAGCCATTCTTGAAAACCAGGACCGGTGTATCCTTCCGCAAAGTACCACCTGACAGTTGTTCCCTGCGCAGACGGTTGTTGTGGTTCCTTTGGAGGTGGCCCGGCATTAGTCTCCTCTATTCTGATGTCACCAGAGTAACTATCGCTGACCGGATATTCAGGGTTTTCCCCATTTTCAAAAACATGGATATAAGCGAAAACGTATTTATCGTTCATCGAGCCCATATCAGACAGTAAAACTTTCCACTCAATGAAATTTGCTCCAACGCCTACATAGCTAGAGGGATAGTGAGCGGTATCGCCAACTCCTCTCACATGGACGGCCGAATACCAGTTGCCGTCGCGAAAACCGGCTTTTGCCAGATGATCGCCTGGCACCGATCCCGACAGAGACTGTATGGCTTCAAATCCATATTGAGTGTGAATATCTGTCTTAGGATTTCCGTCAAACAATGTCATCCCCACGTATAGGAAGGTGTCGTCCTTCGCCAGGTATAGTTTCTGCAGATCCGTACCGGCAAAATCGGCACCGGCATCTTGATCATTAACGGCGTCGGTGACGACCGGCTCAATACTGCTCCAGTCACTAATGTTTCCGTCTATGTTTATGTCTGCTCTTGGGATCTCAAAAGGTACCGGGGACTCGGAGCCGGCACCCGGTTCAGGAAATGCCGTACCCCCAAACATGCATAGCAAACACACGACAGCTATATTTGCGAGCAACTTTTTCATATTTTGGTCCTCCTTCTGAATCTGGTCGATATCAAGCCACGGGCCTTTAGACGCTTTGCTCTAACTTCAAAAGGAACCGCAGTTCCTTTTGATATTTGTCTCATCTTCTTGCCTCAAAATAAATCCAGCCAAGGCCAAGTGGATAAAGAGTGCAAGCTTGAAAGCCTCATGTTGACTGTAGGATATTGCACACAAAAACCAACTCATCATGAATTATTATGAGGTGGACAAATGCAAAATACCCCATCTGATCGCTCTGGAATCCCCTTGAGGGTCCCCCTGGTGCAAATTATGCTGTTACTTGTGTAGAGCGGATTAACCCTAATTTCGACAAAACTCCCCAAATTCCTCCTTGGAAAATGCTGATAGATTAGATAATAAAGAGAAGCTCCCACGGAAGAATGGGTCTTTTCTCAGATCCCGCTATTACCGAACACCTTCTTCATCAAGGGATGTCTTTTGTCTCTGTTGCATGGGCGTGCCGGCATTGGGATCTCCTTTCTTTATTGCCTGATTGATCAGTCCTGGTGGGACTACGTGGTCAACCAACCAATTCACCATATCCTCAAGCCATTTTACTGATTTCTCCAACTTGCACGCTTTGACTTGCAAAGTGCAAATGCCGTCTCAAGGTTGGTTATCTTTCCTTCAATCGTCAAGATCCGGCAAAGAAAAGACCTCACATGGGGGTCTTTTCTCCAACTGACTGTCTTTTGACACCAAAGGCCTATCTAATTGATCACAAACCAGGCAAAGGGAGTTTGTTTCGACGCTGGTTTGTTCAATACTACCTTGAATGAAGTATCAGTAATCTTCTGTGCGTAAGAAACGCAGACACCACAGCCAGCATATCCCTGCAGAGTTACTAGAATTAAGGCGTTTTCATCAAGGGCAACACCTGAAACTGTTTTGGTGTGGCTGCCACACGATATGACGCTGCTTCCAGAAGAAGAGAAGCAAGCTTTGCCCCGGACATCGAGTGCGCGACCTGTCGCACTCCTTGCTCCCACGCCTACCTGGATGCCGTCTCCCTGTACTCCTGTGCCAGAAGGCATATCACCTGGGAGAGGGAGAACACCGCTCAAACCCCATACGCCAACTCCTTTCTCGCTGGGATCTTTACCATTGGACGCAAATACAATACCGCGGACAGCAGTCCCAAACCCACCGCCCTCGGGCTCATAGAAGTGGCCTGAGATTCCAAGTCCTCCAGGCAATCTCCCCTCACCTCTAACGCCAAAATGTCCCGTGCCAACAATGACCGTACGAAAAGGTTGTGTGCATGAGACGTACAGGCCTGAGTCATTTTCTGGTACATTTGCATATAGGTGAGTTCTTGATGTAGAGAAGTTGTCTTTCCCAACAAGAAGAGCATCCCCATCATCCGCCTGGGCAACACTAGGCAATGCGGCTGTTGCACCTGCTGCAACTGCAGCGGCAACAAAAGCAGCACCCTTCTCTAACGCTTGGCGGCGATTGATCTTCTCTTTGTCACCTCCAGTTTCGCAGCTTGTGCTTTCTTCTAGTTCTTTCTTCTTGCTTTCTGCCATTTACTTGCTCCTTTCAATTTGCAACGAGCTTCCTAAGCGCTTTTAGTGGCTATTTCGCACCTCCTCGTCCGGGAAATAAATAAGCCGACTCTGAAACAAGGCAGTATAAGTCGGCTCTTAATGATAGATATTCTGTTAGATACTTTTGGAATCCCCTGAGAAGATTCCCCTGATTTGTCTACTGCTATGATTTCTGTTATGTGAGTTGTCAATAATTTCGCCAAAGCTTGCTGAAATCCTTCTTGGAAAATGCTGGTAAATGAGGTCAAAGAAAGGAATGGGGCATGTTGGACAACTCAGAGACGGATCAATTGAGGATGGAATGTAATCCGCTGCGAGGAAAAAATACTACTTTTTGCTCAAGAAATGCAAAAGGAGCCTCTAAGGATATTTATTCAGGACTAAGATAAAAAGTTTAGCTTGATGGCAGGGTCTCTTAAATCAAGCACAGCTACTTCAAAGAGGCTCCAACCGACACCCATGCGAAAGGGAGTATTGGGAAGCACAAATCTATATTACCAGTTAAATTTCACTCCCAACTATGATTTAAATCACATTCCGGGGAGATTTTTAGTGCAAACATTATATTGACTCCAGAGTATCGGCATGGTCAACTTTTGAGATAGGAGACGTTCAAAGATGTCGCTTCCAAGAAATCCTGACGCACGTCCAAAGTCACCAAAAGACTTCTTTCGTGCCTTCCCGCTGATCTTGCTATTCATTGGCCTCGCTTTGCTCGCGGGCTGCGCAGCTGGTAGTCCGTATACGGAAACAGAAGGCGGACGGAGCAGCGCGCAATTGGAGGTAGTGGAGCAGGAGTCATTTGCGGATGGAGATGAAATCAGGATCGAGGGCATCGTGAGAAACAATTCAAAAGAAGTCATAGACATAGCTGTCATCAGTGGTAGCGCCTATGATGATGAAGGGGCTGTGATAGGTACGGAAACCGCCGAAATAGAGCAGATCGGGATCGGCGAAGAGGTGCCGTTTGAGATCACGATCAATCCAACAGTGGATGATTTGCAATCGATAGAATGGCACTGCACAGCCGAGGTGGAGTAATGTGTGCCAAGAACCGCAGCTAACCGCATGTGATTCTGGGTGGTGCCGATGGCGTGGATTATTACAAGACTACATATTTAGAAGGGCAGGTAAAGATAGCATAGAAGATATTTACGAAGATGTTTGAATGTGGACGGCGATAGACGCCCGGATGCTCATTGACGATCTAGCAGCAGGATTGCTGATCATGTTTGGACGGGTCGATGAGATTGCCGTTGCTAAATTAATCAGCTAGAAATTGTCCATGCTAATCTTGATCTGTGTGTTGCACCTAGATTTACCGGGAATCCGGGGGCTATTGCATTTTACCGGGAATCCCGGTAAAATGAGCACATGAAAGTCCATCTACCAAATAGTGCTTTTATTGGGAATATTGATCCTTTCTTGAGAGCAATCGACTTAGGGCATCCAGAGGTTCTAGAAATTACAACAAACCCTGAATGGATTTCTGTGCATCCAGTAGTCTTGTCGTTGGTTGCTGCTCGCGGTCTAGAGTCAAAAGAAATTAAATGTGATACGTTGACGGCAAAATCAGCTCATTATCTGGAAAGAATGGGCTTATTTGAATTTCTGGGTATTGAGTCAGGAATTAGTATAAAAGAACACGAATCAGCTGGCCGCTTTATTCCGATCAACCAAATTAGAAACTCGGATGAATTATCACAGTTCATCAAAGAGATGATTCCCTTGTTACATCTTCAACCTAAGCAGGTTGAACCCATACGCTATGTAGTTAGTGAATTGGTGAGAAATGTAATAGAACATGCTGGTTCACCGACCGGTGCGATTGTCTCTGCGCAGTATTATCAAAAGAGCAATCGGATTGGGATAGGAATTGCTGATACCGGGGTGGGGATCAAGAAAACAATAAATCAATCCCATGCCGCTGCATCTCATTTGCAGGCCATCGGGCTAGCACTAACTCCTGGGATAACAGGCACAACAAGAAGAGAGGGCGGCACGGAATTTAATGCTGGCGCGGGGTTATTCTTTATCAAGACTATAGCGAAAGTTAATCGTGATTTCTTCATGCTTTATAGTGGGAATGCGCTCTATAAATTGCTAAAGAGCGAATCCGTAAGACTATACGCCGACCCGTTCCGTGACAGGCATTCCCAAGCTGATGATCTACCATCATGGGCTGGGACGGTCGTAGGAATTGATATTTCCCTAAGAGAAACAAGAGAGTTTTCCAGGTTACTAGACCTTATTCGAGACATCTATCTAAAAACTGTGGAAGAAAGAAGAAAAGCCAAATACAGAAAGCCTAAATTCATATGATTACGATTAGACTATTCGAAAAAGCGGGTTCTTTCGCTGAAAACAAAGATTTGGCGAGAGACATTAGAAAAAACGAAATCATTCCAGCCCTGGAAGAAAATCAAGATGTTGTTTTGGACTTTGAGAGTGTTGAAGCAACAACACAGTCTTTTGTTCATGCTCTCATAAGCGACTTAATTAGAACCTATGGTCATGAGATTTTAGATCGAATTAGCTTTAAGTCATGCAATGAAACGACGCAAAAAATCATCACGATCGTTTCGGAGTATATGCAAGAGAGTGATTGAAGATTAATATTTCAAACTGGCCCAAGCTAGGAGCCGGCCCTGTGGCTGGCTTATTTTATCTCGGACAACACTTGAAGATATCGAACGCTTGTTCACCGATTGTAGTATAATAAATGAAATGTCCAAACGAGGTTTAGAAAAATATCAATTTGTAGGAGCCTTGGTGTTTTAAATCCTCGTTTGGGCATCAAGGCTCTCACATTTGTACAGGATTTTTCAGGAGAAGATTAGATTCTAATCTAACCACCGCCTCTGGCGGTGACTATTCACAAGGTTATACCTGGATATTAAAATAACATAGCTCCAGCCTGAAAGGCGCTTCAGGAGGAGCCATGCAGAGAAATTACAAACGATTATCGCACAGCATTTGGTTATGCACCTATCATATCGTATTTTGTCCAAAGTATCGATATGAGGTTCTTGCAGGACAAGCAGAAGTTCTGGTACGCAATGAACTGTATAGACTGTGCGGACAAAAGGATCAGATTGAGATCGAGGAAGTTAATATTCAGTCTGATCACGTGCATTTGATAATATCAATACCACCTAAGTATTCTGTGTCTTCCGTGATGGGATGGCTCAAAGGAAAAATAGCCATAAAGCTGTTCCAGCACCAGAAGCAGTTGAGTAAAAAGTATTGGGGAAGACATATTTGGGCAAGAGGCTACTGTGTCTCGACAGTAGGACTTGATGAGGAAAAGATAAAGAAATATGTCAAATGGCAACAAGCAAGGGAGCAACTCGGCTAAGATATTGATAATGCCTTTCAGGCTGGAACCATACCACCGCTTCCAGCGGTGGTAGTTGATTTGAAACCGTTTTTCTGCCTGATAAATAAAAAAGGCGAACCCTAGAAAGCACCACCCCCAAGGCTTAACCAACCTATGGAAGGAAACACCTTGGGAACTCACTAGGACTTACTCGCCTATTTTTATTATACGACAATTGTCAAGAGATTCCTTTATATGTTAGTCCGCATCTGAAATGACACCCTTTACTTAAAATGGGGACAGCGCCCATTTCTTTAACGAAACTTGTCGTTGTGCCAATGCCGCGAATATCCACAGAAAATAGTCAGCCAAATCAGGAAAAGCCTGCTACTTTCAAAATTTGTCACTAGCGCATGGCTAGAACCAGGATACAAACCAACATAGATAAATCAACAAACATAAACCGAATAGAGTGGAAGGGATGGTAGCGAGAACAAGTTCAAAAGGGTTTTGATGCAGATTCCCGAAAGATCTGTTCTATCTAGAGCAGCACAGAGCAAAACGCAGGGAAAGGTGAACCAACAACCAACTGGTGCCGATGGACGGACTCGAACCGTCACGGAGTTGCCCCCACGGGTGTTTGAGACCCGCGTGTCTACCAATTCCACCACATCGGCAAAATTATTTGAAAATCTCCCGCTTGCCCTAAATGCCAAACCAAAGCTAAGCCAAAGACGATTATAGATTAGGTATAATAGGGGGTCAAGAAGGTTCAATAGTGGGCTCGGCAAATCACTTTTCCGGGCGATCTTATTGCGGCGGGTGGACCCAAATTGGTTTTGGGATATAATTTCTGTATTAACTCCAAGCCAAAACCTGGACGGGCGCTGCAAAGATGCTGGTAGAAAGTTGACAGAGATGTTGAGTCTATGGTATAAGCTAGTTGCTGATTTTTCGGTCAACAATGTGAAAAGACAAAGGCGTCTTCTTCATTTTCGAGGAAGACGTTTTGCCTTTTTTTGGTAAGATAGATAAGGCATTGACCGGATGAAAATCAAACGGACGACGCCATAGCCTGAGAGTGAGAATTGCATAGAAAAACAAGGAGGTTTAAAAGTGGTTAAAAAGGACAAAGCATATGTTCTCGAAAAAGTGAAAGAAAACGATGTCAAATTCATCAGACTTTGGTTCACCGATGTTCTGGGTTTTTTGAAAAGCTTCTCTATCACGGTTGCGGAATTGGAGTTGGCCTTGGAAGAAGGGATGGGTTTTGACGGCTCATCGATTGACGGCTTTGCGCGGATTCAGGAAAGCGACATGGTGGCATATCCCGATCCTTCAACTTTTCAGATTCTTCCTTGGCGACCAGGTGAACGTGGTGTGGCTAGGATGTTCTGCGATATAAAGAATCCGGATGGCAGCTTCTACGAAGGGGATCCCCGCTACGTTCTCAAGCGAAATCTAGAGCGCGCCAATAAAATGGGTTACACTTTTTATGTGGGGCCGGAGCTCGAGTATTTCTATTTCAAGAATTCGGAAGGCACCGAGGTTTTGGACAGAGGCGGTTACTTTGATTTGACTCCTCTTGATGTGGCCATGGACCTTAGGCGGGAGACGATTTTTATTCTGGAAGAAATGGGGATTCAGGTTGAATATAGCCACCATGAAGTTGCGCCAAGCCAGCACGAGATTGATTTGCGGTATGCTGACGCAATGACCATGGCTGACGGTGTCATGACATATCGCCTGGCTGTAAAAGAAGTAGCGCAGCAAAACGGAATCTATGCGACCTTCATGCCCAAGCCGATTCACGGTGAAAACGGAAGCGGCATGCACACCCACCAGTCGCTTTTTAGGGGCGACAGGAATGCGTTTTTCGACCCAAATGACAAGCAACACCTATCAGATGATGCAAAGCACTACATTGCCGGCATCCTCAGACACGCACGAGAAATAACTTCGGTAACCAGCCAGTGGGTGAATTCATTCAAGCGTCTGGTTCCCGGTTATGAGGCGCCTGTCTATATTTGCTGGGCGCAGCGGAACCGGTCGGCATTGGTGAGAGTGCCGATGTACAAGCCCGGCAAGGAAAAGGCGACTAGAGTCGAATTTCGCAGTCCCGATCCTGCATGCAATCCCTATCTCGCATTTTCGGTCATGCTTGCGGCAGGTCTTGAAGGAATCGAAAAAAAATATCCGTTACCGGATCAGGTGACTGATAATATTTACGAAATGACGGAAGAGGAAAGAAAAGCGGCAGGAATCGCATCTTTGCCGGAAGATTTGTTTGAGGCGATTCGAATTACGGAAGAAAGCGATCTTGTGAGAAAAGCTCTGGGCGATCACGTTTTTACATGGTTCATCAAGAACAAGAAAATGGAATGGGATAATTATAAGACCCAGGTAACGCCATATGAGCTGGATAAATACCTGCCTATTTTGTAGATGAAGGGAGATGATCAATGAAGCATTCCAAATAACTTCTAATCGAAGACATCTTCGCCGCAGCGTTGAGTCTTTTGAGAGTAATTTGAGGACAACAGAGCAGAATCAAATAAGGAGGCAAACGTATGAATTTGCAACGACCGAATGCAAACGATGCCACTCTAACAACCAACCGCTCGAAAAGCGTGTCGCCATCATCTGGTATTTGTAGTCGCTGTGAGGACGGTTGCAGGGGCAACTGTGAGGTTTTCAAATCTTCTTTTCGTGGACGCGAGGTTATCTACCCGGGTCCATTTGGGACGGTCACGGCCGGAGCCGACAAAGACTATCCGCTTGACTATTCTCACCTGAACATTCAGGGATACGCTCTAGGAGCAAAGGGCCTCGCCGGAGGTGCTGAGGGCGATCCCGACAACACTCTTTTCCCAATGGTTGATACTGAAACTGAATTTGGCCACACGAACAAGGTAAAAATGAAATTACCTGTCTTTACAGGTGCGCTGGGTTCAACTGAAATAGCCAGGAAGAATTGGGAGCACTTTGCCATCGGCGCCGCCATTTCAGGTGTTTCATTGATCTGCGGCGAAAATGTTTGTGGAATTGATCCCAATCTGGAATTGGATTCAAAAGGAAAAATTGCTGAATCACCCGACATGCGGCGGAGAGTTGAGCTGTATCGTCGTTTCCATGAGGGCTATGGCGACATCCATGTCCAGCTAAATGTAGAGGATACCCGTTTTGGCGTGGCGGAGTATGTTATCGATAAGCTGGGGGTCGAGTCAATGGAGCTTAAGTGGGGACAAGGCGCGAAGTGTATTGGCGGCGAGATCAAGGTAAATAGCCTGGATCGCGCGCTTGAACTACAAAAGAGAGGCTATTTGGTGACTCCCGATCCGTCATCGGAAGATAGTCAAGCTGCCTTCCGCGAGGGAGGTCTGAAACAATTTGAGCGCCATTCCCGTCTCGGCTTTGTGGACCAGGAAGGTTTTATGAAAGAGGTTGAAAGGCTCAGAGGATTAGGAGCCAAGAGGGTCACCTTGAAGACGGGTGCCTATCCGATGCGAGAGCTGGCAATGGCTATCAAGTGGTCATCTGACGCCAAAATCGACTTGCTCACTATTGATGGCGCCGGCGGAGGCACGGGAATGAGTCCCTGGCGCATGATGGTGGAATGGGGCGTCCCGACTTTTTATTTGCAGGCAATGACGAATGAATTGTGCCGGAAGCTGGCTGCGAAAGGAGCACATGTTCCCGACATAGCAATTGCCGGCGGTTTTTCCAACGAGGATCACATCTTTAAGGTTCTAGCCATGGGTGCTCCGCACACCAAGGCTGTTTGTATGGGCCGGGCTCTTATGATACCCGGCATGGTTGGAAAGAATATTGGACACTGGATCAACGAGAACAATCTCCCCAGGACTGTTTCACAATTTGGAGATACGGTTCCGGAGATTTTCGTAAGCTATGAGACACTCAAGGCAAAATACGGCAAGGACGTCAACGATATCCCGCTGGGCGCAATCGGCATCTATACATTCGCCGATAAGCTCAAGGTCGGTTTGCAGCAGCTGATGGCCGGATGCCGCAATTTCAAGATTTCCACCATTGGCCGCGATGATCTCATGGCTCTTACCAAAGAAGCTTCTGCGATCTCAGGCATTCCCTATGTGATGGATGCCTATCGCGACGAGGCGATAAAGATAATAGAAAGCTAGACAGAAGCTATCAGGTTAGAAACCGGACGACTAAAGAAAAACCCCGACAGAGCTTAGATCCGATTTGCTTTGTCGGGGTTTTGATATACTTAGGCACAGGAGTAGCGTCGGGGCTTAGGTTGCCCGGATGGATCCCCGGCAACTCTCCGGAGTTCGAGCATTCGAGGGATGAACCGGAAAAATCCAATTGATGAACTTTCTGAACACCGGACTCCTCCGACCCTCGAGTTCTTGAATCCTCTTTGAAGAGAGGTGTTGGGATTGGATTTTGAGCAGATGCGGGTTGAGGATCATCCTATCCTTGGCCCAGCGGAGGCTAAGAAGATGATTCAAATTGTTGTTGACGGAAAGAGCATTAACGCGGTCGAAGGTGAGCCGATTGCCGCAAGTCTTCTTGCTTCCGGCATTGGGATCTGCCGCCGGACCCCAAAGAACAATGATCCCAGAGGCGTTTTCTGCGCTGCCGGTCAATGTACTGATTGCATGATGATGGTCGATGGCATTCCCAATGTCCGGACCTGCATCACGCCTGCAAAACAGGGGATGAAGATAAAGACGCAGATAGGTTTAGGGAGATGGGACAGGAAAGATGGTTGAAGCGGAGGTCGTAGTTGTCGGGGCAGGACCGGCCGGATTATCCGCCTCAATTGAGGCTGCCAAGCGCCATGCGGAAGTCTTGCTTCTTGATGAAAACGCGAAGCCGGGCGGACAGCTCTTCAAACAAATTCATAAGTTTTTTGGCTCGAAAGACCACAAAGCGGGTCGGCGCGGCTTCGAGCTGGGCGAGGAACTGCTCGAAGAAGCAGAAAAAGCCGGGGTTGAAATTAGTCTTGAGAGCACGGTCTTCGGCATTTTTGAGAACAACGTTCTCGGTGTTCTAAAAGGTGGCAAGAGCCGGTCCTTAAAGGCCAAGAAAATAATACTGGCCACTGGCGCCTCGGAAAACTCAATCGCATTCCCGGGATGGACCTTGCCCGGCGTTATGACAGCCGGAGCGGCGCAGACGATGGTCAACCTCCACAGAGTTCTTCCCGGCAAGAGGGTTTTGATGGTCGGCGCAGGCAATGTCGGACTAATCGTTGCATATCAACTATTGCAGGCAGGGGCTGACGTGATCACTATCGTCGAGTCGAAAGACGAAATTGGTGGTTACGGTGTTCACAGCGCAAAAGTAAGAAGAGCCGGAGTTCCCATTTTCACTTCTCATACCATCAGGGCTGCTCTGGGCGAGCGCGAAGTTCAATATGCGGTTATCGCAGAAATTGGTGAGGACGGCATCATTAATGGATCGGAAAGAGTGTTGGATGTCGATTTGATTTGTCTGGCGGTCGGCCTTTCGCCTCTGGCGGAGCTTGCCTGGATGGCTGAGTGTGGATTTATTTTCTCTCCGGCGCTTGGAGGTCACGTGCCGTTGCATGACAAAAATATGGAAACGACTAAAAAAGGTATTCATGTTGCGGGAGACATATCAGGAGTTGAAGAGGCGAGTACCGCAATAGAAGAGGGCAAGCTCGCAGGAATTTCGGTCGCTGAAAGTCTCGGGCACATCGAAGAGGCAGAAGCGATCCGGATCAAGCAAGAAGTCAATCGATGCCTAAAATCCTTGAGACAAGGGTCTTTTGGAGATATGAGACAAAAAGCAAAAAGCAAAATCGTAAACGCTGCAAAGCGGGAAGTCCGATTTTCTTGTTAGGTGTTCTAAGTGAAAGACAAACTAGCCAAAATCGGGATAATTAATAAAGCTGAGCTAACGCAGTCAGCCGCTTTTCCTTCAGAAGAACGGTTGAGACGGGGTCCGGTTGCCGTCATCGAGTGTTTGCAGGAAATCCCCTGTAATCCCTGTGAGTTTGTTTGCCCGGAAAAAGCAATAGAGGTCGGCAAACCCATTACCAATCTGCCGCGTTTTCTTGAGGACAGGTGTACCGGCTGTGGTTTGTGCATTCCTCATTGTCCGGGACTTGCCATTTTTGTTGTTGATCTGTCCTACTCCGAGCACGAGGCTGTCGTTCAGTTTCCCTTTGAGTTTCTGCCTTTGCCGGCTGTCGGAGATGAGGTTAACGCTGTTGATAGGGAGGGGATAGTCATCGCAAAGGGCAAGGTAAAAGCAGTGCGTAATCCGCAGAGATTTGACAAAACTCCCGTAATATCGGTTATCGTGCCCAAGGAATTCGCAATGGAAGTGAGAAGTGCAAAGATAAGTCCGAGGTCCAAGGTCCTAAGTCCAAAGTCGAAGATCAACAACCAAATCAAAAGCAAAAATCTCTGGTCGCGACATCGGACATCGGACGTCGGACGTCGGACAACAATCGTCTGTCGCTGTGAGGAAGTCTCCGGGGACGAGATTATGCAAGCTGTGAAGGAAGAAGCTCCGAGTCTAAAAGCGGTCAAGAATCGAACTCGTACAGGCATGGGGCTGTGTCAAGGAAGGATTTGCGCGAAAATAGCAACCGGGTTGATTTCTGAAAATGCCGGAATACCGCCGGAAAACATAAAACCGCCCACTGTAAGGCCGCCTGTCAGGCCTATTGCTTTGGACCAGTTGGCAACAGGAAAAGAAGATGATTAAGACAGACGTTTTGATAATCGGTGGTGGAATAATCGGCTGCTCTATCGCTTATTATTTGGTAAAGGAAGGCGTCAAGACGGTTTTGGTCGAAAAGGACGATATTGCATCCGGTGCGTCGGGCGCTTGCGACGGTTTCATCTTCTTGCAGTCAAAAAAGTCCGGGATCCATCTGGAAATGGCTCTTAAGAGTGCCGGAATCTATGCGAATCTCACGGCTGAGCTTGGGTGCGACTTAGAGTATAGAAGATGCGGCGGGATGATCTTCGCGGAGAGCCAAGAGGAGCTAAGCTATCTGTGTGAACTGTCTGAAAAGCAGCAAAAAAACGGGCTGGAGGTGAAGATTCTTTCCGAAGCCGAGACTAGATCGAAAGTTCCTGGGCTGGCGTCTCATCCAAGAGGAGCGACTTATTGCCCTCAGGATGCCCAGGTAAATCCTATTCTGACCACGCTCGCTCTTGCCGGGGCGGCTTCCAAGAAGGGGGCGAGGATATTCACCGGGACCGCTATCAGTGAAATGGAAGTGGTCGGACGGAGACAAGGTAAGGGGAGAATAATCGCCAATTCTGTTGCCGCCAAAGATAAGATCAAGGCGGATTTTGTCATTAATGCAGCAGGCGCGGAGGCATCGGGCATAGCCGGGATGGCCGGCTTCGACTTGCCAATAATTCCCCGGCGTGGACAGATTTTGGTTACAGAGCCACTCCCCAAAGTCCTGGATTGTTTGTTGATGAGTGCCGGCTATCTTGCAGCCAAATTCTGCCGGGATGACGACATGTCAATAGACTGCGGGGTCACCCTTGAGCAGACAGCGGCTGGGAATATTCTTATCGGAAGTACCAGAGAATTTGTAGGATATAATAAAAGGACAACTTATGAGGGCATGACGTCGATAGCTGCCAACGCGATCAAGTTCTTTCCTCAATTCAAGAATTTCAAGATCATTCGAAGCTTTGCCGGTCTAAGACCGTATACGCCGGATGGTCTGCCTGTTTTGGGATATGTAAATGGGATTAGAAATCTTATTATCGCATCCGGTCACGAGGGAGACGGAATTGCGCTTGCTCCGATCACGGGAAAATTAGTCGCGGAATTGGTAGTCAGCGGAGCAGCATCAATTGATATCAGCGAGCTTAGTCCAAACCGGTTTGCAGCCGAAAGGCAACAGACCTAAAAGGTCTGTTTCTACGCGCGGCTCAGCTCGCGCGTACGTGTTCCCCGCAAACTCAAAAAGGTGATTCGCTATGTTGCAGAAGTTCGAATTTGCATACGGCCGTAGTAAAATCGAGTTTTCGATTCCCGAGGAAAACCTGCTTGGCATGATTCAAGCGAGAGTATTACCTGCTCTCGAAGATCCTTCGGCTCAAGTCAGAAAGGCCCTGAAAGATCCAATTGACTCTCCGCCCTTGTCGCAAATTGTTCTGCCCGGAGAGAAGGTTGGAATTGTCGTCTCGGATAAGACTCGAACCTCCGGATCAGGTGTTTTTGTTCCCGTCATAGTTGAAGAACTATTGAGAACAGGGATATGTGCTGACGACATTTTCATTGTTTTCGCCACCGGCACTCATCCCTTGCACACACCGAGGGAGCAAGAAGAAATCGTTGGCCCGGAGATCGCTTCGAACGTTCATCTTTTCGATCACAGCTGCCGGGATCAATCAAATTTGGAATATGTCGGCACGACGAAACGTGGAACCAGAGTTGAAATCAACAAATACCTGTTTGAGGAGGCCGACCGGATTATTCTCACAGGGGTCATAACCTATCACTACTTTGCGGGGTTCGGAGGCGGAAGAAAGAGTATTCTCCCCGGTGTTGCTTCTTTCAGAGCCATTCAAGAAAATCACAAGCTTATCTTAAATCCACTGCCGGGTGCCGGAATGAACCCTTTGGCCAAAACCGGTTTCCTGAAAGGAAATCCTGTCCATGAAGATATGGAAGAGGCTGCGTTAATGGTCAGTCCTGACTATCTTCTTAATGTTGTCCTGAACGACAAGAGAGAGATTTCCGCCGTTTTTGCGGGAGATTTCATTTTAGCTCACAGGAGAGGCTGCGACTTCATCGATGAATATTATGGAGCGCCACTAAGTGAGCCTGCGGATGTTGTAATAGTCGGCGGCGGAGGCCATCCGAAAGACATGAACTTTGTTCAGTCGCACAAAGCGATGGATAACGCAGCTTATGCTTTGAAAGAGCGCGGAATAATGATTGTGGTTGCCGAAGCAGCCGAGGGCTTTCCCTCGCCTGTTTATGAAGAATGGGCCGATCTCGGATCTCTTGAGGCAATTGAAGACCGCTTGAGAAAAGAATTTTCAATTCCGGGGCATACTGTTTATGCAGCAATGGAGAAGGCCAAGAAATTTGAGGTAATTTGGGTATCAAGCATCCATCCTGAAAAGGTTAAGAAGATGGGTATCACCCCGACGGCTTCAATTAATGAAGCTCTGGCTATTGTCCGCCAAAGCCTGGGTCATAATTGGAAGGCCTACGTCATGCCCGACGGCTATGGCACACTGCCAAGCCTCCAGGATGATTGATTGCGCCTCCATTGCGCTGATACCCGAGCATTTCTTTTTGACGGCCAATGCAAAATGAAAAATGCAAAATGAAAAATGACATAGAAAAATTCAAAAAGTTGACCAACCGCGCTCCAGTACGAACGCTGTCCCCACTTTTCGTTCGACGTTCGTCGTTCGACATCCGACGACGATCATCCTCCCAGAAATACTTTCGCCAGCCACATCATTAGCAGCCCGCCGAGGAAAAATAAGAAAGAGAGGTTGCTTTTTTTCAGATCCCTCTCTTTGTGAAGCTCAGGGATCAAATCGGAACTGGCAATATAGATGAATCCGCCGGCGGCTAAAGGTAGTAAGTAAAATGAGAGGTCGCTTACGTAACCTGCAAAAAAATAACCGATTAAAGCTCCGAGTATTGCCGTGCAGGCGGAAAGGAAATTAAAAAGAAGAGCTTTCAGCCTGCTGAAGCCCCCATACACGAGTATTCCAAAATCCCCGATTTCCTGAGGAATCTCATGAAGCACGATTGCCAGGGTTGTGAGAACGCCAAGCCTAATACCCAAAGAAAAGCCGATCGCTATTGTCGCTCCATCGATAAAATTGTGAATCCCGTCTCCGATTATGTTGAGGTAAGTAAAGGCGTGAACATCGCAGTTCTCTTCATGGCAGTGGCGCCAGAAAAGAATCCTCTCAAGAATAAAGAATAAGACAAAGCCGATGGAGAAGAATAGGAAAACAGTCATGCTGTCTAGCCGTTCCAGAGACTCGGGTAAAAGATGAAAGAGAGCTCCTCCCATCAATCCGCCTGCCGCTAATCCGACCAGAGTTAGCAGCAGATTTCTCAGAACATCCTCGTCCAGCGAGACAAATATTATTCCCGCCAAAGATATCAAGCTCACTAATATGGTGCTCCCCAAAATCCAGACAAGTAGCAAAACCAACCTCCTTCGGACAACAAAACTTCTCTATTTATTCTGCCAAATATTGATGAAACCTCTAATATTTTGTTTGTCGGCGCCACCCTTGGCTCCTCATGTTTTTCCTCATTGTAAACCACCGACGGGACTTGTAAAATGAAAAAACACTAAGCCGGTTCATCCAAACGTTCTCACCAACACGAACACGTTACACGAACACGAGTTGACTAATGAGCAAAGCGAGTGGTTGACTGACTTATCGGCTAGAGAGGTTATGAATCTTGGACCCCATGAAAATCATTTTAATTGACGGCAACAGCTTGGTATACCGGGCGTTCTTCGCTTTGCCCGCAACGCTCACGACTTCAACCGGCCAGGTTACTAATGCAGCATATGGTTTTACAAGCATGTTGATCAGACTTCTGAAAGACGAGAAGCCGGACATCGTCATCGTTGCTTTTGATAAGGGAAGACCTCATCGCTTAGCGATGTACGAAGCGTACAAAGCCCACCGGCCCAAGACACCTGATGATCTAAGAAGCCAATTCCCCTTGGTTCGAGATATCCTGCAATCTTTGCGTATCCCGGTTGTTGAAGTAGAAGGCTATGAAGCGGATGATGTCCTTGCTACTCTAGCGAAGAGGTTGGAAAAAGATCACCAGGTAATCATTGTCACCGGTGACCGCGACGCCCTTCAGTTGATTTCTCCTTCCGTGACTGTTTTAGCCACAAAAAGGGGGATCACCGACATGAAACGGTATGATCGGCATGGAGTCATAGAAAGATTCGGTGTTCCGCCCGAAAAAATGGCCGATCTGCTCGGCCTAAAAGGAGATGCTTCGGACAACATACCGGGCGTTCCCGGAGTGGGCGAGAAAACGGCAGCCAAGTTGATTCAGGAATTCGGAAGCCTTGAGGAAGTTTTGGATAACATAGACAGGATAGAATCAAAGAGATTCCGGGAAATCATAAGGAACAATGTAGATATAGCGCGGTTGAGCAAGGATCTTGCTGTCTTGGAAGAAGACATTCCGATTGATCTTGACTTGAACACATGCGGCTGGGGAAATTGGGATAGAGCCGAAGTCAAAAATGCCTTCGCGTCGCTTGAATTTGACACTCTCTCCGAAAGGCTTTTCCAGGAGGAGACAAAAAAGGCTCCGATGGAAGAAACAACTCTTGAGTTGACAATCAGAAAATTGGAGAGCATACAAGACTTGAATCATCTTGTCGGCGTGTTGGAGAGAACAAATAGCCTTGGCGTGGAAGCTGACATAGGTGGGTCGTATCCGGTTGATCTAAAACTCCGCGGTTTGGCTTTTGCCCCCGGCGAGCCGGATTGCGATATTTATTTCATTTCATTTAAGGGAAAGGAAAGCAAGCTACCCCGTGCGGTAGCGCTCCAGTACCTGAGGCCGTTTTTTGAAAGGGGAGATTGTGAGGTTGCGGTCTTTGGCGGAAAAGAGAAAACTCTCTGCTTAAGAAATGAAGGCCTCAATTTCAGAAGCCTCTCCTTTGATTGTGAGATTGCCGCTTATCTTCTTGAATCAAGCAAAACACATTGCCTGAAAGACCTGGCAAAGGACTATCTCGGGATAAGCCTCCAGTCCTTGGACGAGGAAGAACTGGTTTGCCATGGAGCTTATGTGCTCAGGCAGCTAAAGAGCAAATTGGAGGAGAAATTAAAGAAAGACGGGCTTTGGAGACTTTTTGAAGAGGTCGAAATGCCGTTAATATCCGTTTTGGCGAATATGGAGTGGAACGGCGTGGGCATTGATGCCGATTCCCTGGAGTTTCTTGACTCTGAGGTTGACGGGGAGTTAAGAAGTCTGGAGGCGGAAATCTATAGCCTGGCAGGCGAAGAGTTCAATATTAACTCATCACAGCAGTTGGGATCGATTCTCTTCGAGAAGCTCGGTTTGGAGACAAACAAAAAGACCAAAACAGGCTTTTCAACTGATGCCTCCGTCCTTATGAAGTTAATTGACCGTCATCCGATCATTGAAAAAATCCTTCGCTATAGGGAACTGGCCAAATTGAAATCCACATATATTGACGCTTTGCCCAGGCTCATAAATCCAAAAACCGGTAGGCTTCACACGACTTTTTCTCAGGTCGGCACTACAACAGGCAGGCTCTCAAGCAGCAATCCCAACCTGCAAAATATTCCGGTCAGGACTGATCTCGGGCGGCGGGTTAGAGAAGCTTTTGTTCCGGCCCGAAAGACGGATGAATTCTTAGTTGCCGACTATTCCCAGATTGAATTGAGAATTCTAGCCGGTTTTTCGGAAAGCGAAAGTCTTATCCAGGCATTTGAAAACGATGAAGATATCCATAGGGCCACCGCGTCAGAAGTTTTTGGGGTTGAGCCTGAGGTTGTAGACTCGGAGATGCGCCGGCGGGCGAAGGCGGTGAATTTTGGCATAGTCTATGGGATAAGTCCGGTTGGGCTTTCGGAACAGCTCGGGATAGGCAAAGACGAAGCCGGGGCCTATATCGACAACTATTTTCAAAAATATCCAAAAGTACGGGAGTTTATTGATCAAACTGTTGCTGATGCATATGCAAAGGGCTTTGTTGCGACTATAATGGGTAGGAGGCGGTACATTCCCGAATTAAAAAGCGGCAATTACAAAATCCGGAGTTTGGGAGAGAGGCTGGCAATAAATACCCGTATTCAGGGAAGCGCTGCCGATGTTATAAAGATCGCCATGATAAAGTTGGACAAGGCGCTTGAGAGTCAGGGATTGCAGACAAAGATGATTCTCCAGGTGCACGATGAGCTGGTTTTCGAGGTCCCGCCAATGGAGCGGGAAATGGTGATTGATCTGGTCAAGGAGTGTATGGAGGAAGCGTTTCCGCTGACGCCGCGGCTCAAAGTCGACATAGCCTTGGGTTCAAACTGGCGTGAAGCGAAATGATTAAAGGTCCGATGTCCGATGTCCAAGGTCCGAGGTCAAAGGCAAAGTAGCGCGCAGGCCCGTCCTGCGCCCAAACAAAAGTAGCCGCAAAGCTTGCTTTGCCTATAGGCATATCTAGCGGAATGTAGCCGCAAAGCTTGCCTTGCCTGTAAGCATATCTAGCGGAATGTAGCCGCAAAGCTTGCTTTGCCTGCAAGCATATCTAGTGGAGTGTAGCTGCAAAGCTTGCTTTGCCCGAACGTGAAGAATTGAGATAATGAGGGAGCCGCAGCGTTGAAGCTGGTAGACAAAAAGCTCCGGAAGCTGTAGGCTATCCATTGTTTGCTGTTGACTTCCGGTCACTGAAACAGGTAATCTATTAGCCGGAGGGAGATACGTACGACCCGTGAAGGGAAAAAATAAATTGGGAGGCATTATGTAATGCACGAAAACGATGAAAACGATGATTGCATGACGCGTGATGAGGAGGGAAGATTAGTACCGAATTACGATGAGACTATAAAAGTCTTTGAAGAAGGCGATGTAGTTAGCGGTAAGGTCGTGAAGATTGACCGGGATGAGGTCCTGGTCGATATCGGATACAAATCTGAAGGTGTAATACCTATTCGAGAACTGTCAATTGTGTCAAATGTTGACCCGACCGAAATTGTAACAGTGGGCGAAGAAGTTGATGCCCTGGTCTTGCAGAAAGAGGATAATGAGGGACGCCTGATTCTCTCAAAGAAACGGGCGGAATTTGAAAAAGCCTGGGACAAAATCGAAGACCTTTGCAAACAAGAGAAGAAAGTCAAAGGAAGAGCGATTGAAGTTGTAAAAGGCGGATTGATTCTGGATATCGGACTCCGGGGATTCTTGCCTGCTTCCTTGGTCGATTTGCGGCGGGTAAAAGATCTCACCGAATACGTCGGCCAGGAGATGGAATGTAAGGTTATTGAGATGAACCGGGCCAGAAACAATGTTGTTCTCTCCAGGCGTGCCGTTTTGGAAAGTGAGCGAAAGGAAGAGCGACAGAAGCTCCTAGCCAAGTTGCAGAAGGGTCAAGTATTAACGGGCAAAGTGTCCAGTCTTGTAGATTTCGGAGCCTTTGTTGACTTAGGGGGAATAGACGGATTAATTCATATTTCCGAGCTCTCTTGGACTCATATTGATCATCCCTCTGAAGTTGTTACGATTGGAGACGAGGTAAAGGTTCAGGTTTTGGATATTGACGCAGAGAGGGAGCGCATATCACTTGGCTTCAAGCAGACCCAAGAGGATCCGTGGCGAGAAAAAGTAAAGAGATTTAGTGCGGGCGATGTCGTCGAGGGAAAAATAACAAAAATAGTTCCGTTTGGAGTTTTTGTTCAGATCACTGAAGGAGTCGAGGCGCTGGTTCACATCTCCGAACTGGCAAGGGAACATATAGAAGTTCCGGAGCAAGCTGCAAAGGTAGGGGACATCGTAAAGGCCAAAATCGTTGATATCGATTTGGATAGAAGACGGATCAGTTTGAGCATTAAGCAAGTGCTTGAAGAAGAGGAGACAGAAGCAGCTGAGCAGATAGAAGAGGAAGAAGCTCCGGCGGCAGAGACTGTGCCGGAAGAAATAGAAGGCCGAGAAGAAGCAGAAGCCGAAGAAGAAGCGGAAGAAGAAGCGGAAGAAGTCGAAGAATCGGCTGAAGAAGCGATCGCCGAAGAGACCGTCGAAGAAAAGATGGAGGCAGAGGAAGCGG
>Ga0214473_10000703_pt1 | contig 46251 bp, 82 predicted proteins | sample RVTome_7_FD_203509 | JGI IMG/M metagenome (GOLD analysis project Ga0214473, IMG submission 203509) | Soil microbial communities from uranium-contaminated site in the Upper Colorado River Basin, Wyoming, United States - RVT98D197 | ecosystem: Environmental > Terrestrial > Soil > Contaminated >...
ATCCTTTCAGCTTCGTTTACCGTTTGTTTGGCAACTGAAAGAGGCGCAACTATCAGGACTGGCATTTTTGTGTGTAGATGTACCAATCTAACCCACTCTAATTGCATTAGCGTTTTGCCAAGTCCGGTATCGGCAAAAATTGCACTTTTACCTTTACGAATTGCATAGTGCACCAATGCGCGCTGGAATGGAAATAGCACTTGGCTTATTGCATCATCGGCTACGTGAAAGCCGGATGGCTTATGAATAATCTGCTTGTGTGCTAAAAATTCTTGGTAATTGTCTGGCTGTTTAAGATTTATAAATTCATTGAAATTAAAATTCATTATTTCTCTCCGAAATAATTATAATAATATTACCGTGTACGCTTTTCAATCTCTCTTAATACTTCCGGTTTCACATTCCTAAGCTGTTCTATTTCAGCCTCAAGTAAATTGCTTGTAGATACAAAAGCAAGATGAGGCGGCCAGCCAAGTTTTACGCATAGCAAGAGACGTATTGCCGATTGTTGCATATTCCACCAAATTTTACCATTCATAAATATTCCTTATTTGCTTTCCAAGCCATTCTGTATATGCAGGGGGGATACCAAGTCTCAATGGCTTTATCCATTATTTATTTCCTTAATTTTCTCCATAAGCAAAGTGTGCGAGGAGAAAAAAAACTACCTGCGACTAATTCTTCCTCTACAAATCCTTTTCGGCGCAACGCTTCCAAGGTAGCTAGTGAGCATTGCAGAGTATAGGCGTTATACCATTGGCCGAGGGTCATTCGTTTTAATACATTCTTTTGAGTTTTTGATAATTTAATTATTTTGGCTTTATCTATCATAGCATCTCATCTCAACTCTATTTGGATATTTAAAAGCATAATTTGTCTTCCACCAAGCGATAGCTTCATCATCATTGATGAAATATTCCTCAGCTATTTTTCGTAAAGGAATACCAATCTTATCTTGATATTCTTGGCGTGATTCGGCTAGATGAAATGTATATTTCCATGTATCCCCGCCAATTATTATCCCCTGAATATCTTCATAAATTCCTATTCCTAGAAAATTAAGTAGCATTATTTCTCTTCCCGTTTCATTTTCTAATATTCTCGCCCTCTATTTCTGTTTTTCCCCTTTCTGTAATTTTTTCACACCATCCCAGGCCATTATCGTATGCTACTTTTACTAATCCTTTTCGATGCAAAACATTTAGACATTTTTGAGTAACAGGAGTTTTATTTGTCCAGTCATTTTGTTTCGAGAGGTAGATTAGTGCTCTTTTTTGTACTTTACTTAAGTTCATTTTCCGTTCCATCTTCTGATACTCTTTACATATTCCACAGATAACAACGACTTCAGCCTATGCCAGCCTCCATCCGCAACTGCTACAAAGCGCGCGCCTGGCTGGTAATGCTCTGGCTTTCCGCGCCTATTCCGGCCAGATGCTTGTTCTAGCCGGTAAGCAGCTCGCTCTAAATATGCCTGTTGGTTGTACTCCATTTTGGCATATTCATAGCCAGAGCCGATATTAGCATACGGAACTTTCGCAATAATATTATAAATATCATCTCCTAAATCAACTCCTTCATGAAAATTCCAGCTAATGCAATACATCTTTGCCTGGCGCGCTCGATACCAGGCTTGCAGTTGCTCATCAGTTCCGTAGCCTTCCGGTGGCAACCAAATGTTGAAGCCATGATAAGTTAGCCGTTCTTTTAATTCAGCAGCTTGCATTTTTGATGAAACATGAATAATGCCTGATGCTAACCGGCTAAGAAATTTAGCTATCATTTCAGCTTGCTTGCCTTTATCATAGTCCGTGCTTTCCCAGTTCATACGTGGGCAGCCAAGATCATGAACCAGGCGCAAAGGGGCGGGCCAGATATGAGGCACTTCATAGTAATCATATTCGTTTTCGCCAATACCAAGTTCCTCAGCGATTGACGGTTTAATTGTAGCTGACATCAAGACTATCTTATTAGCCACGTCAAACATGCGTTGAAAACGATATTTTGCCGTAAGCGGTTTAACAATCAGCTTCTCTTTTTCCGCCTCAAAGTACCAGTCCAGCGGTTCGCCTTTTTCGAGTAAAATCGCTGTAACCTCTAATTTCTGCTTTAGATGCTTCCATTTACGCCATTTTTCCATAGCGTATTTTACACCTTTTTGGCTCAAGTTGCTGTCTATATCAGGTCGCTTAGGCTTATTCTTTTCCAGCGCACCAAGACATTGCTTGAAGATGTGCATGGCTTCAGAAAAAGTCAAGCGCATCGGCTTGGGCGGAGAAAGATATTTGATAAATTCATTCTTCCATTCGAGGCTGAAACCGATATGCTCGGTTACAATGTCAGGTGCGTTGTGGCCCTCATCTAAAAATAGAATTTCAGGGCTATATCCATCTACAAAGTCCTTGCTCATTAGAAATTTTGCATAGTTAAGCGAAACACGAGAGGACTTCAAACAATTCATTTCGGCCAAATTATAGGGACATTGGCAATCCCGATTGCCACAATCAAAGCAAGTCCAGTGTAATTTTTTACGTTGCTCATCATTGCATGGATAGTTGGATTTGCCATAGAGGATATCAAATTGATACTGGTCGCGGTAATTTGCTGACTGCAAACTCTTGTGTTCTGTCAACACCAATGTTCGATAATTCTTACTCATCTCGGCGGCCCAGGCGGATTTACCTGAACCTGTAGGCGCATTGATGATAATATACTTCTTTTTGCTATTAAGGATGAAGTTAAATGCAGCTTGCTGGCCGAGGCGGTCAAGGGGATGAATGAGGTAGGTCATAATATTTCCATATCCTCTGGTAATACTCGGACTTCTTTAATATAATTGGTATTGTAACCAATTTGCACTCTTGCTTTGTATGTTATTTTTTGCCCTTTTATCATTAATTTCTTCTTTCCGCAAAACCAAATTGCTCTTGTTTATCAAAGCAAGTGAAACTGCAAAAATCCAAGCGTTTACCATTTTTATCCTGAGCCAATATCCAACTTAATTTTTCCTCTGCATCCTCAAGACAAGATGCGCTTATCCCGATTGAATTTTCACACTCATCACATTCAAAAAGATAGATAATTTTTAGCATAATTCCATCTCCTTTATAAATCGGCTTGGCTCTAATATCCAAGTCCGATAAATTCTAATGCCACTAAGATATACTTTATTCTTTTTAATGAGTTGAGGTAATTAAATTTGGATGCCATTCTACTTTTCTATGACAACTAGAACATAAAGATCTTCAAATTCTGACTTGGTAAAGGTTTGCAGCTTATATACCCTTTGAGAGGGATGCGCACCCCTCATAAATTGGACAAAAAAGCAACCTCATGTATAATTTTCCTCATTGATAATCTCTCCTCAAGTGGAAAAAGGGATAAGAAACCAGTCTTATCCCTTTTTCTTTTCAGTCTCTTCCGGCTTCCCCTGGCCCGCGCATAAGTTCGACTTGATTTTTCCAATCAGCATGTAAAGGCCCAGTAAAATTTGTAATGGCTCTTAACATGTCATCTTCTTCTGTGGACATTTTTTTAACTTTTTTTGGCTTTTCTGCCACTACAGCCCACAAAATTCCCTCCCCTTGGTCAGATACCACCTTGACCAAGATTTGGCCGGGTTTGCGGAGTTTCACGGCATCGAGCACGTTGGCACAGAAAGCAATAGTATAGCCTTTTTGCGCCAGATGATGGATGATTGCTCCAAGGCCGTGATAGCAGATAGTATCTCGGCTATTGTCTGGACAATCATCCATTAAGCATGAATTGCCGTTCCGGGGATGAAAAAATTGGCAATTAACCGAAATTACATCGTGGGTAATTTCCACGTCGCCAAAGGGGGAATTTTGGCGTTCTCTATTCAATTTTACTTCGTATGTCTTTTCGGAAATGGGGGAGACGAAGCCATAAGCTACATATTTATGGTCGGTAATTTGGCCGGTAATAACCGCACCAAACTTGAGGTTTTTACTTTTTTGTACTCTTTGTGATAAGTTGCTCATTATGATTTCCTCATTTTTATTGTTACTGTTGCTTCGGGGAAGATTTCAGCAATACGCTCTTGCCAATAGCAAGCATCTTTATAATTCATTGGCTTGCCAACTTGCCTTATTCCTATCATTAAAATCCACATTGTTTACCTCCTAAAATTTCTCACTTCTTAATGTTAATTATACTGCTTTTTTATAACATTGTCAAGAAAAAAGTATATGAGTTAGATTAAGAAGAGAGGTGATTGATTATCACCTCTCTTTTTACTTATACTTTTAGATTTTTATTCAATCCAGATGCGATTGAAGTCTGCATAACTATACATACGGTCAAGCAGTTCATTAGCGCAATCAACAGGCTCGAAAAAGCCATTGCTCTTCTTTGGAATTTGGCGAAACAAGGCAAGGTCAAAGCCAGCCCAGCCGGGAGCCTTGCTTAAAATATCAGCAATGCTATTCATTGTAGCTTGGACGGTTTCCCAATCTTCGTTTTCATTTAGAAGATGCTTAATCTTTGTTCTATATTCCCATCTATTCATAATAAATTACCTCACATTCCAACTCAGTATTTGGCAGAACTTGCCAGACGATATAATCGTCATCAATATAACAATCCGGCAACTCTATGCCATTGTCTCTAAAATCTCCAATAGGGATGAGGATAAATTCAGGTGGTTTCATGTTTTTGCCTCACGAATATCTTTTGAAGTAATTTTTTGTGTTGATGCAAAAATGCGTTTGAGTTCCTTGCTGTCTAGGTCGGTTTCAATGAAGCGCACATCTATAAGTTCCTCATTATTTAAATGGATTTTGAAAGCCTCATTGATAAATTCCGGGTTTTCGTCATCCGAGTATTCATCAATGGCGTCTAATAGTTCAGGAGTTTCTTTCCCTTCGCGTTTTCCCCATAACATAATAATTTTCATTCTTTGCTCCATTCTGTTATTTTTCCAGGCGTTATCTCGCCATTGTAGGCAAGTTCGCCGATTTCAATAGCTTTCTTTAATCGGTTTATTTTCACTGGCATAGGTTGGCCGTTCAATGTTTCGGCCAGATACTTTTTAATGGCTACAACTTTCTCTTGAGATAATAGCAATTCTAAGCTGCTTATTTCTTGCTCCATACGCTGTTCTTGTTCAAGCGCACGCAATTGATATGCTATTTGCTCTTTACTCAGACGTTCTGAAAATGGTTCAGCCTCTTCTAAATTTAACGCTTCGCCATTAGCCGGTTTTTTCAAGTTAGCAGGATGGTAAAGATAATACCTGATACTCTGCCAATCACATCTTGGCAAGCGATACGGCAGTCGACGAGTAATGGTATGTGAAGCAATCTCGCCACGCATAATGGCTTGAATTTGTTCATTAGTCAGATTGTCAGAGCTAGAAATTGAAGCCAATTGCTCTTTTTGGATAATGGCTGAAGGAATAGGGTGATGGTCTCCGTCTATCAAGATGAGTGTCAGGATGCTCAAATCTTGCCAGCGGTCACGCCCGTAAATGGTCATCTTTCCTGGCACATTGTAAGTCGCTTTGGCATGTGAGGTGGCGATAACAAGCTGGATACCCTTGACATAAAGCGGCTTACAAATAGCATCACCAATCAAGTCGTTAGTAATACCACGGGCCTTACCGTAGCTATCTTTCATAATGTCCGGTATGCTATATCCATAGATGTCAGCATATTTTTTAGCATCACGATAAACCAGGGCTTGTAATGATTTCTCCAATGGTAGAATATTATCAATGACGGCTACGGTAAATTTACCTTCTGGCAGATTGGCAATCTCTTTTAAGAATAAGTCACCACGGGAAAGAGGCGTATTCTCTTGCTGGCTGACGGATTTATAATAGCCAAAGTGCAATTGTGTATGGAGACCTTCGGCTTTATCTTCAAAATCGAAAAATGCAATATTAGCTGGTAGGTCGGCTTGAGCAGCTAAGAAAGTTTTGCCCTTACCGCGATAACCTGAGATGAACATTACGCCTTTCATCTCGGGAGGGAGAATTGAAACATTACTCATTTTGGTTCTTCTTTCTTTATTTTATTTTCAAGAGCTATTTCGAGTTCAATGGCAGATTTAGTATTTCTTTTTGTTCTAGCAGTAATTTCCTCTACCTCTAATTGAATTGCTGCGTTCTCTAAAACTATTGCCTTATGGATAATTAGTAGTTTGGTTATTGCTCTTAATGTTGTTGCTGGCCCTGGACTTTCTTCTATAATATTAGCTATCAATTCAGCTTGAGTATATACGTCATCATAATCTGTTCTAAGAAATACATCATAAATTCGACTTGTTATATTCATGGCTTACCTCCACTTCATCTTATTGTGTCCAATATGATAGCCATTACAGAAACGACACCAATAGATTTTAGCTATCAAATTGGGTTGAAAAATTTTCAAGTGATGATCTAGATGCCGATATGCTTCAGTCTTAGAAGCATGTCTTATTTTTCCTTCGCATTTCTTTTTAGCGTGTGCGTTTTTTCTGGCAATGGTATTCTCCTTTCTATAGCAATTCAACTTAAAAAAGTAATTTTAAATACAACTTTTTTAATTCCTCCAGCGATTACTACTTGATACCAGTCAGGAGGATATTGCCCGTTTCGGATAAGTAAAATCTTATCTACTACTTCATTCCATTCGTTATCTGTTTTTATTGCAGCTTTTTTTAACTTTTCAATTTCCTCTTGTGTTAAGTTCATTTCGTTTTCCTTTCTTCTATAAGTTTACCAAAAATTACTTTAACCGCTTCTACCGTTTTCTCTCCGATACCATTTACCCTCATCAATTCCGGCTTCTTTCCAATTACCATGCCAAGCAAGCCATCCAAGTTTTGCGGTATATCGTGCTCAGCCATGTGAGTGAAAATGGTTGTTGCTTTATCTGGGCCGATATGAGCATCGGGAATAGCACATAGCAAGGTGCGAATATCGTTTACTAATTTGACCTGTCTGGCTTGCCATTCTTGGATAAGCGAATTGGGATTAGGTAAACCGATGATAAACCTTTCTGGTTTAGGTATGATTAGTTTTTCGCGGCCACCATGTTTGTAGATATAATTGACGTGCATTTGATGCAGCTCCAAATGGCTTTTTATCAATTTTCCAGAAGCTAAGGGGAAGTCTAGCGCACCTCCTTCAGACCAGGCGATGAACATGCCTTGCACATTACGCCATGCTAGAGGGGGATTGGTATAGCTCAATTGGCCGTTTATGGTAGCATCATACGAAAAAATACCAACAAAGAGTAATATTCTTTGCCACCAATGAGTTGGTAACGCTTGCATGCGCGCTAATTGCTCATCAAGCCGGCCATCTACAATTGAAGCTCCAATATCTTGCCCGAACTTAATTTGTATCAACTTTCCACCAGCAAGAATATGTGCTTCTAAATCTTCAATAGGAGAAGGCAGACCATCAGGAGATACCATCAGGTCTGCCCCGGTGCGCGCTTCGAGGTCGGAGAGAGGAACATAGACCACATTAGAGAGGTATTTGAGGAGATTGCTATTTTTGCGTAGCTCTGACGGGTCTATGTAGATGGTCATTTAGCTTCCTTTTTTTCTAGCTGCTCGCTCTCTTCCTCTAGCAACCAGGCGCAAGCGTCGCAAATAATGCCAGCACAAGCCTCATCAGTATCAAGCGGCTGTTGCTCCTCAATTTGTACTGGCATATCGCAATACTCACAATGGCAATGGTAGATATATGTTGTCATGGCTAAAATGGAAGAAAGAAGTCAATATCTTCTGGCTCGATAAGAAAAATGTTGGCAATATACTTTTTCACATTTGGCGGTGTCAGCGGCACGGGGAGTGGAAAATTTGTCGCATCATTGTTGTACGGCGTTCCCTGTTGCGCTTTGTTAAGCCAGACTACGATGTCATCCTGTTGAGCTTCTAAAATAGAGAGGTCGGGGTAATTTGCCTTAGCTGTTGCGCTGTACGATTTTGAGGATGTGACTTGACCATCTGCGCCTGCCTTCAACTCATCAGCTTCGACGCGCGCTTCGATCTCGGATTTGTAAATCTTTTCAATAATATAGATGCGTCGTTGACTTTGCTTTTCCGTACCATCCTTCGCTTTATACATCTTGGCGTCGGACTTACCGGCTTTTACCAAGGCTTCGGCATGATTGTCAGTAACTTGAATGAGACGCGCCCAGTACGCTTTGTTAAATTCAAAGAGGTCATTGGCTACAATTCCCTTGATAAATAAATCCGTTGGCAATTCCCCTTCGATTGCCAGGCCAATGTCAGCCTCTAGCTTCTTCCGATTGGTTTCGCTGTGTCTCATGTCTACAAATTGTTGCCAGTCCCTATCCATGTGTTTTTCGGGATAGAGGCAGGTTTTGGCAAAAAGCGCAGTGAGCACGATACCGGCGACTGGTTCATAAGGTTTACCGGTCAATTCAAAATGCCGGGCTTTTGCTATCGCTCTCTTCTGGTTTTTTTCGCTTTCATTTGAATAAGTAAATAATTCAGACGTTGCGCCCCAGCCAGCTCGGAACGCATTTTGAAGTTGAATTTGAACAACGAAGGGGAAGGGAGTAAAAGTTTTCTTGCTTTCTACTTCAAATTCGTGGAGAATAAAATCCTTAAGACTTGTCATAACAGATACCTTTCTTTCTGAAAATAAATAGCCACGGGCGACCATCGCCAATGGCTTACTATGCGGAATATAAATCTAATTTAACATCTCTTACTTGTGGAGTTAAGTTTTTCATTCGTTGTTTTTATTCTTTTTTAATTTTATTACATTCTCCTCGAACTGGCTAGGCTCAAAGAGAATGGTCGAGCTTTGACATTTGAATTAAGTTTGATGGGCAGATTTGGCAAGCCAGATCCTCCTGTAAAAAAATGGTTGGGCAGGGAAAAAATTATTTTACTACAAAGCTAAGGTATATTTCCTCATAAGCACCTCCTAATATTTTGAGCTATTGATAATCTTATCCGGTTTGATTGTTACTTTAATGGCGGTATATTTTTCGTACTAGGGGGCTTTAAACTTCCCCCGCATAGATACCTCCTAGTATTTGATGATTTTATCTGGTGACACTTTGATGTTGGATAGGATGTTTTGTACCAGCCTATATCGTCTCAATGTACCTAAATTGTACCACGTTTTTATAACCTTGTCAAGTATCAGTTTCCATCTATACTTGCTTATTTTCCGATTTATGTTATAATGTTGTCAAGAAAGGATATTGAATGGCAAGATTTTTTAGAGTAGATGGATTACCGCCGGCGCAGCACACGGCGGAAACAAGGCAAATACTCGAAAATGGCTATCGGGGTAAAAAGAGTGATTTTACTCGGTTAGCCTATCTTCGTTTTGCGGAAAATAGGGGATTTGAATTTTCGCAAGAGATGGTAAAATTTATTCCTCTTAGGAAATATAATCAGGCAGCCAGAGAAAAACCGGAACGATATCCACATGTTTGTGCCTTTTGGTGGCTGAAGGCATTGCCAGAATTTAGATATATTTCTCTATCTGCCTTACAACGCTTGATTATCTGCCAATCAGTTCCCTCTTCAAGTTAGCTCCATTGTCGCCCGCGTGGATTGAAACAGCAGATAACATAAAAAGAGCCTGATTAAATCAGGCTCTTTTTATTATAATGCGATAGGGATTTACTTTTTGGCTAACTTATCTAGCCACTTCAAAAGTTTTTCAATTTGGATAGTCTCTGGGACAATCCGAATTACCTCAACTATCGTTTTTGTTGCCATGATTATTCTTTTTCCTTTCTATTAAATTGAATAGGGATTTATTCGCCTTCTGCTTCCATTGATGATACACGCTTTTCGCGCTTTGATACTAGAGCGCCGTCGCGTTTCACGGCATAGATATAATCGTCCGGTTTCAGCGCGTTAAAAGTCCAAGCTACTTTTGCTTGCTGTTCTGATGTTAGCTCATTGTAAAATTTGATTTGGCCTTCCGGGAGGCCAAAAAGTTTAGTGGCATAATAATATTTATTAGGCAATTACTACCTCCCTGGCGCAAAATTCAAATGGGCCAATAGGATAGGGGCGACCAATATCATTGCAGGCGTCCAAAGCGTTTCGGGCGTGAATACCAACAACTTTGATGATAGACCCAAGATGTTTGATTTCAACGCGGTAAAGTTTCATAATTTTCTCCATTGTATTTTTCTATCACATTCTTGATTATACGATAAAGATCGTGTTTGAAAGTAAAAACTTTGGCATTACCAGCCTGGTAACTTTTCTTACAACTTTCACAAATCTTAATAACTGGAAAGCCCCGGTAATGATTGCCCAAAAGGGTAAATCCTTCCCTTGGCTTTCCAGGGCCAAAAGGCTGCCAGGCCCATAGAGCTAATTCCTCATGACAAATTCTACACTTGGGCATTCCCTTTCCTCTCCCCTAAAATCTTAGCTAATTTCATTGCCTCTTGTACGCCTTTTTCATTCCCTTCAGCTTGGCATACTTCAATATCCAAGCCAATAACTGCATCAGCAAACCACGGCTTTTGTTGCCATTTGCGGTCGAGGGCAATATTTAGGAGGCGGGTAAGGCTTTCAATGTTATCGTTTTTCACAGATCAATCTCCCACATGGTAAGTGGCAATAATGAGATTGTTGCTTTTTGGGAATTGACTAAATCACTTGCCACTTTACCTAACCGTCTCAGGCTGGAAATAGTTGGATTTGTGAAGCGGTGAGTTTCATACGCTTCTTCATTAAACCGATGAAAGAGAATGCAATATGAGTTACTAAAACTTTGGACTTTATATATTTTAGATTTCACTATATTTTACTATTACCTTGCCTTCCTTTTTTAACAAATAAAAAGTGATTGCCTGTCTGATAAATTCACTTTCGGTTATCCCGTCAAATTCAGCTTGGGCTTTAATTGCCTCGCGCTGAGCGGGAGAGAGTTGGATGCTAGTACGAATCAACTTAGTTTCGGGTTTCGGTTTGCGGCCCATTATAGTATCTCGATCTCCCAACGTGGAGGAAAAATCGTAATAGTTGCTTTGCCTTTTTTTACTAATTTTGTAACGACTTCTCCCAAGCGTTTCAAACTTGCTTGGCTTGGGTTTTTATATAATTTGTCTTCTCTGTTATATCGCAAGAATCGAATATGAGTATCTTTATAACAATAAATTCTAACAACCGTTTTGGTAAACATTTTTAGTTCTCCTCGTTCATTTCCTCGGTCATCCAATCGCTGGCTCGCTGCGGCCAATCTAAAATCCAATCGGCGATTATGTTCGGGGCTGTATCAAAGGCAAAAATAGCTGACTCGGGTTCGTAACCAGAAAATACTTTGAGACCCTGGAAACTAGGCGTTACAGAAAATACAGCGCCGTAAGCCTCAAAGCTGAATTTATTCCAGTCCACCATCACGAAGCCAGCGGCGATGAATTGCTCAGCAACATCTTTGCGGCTGCGGCGCGAGCGGGGGGGCGTATCTTTCTGATTAAAGTTGGGGCGGCAGGCGGTACGCAGGCCAATCAGGTGGTGAGCAGTCATGATTGCACCTCCAAGAAAGCCCGGTCAAAGGCGGCGCGATAGTCGGGCCGGGTGCGTGGTTTGGCTATCAGCCATAAGATAATTACCAACCAGACAAACAGCATAAATAGGACACTCAGTAATGTGAAAAGTTTCTCGTTGTGCTCGTTCATTTGAATATCTCCTGTTCGGTTATGCTTTTTGAAGTTGTTCTGGATTGAAGTAAAATTTTTGATTACTGGACCATTTGACTTCCACCCGACCATCAACGATTTTGGTAATCTTACCCTCATTATAGAGGATATAAGCCCCAAATATTTCAGCTAATCCAGTGGCTAAAGTTTCTCGTTTGATTGTTACTAGGTTTCGTACCTTAAGGGTTTCCATCTTTTGTTTCTCCTTTTTTATCCTATCTAGGTCTGCCATTTCTCATTGTCCACCCCGGTTGATTGTCGGGGCCGGGGCGCGTCCCCTGATAGTTACAGTTGTAGCAATATTGGGCCCAGTATTCAGCCGCTTCGCGGGCTTCTCTTTCGGTTTCGTATTCACGAGTTTGCCATTGGCTGGCGGGAGTTCTTTGATAGTTCATTTCGTACATTTCGTTTCTCCTTTTTTTTTATAACCTTGTAATAATTATAACCGCAAAACACAATATAGTCAATACCTTTTTAGATAATTTAAGGTTGAGTTTTTTATGTTATCCTCTTCCTGTGTTATAATCTTGATAGGATAATCTCCTTTTCCTCCTTTCTGTGGGGGAGAGGAAACCGTAAATTTGAGGGTATATGCCAAGAAAATTAGCTAATCTGTTCTGTTTAGATTGCCAAAGGATACGGGATGTCTTACGAGTGGCTTTTGTTTATCGCCATAGCTATTGAAGCGGGTTTCATTTTTTGGTACTGTATCCTGGTTATTACTTTTGCCCGTAGTGTTTTCCGGGGTGAGAATTGGCTTACTACAGCTATGTTTCTGCTTTCGCTTGGTAGTGTTTTCAATGCTATTTGGCTTGTCAATTCCCTTCCTTCATTGCCAATCGAAAATATTATCGCTAAGTTGCCATTAGATGCTTTCAAGATAGTGGCAGTAACCTTGTTCATGTGGGAACTTAAACTTAAATGGTTTTGGAGAAAATGGCGCAATCGATAAATGACTGAACAGTACCTTACCATCCTATTAGCTTTAATTGGTTCTGGCGCGATAACTGCGCTTGTGACTTCATTTTTGAATCGTCGTCACACGTCTGCTGTTACTCAGGATGTTTTGGTGGGGGCGGCCAAGAAATTAGTTGATGAATTGCAAGAGGATATTGCCCGCTTACATCAGGAACGCGGGGATGTTACCCAAAAATTAAAAGAAACTGAGGATAGGCTAAAGGCTGAAACAGATATACTTAAAGCTGAATTAAAAGGATTAAAAGCTGAATTTACGGCTCAGGAAAATGCCATAGATAATCTACAAGCTAATGCGCTTAAATATCAGCTTGTTCTCTCGATTACCGTTTTGCAGCTTCGACAATTGGGTCTTGAGCCTCTAATTCCTCCTGATGAAATAGATACAATGGATATTGATGAAATCCGACTTGTGGCGCAAGGTCTGTCGAATGTAGAGCAACGAAGACAAGAAAGGCGGAAAAATACATGAGTGAAACGCGTGAACCATATATAGCTATTCCGCCCGAGGCCTATCTGGCTTATCAGGATTTTGAATTGCCATTGCGTCAAGCGTTGTTTCGCACCAGGATATTTAATACGGCGGCAGACGCTGACCTATTGGCAGCGGAAATTAGACGACTGAGGGGATTGCAAACGGTGGAACTTGTTGAAACGTACACGGCAAAATGAGTTACCCATCCAAAAAACAGTTAGCGTCGCTAAGTAAATGCGGCTGGCGTAAGTGTCACGGCGGCCTGTTCTGGCAGTCGCCGTATGACAAATATTTCTTCAGTCCGCGTAGGGCGGTTTTAATCGAGGCGCGGCGAGGGCAACAAACTTGATTCCCATTGGGCCGCTGCGACGAAAGTCGTTCGACTGAGCTCACGTCGAAGTCGCAACCGTTGGGAGTGCGTCGGCTTGGCTCCGGGGAAGCCGAGAAAAAGCGTAAGCCGGAGACGGGGCAGGCCCTAAAATATATCGGATAGGTTAGCGGTCAACCACGAGATAGCAAAACCGTCAAGGGGGTGGGAAGCCCCCGCTCATTGGGAGGCGCAATATGCAGAGTAATTCGGCAAGCTCATTATCCGATCTCAAGCGTGACAAACACAACCCCCGCAAACATGGCGATCGCAACCTCAAGACAATTGGCGATAGCCTGAAAGCGACTGGCCCACATCGTTCTATTGTCATTGATGAGGATAATAATATTCTGGCTGGGAATGGCGTGACTGAGGCGGCCTTGAAAGCAGGTATCAGCAAGGTGGTTGTAGTCGAGGCTGAAGATGGCGCCCTGATTGCGGTGCGTAAACGTGGCTTGACGCCAGAACAGAAACAAGCCGTGAAATATTTTGATAATAGAAGTGCTGAGCTGGCGGAATGGGACCCGTCCGTTATCTTGGCCGATTTGGACGCGGGCGTTGACTTGTCGGGCTTGTGGGATGAAGACGAATTGGCGGAATTAGAATTAGAATTAGAAATTGCTAATTCATTGTTATCAAACGATCAAAAAAAATCGTTAAGACAGCTTGGTGACAATAAGCACAAAATCAAGCCTGTGCTCTACATAGATGAATTGGCAACATTTGAGCAAGCGATTTTGGCTACAGGTCTAAAAAATCGTGGGCAGGCTATTGTGGAAATTTGTAGGCATTATCTTGAAAATTGACAATTCAACCCATTGCTTGAAAGTCTCTTTAAGACAGAGATTGCTTAAAGAGATGACTGAACCGCCTATTATTATGGAAACACATGGCGGCATAGGGCATTTATATAAAGCATGTTATAGCCAGTTTGAGCAAGGGATTGTGTTTGAAAAAGATGCACGCAAGGCCGATATTTTGGCTTTGCAGCGACCTACTTGGATGGTCTATGAAACAGACTGTGTTATGGCAATTCGGGAAGGCGCTGGTAAAGAATTAAAAATCAATTTTGTGGATTTTGACCCTTATGGCGAACCATGGCCGGTAATTGATGCTTTCCTGGAAAGTGAGCGCCCAAAACCCAACCGACTATTTTTTGTCGTTAATGATGGTTTGCGACAAATGGTAAAAGCGACAGGTGGCTGGAATGTAAATTCACTTCAAGAAATTGTTTCCGAATATGGTAATGGCTTGTATGATATTTACTTGGAAGTGTGCGAGGAGTTATTAAAACGAAAAGCGGCTAAGGCTGGATATGCTCTTAGCCGCTTTTGGGGCTATTATTGCGGGTATGCCAAACAAATGACTCATTATTTGGCAATCTTGGAAAAATCTATTGATGTTGCCGGAAGTCCTGCCAGTTCTGAAAATCAGCCGGCAGATAGGGCTGCAAATCCTTTTTGATATAGGCTCTTGCACCCAGTTCTTTCAGCAACTCGACAACCCGGCCCGTAAATTCCGGCCAGTCGGTGGTCTTGGTCAGCCGGTGATAGTTGATCCGGCCGACTTTATAAAGATTGACAAATTGATGAGTGGAGCGAATAATTTCAAGTGTAGCCCTAGTGTCATAAACCGGCTCAAGGCTAACCCAAGTGAAAATACCCGCATCGTGAAACTTTTTGAGTGTGGCGATACGGTCAGCCGGTAAAGCGGCTTCGGCTTCCCATTGCAATGAGATAGCCGGGTCAAGAGATGTCAAGGTGGAAGCAAAAGCATCACGGTTGGGTCTGAATAAGTCAATGTCACGCAAGGCTCGACTGCCGCCTTTGGTCAGAGTGCAAAAGCCTAGGCCGTGGGCTTTTAAGACTTGAATAACTTGGCGAGTAAGGCCAAGCTCCTTATCAAGATGGTGATACGGGTCAGTGGTGAAACTCAACATAACTTGCTCTTTGCTATCAATAGCTTGGTATTTTTCAGCATCACGGCGAAGCAAATTTAGGAAGTCGGGTCGGGGACGTGGGTTGTTATCAAATTCCTCCCGGCTCATTTTGAGCACAAGAGGAACCCAGCAGTAGGAACACCGATGACCACATCCCCGATATGGATTAGCCGCTAAATGGGAATATTCTCCTGCCTGACCCTGAGGGGCGTAGATGATAGAACAGCCTTTGATGCTGAAACCATCAGGGTTAAATGTAGGCAGCTTTTTCCCGGACTGCAAGGGGATGTCTAAAAGCGAAATTTGTTGCATTATACTTTCTCCTTTTTGTGTGGCCCTGGTGGGCGTTTAACTTGTTTGAATTGATCTAACTCTTCTTGAGTAAAGACCAATGACTTTCCCAATAATCTACCCCTCAAGTCACCAACCTTATAAATATGGTGCTTGAGGGTTTGGATATGCAAGCCGAGATATTCGGCTGCTTCTTTGGTAGAAAATAGTTTATCCATAGAATAATTGTACTACACAATACAAAATTAGTCAAGTGGTTTCGACAAAATAGACACTATAAAATTATGAAAGTGACGACAGCAGAAGCGGCGCAAGCAATCAAAGAAGCCCATGGGTTTATTACCGTGGCAGCAAAAAAACTTGGCATCCATCGGTCACAATTGCACAACCTCATCAACGCCCACCCCACGGTTAAGGCCGCCTTGACCGACGCCCGTGAGGAAATGAAAGATTTTGCCGAGGGTAAACTTTTTGCCAACATCCAAGAAGGTAAAGAGGCTTCGGTGTTTTTTTACCTCAAATGTCAGGCTAAGGATCGCGGTTATGTGGAAAAAGCACAAATCGAATTTATACAAAAAGAACTTGATGGCTTTCTTGATTTATTAGAAAAACAATTAGAACCCCAAACTTATGAGCGTATCCTTAATTTACTTGCCAACTCTGGCTAAAAGTCGGCAACAACGATGGCAACAAAAACAGCGTGTTTTTCTTTGGCCGGTGCAATATACCAATTCGCGTACAGGTAAAATTTATCAGCCACAAAATGAACAAGTCACGCAATTTATAGCCAATAATACTTGCCGCTATAGTTTGCTTAAAGGTGGTGAGGGTGGCGGTAAATCTTCAGCAGGGGTGACTAAAACGCTTGCCCGGCTTAGGCGTGGTTGTTCTGGCATAATGGTTTCTCCTGATCTCGAGCATTTTAAGAAATCCCTCTGGCCCATCTTCAAAGAATGGTGCCCTTGGGAAACGGTAATCGAAAAACAGCAGTATCGCAAACAGGAAGGGTGGCAACCTTCGCAAGCCTTTACGATGGTTCTCAAGAATGAATTAGGCGGCTTTTCCGAACTCATTTGTGGCGGCGCACTTGAAACCGAGATAGGTGCGTGGGAAGGGCCTAATGTAAACTTTGTCTATTTTGATGAAGCTAGACGCCATAGGACACCGGCAGCCATTAAGACATTTGATGGTCGGGTGCGTATCCCCGGCCCTAATGAAGAATTACCACAAATCTATTTGACTACAACTCCTCGCAAACATTGGCTATTTGATTATTTTGCTGGCGCAAAAGGAGATGAGCAGAGTTTGCCTCTGCTTTCGGTTGAAACACAAACTAAATATTCTGACTTCAAGCGGGATGCTTTTGTGGCTACGGTTCTTACTAAAGAAAATGAAGCTATGGGCAATTTACAGGCCGGCTTTACACAGAAGCGCGCTCAGACCCTTGACGCATCAGAAATTAGAATACTACTTGAAGCGAGTTGGGAAGATGAAAGTGATATTGAAAAATTTGTTAATCTCATTTGGTGGGATAATTGCCGTGAAGCTCTACCTGGTCTTACTCGGCATGAGCCACTTATCCTTGCTCTTGATGCCGCCAAGGGTGGTGAAACTAATGTACCAGATTGTTTTGCCATGGTCGGCGTCACTCGTCATCCTGGAAATAAAGCGAATGTAGCTGTACGCTATTGTGGTATTTGGCAGCCTCAACCGGGTCAACTACTAGACTTTGCGCCAATCGAAAGAGAGCTTATACGCTTATGCCGTGAATTTTCGGTATTAGAAGTAGCTTACGATCCCTATCAACTTCATGATATGGCTATGCGATTGCGACAAGCCGGAATAGCTAATTTCAAGGAGTTTAATCAGGGTACTGACCGGCTGAAAGCTGATAAGCAATTACAAGATTTGATTATGGCACGGCGAATTAGTCACGATGGAAACCCGCTTTTACGACAGCATGTTGATAATGCTAATATCAAGAAAGCGGGACAGGATGGAATACGATTAGTTAAGCGGTCGCCAAGTTTAAAAATAGACGCGGCTGTAGCTTTATCTATGGCGGCTGCTAGAATTTTGTATTATAATATTTAACTAGAGAGGTTAAAAATGACAATACCACCAAAGCATAAAAGACTAACAGGACATGAAATTTTTGAACGTTTGAATGATGGTACTTATTGTTGGGGATGTAATGACCAGCCAAGTGTTTATTTGGTAACGGCGATTCTTGAAGCATTGCCTGTTACTTGGGTAGCAGGTGGGGCTGATACGCTTCAAATTACTTTAGAGCGTGATTTAACTCCATTAGAGCATTGGAGTATTGATCGTTTGACTCCCGATTCAGTCAGACGAGAATATAATGAAATTAATTTATGGTGGGACTAATGACAATCGAAGGCGTAATACTCAAGCCGCTTACTACGTATAGCGATGAGCGCGGTTACTTCCGGGAGCTAATCAGAGTAACTGATGATTTTTTCTCAGAGGGATTCGGGCAATGGTCTGAATCGCTGATGTATCAGGATGTTATCAAAGCGTGGCATATACACGCTTTACAAGTGGATTGGTGGCGTGTGGCTTTCGGGACAATTAAGGCGGTATTGCACGATTCGCGTTCCGATTCAGCCACTTGCAAGGAGATAGCAGAATATATCTTAGATAATCAAGCTGGCGTTTTGCGTATCCCCCCCGGCGTTGCTCACGGGTGTAAGGTCTTACAAGGGCCGGCGTTGCTTATGTATATTACAAGCAAAGTTTATAATCCAGTTGATGAAGGCCGATTGCCATTTGATGATCCATATTATGATTGGCTAAGAGGGCCAGAGATAAAATGAGAGAACCTATCTACTTTGGCGGCATGATACTATCCGATTTTGATAAAACTTATAACTACGAGAAATGGCTATCTCAGATGATGGCGTATCGTTTGGAAAGATATAAGAAACGATGGTCTATTTTCGTAGCTATGCTTGCCTTATTTGAGAAAAATAAATATATCCTTTCTGACTTTCATCCTATGCCAGAAGATCCGCTAATACATTTTGATGATAATATTTTAGCATGGTCTCATGTCCTTAGTTTGAAAGCTAAAAAGCTACGAATGTTGGAATTTGAAGTATTCAAATATTTCAGACGAAAAGGATACTACCCAACATGAATAATAGTGAAAAGGATTATCCGAAATACCATGTACAAATATTATAGAAAAGTAACATTTTATTTACTTGACGAATCTACAAGAGAATTTTATTGGTCTCAAAACAGAGGAAACTCTGAAGTATGGGGTGAAATTAACGGGATGATCGTAAGGGGAATACCAGATAATGATGATACATATATAATGCCATCTCAAATAAAAAAATGGAAATTCGAGAAGATAGAAGGTGATATCCCGACATGAATAATCAAAGCCAAGAACTATCTACCATCCCCCCCTGGGTGCGCCATTTTCTTATCAATGTGGTCAAGCGATGCTTAGGTATTATTCAGAAATGGATAGAAGATATGCAGGCAACTAATGCTAATATAGAGAAATAGTTTTGTATTTTAACATAATTATGGTAATATAAATGTAATTAGACCCGCTTTAAGCTCGTCATTTCGTTATATCCAGTCCGGTAGTTTGCCTCACTGCGAGAGACTACCGGACTTTTTCATGCCTGAAGAACAAATAGCCACAAAACAACCTGATAATGGCAAAATAGAAAAGCTATCTATCCAGAAGCGCGTAGACCCTAAAGCTACCGACGCCTGGCCCAGTATCTATTGGTTTTCGCGCAGGGAAGATGGTTCTGATATTTCGCCCTGGTGGACGGAACAGCGCGACCGAGACTTGCGTGAGTTCTATATGCGCCTGGGCAATGATATTCTACAAGGTGCTATTAGTTCCATTGTAGATAAATTTGTAGCACTTTCTTATATCCTCGAAGGGCCAAAGAAAGCGGTATCACGATATAGTCCTATTTTGGCTGAAGCAGAGTTTGGGCAAGGTTGGGGGACGTTGCTTACTAAGACGCTTACCGATTTCTTTACCCAAGATAAGGGCGCATTTTGGGAACTCATTGGCGCTGGCGATCCTAACGGGCCAATCATCGGGCCGGTGCTTGGTATCGCTCATCTTGATAGCCAATTTTGCCAATTGACTGGCGACCCCACTTATCCTGTTATTTTTCGCAACGCTAAACAAAATAGCTTACACAAGCTGCATGCAACGCGAGTAGTTCATCTGGTAGATATGCCAAGTCCAAATGAGTTGTATCATAACACTGGCTTTTGCGCGGTTAGTCGGGTAATTGCTTCCTCTCAAGTGCTCATCAAAATAGCCAAATACAAGAATGAAAAGCTAGATGATTTACCGGAAGCGGGCTTACTCATTCTAAATAATGTATTACCCCAAGCGTTTGAAGATAACAAAGCCAATTATGCTAGAGAACGGCGGCGATTAGGACAAGAGATTTGGACAAATGTAATGACCTTGTTTTCTCTCGACCCGGCCCAGCCAGCTTCAGCAGAGCTAATTTCTTTTTCCAATCTTCCCGACCATTTTGATGAAATAGCTTCAGTTGACCTATACGCTAAAATAGTTGCTTTAGCTTTTGGTGTAGATGTGCGTGAATTTTGGCCCCTCTCTTCTGGTTCACTTGGCACGGCTACTGAAACTCAGGTAATGCACCAGAAAGCGAAAGGTAAGGGAATTGGCAAAGTTATCTCTACTCTTGAGCGGGCCATCAATTGGAAAGTTTTACCAGCTTCAATTGAGTTCAAATTTGACTTTCAGGATGATGAGGAAGATTTACTACGCGCACAGATTGAGGATACCAAGACTACCACGATAATGAAAATGTGGGACCCGATTAGTCAACCCATCGCTCCAATGGAAATACGCCAGATGTTGGCTGACAATGTGACTTACTTCTCTGAGGATTTCCTAGAGGTAGACATAACTGATGATGTAACCCAAACTGATATGGAAATTGAAAAGGCTTATGGGCCATTAGGTAAATTAGATAGTCTTGGCAAGTGGCGGCCGGCGAGACAAAAGACTAAGACTATTAAAAGAGAAGTTGATACAGCTTTGGCTTTAGCTAAAGAAAACTATCGTAAAGGTTTAATTACGGTAGAGCAAATAGCGGAATACGCATTAGCAGAGTTGGCAGATGTTAGCAACGATTCAACCATTTGAAGTTAAAGCCAAACAATCACGCATAGACGCTTATCAGCGCAATTTACGAAGCGCAGTGCGTGGGTTATGGTCTGGCGTATTGGACTTTGACCAATTTTTTAGCGCGATGAGTTCAGCTATCATGCGCGGGCTAACTATTGCCTGGCGCGAAGGAGCTTTAGAGTGTGGTATCAAGCCTGATGAATTATCGCCGGAAGAAACCGAGGCGTTAGAGGAACGAATTATAAAGGAAAGGTCTTATATTGCAGCTTTTGGGGATGTAATTGAAACGAATGGTAAAGCAAATGGGGGGCAACTAACGCCATTATTTGGACGGTTGAATACTTGGACTAATCGCTATCTTGATGTTACCAATCAAGCCAAGGTAGCGGCTTGCGTTGACCAAAAGTTAATGTGGCAACTGGGACACGCCGAGCGGCATTGTTCTACTTGTCCGCGATTACATGGCAAAGTCAAGCGCGACAGCTATTGGAAGAAGCTAGAACTTCGGCCTCAGAATCCCCCCAATTCAAAGTTACAATGTGGGGGATGGCAATGTAAGTGCTCCTTAATCCCGACCACCGAGCCAATTAGCAAAGGGCCATTACCGGCATGACATCCACTGCTCCACCTTCAGAGGTAAGATTACAAGCGAAGCCAATCTACTCAGCAGAATGGCTAACCGTGGGAAATCATACAGTTTTAGATGTTTCTCCAAATGGCAATTGGTTAGCTAGACCGATAGATACTTATATGCAAATGGCAACACATATCAAGATGCAAGCATTAAGTCAGAATATTCGCTATACGATAGATGAAACTCAAGCAAGCGCAACGGTTGGTTTTCAACTTACCGCAGGGAGTGAAACATTGTTACCTTGCCCTAATGATGGCATATCCATTTTTGAGGAACAAGCCGGGGCAATTATTCAATATCAATGGTTAAGATAGTATGATGTGGACACATGGCGGCGGACAAAAGGCAAAAGGGGAAGCAACAGCTATTACATTGGCTGATACATATAGCATTGATGCCTTTGCTCGCCAGCGTACTAGTGAGCCATTTACACTTTTTGATAGTAAACAAATTTGGGATGATCCAGACCTGGCCGCCAATGTAGAGAATTTCCCTCTTTTTTGGGATAATCAACAAACGAGCGGGGCGGGGACGGCTACTAATTTTAATGTTAATCGTGCTTCTACTATCTTATCGGTTTCAGCTAATACAGCCGGGATGCGGGCAAGACAGACTAAGCAACGATTTAATTATCAGCCGGGTAAGTCACAGTTAATTATTCTTACTGGCCGATTTGGGACTACACCAAGCGGTGTTACTAAACGCTATGGTTACTTTGACGCTAATAATGGTTTATTTTATCAAGATGCAGGCGGCACATGGTCAGTAGTGGTTAGGTCGTTTGTTTCTGGCGTGGCGATAGATACAGTTATTACTCAAGCCAATTGGAATTTAGATAAGCTAGATGGGACTGGAGCAAGTGGAGTTACACTTGATAAAGATACAGTACAAGTTTTGCTCTTTGACTTTGAATGGCTTGGTACAGGGCGAGTGCGTTTTGGTTTCTTTATAGATGGTATACCTATCTATTGCCACGAAGTTCTAAATGCTAATAATCTTAGCACCGTTTACATGTCAACTCCTAACTTGCCTATTCGAGCGGAAATTAGTAATGATGGGACTGGGGCAGCTAGTGATTTTGAAACGATTTGTACCACAGTAATCAGTGAGGGTGGCAGTCAACCTAATGGTATGTTTCGTTCCGGCAATCTTGGGGCGGCTGCTGCATCAGAGATACAAGCCGATACTATAGGCACGATTTACGCGGTTTGTGGTATCAGATTGAAGTCAGCCTATTTATCGGCTGAAGTGCGTGAAGTTGGTTTGAGTATTGTTGAGACAACGGCACCGGGAACTTATTTCTTATGGCAATTACATTTTAATCCAACATTAACTGTTGGTTTAACTTATACTGATGTCCCACGATCTGCGGTGCAATTTGGTGTAGGAGCGGCAGCAGGGGATGTGATTACTGTATCTGGCTTTGTCTTGCGTTCCGGTTATGTCTCCGCCAATACACAGGAGCTTTTAGTAGCATTGGATAGTGCATTAAGGTTAGGTGCTTTAATAGATGGAACGCGGGATGAATTGGTATTAAGCGTGATACCTATTACAGCCAATTTGGATATTTTAGGCAGCTTAACTTGGAAGGAAGCATGGTAACTTTAGAACTTCCTCGACCTCACGGTTTTCTTGTCTGGCGTGGTAAGCAAACCGCTATTGCCACAGATAAGCCATTAGAGATAGATATGCCAGTTCTCATCATCTCAGATGGTGAGGCTTTTGGAGAAGCAACATTAAATCAACCGGCGCAGCTTAAAACCAAAGTCTTTGATAGTCAAGAATGGTTTGAGCAGCACTGCATTTATGTTGAGGAAAGAAAACGTTATTGGCCGGAAGCTGATAAATTCTACGTGTACAAAATCAGTCAATTCAACGGCTATGAATCGCCAAAGCCTTTTGCGAATGGGGAGATAGTAGATTATCACCCAACTTCAGAGGAACGGGATTTAATCGAGAAAGCCAGACGACTGCCTAAGACTATTGTATTACGTGATAACGTCCTGGGCTTAAGCAATGGTAAATTCGTGGCTGACGAAACCCTTGTCACTGATGAGGTCAAAACTATTTTAGAAGTTACTTATGGTTTCAAGCCTGAATTTAATCAGCAGTCAGAAGCAGACGAATTGCCTTTATACCAATTGGCTTTAGTGCGTAATCCTAAGCTAATGATGGTTAAAAAAAAAGAGATGGTAGAGGAGGTTGATATGCCTTTTCCAAATGAACATGCGGCGCGCCAAATGTCTCCTGAAGGCTGCAAGCGCATTAGACGGCAGAATGATGAATTTGGCAGCGGTATCGATGCTATCTTTTGCGTGAAAGAAGATGATACAACCGAGCTACAATCTATTCGGTTTGATAGTAACAAATTTACACCGGCTGAAGCGCGGGCCTGGTTGAAGAAACATGATAAGAATACAAACCTTGAGGAAGCAACAGGCGAGAAAATGTTACATGGCGAAATGATGGATATGCCACCAATGGAGCAAATTTCTTATGGTATTACCTCCTTTGCCGATTTACATGCAACAGAACAAGCTCAAGAAAATGCGTATCATGTAAACGAATTAACTGGGCAACTTCATAGTCTCATCAATAATATTATGCTTAATCCAGAAGTGGCAGATAAACAAGAGGTTTTAAGAAACTTGATTTTTGAATTTGGCACATTGGTTAATGAGACAATGACTGCTACTAAAAATAAGAAGTGGCAACCATTAACCGATCTGGCTAAACGCGCGGTTAATGCTGTATTTGGTAAAGATGAACAAGTTATCCCCGGCGGCCTGGCTGTTAAAACGGTAAAAGGCGACTTCTGGCATTTTACTTGGTCTACTAACGCCTTTATAGACAGAGATGAGGAAATCTTTAGCACCAAGGCATTAGAGAATTATGTAGACGAGAGTGGTAAGAATGAAGAAAAAGGCTATTTTGACTTTTGGCATATTCCGGGCACCGACTTTGCATACAAGGAGTGGCAAGCCATCATAGGCCGTTTCTTGGTAGAGGCTGGCCCATACCTCGACAACGAAGTTGGTCAAAGAGCTAAAGCCTTTTTTAAGAAATATCCAAGTAATCATCCGGCGATTGCACCCGAGGGATGGGGTGCGTCACCTGAGTTTAGATTTTTACCAGAGGATAGAGAGGATAGCATATTTGATCATATTTGGATTACGAAAACGTCTACGCTTCCCCGCTACGCGGCGGCAAATATCTGGACGGAAGGGAAACAAATTATGTTAAGTGACGAGCAACGAAAAGCAGCGATTGAGATTTTTGGTGAAGGCTTTGTAAAACAAATTGAAACCGATGGCGAAAAGCGCACGGCGGAGTTAGAGGCGGCCGGTGTAGCGCATAAAGCGCAAGAAATGTCAAAGCCGGCAGAAGTTGTTACTCCAATAGTGATTGAGGAAGTCAAGCCGGCCGAGGTGGTAGTTGACCTTGAAAAATTGGCGGCAGAGGTTGGCAAACAATTTGCGGTTGATAATCAGCCATTTGCAGAGGCGTTAATGACCATTGGCGTTGAAATTAAGGCTTTAGCTAATAGATTAGAGAAGATGGAAAAAGCTGAGGCTCTTAAATCAAAGGTAGAGACCCCACGATTTACATTTAGCATGTTACAACGAGCAACGGAAGCGGTAGAGACCGAGGTTAAAGATGGTGATAACCTAAAAGAGAATGTAATTGGCAGCACCTTGTTACGCAAAGGCGAAAGTGTAGCCTCGCGTCTCTTTAGCAAAAAATAAAGCAGGTCTCTATCATGGATACAATGCAAGAAAATAATCTTTTGCTTGCTCTGGCCCAGGCCCTTAATCCGTATTTGGAAGGCCAGAAAGTTTATGGCGGTCATGTTCCTTATGGTCTAAAAGCTGGTGGTACGCCAGCGACTAACGCCTATTTATATGCAGGTGGTGGTTTATTTGGCCGGTGCGATGGCCCCAGTCAACTTATCAATGCGCTTGTTGGGCCAGTTGGATTTGAGGCGGTGCTTAGCTGGATTGGCACTGATACCGAAAACGAATTTGTAGACGCCTGGTCAAGTATTGGTGAAAGCACCGCCACGGAGCAAACGGCAGTCTGTGGTGATTGTATTAGCCCGACCCTTTATGCTTGTGCTCAACTCTACTGCTTTGGTCGGTTCTGTCGTCAAACGCAAGAGTTGCAATTTGACCGGCTTGGTACGCGGCATAATGCCCAAGTGCCAATTAAAAGTTTGTTTGGCAGCGTGACCGATGCGGCTGGAAATGTGCTTATCCCGATGGGAGCGCAAATTACTGATGCTTTTATGTTGCAATCACGCACGGCTGGTTATCTTTTGCGCCTGAAGAACGCCACAATGTTGTGGAATGGTGATACTTGCAATGGTAATGGTGCTACCTATCAGGAATATACTGGCTTCCAAAACATTGTAAATACCGGGAAATCTGATGCCTATACTCAACTTGGTTGTGCGGCTATTGACGCTTTTTTGCTTGATTACAATTTTAATGCTTTGGCAAGCGATGGCGCATTGGCAATCACTGATTATTTCCGGCGCATGGTGTTGGAATTTGAACGGCGTGCGGGCGGCGCGGGTATGGACTGGGGAACGGCGGAAATGTATATCGTGATGTCTCCGAATATGTGGGATGGCGTGGCTAAAAGATATGCTTGCGCGGGTATAGACCTGTGCAATATTACGGTAACTGGCAGTAACCGCATGAACGCCTCGGCAGACCAGGCCCAGGCGCGGCATGAGGAATATCTTAGCCGAATGGCTTTGCCTATCTATGGCCGATGGTATCCAGTGGTTTTGGATAGCCAAATCCCGGAAACGACTGGACAAGCTAACGGCATTTGCTCTGACATCTACTTCATCACTAAGTCCATTAACGGTGAAGAGATCACCTTCGGCCAGTATCAGGACTTTAATCTCACATACGGTCGCACGCGCAATGAAATCGTTAGCCTCTTTGGAAGCGATGATATTGCCATTACTGATAATGGCCGGTATGCTCTGGTACGTGACAATGAGCGCGGTTGTTTTGATGTGCAAATTTATACCAAGCCACGTATCGTAGCGAAAGCCCCATGGCTGACTGGGCGTATCCAAAATGCCTGCCATAACGTCTTAGGCAGACCATTGCCTGATGTAACGGCGAGTGGCAGAGTTTATGAGCGCGGTGGGGGCAGAACCATTACGAGCCCACCCGTCCTCTATTCTGATTGTGTGGATTGCTAAACATAACCGTGTAAAGTATATAACTAGCACGGCAATTTTAGCACTTAGCAAAGTTTGTGCTATAATATGGCTAAGGAAGTATATAGTTACTTCCTTAGCCATTGGAAAGGTAGAGACCTGGCCTTGAAAATTCATGCTTATCAAATTTTGCATTACGGCGCGGATTATGTTAGCTACGCTTTACAATCTATCTATTCCCAAGTAGAACAAATCCACGTCTTATATACCCCTCACCCTACCCACGGTTACAGAACAGAACAGCCGCCTATTGAATCGCGTGAAGCGATTATGGCGGCTGTTGCTGCTTATGACCCGGAGCATAAGATTAAATGGTACGATGTAGACAATGTGTGGCATGAGGGCCAGCACCGTGACTTGGCGGTAGAGATATGCCGTCGAGCGGGTGCTGATATTGTGTTGGTGGTGGATTATGATGAGGTATGGCAAGAAGCTACGCTTAAGGCGGCCTTGGAATTAGTAGCCAATGGAGATAAGCACAATTGGTTGATAAATTTTACCCATTTTTGGCGCAGCTTTGACTGGGTTTGTCGAGATGAAGGTTGGCCGGTGAGGTTTATAGATTTGCGCCAAAAGGATGATATAGATTATATCCCTAAAGAACTTGGCGAGATTTATCATTTTGGTTACGCAATTCGTGATGAAATTCTTAGATATAAAATATCTATTCATGGTCATAAGGCTGAATTTAGACCTGATTGGTATGAGACCAAATGGAAAATTTGGCCTCCATCATTAGATTGTCACCCAACAAATAATAAGAATTTCTGGAATCCCATGCCATTCGATAAGACTATATTACCCGATTTTATGAGACTTCATCCGTTTTATAATTTGAGAAAAATCGAATAACATCCTATACTTTTATTTATGGCCTTATAGACCCTAGAACTAATGAATTGCGTTATATAGGCAAGTCAGATAATCCACGAAAAAGACTAGCTAAGCATATACGCGAAGCTAAAAGAACGACAGTTTTACATAGATTGGCTTGGATTAAAGGATTACTTGATAAAGGATTATTGCCTGAGTTGATAGTTTTTATCCAAATCCCTTATGAAGAATGGCCTTTTGTTGAATGTTTTTTAATTTCTTCATTAACTAATATAGGTTATAATTTGACTAATATGGCAGATGGAGGATTAGGGGGAAGTACAGCAAGAGGCAGAAAAAGGTCAATTGAAGCAAAACAAAATATTAGTAATGGATTAAAAAAGCTATATGCAAGGGATAACGAACTTAGGGAAAGTCAACGTCAAAAGAGTATACAGATTTGGTAAGATGATAATTTCAAAAAACGGCGCGATATGGCAATAAATAATCCTGAAGTTAAAGCAAAGATGTCTAAATCTCAAAAAGCAAGATGGGATAATGTAGACCTTAGAAAAAGTCAATCGAATGTAGGAAAAAATAATTGGCAAGATTCTGTTCTGCGCCAAATAATGACGGAAAAAATAAAAGCTAAATGGCAAGACCCTGAATATCGAATAAAGCAAAGTAAAGCTCGTCAAGAGAGTTGGGCTAAACGTAAAACTCAAAAGCAGATTGCCGGAGATTATGAGAAACCATCCATTCTATAATTTAAGGAGAATCGAATAATGGGCAATAGAATTTTTAGAGTTACTTTTGGTTACGATCCTCTTAGAGAAAAAGAGACGTACGGGGAAACTTGGGAAGTAGATGAAAACGGATACCTGCGTATTTTTAATGTAGAACAAGAATGTACAATAATGTTTTCTTCAACCTCTTGGTTATATGTTGAGGATATAACTACTTCTATGAAAAAAATCGAGGAAGTAAAATCGTTTTTAGGAAGGACTTAGTAAATGACATTTGAGGTTTCCTATTTAGTCGGCAATGAAGAAAGAAGAATGAATGTCGAAGGAGTAAACTGGTCAATAGACGAGAATGGTTCTTTAGATATTCTTGATGATACAGAAGATGAAATGATGACATTTTCTGCAACAGCTTGGATATATATTAAAAGGTTATATCCTTCTCCGGGGCAATCTGAATTTATGAGAAGGTTTGGTTTAGAGATTAGAAATGGCTGAAATAACCATAACCACTACCTTTGAAACTCCACGCGAAGCGAAAGAAGCCTTTAGACAATTTTGGACAAACTATGTAAAGCCTGACCAATTAGAATTACGTGAACAGTTTAGCGGTTTTGAAATTGATAATGGAGAAACTTGTTACAAATTTACCTTTTATCGTGCAAGTGATGGGGAAACCAAGATAAAGGTTGAAAGTAATGGCTGAAATTGTCTTTGTCAAAACAGGACATCACTACGATTCATACACGGACTTTTTCCGCTTGGCAGAATTGTCAGGTTTTCCTATTATTCCGGTAAGCGAAGTAGACATATCTCAGCATAAAATTTTCATTCTTGCGCCTCATACGGGTGGTATTCAACCAGATCAGGGAGAATGGAACCCACACATCAATAATCAAAATCATAAAGAGCGTAATGCTCATCTTATCCTTTGGTGTCTTGAGCGGCCATCAGGAAGTAAAGGAAGTGTAGGGGAGTATGGGGAAGCAAATAGAGGACTTCTCTATAATAGATATTTTGATGAGGTGTGGGTTTCGGATAGCAAGTTAGCCGATGAAACACATTTGCGCCACGTAGTATTAGGCTCTGATTATGATTTAGGTGAACCAAGTAACAACAAAATGTATGATTTTGTACACATGTCGGCTATTGTACCGAGACGAGATACAATTTATTCTCGTCTTGGTTATGATCGATTAGGGCCAAATTGCTGGCCGCCTGATCGTGATAAAGTGCTTAAACAATCCAAGTTTGCTTTGAATATTCACCAAGACAATCACCCCTTCCAAGAGCCTCTGCGCTTTGCCTTGTTCGCAGCTTATGGTTTGCCTATTATTAGTGAAACTTTAATTGAGGCTTACCCTTTTTCTGGTGAATTTATGATATTTGCTGGCTATGATACCATTGTGAAACGGGCTAATGATGTATTAAAAAGCGACTATAGCCAATGGCATGGGATGGGGGAACGAGCAAGGAAGCGCATGTGTGAGGAATTTCAATTCGGGAAAATGGTACGACAGGCGGTATGGGAGAGTACGGAAAAGTGGAGATAGAAAAAGTATCCTTTCGTTTCAAGACGATCATTATCGTCTTTATCTATTTGATAAGATATTATTTAGATTGCCTACCTTTTTAGGCTATTGGCTATTTGGGAGAGGTTTGGCTATGCAGCAATATCTTAATTGTGAGAGAATAGATGAAAATTAGTAGCTTTACCTTTATTCATAATGCACAATATTAAACCTTATCTACCTGAGCTATTCACTCCTCCGGGTGGTAACTTGCTCTACGTTGGAGCACGTCCCGATGCTCATTCTTGGCTATCTGAATTGTACGAAGTAGGGCATAAAATTAGCTTGCTTGAGGTATGGCCTGAAAACGCTAAGGCTATGAGGAGTGATAATAGAATTAGACAAGTCATCACTGGAGATGTAAGAAATGTAGTAACAGCACTTGTATTATTCATTGGCATTTTTGACATTGTTTTTTGGTGGCATGGGCCAGAGCATTTAGCAAGAGAGGAAATAGGATATATATTAGGCCAGCTAGAATGTTGTGCTTCTCGATTAATAGTCTGTGCTTGCCCGTGGGGGGTCTATCCTCAAGGCGTACATGCGGGAAATCCTTACGAAACACATTTGAGCTATCTGTATCCTGAAAGTTTTTTACAGCTAGGTTACGAGGTGCGTACAGATGGAGAAGCCGATAAAGCAGGTAGCGAAATTGTTGCTTGGAAGTGGAAATGAAAATTAGTGGTTTTACGTTTATACACAATTCTATAGCCGGCGGCTATCCCCTTTTTGAGGCAATAGAAGCGGTTACTCCTTATGTTGATGAAATTGTAGTTGTTGATATGGCTTCAACCGATGGGACGAGGGAGAGACTTGAAAAGATACCTTGGGTTAAGGTGCTACCTTCTCCTTGGGGAAAAGAGGCGCGCTTAGCAGCTTGGGAACTACGAAAACAATGTCAGGGAGATGTAACTATCTTTTTTGAAGCTGATGAAGTTTACGATAACAAATTGGTTTATAATGTACGCAAAGAGATATTACGAGGCAATCATAATCTAGCTGTTTACCGTTTACAGTTAGAACAGAACTTCCAACGGTGTAAATGGTATCCGATTCCTGTTCACCGGGTGTTCCCAACTGGACAAGGAAGCTATCATTTACATCCGGTTAATTGCCCGGAGGGGGTAAAGGTATTGCCTCCTGAAATGGGTTTTATGTGGGATATTTCGGGCTGTTTCAGGGATAACCAACAGCAACGGAAAGCTAATCAAGCCATACTTTTTGGGCAGCCTCGCCATATGGCCGTACCAATCCATTTTACCTTACCTTATGAGTTGAGTGAAAATGAAGAACAGGCGCATCTAACTGACTCGCTTTGGACTTGGAAAACAACGCCATTTGACATTCCAATGGTGTTAAAACTATTGGTGGGAATGACGAAGTATGAGCCAACAGTATGACTACCGTAACCTTTGCTACCTTCTGTCACATCGGCGATGCGCTTAAACTACACACACCTGGTCAATCGAGAAAGCAAGTTGAAAGCAATGGTTATGCTTTTGATGAAATTATCATCGTATATCAATTATGTAATCCTAATGATTACAACTCTTTACTTGAGCCTGATATGCCTATTACTCAGGTAGAGATTATTGATATAGATGATGTGCTTTGGGCTTTTGAGATTGACTTTGATAAGCCACAATATATTAGTCCTACTGATAAAGCGCATAGATGGAAGCATCATGTTGTTAATCATCTGAAAGCAATTAGTGAAGCCACTACTGATTACATTGTCTTTGCTGATGCTGATTGTTGGATAGTTAATCAACCTCGTAGTTGGGTAGAATTTGGTATAGAAAAGCTAGAGGCAAATAAAAGCATCTTCATTGTTTCTCCAAATGATGGTGAACCAGAACGATTAACTCGGCGTATGTCTCAGCAGATGTTTATGGCGCGTACAGAAGAATTTAGAAATGCTGACTTCAATCAGCCGAATTGGGATGGTAATGTAAATATCCCCGGTGGGCCCCTTCCTGAATATTGGGGGATGCTTGAGGGGAGAATGGAGTTATATTGCAGAGTAACCAATCAATGGCGGTATGTGTGTCCGCCAGAGTATAGATATTGGCATCACAATAAAACTACCGCTAATGGTCTTTTTGAGACGGACTATAGCAAATGGTAAGAACAGGGAGATAATTAAAATGAACTTGAAAATACATTCAGCTTTATATGGCTATCGTGGATACATGAGAGATGTTACAAATGAAATTGATAGTAGAAGGCAGGGTAACAAAATAACTTTACCTGTTATCAATGAAAACCTGGGAGGCGACTGGTATCCTGGAAAGACTAAAGAACTTTGGCTATTGTATACCTTAAATGGTATCTCAAAGTTTATCATCGTTTCTGAAGGTGAAATATTAACTATTCCCAAGTTTGAGATTGTCCAAAAGATTACACAAATCCGATTATGGCCTTTGGCATTAATTATTTTTATCTTTTTTTTAAGGTTAAAACGACATGCTTAAATCACTTATCAAACGGTTCAATACAAGACGATATAGATGGTTGGAAGAATATATAAATGATGATAATACTATCTTTGTCGGTTGGATGCGTGGAACTTTAGATGATATAGAATATCTCAAATCTTTAGGTGTAAAAGGGCCAATGGAATACAAAGATGGTATTATTGAAAAGTGTGTAATTACTTTGGCAGTAGGTGATAAACTTAAAGATTTTGAAGGATTTATGAACGGTGACACGTTTACGGGTTTCAATGAATACGGTAAGCAAATATCTTGGGGGGGAGAAGATTTTAAGTTTTAGTGGAGATAAAATTGCCATATATTCGTTGTGCAGATGAAGCAAGATTTTTACATCGTGGTAATCCTTCGGATATGATACCTTTTCTTGCAATAAGACATCATGAGGGAGAAATTATTTTACAAATTCCTGGTGGTGGTAGTATATCCATTACTCCATCTCTCGGTTTTGAATTATGTAATTCTATTTTAGATATGATCTCTGAGGCGTTAAAGTACGAAAAGGAAAATATATCTAAATGAAGGTACTTATCATAGGTGGCAATTCTCTTTTAGGCAAATATCTTCTCCTAACCAAACCTCATGGCTATGAGGTTGAAGCCACCTGGTACACGAATTATCTTGCCAATATGCACCAAATGGATGTTGGCAACAGAAGCCAGATACGTTATGTAATGGATAAGATTAAGCCTGAGTTAATTATCCATTGTGCAGCTATTGGCAGCGTGGATTATGCGGAAACAAACTATAGCGAAGTTCATGCTGTTAATGTTAAGGGAACCGAAAACATTATCAGGGCGGCAGAGACTTATAATAGCAAATTCATTTACATAAGCTCTAATGCCGTTTACGAAGGAACTAATCCACCTTATTCCGAAAAAAGTCCACTGAAGCCGGTAAACAGCTATGGTCTAATTAAACAGCAAGCGGAGGAAGTGGTAAAGCAGAGTAGTTTAGATTACCTTATCATTCGCCCTTTTATGCTTTACGGTTGGAATAGTCCAGGCGCGCGTGGGAATTGGGCAACTTACCTTATTCATACCCTGGGCGGCAATCAATCTACTAAATTGGTTAATGATGTGATTTGGCAGCCGACTTATGCGCAAGATTGTGCTTGGGCTATTTGGCAATTAAGCAAGGAAAGTAGACAGATATACAATATTGCTTCTCCTGAAAGTATGTCTCTATACGAATTTGGTCTTAAGATTGCTGAAGTATGGAATTTTGATAAGAAGTTGCTAACACCCGTTTCTTCCAGCCAATTTCCTAATATGGCTAAGCGGCCAAAAAATACTAGCTACGATCTACGAAAATTGGATATGGCTGGCTTGGTACTTTCTAAAGTTGAAGATGGATTAAAGAAAATGAGGGAAGATAATGCTCATTGAAAGAACGCCAAGGCAAATGAGTAGTAGGGTACATATTCAGATAGTATTTTGGCAATTTTACTTTGCCTTTTGGCTTGATAAAAAGTCTATCGGCTCAGGACTAGGTTTCTATAATATTAGTCAAGATTTTAGAGACCCAATTTTCCCGCGTAAGAGCAATTTTTGGGCTGATAATTCATTTAAGGGACGGTTACAAAGGATGTATCATGATTATACAAAGTAAGGCAGAGGCTAAATGTTAGATACTGTATTAAAAGTTTTTTTTTCTCAAATACTTATATTGGTGGCAATAATACTAGTATTTTATATATTACAACTTGGATGCGGTTAATGAATTATAATCTATCCGTTTGTGTCTTTATCAAAGATTGTTTCAAAGGTGCGTTTTGCGTTTTCGAGAGCATTGCAACACTCTTACCATTTGCTACTGAGTTCGTAGTTATGGACTTGGGAAGTACAGATGGGACGTTAGAAGTGCTGCAAGATATTACTAAAGTTAATTCCAAATTCAAACTTATCAAATCCGATTGGCCGGTAATAGACGCAAGGGCTTTTGCATTGCTTGCAAACGATTTAATAGACTTCTGCCATTATGATAATGTGCTATACTATCAAGCTGATGAGATTTGGCATGAGGATTTACTTAGGCTGATGGGGCAAAAGTTTAATGAAGGGCAATTTGACCTTAGTTTTTGGCGTATCCAATATCGGGATAACTTTCAGCGCGTTAAATGGTTTCCCCACATCGTTCACAGAGTAGGGCAAAAAGATAATTTTCATTTTGTAGACGATGGTATGAATAGTAATCGCACCTATGATGCTAAAGTTTGCAGCAACTTTGGGGCTGAATGGTTTCCGCTTTGGGGCGGCTTGGGAGATGAGAAGATAAAGCCCTACGTACATGAGATGATTATGGATGTCTCATCAGTTGGCGGCTTCCGGGACAATATCATAGAGAAACGGATACTACACGCTCCTTTTTGGCATGAAAGTCCAACAATCGAGAACGTAGAAGCGGCAATTTGGGCACAAAATGCAAGACGAAATCCAGATTGGACTAAGCCGGAATCGCCATTTAACTTGCCAAAAATAATGAGGTATCACGTAGGCAAGACGCGATATGAGCTACGCGGGGAGTTGCTAGAAGCTATTAAGGCTGATAATACGCGGGAATTGGTAGGTTTATAAATCAGAGGAGAGTATAAAAATGCAAGGTAATAAGTTAAATATTTCTATACAAAATAAACAGGCTGAACTTGACCAAGATATGCCTGTCAGTTTATATGATTTAATTGATCGTTATAATAGAAAAGTAATAATAAAAGCTCCTCATCAACGTAAACTCGTGTGGGAGGATGATAAAATACGAGGATGGATAAAAAGATTACAAGGGAAAACGCGTCCTGTTGGAGTTATTTTAACTTACGAAATAATTAATGAGCCTGTTGTCTATCTAAATGATGGACTTCAGAGAATACATTATTCTGCTATGTATTTTGCCGAACCATATAAATGGGGTGATACCCCCGCTATAGCAGAAATTAATATAAGAAATATAGCAATGCCTAGACAACATAGATATTATCAAACTCATGATGAAGCAGTAATTGATTTTCAACATGTTAATTTAGGTTCATATTTAACGGCTTATGAGATGTGTGCTGGTATTTTAACTTGTATGAAGGATTATAATTTATATGAATCGTCATTAGCTGAAATTATTGATTGCCTCAATATAAATGAAAAAAGGATTATTGCTAAGAAGACAATATCAAGGGGGCAACAGCATAGACTTTATAGAAATGCTTATGGTATTTTTTATAGATTTTTAACAGAAGAAAAACAATCAACAACTTATGAAGATATACCTAATACACAAATAAGACAGATGACCATAGAGCAAAAACAAACCATTGAAAATAAATTAAGAGAACAAATAGAAAAGATTACATTGACGGATTTTGAAGATACAATTAAAAAATTTACTTCTTTTGTAGAGCGTGAAACATCTATGATTGAATCAATTTGGTATGACAAACTACAAAAGACAAGAGGCGATGGTATAAGTTCTACACTCTACAGATGGATCATGGATGTCGCTATTTATCGAAGAAATAACGGAATACCTATTTCTTGTTATGAAGATTTTGTTTTAAAACTTTTATTACAAACAAGAGGGAGTGGAGTTTTTCCTACGACAAGTAGTAAAGATGGCAAACCATATAATAGAACTGTAGGATTATCGCGACTTGGTGGTTTAAGTAGGATTTGTAAAATAATAGAAGCAGAAGATTTTATGAACTTTGTTGATCGCCCTTCACGTGAAAAAGGAAATACAAAAGCTGGTTATGATAATAGCGATATAACTCCTTATAGTTTATTTGGAAGAGGAGATGTGTTTTCAGAGCCAGCAAGCAAAAATCGTGCTAGAGGTGCTAAAAAAGTTACATGAATGAATTTATCCGACTAACTATTACTGCTTTAGCCGTCTATCGCCTTTCTCACTTATTTTCAGAGGATGACGGGCCGGGCTTTATCCTCAAGCGTTTACGCGCCTGGACTGACCGGAAGGCTAAAACGCAGCAAGACACGGGTAAGCCATTGGGCTTTTGGTGCAATTTAGACGAGGGGCTTAATTGTCCATTTTGCGTGGGCATATACATAGCAGTGGGATGCGCCTTACTTCTGCTATGGGGCAACTATTGGGCTGATTTATTTCTGCTTATCTTTGGTCTAGCCGGAGCACAATCACTTTTACAAAGGATAGCTAAATGAAAGATGAAATCATAGCTGAAATTAAAGATATAATTCTTAAAAACTATGGTATTAAGCCTTATCATTTGGGTACTGTAATTGAGGATTTGATAACATATTGTGAAAAATTACAAAAAGTTGATAGACCTATATTCTGGCTCCCTTATGATGAATTTGTAAAAGTTGGTAATTGGAATAATATTCGTGACCAAATCAGGTTGGATATTATTAAAAACAAAATCAGGTGGTATGATCGTAACGATGATGCAAATGAACCTGAATATATCAGGGGTGTATTATCAGCAATTCATTTAATAGAGCATCGGGTGCATTGTATTTGCGACTGATATGAATATAAATGAAATTTTAGAAATGCCAAATGGTCAGGATAAGGCAATTGCTTTAGCTATTAGTGGCTTATTTGAAGATGGGGAATGGCATAAGCAATGGTATTTAGAAGAAATCTTGAAAGCTCTAGGCAAGGATTTAATGGAGTTACGAAAAGAGTTAAATGTTGAATGGAATGATTGGGATAAAGGAATTGCACCATGAAAGACTTTACCTTAGACGCCATAATTTCGCTTGTAAAGAGTTTCCCGGAAGTACCAACAGGGGATGATTTTTTAGATAAACGATACGACTTGCATAAGGAGAAATTTGGCAGCCATCTCCGCTATTATCGCTTATTTTATCATCTTGCCCAATGGCTTGAGCCTAATTTAGTAGTAGAGCTAGGCGGTTGGCAGGGAACGGCGGCGGCGCATTTTGCGGCTGGCTATCCCCAAGCAACAGTTATTACGATTGACCATTTAAGTGACCCAGGCGATGATTTGAATAAAATAAAGATGCTTGAAGCGACAACCAAATATCTTAATCTAATCTATCTTCCGGGTTGGACATGGGATGTGCGTCAAGTAGTTGCAGCGTATAATCAAAAGATAGACATACTATTTGTAGATAGTTGGCATGACTACGAACATGCCATGAGAGACTGGAATGACTACAAACCTCTTTTAGCTTCACCTAGCCTTGTTATCTGTGATGACATCATAGGTGGTTATGGTGCGGTTATTTCGGGGATGCTTGATTTTTGGAATGATTTACCAGGAGAGAAGTGGCTTGAACCGGCAACACTTAATCCGGGCTATCCAATGGGATTTATAAGATATGATGACCTTAAAAGATGAGATGCTCAAATCTCCAATTATGAAAAGTAGAATAATGGAAGATTTAATTATCTTATCACAAATTCAATTACCTAAAGGAAATGATGAGAAATTATTGGAAGATTTACAATATCTTTACAATGAACACCATAATTATTATCGTTTTCTTTATCATTTAGTGTGTACTTTTGAACCAGAAGTATGTTTAGAAATTGGTACATGGTATGGCATTGGTTCGGCCTATATGTGCGCGGCGGCCATGGGGTATGGAGGTCAAGTCATCGGGATAGATTTGAACTATAATAAATTGGCGGCTGAAGTATTGCCGGAACATTTTGGCAATTACCATTTCTTGCAAATGGATAGCTTGGAAGCACAAGAAATAATTAAATCGTATGCTCCCTTAGAATTAGTCTTTCAAGATAGTAGTCATCATTATCTTGAAAGTAAAAGGGAATGGAAATTATATAGCCCACTTTGCAAATCTGGCGCATTATGGCTATGCGATGATATTACACCTGCTTTTCACGATCCAAAAGTAGACCCACCCGGCAAAGGGATGGTAGAATACTTCAACGAATTGCCGGGAGAAAAAATGTTATTTCCTGATGTCCTACATTATGGTAACACAATGGGGCTAGTGTTTTTATGAACCTTACCCGACTTGCAGATTGGATAGATAAGGCCATTGATTTTAGACCGCCAAAAAGTTTGTTAGACTTTTGTGGCGATTATTATTCTCCTTACTATGCTTTTATGTGGTTAGCAGCAATGCAGTTTGCTAATCAATATTTTAGAAGTATTGTAGTCGAATTAGGTTGTGAAACTGGACGTGGGCTTGTAGCTTTGGCAATGGAGGGGGCACATGTGGTAGGTGTAGATCATACGCGCACCGAGGGCATAGATAAGGTACAAGCAACTTATGATAATGTGATCTTCCTTCAACAGGATGCAACGCCATTGCCAAATTGGTTCAATGAACACCCGGAACGGAAGATAGGTCTACTTCATATTGATACTGAGCATAGCTATGAGCAAGCGCGGGTAGAGTTTGAAACCTATTCGCCTTTATTAGCTAGTCCAGCAGTAGTAATTTTTGATGACCTTCACGCGCAAGAGGACGTAGTATTGAAATACTTTATGTCACTTCCTTATCCAAAGATACAAGATGACAGATTGCATCCTCAATGTGGATGGGGAGTATTGCTTTATTTATGATAAATGCTGAAGTTCTAAACGATTTAGCCAAACAAGCAGAACGCGAACCTATCTACACCGACCCGCGTTTCCCTCCCTCGCTTTACTATCGTTTTCTCAAAGTCTTAGCGGCGCATCTTCAGCCAAGCCTAAGTGTAGAGCTTGGCGTCTGTGGAGGTGGAGGAAGCCTACACTTGGCTATGGGGTATCCTCAAGGGCTAGTTGTTGGCATAGATATGGCAGACGATCATCCTGAGAATATCAAACATATCACGGAAAGTTGCTCCAATTTTCGTTTTTGGCTTGGGGATAGTATTAAGAGCGCGCCAGAGGTACATAATGAATATGGCGCAATAGGTGTTCTGTTCATTGATACAACGCATACATTTACGCAGACAGTTAATGAGTTTTTAGCTTGGAAACCTTATCTATCCGATAAAGCGGTGGTATGCTTTGATGATTTGTTTAGACAAGAAATGCGCGGCTTTTGGGACTGGTTGGAAGGGAATAAGTTGAGGATAGATAGACTACACGATGGGGCAGAGCAAGGTGGGGGTTTCGGAATATGGTGGAATTAATACCATGTAATCGTTGTAAGAGATTGATAGATAAAGAAGCTGCTGAATTTTGCTGGTATTGTCATGCTTATCTATGTATCGAATGTTGGCGGGAAGTGGGCCATTGTGGGCATTTAGCGGCAGACCAGGCAAATGAGGAAGCCAGTAGACGCGGAAAAGAAGCCAAAAATACAAAATGCCTAGAATTTCAAAAAAGTATTGATTTAATTGAAGTTTTTGACAAAGGTATAAAATTACCTTGAGCTTATAAAAACGTCTGAAATGCTAAATTTATGGCATACTTTTTTTGCAGGTCTCTAAAAATTGATAGATATTAGCATTATTAGCGGTACTTACAATAGATTTTCCTCTTTACAGCAGATGATAGCCTCAGCGCGCGCCTCTCTTGGCACTTTTCACTATGGCTTATCCTACGAATTTGTATTAGTAGATGGCAACTCCCAAGATGGGACACAAGCATGGATAGAAAGCCAATCGGACTGTCGCCTCATTCGCCATCAGACCTTACTAGGCGCGGTTAGAGCTTTCAATGATGGGGCTTTTGCGGCTAGAGGGGATTATGTTATCTTGGCAAATGATGATATAGAATTTGTAGATGATAGCATTTTTCGGGCATGGTTATTTATGCAACTTCATCCAGATTGTGGGATAGGCTGTTTTTTCCAAGATAGAAACAATAGAGGTTGGCATGTGGAAACAATGCCAGCGGTGAGGAACGGAAAACAAGATAGAAGTATTTATGGTAATGTGTGTATCATTCCCAAATGGCTTGGCGATAGTGTAGGCTGGTGGGGAAATTACTTACACACCTATGGCGGGGACAATGAGCTATCCAGTCGGGTGCTAGAATTAGGCTTCCAAATTTTGCCCATTGGCACAGAAGATAACCCGCTTGCCAAAATACACGATAATGAAATAGCTGATGATCTGCGAAAGATAAACAATGAAAGTAGACCAAAAATTAGAGGACATAATCCAGACAGTTGGGCCTGGGGCCAAAAATGGAAGGATAAACATGGTTTAGTTGGCGCGGTAGTACGAGATAAGCCACTTGTACCAAATAGCACATCTATTCGTGAGAGGATATTATACCTTCCTGTTTTTGAACCGGGCTTTCCAGTGCTCAAAGAACAAAAACGGGGGCTACGGGAGGCATTAGCAGAATTGGGCTTAGTAGTTGAATATGATTATGTTGGCAAGTTTCGGGAATTGAGCAAGGACGGGATGTTGACCGAACTAGCCAATTGGATAGCCACAATTCAACCAACGATGATCTTTACTCAACTTCACAGCGGGAACGAGATTAACTATCATGATATAGCATTTTGGAAGCGACTTGCACCTCAAGCGGTATTCGTAAATTGGAATGGCGATTATTGGCCTGACAATTTGCTTAGCGAGGAAGGGGTTAAACTTGCCAAAGTCTTTGATTTTTTTGGCAGCGTGAATTTAGATGCTGTAGAAAAACTAAGACTGATGGGAGCTAAGGCGCATTATTGGCAAATAGGTTTCGAGCCTGATGGGGTAGGCCATAAAGCGGAAGCGCATCACGATATTATTTTCTTGGCGACTGGCTACAGCAAGACCAGACAACAGTTTGGTCGGTGGCTACAAAGACTGAATGGGCCTTCCTTGGGTGTATATGGCGCAGGTTGGCCTAAAGAGATGACAAAAGGTAACACGCTTTACAACTTCAAGGAAGGTTGTAAATTGTATCAGGGAGCTAAGATAAGTCTTGGCGATTCACAATGGCCCGAGAGTGGTTTCGTTTCTAATCGCGTCTTTCAGGCTCTGGCGGCTGGCGGCGCAGCTTTGGCTCATCAATGGTTTCGAGGAATGGAAGATTTGGGATTAAAGGATGGGGATACCTGCATCATTTGGCGTACTTATCCAGACCTTGAAAAAAAGCTAAGATATTATCTGGCAAAAGATGAGGAAAGAAAGCAGATTGCGGAACGAGGGCAACAATTAGCTTTTGAACGCCATTCATTTAAGGCACGGGTGCAAGAATTGATGGGGATACTTAAGGGGCAACCGGAAAAAGCAATTAAGGAAGTGGAGAATTGGCGATGGTAAAAGAAAGAAAATCCACAAAGCCAATCGCAAAATATATTGGCTATATTTATGGTAATCCGAATGATAGTGCTACTTTGCGTCTATTAGGCGTCCAGGGACAAATGATATGGCGGGTAGATAAGCATGCCAATAAATTGGGCGTCTTTGAATACTGCGTAATTACAATAGATGTAGCTAAATTGCTGAGAGATAAATACCCCGATTTTTCTCCTAATGTCTTTACGGCAGTAGACGATGAGGGCAATCAGACTATAAATCAACCACTTTTATTTGGTAGATATGATGAATAATTTCTGGAAAGGTAAAAAGGTACTTATCCCCGGAGGCGCGGGCTTTGTGGGTCAGCATGTTGTTAGTTTGCTTTGGGAGCAAGATTGCTACCCGACTGTCCCACGTAAAAAAGACTTTGACTTGCGTTATCCGAAAGATATTAGGAAACTATTTAACCAAATTGGCAAGCCGATAGATATTCTCATCAATTTGGCGGCCAATGTAGGGGGAATTGGCTATAATCAACTGCATCCTTATGAATTGCTATACGATAACTTACAGCTTGGTCTAAATCTGATAGATGAGAGTATTAAACATAAGGTTAAAAAGTTTGTCCAGATTGGTACAGTATGCGCTTATCCAAAGTGGGCTAAGCCGCCATTTAATGAGAAAACGCTATGGGATGGCTATCCAGAGGAAACTAACGCACCTTATGGCTTAGCCAAAAAAATGTTACTTGTCCAACTTCAAGCAGCGCGGGATGAATACGGCTTTAATGGTATCTATCTTTTACCAACTAACCTCTACGGGCCAGGAGATACATTTGAACCAGAACGCTCACACGTTATACCGGCTTTAATCCGAAAACTTATTGATGCGCGCGAAGTGGGCTGGTCTACTGTGGATGTGTGGGGAACGGGAAACGCTTCGAGAGAATTTCTTTATGTAAAAGATTTCGCTGAAGCTATCCTGTTGGCAGCAGAACATTATAATAATCCGTTTCCTATCAACCTTGGCAGCGGACAAGAGACTAGGATAGCCTGGCTTGTTTATCATTTGGCCGAGATGTGCAACTATCATGGGTCTATTCGATGGGATACCAATAAACCTGATGGGCAGCCAAGACGCAGCTTGGATATTTCGCAAGCTAAACACGCTTTTAATTTCGAGGCTAAGACTTCTTTAATCGAAGGACTAAGAGAAACAATAGCTTGGTATGAAGCGGAAAGATTGAAAGATAAAACGCCAGTTTTGAAGTCTGACAAAATGCAAGTAAAATTATAGCAAGGTGAATATGCCAGCGATAACTGTTTTAATTCCAGCTTACATAAATACATCTGACAAAGCTATCTGGCTTATTGAATGTCTGGATAGCGTTAAGCGTCAAACCTTTGAGGATTGGGAAGCCATTATTATTGATGATGCTTCTCCTATTTCTATTCAGCAAAATAATAATTTAGATAGTCGTTTTAGATGGTTTAAGGCAAGCCATAATCAAGGCCCAGCGCGATGTCGTAATACAGCGGTAAGTCTGGCTGAATCGGAGGCTATCATAGCTCTTGATGCTGATGACCAATTTGGCACGGAAGCAACGCTTGAAAAGCTATACGAAGTTTGGCAGCAAGATAAGACCAAAATAGTTTATGGTAACTTACAAAGAATAGTGTTAGAAAAAGAACGATGGATTAGAGAAAAAATATTAGATTTGGGGACATATTCTTGGGAGAGAGTACAAGAATTAGAGGGTTTATTTCCAGTTACAGCTTTGCATTCTATAAATGCACATCTGGCGGCCGGCGGTTGGAAACCAGAACTTGAAGCGGGATTAGAAGATGTAGAATATTGGCTATCTTGTGCTGAACATGATTATCCTGGTAAGAAGATAAATCATACCGTATTGCTTTATCGGAGACATCAAGATAGTCGAACTTATCAATTACGACAAAGTGGCAAAAAACGTGAGATGCAGATCAAAATTATGGCAATGCATAAGGACACTTACGAGGGAAAATCACCAATGGGCTGCAAATCTTGTGGAAGCAAACAGAGCGGAAATGGAGTAGTTAATCTCCAAAAGCAAGCACGGATTACTACGCTTGATAATGTATCGGATAACGAAAAGATATGGGTAGAATATGTTGGGCCAAAACAAGCGCGGTTTGATATTGGCGCGGGACGGCTAACTTATACTGTCTTTGGTACAGGGCATAAATTTGAAATACATATTATGCATGCACAAAAGTTTAAGGAATTTAATAAAGGAACTGCATTTCAGGTAGGTATCCCTGCGCCAATGAATAGCCAACCTATCATTATAACCGAAACGGCTTTACCTCCCTCGCCTCAGCCACAATTAGCACGAATTGAAAGGCTTGATAGAGTGGCAATGGCGACTAGACAAATCGAACCCGAAACGCCTATCAATATTCCTTTGCCTATTGCGATTACTCCTGTAGTTGCGCCTAAGCCTATTGCAATTGAATCGCCTTTATCTGTTTTTTCTTCAACAGCAACCTATGATTTATCTCCTCTTGGTTTCTCTCAGTCAATTCAAGAAATGCTACAAGCTGAAAATTGGACAATCGAGAAATTGGCACGAAGCAAGCCAGAGGATTTAATACCATATAAAGGAATTGGTTTGAAACGAGCACAAGCCATTATTAAAAATGCGAAGGAACTAGTTTAATGACAATAATCGGACTTGACTACGGCGGGGTAATATCGTTTGCACCTGAAGGATGGGCACAAACACTTCAAAGAGCACAATCAAAAGGGCATAAGATTTATCTTATTTCTCATGCTCAAAAAGAAGATGGCTTGCAACTAAGGGCTGATTTTGCAAAAAAAACAGGTATTATTGATTTATCTTTTGAAGATTTAATATCAAGTACACAGGAAACGGAAATAGCTAAACGCAAAGCTGAATTATGTAATCAATATGGTATTGAGATATTTATCGATGATGATCTGCATAGGGTTGAAGCAGTAGGCAGATTGTGTCAGAGGTGCGCGGCTTTATATATTCCTCAAAATCTTTGGCAAATTGGGCAAAGATTGATAGATGGATTAGGTAGCGATTATGGCAAGGTCTGATACGGTTACGCTTCTTCCCCCAGACCGTTGGGCTACCATTATGGGTATTCCGCCTACTCATTTCAACCAGCTTAATGGCACTCAAGCGCCAGAGGTTAAGGGATGCTCTGACATTTGGGATCAAGACGCACGGGATGCTTTGACTTGGACAATGCAAGTTGCTGAAGAAATGATAGCTAAGACTTTGAGCTTTTGGGAAGCACCTAAATTTGTTACTGGCGAACTCATTGCCTTTGGCCTTCCTGGTGTGCGTGGCGACTGGTGGAACGCTGAAATAAGAACAGAATGGGCGCAAGTAGAGTGCTATGGAACTGAGAAACTTACTCTACTTCAAGCTAATGCCGGAGTGCAATATAGCGATGAAGATAATGACCCATTTGGTCGGGCTGAAACGGCTACTATTGGCACGGCTATCTACGCAGATTTGCCAGCTTGTGACGAACCCTGTGAAGTCGCAGTATTTTTTCGTGTAGCTGATGGGGCAGAAGATGCAGCAGATCCGCGATGGGAAATACGGCCAATTAAGGCAGACATTGATGGTAGCACAATGCACATTACGGCGGAAAGCAGCTTGTTTGTACGTCCTGAATTATGGGCTTTAACCGAAATAGATTGCCAAGGAAGTCCTAATAGTGATGCTTGGAAAGTGAATTTTAATATAGCTAATCTTGTTTCTCAAGTGGATGTTTATTGTCGGACAATTGACAAGCAAACGCCTGTGACAATCCGATGGGATGGAGTTTGTGCCTGTACTTCTCCCTGTTCACATGAGATACAATTAGCTTGCGCTTATGCCACAGATAATAAGCGCGGCTTTTTTGTCCCAAGAGCGGCCACCTGGAATGGTACAGCGAATATTGAAGCATCTCCGACTTATTGGATATCACCTGAAAGTGTAACAGTTGCTTATCGCGCGGGTTATCCATTTGACACGCATGGCAATTGTCGAATGAATAGCCAACTTGAAAGAGCAATCGTCAAGTTGACTAATGCCTTGCTATCCGAACCTCCCTGCGGTTTTTGTGACCCGGCTAAAGCACGATGGGCGCAAGACAGAAAAGATATAGACCCACTTACACCTGAAGCAGCCTCATTGCCTTGGGATTTATACAAACAAGGCGCGCTTGAGGCTTGGCGAATTGTGAAGCGGTTTGCCATGGGGCAAGGGGGTAAAATGGGACGGGGATATAGGTAACATGAAAGTTAAATGGCCTTTACCTCCCGATGAGGTATTTGATGATTTTGTTGAGGCAAATCCTGGGAAGATACTAATTTTATTCATTTTAGAAAGAATTTTATCTAAAGACCTATTTACTATAGTATTAAGAATTATTTTCAAAACAAATAAATTTAAGGCATTAAAAGAATGGAAAATATAGGCCAATAGCTCAGAGGTAGAGCACGATTCCTTATAGTCGTGGTCGCTGGTTCAAGTCCAACTTGGCTTATTGTAAATATCAAAAAAGTGATACTTGTGCTATAATTAACATAAATAGCCCGTCGCAAGACCCGCAAAGTCTAACAGATTCGCTAAGGCTCATCTGACAATCAGGTGGGCCTTTTTAATTTCGGAGAGCGCGAAATTGGCAAGATAACTTTAGCTTAAAAGGAAATAAACTAATGGCTACTCCGAGTC
>Ga0214473_10000704_pt1 | contig 46236 bp, 52 predicted proteins | sample RVTome_7_FD_203509 | JGI IMG/M metagenome (GOLD analysis project Ga0214473, IMG submission 203509) | Soil microbial communities from uranium-contaminated site in the Upper Colorado River Basin, Wyoming, United States - RVT98D197 | ecosystem: Environmental > Terrestrial > Soil > Contaminated >...
AAACTGCGCGCGTGCCGGTCAACGTAGCGATCGAAGCGGGCAAAGTTCATGATTCCAAAGGCTTCATTCAACCGTAAACAACTACGCAGAAGGCAGAGCCTCCTTGCGATATAGGAGGTATTTAGGGAGAGCGGCTTTGCGGTCAAAAGCAGCGCAGATCAAACCCGCGGCAAGTGCTTCTTGAAACCTTGTGCGCACGCGCAACTGTTCTCTTCTGGCCGCTTCTCTATCGTGAGTCAATAAGGTCGCCCAATCCGAGGGCACAGGGATTTCACAGTCGGGCTGAGGCAGTTCAGGAGCAACCTCTCCGTTGCCCAACGCGTTCACCCGATGCGAACGCAGTGCCCAGCGAGCGAACAGTCGATCACTGTCGATACCCGGAACCGGTGCATTTTCCCGTTGCAGTTCCTGGGGGTAATCCGTACCGTAAAAATTCTGCGCATACTCGCGCACTGTCACACCAAGCCGGTTCAAGTTGAAATGCGCGTTGCGCGCCTGCATCGGATCCCACGTCCATCTAATGAGTACCTGCCCAACCGAGAGTGCTCGCTCGCGCTGACTCCACTTCAAACGCGCTCCGACACCCCTGTTTTGATGTTCTTTAGAGACAGCCATCATATGCGAGTATCCGAAGATGTTCCGAGCCTCGTCGATTGCCGCGAGATGGTGAACAAAGCCAACCAGCTCTCCACTATCGATAAATGCTCCCAACGTCCAGCCGCCAGCTTGTCTCGAAACTATCAGATGGCGCCGCGGCGAAATCTCAAGATCAGGGAGTCCAAAAACGTCGCGCTGCAATCGAACGCAGTTGTCAAGTTCGTCAATTGTGACACATTCGCGAACGACGATATCATCCATGCTCGTCCGCGCACTCCTTCGGTGAGCCGGTTGGCAATTCGATTTGCATTCGCAAACCGCCTCCCTCTCGATTCTCGACTCTTACACTGCCTTTCATAAGATCGATTAATCGACGGCCGATGATTATTCCAAGCCCGTCTACATCCTGAGTTCCGGATAATTCATGCGGCTCAAAAACAGTATTCGGATCAGCGAGCGGCTCACCGTCGTCATCAATCCGAATGCGCAGATAACCAGGTTCAGGTTGCTCAGCATACATCTCGATCTCCTGGCCCACGCCGTTACGGCTGATTGCCCAGGCCAGAAAATTGTAGAGAGCCTGCCGCAACTTTCCCTGGTCAGAGACTACGGCCGAAACTTCGGCAGCGAGATCATATTCCACTCTTACTTGCTGCCTCTTGGCCAGGCGAGCCACTGCGCGGCACGACTCTCGCAGTGTCTCACGGAGGGAAAATTCCTGAAGGAACACTTCTGTCTGACCAGCCTCAAGCCGGGAAAGATCGACGAGCCTGTCCAGACTGTTTTGTAGTTGTAATCCCGAGTCTTGAATCTTCTGGCAGAACCTTTGCTGCGTATCCGTCAGTTGCTCCTGATCCAGCAATATCTCACTGAATCCAAGTATCGCTGTTAGCGGTGTACGGAGCTCATGCGACATACGCGCGAGAAACAGCGAGCTATAATGTGATATGCGGCGGAGCTCACGGTTCGCTGCCTCGAGGTCAGCAGTACGCTGTTGCAGTTCGTCAATCAGATGCTCGACACTGAGGTTCTGAGGCTCAGCGGACAAGGCCACGTCATTCGTTACGGAAGGTTTTGCCGATGATTTCTCACCCATTATTTGACGCCACCATAAACCCGGCGGCAGGCGATAACAAATTCTTCAATAACATCAATATAGGGCGGCCTAGAACTAGTGTCAAAAAGTCTGGCTTCTTTTTGCTTCCCCCGTAGGCTATGATGATTCTGACGGCCGACGGGAAGCTCTTTTGATCGCGTCCGGCCTATTTCACGCCGCATGAATGGAACACTGAGCGAGCAGCCGCTCGCCGAGCTCATTCGGGAGATCTTCTTAAGACAATCTTCAGGCACCCTCCGGCTACGGCGGGGGCCTGTGAGAACCGCGATCTACTTTGAAGCAGGTCAACCAATTTTTGCGGCGGCAAACTTGCGCAATCTGCGACTTGCCGAGTACCTGAAGAAACGAAACCTGGTGCCTGAAGATCAGATGGCTGTTCTCAGCAAGGCGGGTTCCGACGCTAGACTGGCTGCAACCCTTTGTGGCAGCGGATTGCTGAATAAGCAGACCGTCGACGACGTGGTTGCCGCTCAAGTAAACGATCTCTTGCGGGTCAGTCTGTTGTGGACTGACGGGTCATGGGAGTTCGACGATCGCGCCCGGCTGGCTGATTCAGTGCGCGTGCAACTTGATCCTATTCGAATGTTGATGGAAGCTGCTCGAAAGTTGGGCTTGAAATTCATTGCCGCGCGTTTTCCTGATATGGGCGAGAAGATCTCGCCCGCGATCGGAGTACCCGATTTCAATACCCTTTTGCCTGTTGAAGGGTTCATTCTGTCGCGGATTGAAGGTCCTGTCACACTGGGCGAACTCATTGCGTTAAGTGGGCTGCGGGAGCTTGACGTGCTGCGTACAGTTTACGGTCTGACACTGGCGGGCTTTCTTGAGCGTGAGAATTGGCAGTACGTATTCGGGGATAGCTCGAAAATACCGGCGCCTCGCGCGGCCGCGGCAAGCGAATCCAGCTCTGAAACTGAAACAGCAATCCCCGAAGTTGATGAAGAACAGGAAATACGGCAGCTTTTGCTCCGTCTCGATGACGCAGAAAATCACTACCACGTACTCGATATTGCAATCACCGCCGATGTAGCGGAAATCAAGTCAGCTTATTACATGCACGCTCGGCGTTATCATCCGGATCGGTTTCAACGCATGGCCCAACCCGAGTTACATGCCCGTATTGAATCGGCTTTTGCGCGCATTACCCAGGCGTATGAGACCTTGATGGATCCATCTTCGCGAACAGCATACGATGCCAGGCTTGCTGCGCAGCAAAAGGCACGACAATTCGAGCGGAGCGCTCCCAAGAGTAGTGAACCTCAGGGCGAACAGGCAGGCGTCGATTTTTCTGCACACGATCTCACAGGTGCTGAAGCAGACTTTCGTGAGGGTTTCTCAGCCCTACAACAAGGAAAGGTCAACATCGCAATCACCCATTTGGCGGCGGCGGCCCGGTCTGCGCCTGACGAGCCCCGATATCGCGCTTATTATGGAAGAGCTTTGGCTGCGAACCAGAGCACAAGGCGGATGGCGGAGTTGGAGATGCAAGCCGCAGTCAAGCTGGACCCGGACAACGCCACGTTCCGTGCGATGCTTGCTGAGTTATATTGGGACTTGGCGTTTTACCGACGAGCGCAGGCGGAGGCCGAGCGTGCTGCCTCTCTTGATCCGGCCAATCAACTTGCCCGCGTGCTCTTGCGAAAACTGAAGTCTACGAGAAAGGTTGGCTGAAACAACTCCTGCCTCCTGGGAGATGCGCACTTTGCGGAGAATCTAATGGCGGTTGGGCGAGCATCAAAAGAAAGTGACGGCGTCAGCATGGCATTTCTGCAACTAGCTGAGGCTGCTGATCAATTTGAGCGTTATGGCAATGCTCACGCCGCACGAATCTCCGCAATAGCAGAGGAGATCGCCAGAGCTTTCCAGATGGCCCGACAGGATCGGCGGTCGCTGGAAACTGCTGCACTCCTCCACGATCTTGGCGAAGTGGCCATGGAGCGAGATTACATCAGCCGCGCGGGCTCTTTGACCGAAGACGAACGGATAGATCTGGCCCGGCACCCGGTTATCGGCGAACAGGAAGCCGCCAGGGCCGGCGCTGATCGGGCAACTCAATTGTTAGTGCGCTGGCATCACGAATGGTGGAATGGTTGCGGTTACCCAGATGCTTTGCAAGGCGCAGGTATTCCTCTAGCCGCCCGCATCCTCAGGGTCGCTGATGCCTATGCCTCCAGCACTGACTCTCGGCCCTATCGCTCCGCCCTTACTGTAGAAGAGGCCAGACAGCAACTAATTTCCCTCGCGGGCATAGAGTTTGATCCGCGGGTGGTAATGGTGTTCTTAAACCTGCCACAAATCGAGGCTCTTAGATCGTTTGCCCAACCAGCTCCGGTTGACCAAGATACTGGTGCCGACTGGAACCTGTTCTCATCCTTTCAATGAAACCAGTTTTCTCTAACGGCTGGTTAGCCTTTGAATTGAGCGTCTTGCGCCGGCTCAAGTTTTCCTCAATTGCGCTGCCCTTCACCGGCGAGCCTGGTTTGCCGGTCCAACTGCGGCGATGGAAAGTACGGGTGGCCGCGAACGACCCGTTATTGTGGTCCTACACCAAAGCCATTGCGCTCGTTGAAAATGATTCGCAGCGCCTTTCAGAGGAGCAAATTACGTCCATTCTCGATGACGCCTACGTTCCTCGTGACCGGCTTGATAACCCTTCAATGCAGAATTGGTTCAACGAGGCAGACTGCTGGTGGTTCGATACGGTCCGCTTTAACGCCGAGCGGCTCGAATCACATTACCAACGGTCCATTGCGTTGACGTTAGGTATGATGGTGGGTGACTACGCACTGTCATTCGATGAGAAGACACGACAACTGCGAGAGCCACTGGGTCTGTCTGCCGTCTACCGTCAGATGGCCGAGATCCTGCCTTACCCTTATGACAATTCTTTGCGCAGCCGTGCATTCAATCTGGATGTGCGTAGTTTTTTGGCTGAACGACAACACACCGATCTCTTATTCTTGCGGTTGCCTCCACCTGTGTTACAGACGGCCCCTAAGCAAAACATCTCCTTCGGCTGGCGTGAAGAATGGTTGCGAGGGGCAGACGACTTTTGGGACGAGTTGGAGGGAGCCGATGCCGACAGGCTGGGTGGACGAGTGCAAAGTAAACAACAGTATCTCGGTTTTGTCGCAGATATTCTGGAACGCTCCGCCCATATACCCTCGTGGGCGATTGCGCACACCGAAGATGGTTTCATCACAACTGAGGAGTTGGTAGAAACAGTCAGCCGGATCCGCAAGCCTGACGCCGTTTACACAAAAGATTTTAGCGATCTACTCGGTGTACGTGCATCAATTGTAACCACTGCTGGTTAACGCTCTTCGCGGCACCCACCGAGCCGAGGCAGCGGCCTGCTCTTTCCCCACTTCCAACCGTCTCAGCTGCCGGCTGGTGCGCTGGCTGCATCTGCCACAAAGCGGTAACCCAACCCACGCACCGTCAGGAGATGTTTAGGTTTTGAAGGCTCGTCTTCAATATATTTCCTGAGCCGGACAACAAAATTGTCGATCGCCCGAGTGTCGGTATCCTCTCGCAATCCCCATACGTCTTCGAGCATCGCCTTACGGGAGACTACCTCGCCCTCGTGTCGCACCAGATATCTTAACAATCCGGCCTCCATCAGAGTGAGACGGACGGTATGTTGGGGTGTGCGCAATTCCAACGAGCCAAAATCGATTGTGCGGCCACCAAAGGAAAATTTGGTGATCTCTCCAATGTGATTTCGGTTCGGGCCGTTTCGTTTCTCCTCGCCTTCACCCAACCGGAACCACTCCCGACGACGCAAGAGCGCCTTTAGGCGCGCGAGTAAGACTGTCAGTTCAAAAGGCTTTGGAAGATAGTCATCAGCTCCCGATTCGAAGCCTTGGAGCACGTCTTGCGGGCGGGCCCGCGCGGTAAGCATCAGCACCGGCACAAATTCACCAGCGGCTCGTAACTCAGCCGCAACCGCAAACCCATTTTTCCCTGGCAACATTACATCCAGCACAATCGCATCGTAACGCCGGTACTTTCCCAGCAGCAGAGACAACGCCGCTTCACCATCGTGCACTGTATCCACCGAATAGCCTTCCGCCTCCAGGTTGAAGCGCAAGCCGTTCGCCAGATGCTGCTCATCCTCAACGACCAGCACAGAACTCATCTTGCTAAGCTCTCGGAAGTTGGATTGTGAAAGTGCTGCCCTGACCGACGCCGCCACTTTCGGCAAAAACACGGCCGCCATGCTTTTCTATGACAGAACGGACAATAAAGAGTCCGAGCCCCGTACCTTTTACGCGCGCCATTACACGGCCCGGAACGCGATAGAATCTTTTGAATATGCGTTTTAGTTGAGCGTTTGGAATTCCCACGCCCCGATCTCTGATGCGCACAGACACTCGCTTGTGATCCAAAGAAGCGACTTCTACTGACACCTGCACGGCTGTGTCAGAGTATTTGACAGCGTTGTCCAGGATGTTGGAGACGGCGGCCCGCAACTCTTCTGCGTCGCCTAGAACGTGAGGCCGGTCACCATTGAGTAACTCAAAGTAGTTAACACATCGAGGCGCCAGTGCATGGCGCAGGCGCGCTAAATCGACGCATTCAGCTACCAGGCTACAGATGTCAATCTTCGTGGAGTCGATTCGACGACGACGGTGACCTGCACGGCCGGCGCGCAACACCTGCTCAACCGTCTGCAGCAGCCTATCGGTGTCCGTCAATACAACGTCGTAAAAATCCTGGCGCTGCTCCTCGCGAAGTTCACGAGCCTTGAGTGTTTCGAGATGCAGACGAATAGAAGCGATAGGAGTCTTAAGTTCGTGCGTTACGGCATTGATGAATGCATCATGTTGCTCATTGCGGCGGATCTCGCGGATCAAGAAGGTGGTATTCAAGACAAGGCCGATGATTATTAGCACAAAAAAGATGATGCCAAAAACAAGCAGCGCCACTTCGCGCCAATTCAGTAGAATCCAACTGACATTCAAGGCTATCGCGAGCGCAACGAGACAAGCGCCCAAAGTTATGAAGAAAACTACTGACTGTCGGCGGCCGCTAACACGCATAATGGCTGGGGATAGGTGCTATATAATAAGACTGTTTCCGCCGCCGACGCGAGCCGCGGTGCTAAATTGCTGTTCCGCGACTTGCCAGTGCCCCCTAAATGGTGCACTATATTGATGTTCACCCTTCTCTCAGGCATCAACGGTGATGCGCCACGCCTCCGAATGGCTTCGGCGTTTTAGATGGAACGAGAGCGGGCCCATTTAATCTGAAGAAGCTGCTCAAACAGAGCGCCCGAACCGCGAGCCTTCGCTGAAGAACCGTTACTACGAAGCCATCCTTGATTCGAAGCTTCTCTTAATGCTCCGTAAGGGGCAAAAGGAAAATGTAAATTCATGTCTATGAAACTTTATGTCGGGAATCTCTCGTTCAAAACTTCGAGTGATGATCTACAACAACTGTTCTCCCAGGCGGGAACTGTAGAGTCGGCAACTGTAGTTGAAGATCGGGATACCGGTCGTTCACGAGGTTTTGGCTTCGTCGAGATGGCCTCAAAGGAAGAGGGACAAAAGGCAATCGAGCAATTCAATGGTACCGACCTCGATGGTCGCAACCTCACTGTTAATGAGGCGAGACCACGTGAGGATCGCGGCAATCGCGGCGGTGGTGGTCGCGGTTTTGGCGCAAATCGCGGGGGCGGCGGCCGGAACTTCGGTGGTGGTGGTGGTCGCAACGATCGTCCGCCGCGCTGGTAGTTGCTAGATCTGTAGACGGGCGGCGGCTGAAACGTCGCCCGTCTACATCCCACCCATCTGATTTTCTTGAGGAGGGTTGAAAGGTATTTATGGAAAAGCCGATCTATGCCGTTGGCGATCGCGTGGAGAAGTTGTGCGCAGTTTGTGGAGAGGAGCGCGGTCATGTTGTGGCGACGGTCACCAAACGCGGATTAATCTCACGCGTGACCTGTCCAAAATGTGGGACCCGCAGCTCCTTTTCCAGCGACGCGAAGTTGACTGGAGGACGTTCAAAGGCGGTCAACAGCGAACCTTATGACTGGCGCCGAACGTACCGCACAGGACAGACACTTATCCACCCAATGTGGGGAGCAGGCGAAGTTACGGCTTTGATTGAACCTCGCAAGATGGATGTATTATTCGCGGATCGCATTCGCAGGCTTATTCATTCGCGAGTGGACGCTTGACGCAAATTCCTTCGAAGGTCATCACAGTCAGTCAGAAGCTACCGGCATCTCCACCAACCGTTCACCTCGCTCTAATCTTCTTGGTAGTCTTACTTTTCCTGCTGCAAACAAGAACAGCCAGACGACTCCCGACGTCGCTGAAAGTAGGCCGGAAAATACCGTAAGAGAGCGCGGTGTAATCACCTGCAACGACCAACCGGCAACCGCGGTCGAGAAACTCCATATGAGGAGCTCACTCGCTCTATCAGTGGTCGAAATTCGCCCGCGTAAATTGTCGGGCACCAACCGCATTAACAGTGTTTCCTGAACGGCAAATTCAGCCCCCAGCAGTACCCTCCCAATAAACAGCATTAGACAAGCCAACCACAGATTGGGCATAACTCCCATGAGAGCGAAGAACACACCTTGAGCTAATAAGCTCCAACCAATGAAACTCGCAGTTCGGCCATGAAACGCAAAATATGATCCCACTCGACGCGCTATGGCCATGCCGACAAAAAGGCCGAGGCCGGCGGCAAAGTAGAGCGCAGCCACTCCAGAGTCAGGGCTGATGCCATTCTGGCCGGCGAAAACAATCCCTCCCAATCGATCGCTGATCAGGTTGATGGCGCCGCCGCCAGTAGCCCACAAGATGTTAATTCCGAGGATTGCCGCGACTGGCGCGTGGCTGACTATGTACAACCAGCCTTCCCGGATGTCTTTCCAATAACTGGATGTGGACGCCTCACGGTCTGGAGTAACTGCGATGTCCAGATTTTGCCTGGTTTCCCGCTCGGGAATTAACCAGATAGAGTAGGCAGAAAAGAGGAAAGACAAGGCATTTATTAAGAAGGCCGCCGAGTAACCCAGATTCGCGGCTGTCCAGCCACCCAGCGCTGCGCCCAGCGACATGAGCAGGAAGCGCGAGGAGAACATCAGAGCGTTTCCGGCCAGCAGGTCTCGCTCACCAGTAATGTTTGGTACCGCTGCATTCTTAGCGGCTTCAAAAAAGCTGCCAAAGAACGAGAGTAAGGCCGTGCAGACATAGGCGATCCATAGATCAGCGCGTTCATCAACCAGGAGAAAACCGAGCGCGACTATTACTCGCGCAATGTCGGTCACAATCATCACAGTGCGCCTTGACCAACGATCGACAAAGGCGCCCGCCAATGGGCTAAAGACCGTAAAGGGCACGAGCCGCGCCAACAACATTATCGTGGTTGCCGCAGGCGCGGCGTCTGAGAGCAGACGCACCATGCCTAACCCGGCAAGAAAGTTAAACCAATTGCCGGACTCTGAGATTACCTGGCCCCACCACAACCGCCTAAAGGAACGATTGCTGCGAAGGAGCTGGAGGTAAGTTAGTGAATCCATCGCGAACCTTCAGACGAGAAGAATATCAGAGAAGGCGCATTCAATGGAGATTGCCAGATCACGCGAAATCACGAACAACTTGCTAATTTTTCGTACCAACACTATTTCAACATCAAAACCGAGGAACGGTAGCGACCCGGGTCTGTTTCAGGTTACAGCCGTCTGTCTTCCAAGACGGACCCGGTTGCTACCGCTCCTCGGTTCTGTAGCTAACTACTTAGGGGATCAGATCTGAAATGTTTTGACCGTTGCTTCTCGCCGGGTGCTGCAAATTCAACCACGAGAAACATCTACCGGCCAGAGAATTTTGGGGCGCGCTTCCCGATAAAAGCGCTAACGCCTTCGATGAAATCTTTGGTTCTCCCTGACTCGATCTGGGCTTCGCGTTCCAAGTCAAGTTGGTGGGAAAAGTCATTGGTGGCGCTGGCTTCGAGTAGTTTCTTGATGTTGCCGATGGCCGCGGTAGGAGACTCTGCTAACTTCTGCGCTAAAGCTAGAGTTTCATTCATCAACTCGCCATCTGGCGTCACTCGATTGATCATACCTATTTCGAGCGCGCGAGCGGCCGTTATAATCTCACCCGTCATCATCAACTCGGTGGCACGCTTCCAGCCGACCAACCGCGGCAGCATAAATGTTCCGCCGCAATCCGGTGACAACCCTACCTTAATAAACGCCTGATTAAACCGCGCGCTCTCGGCGGCAAAGACCAAATCGCAAGCTAACGCAAGGTTACATCCTCCACCTGCGGCAATGCCATTTACCGCCGCAATTATTGGCAAAGGAGTCTGGCGAATTGACAATACGCACTCATTGATCAGGCGCAGAGGTTCGTCGAAAAACGCCTCCACTCTACCCTGTTGTTCAGCCATCTGCTGCATCTCACGCAAGTCGCCACCGGCGCAAAATGCTCGCCCGGCCCCGGTCAAAACAATCGCTCGCGAATGCTGTTCATACGAAGTAGAGATGGCCGCCTTTAGTTCGCTTCCCATACTCACAGTTAAGGCGTTCAGCGAATCCGGACGGTTCAGTGTGATTACTGTGACCTGGTCAAGAATCTCAACAGTTACTGTCTCCTGATTCATGGTTTGGCCCGATGCACTCATTGGTTAGTGACTCCTCGCAGTAATCGGCGAAAGCGAAGTGAGCGCCTAACTGGTTAAAGTGGAAACCTACCTCTGCCGCAACTTACAACCTTTGCTGCGTAGAACGGCTGGAGCTGAAGCAGTCGCCACACAGTACGGGTCTGCCGGTAGAAGGCTTAAAGGGCACAGTGTCCTGCTTGCCACACTGATCGCACGTAATCTCAAATCGCTGGCGCTCACCTCCTGGCCCGCGCGGACCTCCGAAGTTGGAGCGACGCGCATCCCGGCACGGCTTGCATCGCTTTGGATGGGTAAGGTTGCGTTCTTTGTAGTACTCCTGTTCTCGCTCGGTAAAGGGGAAAGGGTTTCCGCATTCTGCGCACGTGATTTCAAGGTCTGGCATGTCGCTTTGTCTCCACGAGAGCCGCACTGAGGTCTGCGCCCTCTTTACTCTTCGGAGCGCTGGCGTCAGAGTTCTACATTGGAGCGAAGGACTTTGTAGCTCGGAGCGTAAACGCCGTGGTTAGTCGCGTTCCGAATATGGTTAAGTTGGCTTGAGTTTACTCCAGCGCGATGCAGTGTTCAAAGAGAAATCGTGCAAAATATAGATTAAAGCTTCGGATTTACGTTTGGCTTAGTTCGTTAACGTGGGCGCGAACGGTGGGCCCGAGTGTTTCCAGGTTATATCCGCCTTCCAGGCAAGAAATGATGCGACCCTCACAGGTAGAACTGGCCCATTGCTTCAACGCGCGAGTCATCTCAACGTAATCATTGTCCTCCAGTAGAAGCTGCCCCAGAGGATCTCCACGGTGTGAGTCAAAGCCAGCTGAAATAATGATCAGGTCGGGTTTGAATTTCGTGCCAATCTCCTCCAGCGCCGCCTCAAACATGTGCCTTTGTTCGAATGCTCGGGTATTGGCTTTCAGAGGAACGTTAAGAGTGTATCCCGCACCGCGACCGACGCCGGTTTCGCCGCGCGTGCCGGTGCCCGGATACCAGGGATATTGATGCATTGAGAAAAAGAAGACGCTCGGATCATCGTAAAAGATGCCCTGCGTTCCATTACCGTGATGCACATCCCAATCTACAATGGCAACTCTTTCGATCTCTGGATATTGCTTTTGCGCATACCGCGCTGCCACAGCCACATTGTTGAATAAGCAGAAGCCCATTGCTCGATCCGGCGTCGCATGATGGCCTGGAGGGCGAACCGGCACAAACGCATTTGCGGCTTCTCGTCGCATTACGAGATCAATTGCCAGGCACGCACCACCTGCCGCACGCAGCGCCGCCTCAAGCGATTGCATTGAGACGACAGTGTCAGCATCAAGGTATCCAATACCTTCCCTTACAACGCGCTCGATAGTCTTATACATCTGCCCGGAATGACAGGCCTGAATGTCAGTGCGGCGCGCTTCCTGCGCTTGGACCTCGAGCAGATTGGACCAGAGCGTCGCATCACTCTTCAAAGCTGCCATCACTACATCATACCGGTTGGGAGACTCCGGATGGCCAGGTCCAGTATCGTGCTGACGGTAAACAGGGTGGTGGACAATTGCGGTGGTCACAGGAAAAGATTATGCAATTAGGTGTCTTAATCTCAAACCGCTGTCGTCCACTTTAGGATTAAAAGCATACGCCTGTGACAAAAGCTCTAAAACGACAGCATCTGGATAATTCGCACGTACACTCCGACATATTGTTTCGACTTTCTAAAGTACTTCTTCTGAAAACAACTCGAGCTCATCGCGGAATGCCGCTTGCTCTTGATACGCTTCAACAAGGCGGGCGCATCAATTTAAGAAACAGATATTGCACAATTTAGGAGGTCGAGCTATGGCATTCGAGGATCAAGAAGCACGGAAAAGTAGAGTGGTGGTCGAGACGCCAAACTCGCGACGAGAAGTAACACAGAGTGAGGCCGTTAGATATCCAGAAAGGACAGGTATTTCAGGCGCGACCGTAGGTGTGATCGTAATAGTAGCTGTCGCGTTGGTCACTATTCTTGTGCTCTTTCTACTGAGCGGACAATCGCCCGCGGACAATAGCAATGCTGAGTTGGCGACGCAGCAACCTGCTCCCGTCCCTCAGACAACCATCATCCAGCAGCCGGCCCCTCAGCAGCAACCACCAGTCATCATCACGCAGCCTGCGCCGGCAACGCAGCAGGCGCCCATAATTGTAAATCCTCCAGCCTCGAGCGGTGGTGGCGCTGCGGCGGAAACCGGAGATGCGGTAATACAGGCCGCAATCGACAAGAGGATTGGAGAGGACCCCACTCTAGCTGCCATGGGTGTTATGGCTACAGTGCTTAATGGCAAGGTGACGCTGGTCGGCACCGCGAAAAGCGAGGCTCTGAAATCGCAGATCGAACGAATGGTCCGATCCGTGAAAGGAGTTAAGGAGATCGACAACCAGGTAGTTGTTATAACCGGTTAAGCGTCGATGCAGTACTCTCGGAGGGGCCAGGAGAGAAATCCTTGGCTCCGCTTTTGTATGCCCGATCTCAGTAGGCTTCCGTATGCCACCGAAGCCAATCGTCGAGTTCCTTCTCTGACGGCTCCCTTTGAAGCTCCGTTCGCACAACCTCCCGAACGAACTCCTGTTCGGCACGCGCAGTTGTCTCTAGTTCAGGCTGTTCACTGACTTTGTCAGACTTCTTTTCCATAAACCTTGATCTCCGCAGTTGTTAATGATGTTTCCACTACAAGACTGCCCGCATCGCCTGTTAGAACGATCCGGCGTTCGTCATCCTGCTCATAAAGGGAGACTTCTTTCAATACGCATTCCACTGGAACTCGGATCATATGCAAAAGCCGTTCTGCTTCTTGTGGCGGGCTCAAAAGCTGATCGACGTCTTTCTTGATCTCTATTCTGGTCTGTTCATCAGTTTCAAGTTCACCTGTACGAACCGGGTGTGGTAGCAAAGCCATTTCGCCGTCGACGTAGATTGACCAGACGAAGCCGATATCCAGCAGCAGATGGAGTGCTTCGTTGAGGATGAAGTAGCCCAACACAGTTGCGTCGATCACGTGAGCAATAACATGATCCTGATGTGTTGTTGTTTCGCGTGGTGACCATCTCGTGCTCATTTCTTGTTCTCACTTTCGTATTCAAGCAGCGACTTGGCCTTTATCCAGGCCATTACGGCCGCTACCACGGAGCCAACGCCGCCGACAACTACTGAAATCGGGGCGCCGATTATGGCGGCCACAACGCCCGCCTCGACCTCGCCAAGTTGTGGTCCACCCATGAAGAAAACCATATTGATTGATGTCATCCGACCACGGAGTTTATCCGGGGTGGCAAATTGGCGAATAGTTTGCCGCAAAACGGTACTCACCGTGTCAGCCGCGCCGGAGATGGCAAGCATCAAAAGCGAGAGCCAGAAAACTCGAGAAAGTCCAAAGGCGATTGTTGCTGCTCCGAAAATGGCCACTGAAATAATGACTGCTCTTCCCTGCCTGCGAATACTCCCTGCTCGTGCCAGCCCCAGAGCCGTGATTACCGAACCCACGGCGGGCGCAGCAGCCAGCAGACCCAGGCCGCGAGCACCAACATGTAGGATCTCAGCGGCGAAGATGGGTAGCAAAGCCGTTGCCGAAGCGAAGAAGGTCGCCACAAAGTCGAGCGTCATCGTCTGGACAATAATCGGCGTACGCCGTACAAATGTCAGTCCCTCCTGCAAAGCGGCAAAACTGATACCTTTCGCCGCATCCTGTTCGTGGTTCACCCGTCCTGGTGTCCGCATTAGCACGAGAGCAACTATGACTGCGAGAAATGACAACCCATTGGCTGCGTAGACGATGGCCGGACCATTGCTCGCGAGCACGAATCCCGCGAGTGGAGGTCCCAGGATCGTAGCGAGGTTAAAAACCACGATCCCTAAACTGACTGCATTGGGAAAATCGGCCGCAGGAACAAGCCTAGGCACGAGGGCCTGGCGCGCCGGCGTATCGAAGGCCATGGCCCCGGCTGAAATCGCCGTAAGGAGATAAATGGGCCAGATGCTCTGCAGGCCCGCAAAGGTTATCAAGGTCAACAATCCGGCGCTTGCGAGCATCACACACTGCGTAATAATCATCAGTCGCTTGCGATTGGTGGCATCCGCAACCACTCCACCAATTAGTGAGCAGAGAATCAGCGGCAGCCCCCGAAAGAGCCCTACCATTCCAAGCGCAAGAGCAGACTTTGTGAGCAGGTAGACATGCCAGTGAATCGCTACTGATTGCATCTGCGATCCCGTCACAGAAACAATCTGACCTAGCCAGAGCAAACGAAAGTCGCGATGCCTGAGGGCAGCAAAGGCAGAGTAGCCCTGCTTGCTTCGTGAAAGTGTCGAGGACATCATACTCCGGCGATGAGTAAACTATAATCGCATAGCACTGCTTTACAGTGAAACGCAATGTTCGGTAATAATCAGATAATCTCAGGATTAGGAAGGGCTGCTTGTACCCGCCACCTTTATAATCACTCAACCTAGAAAACAATAACTCAGCTCACATAATCTCAGGATTGGGAAGGGCCGCTTTGCGCCCGCCACCTTTGATGACCTTGAGATTATGTGAGTTGAGTTTTGGCTTGTGAGTTGAGTGGTTATGAAGGCAGCGGGTGCAAGCAACCCTTCCCAACCCTGAGATTAAGTGAGTTGAGCTTTGGCTTTATGAGTGGTTATGAAGGTGGCGGCTGCAAGTAGCTTTCCCCAACCAACTTTAAGATTGGACCAAACTACCCTTCGCCATATGCCTCGTTTAGTTTGCGAAAGTGATAACCCATAGCCGCCAATCTCAGCGAATCCGCCAACTGGTCGCGATTTCGTGCGACTGCGTGCATGAAGAACCGCCAGAACTCCCGCCGCTCACTGTCGACAATGCCAAGTTTCACAGCGATGCGCGTAAAAGCGGTGAGAGCGCTAACAAACGTATAGTGGGTGCGCTCAGGGCGCTCATTTGAAGTGCGCTTCAGCGAATCGAGTGCACGCTGGTAGTATTCGCGAGGATTGTATATCGTGCGCATGATGGTTTGATAGCCTTCTATTAGGATGCTGGGATTCATCTTCGGCACGAAGTTCAAAGAACAGTTCGTATTGTTTCCTGAAGCTTCTCCGAGAAGCCGCCCCTCGCGTTCAAGCCGCCGCCACAACTGCGTGTCGGGCAATGCACTGAGCAGACCTACCATCGCCAGAGGGATTGCGCTGTCGCGAATAAATTTGATCTGTCGCTCGAAGATATCGGCCGGATCATGATCAAAACCCACTATGAACCCAGCCATTACCTCCATGCCGTAACTCTGAATTCGCATAACGGATTCGAGTAGATCCCGGCGCGTGTTCTGCCCTTTCTGGGCCTCTTTGAGACTCTCTTCCACCGGCGTTTCGATTCCCAGGAAAACACGGCGAAACCCCGCCTGCTGCATGTCAGACAACAGCGCATCATCCTCCGCAAGGTTGACACTGGCCTCAGTTAGCAACGAAAAGGGGTAGCCGTTCCGTTTCTGCCACTCAGCCAGGCTCGGCAACAATAGCCGCACGTTCTTCTTATTGCCTATGAAGTTGTCATCCACAATGAAAACAGTGCCACGCCATCCCAACTCTAACAGCCTATCGAGTTCGCGCAGAACTTGTTGATTGCTCTTGGTTCGCGGCACGCGCCCGTAGATTTCGATGATGTCGCAAAACTCGCACTGAAAAGGACACCCTCGGGAATACTGGACGCACATGGCGCTGTAGCGCTTCAGATCCGCCAGGTGAAAATCTGGCATAGGAGTGATTGAGAGCGGCGGACGCTCTTCTGCCTGATACACGCGCTTTGGTGTTCCCTGCTCCAGATCCTCCACGAACATTGGTAACGTGGTTTCAGCTTCACCCAGGAAAATATGGTCGGCTTGTGGCAAGTCTTCGATTGTGGTCGTCACGTATGGCCCACCAATAACAACCCTTTTGCCGCGGGCCTTACAGCGCTCTACCACCCTGCGCAGAGAGTCTTTCTGGACTAACATGGCGCTCGCAAAAACCATATCTGCCCAATCGATTTCACTGGTTTTAAGACTCCTGACATTGAGATCGACAAGCCGTCGCTCCCACGCTGGCGGTAGCAATGCTGACGCAGTCAACAGGCCCAACGGTGGAAAAGCACTGCGCTTCCCCTCAAAGGGTAGCGCGTGACGAAAACTCCAATAAGTATCAGGAAATTCTGGATAGACTAAAAGGACCTTCATCGTTGCTCCTCCAGTTGGAAACTTTAACAGCGGTTCGCGGTCCGACTATCCTATGCCGATCACCCGGCTATCGAACGTAATACTTTTGTAAAAGATGGCGGAACCCCGGCGAGAGACACATAAAAAACACAATCCAGCCAATGCCAGAGTCTGGATTTTCGGCGTCAGGACGGATAATATTCCCGCTGATTCCCCCCTTTTGTTGTTAGCGCGGGCTGGGGCTCGGGCTCGCCATTGTTCGCCACCCCTGGTCGAGCTTCACGGTGGCAGAGTGGAGTGGTGTAGCGACGGTGAAGGATGTGGCAGCACCTTCACAGTTAGTTTGCCGCTGACTGCTGCTACCAAAAACGGTAACCAGTCATCCGGGTTGGTTACCGATGGCGGCAGCCGAAGTTCCGTTTTTACTCCAGTGACCTCACTTGAGAATGTCCAGATATTGATCGTGGAAGACGACAAAGACACTCGGCATATGCTCCAGTGACGCTCACAGAGTACAGGGCTCAGGTGCAAGCCGCCGCTTCCGCAGCAGAAGCCCTGGGGATACTTGAGTGGTTTGAGCCAGACGTTCTGGTGTCGGATCTGGCGATGCCTGGAGAAGACGGCTACTCGCTAATTGGCAAGTTGAGGGCAAGGGAGAGTGAGACAGGCAAGCGGATACCGGCCGTCGCACTCACCTCACATGTCCGTATTGACGATCGCGCTCGGGCGTTGTCGGCAGGATTCAACATGTTCGTGCCCAAGCCCGTCGAACCGAAGGAACTAATCAACGCAATTGCCAATCTCGCCGGTGCGAGGTGCTAGCAACTCGCATCACTTACATTTCGAGTACCCACAATCGCGGCAAAAATCGCAGCCACTCGCGTGTTCGAGTTGGCCTCTACATTCGGGGCAAATTCCGATCATCGAAGACATTATGGCGCCAGTTACGCCCGTGAGACCCGGCAGACTGGTCACTGATGTTCCGGAGCTTCCCGCGCGTTCGGAACTGCGCTGCTGCTTACTTACAGCGCGTGCCGAATCCGGCAGCCCTTGAAGACGCCGGTTTGTGATCATGACGCACTCAGCGACCGCCTGCTCCGGTGAAGTCAGCAGGCGTTCGTTGAACCAAACTGCGTGGGTACCGGTGACTTTGTTCAAACTATAAGCTACCTCAGCAGCGTCAAAACCGCCACGCAGCATTTTCGAAGCAAGTAAACCTACTCCCCCGCTGATTGGACCAGTGGCAAACACTTCCTGAATGATCTGGCCGTCGTGGTTTACGGTGACGTAAAGATTCTGGCCGTCAAAGGGAATCTGCCAAGTTGCGCCTCGTAACTCGCGTGGCCGCTCGATGCGAATAGCCGTTTGGGCGGGAGGCGAGATAGCGGTATCAGAGTGCTCCCAGGCAAGTGCTGCTTGCCGGGCGGAAGCATCGTCCGCAGCTTCTATCTCAGCGGGGCTAATCGCCTCTTCAAGTGGCTCGACGTTAGTTTCGGGATTGCAGGCAGTTTCACCCTTCTCCTCGACCTTCATCGAAGTGAGTACCTGATTGTCACGCGAACCATCGCGATAGTAACTCACTGCCTTACAACCAAGCTGGTAAGCCAATCTATAGAGCCGGTCTACTGATTCCACCGTATCGTCCACTGCTCCATTGCACGTTTTGGAAACGCTGTTGTCAACATTGCGCTGGGCCGCCGCCAGTACATGTACATGCTGTTCAGCGCTGATATTCATCGCTGAAATAAAGTATGGCAATAGCTCGGATTCATGTTCAACGACGTATGTTGCCGCGTGATCAATCGACTCCTGAGAGGTTTGATCCACTTCGAGTCCAAGAGACTGAGCTGCCAGGCTATGCACATAGGTACGCGTGCCAAGAGTATCTTTTCGCACATACGCCCAAGAGAAATTGGGCTCGATTCCCGAGGAGGTTTCGGCTACTAAAGAGATGGTGCCGGTAGGAGCTATTGTAGTGACTTCATAGTTGCGCGGCGTAAGCGGCGCTTCCCGCGACAATCCAATCTGGTTGCACAAGAAATCTTCATAAGCCTCGCGGTTCGGCTCAAACTCGGGGAACACGCCCTTCTCAGCGCCCAGGTTGTTGCTCGCTACCCAGGCCTCGCGCCGAATAAACCCCATCATTTCATCCATCAGATCGATCGAGGCTGGCGATCCATAAGTCACCTTAAGATTCAGGCAGAGATCCGCGAAACCCATAACACCGAGGCCAACAGGACGTGTTCGGTGGACGACATCGTTTATCTCAGGCAATGGCCAGGCACACGTATCAATCACGTTATCCAGAAAGCGCGTGCATAGGTGTGTTACCTCCCGCAGCCGCTCCCAGTCGACACGGGTTTCGGGATCATAAAACTTGTTCAGATCAATTGAACCCAGATTGCAGGAGTTCGAGAAGTGTAGAAACTGTTCACCGCAGGGATTGCACGAGTAGATTGGCCCCATCGATTTCATCATGTGATTGTGACGATTCACTTCGTCGATGAAAGCGATGCCCGGCTCGGCATATTTGTGAGCGCTGGCAATAATACGGTTCCAGACATCAGCCGGGTAGACCATCCCCGGTCGTGGCGGTTCTTCAATCATGCAATTCGACAGATCGGTGGCCAGGAATGCCTCTCGATCGCAGAAGCTCATTATTGAGCCATCCGGTTCCCGAAAGACTACGTAATCAGCGTCAGTTACGGGGTCGTAGATTGGTTCGGTCCACGACTCGCCATTGAATTCGAGTTGGAACCATTCCAAATTATCAACTGCTCTCAAAAACTTGTCGGTAACGTTTACAGAGATATTGAAGTTGGTTAATGAGTGCTGGTCGTTTTTAGCATGAATGAAGCGCAGCACATCGGGGTGCGTGACTCGCATCATTCCCATATTAGCTCCGCGACGCACACCACCCTGTTTCACTACATCTGTTACCTGGTTGACGATATTCATGAAAGACACCGGGCCCGAAGCCACACCGCGCGTTGAACTCACCATGGCACCCGCGGGGCGGAGAAATTCATAAGTCATGCCTGTGCCGCCACCGGTCTGATGGATTGTGGCCGCAGCTTTGGCGTGCTCCATTATGCCGGTTATGGAATCAGGCACATCCAAGACGAAGCAGGCGGCTAGCTGTCCATTGGCCTTGCCAGCGTTAACCAGGCATGGCGTGTTGGGCACAAACTCACGAGCGAGCATCACCTCACTCATTGCAGCGAAAAACTGATCGCGTTTTTGCGGGTCCTTTTCCGCCGCCGAAACGTGACCTACAACACGACGCACAATGTCAGGCCATTCTTCAATCGGACGACCCTTGGCGTCTTTCAGAGAATAGCGCCTGCTGATTACACGTTTGGCATTTAGCCCTATCGGTTGGCTACGGCGACGACTAACAGGAGTGTCTGTTGTTCCACGATTTTTGCCGATAGCTGCGCTCATCTTCTTTAACCTTTCTCGCCCAGGGGAGACAAATAAGAGAGTTGCCAAAGACGGTTTGGCGAGCGCGATTAACGCGCGCCTGTATCTTAAGATGTTTAGCGGATACCCCGGTTGGCTCCTATCCGAAGCGAAAAAACCGTTTGAAGGATGTCGCAGGGGGGCCTGCCACCGCTCCAAACAACCCGCCTCGTTTTCAAGCGGAGCGGACTATACTCCTTTGAAGTGACCGTGTCAACATGTTGTGGTGATCTTTTTTTTCAATGCAATAGAGTGTGTTTTCTAAGGATTTACCTTAGGAACTAAGTTACTGATATCGTCGGGTTTGAGGCAAGTCGCTGGGCATCAAATTCCCCTTTTCATTCTGGGAGAGGTTAGCAACTTGCTAGTAATCGCGCCGATTGGAGACCCCTATTTTGACGAGGAGCTATTGGAGAGTAATAACTCGTAATTGCCGATGCCGCGGTTGTGGCTATCGAGGGCTGCGAAGGTATCAGAGGTCTCCTCGAGCATCTGCTTGGTCATTGCAATTGAATCACTAAGCTGTTCGAAATCCAGCGCCGATACTCGTTCGGGAGTAGGCAGAGTAACAACCTGATCGTTCACCAACCCGAAGAAGTTCTCAATCGATTGCAGTTGCCCTTCAACCAGCTTCACTGAACGCTCAATGTCGTTGAAAGCCGCAACTCTGCGCTTGAGTATCTCCACATTCGCCTGTTGAATGCGCTTTTCCTGATCATCTCGTGAGACCTCCACCGCACGTTCTGCTTGTACAAGCTGATTCTGAACCGCCTGGCGATTGATCGAACGCAAGTGCTGCTTGCGACGGCGATACACATCCAGAAGATCAACAAAGTCTTCCCAGCGCTGGTCCAGGCTCTCGATGTTTGCGGGGATCTGTTTGGTGCCGGTGAACTTCTTATAGTTTGAGTAGATCTGGTTCTTCATCCAGCGCAGGTATTCGACCGCTTCACGTTCGCGCGGATCAAAACCTTTGACGATTACTTCCCGCTGCTGATCACGCAGCTTTTTGAGCCGCTGTCTTTCGCGACGATCAACCAGGCGACGATAAATTGAGCTTGCAGGCACAGTAGTTAAATAGAGTGTCTCAGCGGCGAGGGCCGCAACCAGTGGGGTGACGTCTTGCACATAAGCGGCCGCTACCGCAAAACCTGCCATCCCCCAAAAATTTATTGGCTCCTTAAAAGCCTCTTTTAGATAACGAAGATCAATCTTTGGAAAATCTGGCATAACAACTACGACGAACTACAATAACATGTAACGCAAACTGTTAGTTTGCGCTCGCAAACGTCAGCACGCAAACGTCAGCACGCAAACGTCAGCACGCAAACTAACAGTTTGCGTTACGAGTCAACTGTTGCGGTTACCGTTTGTCAGTACCGCGCGCGGCTCTTCAGTAGCACTTGATTCGCTCTCCGCCGGCAAGGCTTGTGGGTTCGCTCCAGTTGCCGCGGGCAAAAGTCCCATGTCGCGCTTGTACGCCAGCAATTTATCTTGCAACTGCATGTCCAGAGCCTCGCGTTCAATATCCTGCATTTGTGAGTCGACATTAGCTGAACCAAGTTGAAGTTTGGCTTCGGCAGCAGCCGCCCGGCGATCTATCTTGTCGCGCATCTCATTAAAGGTCGATGCGTCGTCCCCAAGCTGAAAGGACTCCATTGTCTGAGCAAGCTGCTCCTGGAGCTTCGCCTGCTTCGACTGATTGATCAACTGCATGGCTTCAGCAGTTCGGCGCTGCATCTGCAACACGTAGTTGTCGCGGGCCTTAAGCGCCTGCTTTGATGCAAGGTTCGCATGCTCCAGTTGCTGCGAAGTCTTTAGCAAGTCCATCTGCGCCTGTTGCAATTGACCGATATATGCTGTTGCTATATCGTCGCGGCCCATCTTTACTGAAGCGCGAATCTTGGAGTCTAGTTCCACAACCTGGGTCTCGAGCCGCTCCTTGTTCTTGGCCAGCAGCTTTTCCGTCGCCATCACCTGCGCCACGGAATTATTAAGCTCTGGCACCCGGTCGCGCATGTCGCGAATGGTTTGCTGAAGAATAAGTTCAGGGTCTTCAGTCTTCTCGATCAGCCCGCCGAAAACCGCACGCATCGAACGTTTTACTCTCGTCCAAAGTCCCATTTTTGAAGCTTTCCTCCAGCGCTATTTTTCGACAGGATCAACATAATTTACAGCATAAATAGTAAATGCTAGGGCTTCCCATCCTTCTGCTCGTGACTACTAAGCTATCCTGTAAATCCTGTTAATGCTGTCTGATATCTAGTATCCAACCTGGTAGCTAACCTGGCCTGTGAGCACTAAATTCTGCGCGGCCGCATATATCTGTACGATAAGCGAGACAATGCAGTTCAAATAGAAACGACGAAAACTGAAGTATAACAGTACTGCCGCACGCCTTCCAGACGAGCGCGTTATTCCAGTCAGCCCAATCCCCTGGTTAGTTGTTGCCGTTTTTCTCAGGTTTTCGAAACTCCCCGAGCGCCCGGGAATTTGCCAATATCCCGCCGATATTGCATGCCCTTCCAACTGATCATCTTTACCGCGCCATAGGAACGGGCAAGGGCCTGCTCCAAGTTCTGCCCCGTGGCGGTCACGCCGAGAACTCGGCCTCCGTCTGTTAGGAATTCTCCTGGCACGGAAAGCCGTGTGCCCGCATGGAAAACCTGAACGTTTGTTAAGCTCTCTACATTGCTCAAGCCGCTAATTACGGCGCCCTTCTCGTAAGCTCCCGGATACCCGCGGCTAGCCAGGACTACGCAGGCAGAAGACTCGTTGGTCCATTCAATCGCTGTCCGGCTAAGATTCCCATGACGGATTGCTTGAAAAATCTCGAGAAGGTCTGTTTGGAGCCTCACCAGAATTGCTTGAGTTTCGGGATCTCCAAAGCGCACATTGTATTCGAGCACTTTCGGACCCTGCGCGGTCAGCATTAAACCAATAAACAGTACGCCCTGATAAGGGAGTCCTTCAGCTACGGCGCCAGCAAGAGTTGGCGCTACTATTTCCTGACCGATGCGTTGCCGCATGTCGTGGTCAAGTATCTGATCATCAGTAACTGCGCCCATTCCACCGGTGTTCGGTCCCGTATCACCTTCGCCTATTCTCTTGTGGTCCCGCGCCGCCGGCATTAGAGCGTAATCCTGCCGGTCCGCAAAGATAAGCACTGAGGCTTCTCTGCCCTTAAGAGCCTCTTCTATGACCACAGACCTAGCCGCGTCAGTTGAGACCAGACGACCGCTCATAAGTTCGATCACAGCGACTTCCGCGGCAGCGCGCGAAGCTGCCATGACGACTCCCTTTCCGGCTGCAAGTCCGTCGGCTTTTACCACCACAGGTTCGTCAGGTTCGCCAAACACTCCACGTCTGAGGATTTCAATCGCCTGTGAAGGAGTCTCTGCAATACGAAATCGGGCCGTCGGTATTCCATGACGCGCCATGAACTCTTTAGCAAAGGCCTTGCTCGACTCTAACCGGGCGGCGGCGCGAGTTGGACCGATGATTGGCCGGCGATGCGTCTGAAATCGATCGACAATACCCGCCGCCAACGGCGCCTCAGGCCCGACGATAGTCAAGTCTATTCCTTCAAATTCCACAAACTCGAGAAGTTGCGAATCGTCGGCCGGATCAATAGAGACGCATTGGCCAAGATCGGCGATTCCGCCATTTCCTGGCGCGCAGAACAGCTCTAACGGTTTGCCGCTGGTATGTTTGAGCGCCCACATGATTGCGTGTTCACGGCCGCCAGAACCTAGTACAAGAACCTTCATATTCGTCCTGTGTGGTATCTGTTAAGCCCACCTAGAGTGCGAGGACTGTCACTACTTTGGTTCGCAAGGGTCAGCATTGAAAACAGAAAGCGGTGACAAGTCCTGGCACTCTAAAGATAATAAAAGTGCTTCTGCTACTTGACACAGTTTCGACATAGATATACTTTTCCCGCCACGTAAACGCGTTTCCGCAAGACTGGGGGGATTCGCGCGTCAACTCGCCAAACCGCGGCCCATCTTTGAACACCAGCAAATCCAGCACAACTGGTAATCGGCCCACCAGCGTAGCTCGGATTTATGAGCGACCCAGGGAGAGTGAAAATGTCACAGACGCAAGTCATGCATGAATTGGAAGCCAGCTCGGAGAGTAAGTACCAGGACCGCACGATCATGTGCGTCGATTGCTCCGAGGAATTCATTTGGACTGCCGGCGAACAGGTTTTCTTCCATGACAAAGGACTAAAGAACGAGCCAAAGCGCTGCAAGCCCTGCAAGCAAGCGAAAAACGAACGGCTTGCAGCGATCACTGCCGCCCAAACCTCTGGCGTCAGGCAGCGTATTGAGGTCTCTGTTCAATGCGCTCAGTGTGGTCAACAGACTACCGTTCCCTTCTATCCATCTCAGGGCCGGCCAGTCTACTGTCGCTCCTGTTTTCTGGCTAACCGCAATGTTGATCCAGCAGATTCAGTTCAGAGCTAGCCTCAACTTTGTTGAGAGAACTCGATGGCTTACTGTTCGGTGGTAAGTCAGATCTTCCGCAAGTCAGAATCATTTCATTTAACCGCCCACATGCACAATTGGTCTCGCTTCGGGATTCTTCTCTGCCTGTCGGAGTACTTCATGTGTGACTGGTGCAGTATCGCCTTCCCCAAAAGCAATGTATTTCAGGAGGTAAGACAACGGATTGCCTTCGCTCCATCCGAAATAGACATGTGGTAACTTGCCCGTCTCATTGCGGAGGAACAGCAGAAAGGCGGCAATCGCGTTAGGAACTGCAGGCGACTCGGTTCGCAACACGCGAAACCCATCGACCTTCTCTCCCCGCACTTTGAGCACGCCGGAAAACTCGGATGCATCTCCCGGCGTCACCTCGAAAAATAGGATTGGTTCGCCCGGCGGTATATGGTTATCGAGTCGTTTCTCCCGTTCTTTCATCTCATACTCGGCCGCATCGCCGCGATCACGCCGGTTGGTAACTATTCGAATCGTGCCCTTTGCCGCGTCACGAACAAGATCGCGCGCGAGGTCATCGAGCTCAACCCGTTCGACGCGCAATTCTGTACTGCGCCAAACCCGAGAGAACAACGACATAACCACAATCGCGAGAATAAAGAATGACGCTATCTTTATTCCTTCAGGCCGTTCATGGATGTTCTGAATCGTCGTATAAACAAAGACCAGTGAGATTATTAAGAAAGTGCGCCAGTTCTGTTGCTTGCGGTACGTTGCAAGAGTAACGGCTATTGCGGCCGAGCTCATGAGCACGAGCACGCCCGTTGCGTAAGCGCCTCCTTGAGCATCAACATCCGCCCGAAAGATCAGTGTCACGGCAAAGGCGATGCCTGTGTAAACGAGCACCAGCGGCCGGGTTGCGCGGGCCCACTCGGGCGCCATACCGAATCTGGGCAGATAGCGCGGCACTATGTTGAGCAAGCCAGCCATCGCACTCGCGCCCGCGAACCATAAGATTAAGATCGTGCTGATATCGTACGCAGTACCGAACAACTCGCCGAAAAATTGATGGGCCAGATAAGAGATTGCGCGGCCGTTTGCTTCCTCGCCTTCGGCAAATTTCTCTGCTGGAATAAGTATCGTCGTCACCAAACTGCTCGTAATGAGCATAACGCTCATGATCAACGCGGCAGTGCGCAATAGTTTGCGCGTGTTGTTAATTCGACCTCGAAGCAACGAGTGCGTTGGTTGAGGGGCTGCGCGGCCAGCGCGCGTGGAATGGATATCTTCCCATTCGTCTTCCGTCAGCTCCTTGTCGCCGCGCACCAGAGGCATCACTGCGACGCCAGTTTCGAAACCTGACAAACCGAGCGCCAGCTTGGGAAAGAGAATCAAAGAGACCACGATGACGAGCCACGGGTTTCCATGTACCTGCGGATGAATCAATAGGGCCTGCTTCCATTCGGGAAAGTGATAGGGGTGGACCATCAGCTGGTAGAGTCCGAAGGAGATAACCACAACGTTAAGCAGCAGGTATATTGCCACCAACAAAACTGCAATACCGATGGCCTCTCTAAAACCCCGCAGAAATATGGCGCCCAGAAAACCTATCAATGCCAAGGTGAGATATATCTGGTGTTTGAAGATATCGGGAGTAAACGGGTTGACGATGATGTGGGCGGTCGCATCAGCTGCCGAGAGAGTAATGGTGATAATGAAGTCTGTGGCCACGAAGCCGAGCAACACTAAGACGAAGAGTTTGCCCTTCCAGCGCGAGAGCTGGTGCTCAAGCATTGAAATGGAGCCCTCGCCGTGGGGACTCTCCTCGGCAACACGGTTGTATATAGGCAAGGCGCCGAACAACGTTAGAAGTACGAGAATAAGCGTGGCTGTGGGAGAGAGTGCGCCCGCTGCAAGAAAAGCAATTCCCGGCTGATAACCTAAGGTGGAGAAATAATCAACTCCGGTTAGACACATCACCTGCCACCACGGGTGCTGGCGATGTGGCGTAGCGCGGTCCTGGCGTGCTTCGATCTCTCTTCCGCCTCTGAATAACCAGAGCTTGAATTTTCTTCGTGCTTGCGTGAAAAGAGCCATCTTGGTGGCCAGCAAAAGGCCGGTGAGCGACACCGGCTTTTACCATTCTGGTTTTGGAACGACGAATTCTACTCTGATTCCACTTGCCGTCAAGGGCGCCCGTGTAACGCAGACTGTTAGTTTGCCGTTGCGCGCCGCTTGTTGCTTTTCGCGCAAAATGATAGCTAGCGTTATTGCCGCGTCTCAGGGGCTGGTGTAGGTCAACGAAAACGGAACAGGAAGGGATTAATCTCTCGGGCAGGTCAGCTCATAAAAGCGGGCGGGGGCCTCCCACAGCCCCCACCCTAAGGCCACGTGTCCTCACCCCACGCGACCACTTCGTCCACCGGGGAGGTGAACGCAGCCGGATTATGCAACAGTCCGTCTAAACTTTCAACTGGCTTACCGCTTTAACTTCAGCACACATTTGGTGCTCATAGAGATCATGGATCGGGAACGTGGTCCATACTAAAAGATCAACTTTTTCGAGCGCCAAATGTTGAAGTGATCCCACTCCCGATAGCAGCTGCATCGTCAGCCGTAACAACATCAGTTACTTGCTTTTCAGCGCCAGCGAGATCGGCAGCTGCAACAACCACAAGAAGCGCAGCAACGCTCAAGGTGGCGAGGATATAGAGCACGGCAGTCATCTCCCAGTAGATGAGCGCTATAGTAATTATTGCCAGAGCTGCGATCCACAGATAGGTTATTGTCCGGCGCCGGCGCGCCAAAGCTGGTCTACGTTTGGAACTCATATTTTTCTAAACTAACTAACCGAAGCAGTCTGTCAGTGGGAGATATGCTCAGTACAGCACTCGCAGAGGCGCGTTGCTAATGATCGACTGCATGCCCCCAAAAAGCGTGGGTATGAGTCGGTTGGGCGAAAAAGCCGACGTCTCACCAACTTCGATGACGTCATAGGGCTGAAGCAAAACATCGGGTTTAAGATTCTTCTTTATCGCTGCAAGATCCACACGGATGGTTTCCTGCTGTGTCGAGCCCGGTTTCTGTCTGATGATCCTCACATCGCTTGACTTTGCTTCCCGTCTGACACCACCAACCATTGCGATTGCCAAAGTCAATGTTAGCTTGTCGCGCATAAAAACGCCCTGAGGTGAAGTCACGCTGCCGGTGACATATACCGGTTCGGCTTCTGTTACAACTACGTAGTCGCCCGGACGGATATACGGATTGGCTTCAATCTTACCGGCTTTCAGATCCGCTACATTAATCACCTGCAAGGGAACGCTCGCTCCATCGATCGGCCTTGCTTGCTCCTCCTCGCCGGGTTCAGGGCACATTATCGGCTCAGTATGTAGAATCTGAATCGTGCCAGCCAAGCGCTCAGTAAAACCACCGGAGGCGGCCATCAACTCATTCAGTCTTACCTTGCGTTGCATTTGCACCCGGGCAGCCTGACGCACAGCTCCAAAGATCGTAGCGGGTTGCCTGCTCTTTCGTTCAGTGATGCGGACACTCACCTGCGGGCTCTTGATATACTTGCCATACGCCGTTGCAATGTCTTTTTGAACCTGCTTTTCCGTGCGGCACTTGGCTGGTATTGGCGTTTCTAAAAAGGGCAAGGAGCTGATGTTTCCATCGCTGTCTACCTCGGCCATAGCATTAAGATCGGGTTGGCCGAACACCCTTACATCCACAACATCACCAGGCCCCAGCAAGTAATTACGCATTCCCTGAGTATCCACAGAAGAAGCTTGCTCCTGAACCCCAGAAGCGGGCAGGGGATCCTGCCCCAAAATCAGCGAAGCCGGAATTAGAACTGCGGCCATCAAGACTATTACAAACTTCATTTCCCTACCTCAAAGTAGTACGAATCGAATCGCTAAAATCTTCGAAGGAAGTGTAAGCCGGGCCTGTCAGGTAACGGTTCGCTCGGTTCATCAAAATGTCGCCGCACGTCTGTTCTTTAAACCGTTTTCTTCAAACAGGACCGACAACGCAAAGGCCCTAAACAGCAACCACCAATGATCGCATAAAAGATCATAGATGCCAAACATACCGAACATCACATAGCGTCCTGTTTTTGAATTCTCCGCGCACACTCTGCGTGCTCGGCGTCTCTGCCTTGGCGTCTTTCCGCCGTTACGCTGGCGAGGCGCGGAGGCCGCCGTGTCTAAACTGCCAGAGCTGGGACCCAGGGTAAAGAGATCACTCATACTCAGCGGCGCTCTTCTTCACTGCTATGGTCCACACCACCGTTCTCTGACTGTCTCTCTTGAGAAGCCTTCAATTTAGTTCGGAGAGCCGCTATTTCGCGACCGATTTTTTCGGCGCCAGCCACGCGAACCTCATCCTTAAGGCATCCACGGTTCAGGTAAAACAATGCATCTTTATAACGTTCGATAGCTCGCCGGTAATGTCCTTTGAAGGCAGATCGTTCGGCCAACTCCACCCAATGCGCTACCCTCACGGAAGTAATAAACTCTTCAATCGCCACTTTCGATTCGTTCAGATCTCTTTCATCCGGATAGACCTTCAACACTGATTCAAGGCAGTCGAGTGCTCGGTTCGCTGTTTCGATCTTGTCAGATATCCGAGCGCGATTTTGGGCTTCGTGCGTAAGAGAACGAGAAGAATCCCTGGCCCACGTCAGCAAGTGGTGTTTCTGAAGCGTTCGCATCCTCTCCTGGCCCGCGCGGATCGTCACTCTCTTCTCGCTGGAGAGACTATTTGATTGCAATGCTTCTTCAGTGGTCGCAATGTACCCCTGGCATAGATGGAACACGTCGAGGTGGGCCTCTGGTGACGAACCACTTGAATCCGCTTCTGCCGACTGCTTCTTGATGGCCCTCAATGAAGTCGCCAGTGTTGTAGACGTAGCCTTTACTGCAAATTCACCGCGATGTTTGTGACGTGTATCGGAATGTGTGTGATCACCATGCTCCAGAAGATAGCGTGTCCACGCTCGACGCATAACAACTTCCCGAGCTGATAACGCCACGAGTAGTACGACGCTCGCCGCCAGACTGGCCGGAATCCAGGGCATTTCATCACCGCCGGAAACCAGTATCCACCAGAGGGCGAAAAACAACCCCACTGCCGCCATAAAAGCAGCCAGCAGATAACCGGCGCTCGAAGGCATTCGTCCTCGCGGCGAGCGGCGATGGCGCGACTCACCGGAACTGTGTCGAACAGAGGAACGCGAACTTCTTGGAAAGAACTGATCTGCTGAATTGTGGCCCAACAGATTCCCTCCCAAAGTTGACTCAAGTGGCACTGACTATCAGTGTCGGGAGAAGTTAAAGTGACCGGACCTCGAAAGTCCAGAGTTGGCGGACCGGCAATGCACAAATAATAGTCAACTTTTTAGGCGTGCTATGTCAATGTATGATTTCTCGTAAAGCCGGTATTAAAATCTCAGAATCGATTGGTGAATACTCATGGAGAGAGACTTGACAGGAAAGATTGCTGTGGTTACCGGAGCGACTTCCGGGATTGGTCAGGCAACGGCATTACGACTCTCCCAGGCTGGTGCAGCCGTGGTGGCTGTCGGCCGAAACCGGACGGCACTGAAGAGAATTGCCGGGGAAATTGAGCGCGGCGGGGCTCAGGTAACTACAGTTGTTTCAGACCTATCTGCTGAAGATTCGGCAGATCACGTCGTCTCAGAAGCACTGGACAGATTTGGAGGCATCGATGTCCTGGTCAACTCCGCCGGTCACATTAGCTCCGGCACCATCGAAAACACCTCCCTGGCTGCGTGGGATGCGATGCTGAACATCAATTTACGAGCGGTTTTCCTGCTCATGCAAAGGGCCGCACCCTCACTGATCGAACGAAAAGGCAATATCGTGAACGTGTCGAGCGTTACCGGTCTGAGGGCGTTTCCTGGCGTGCTGGCCTACTGCGTGTCTAAAGCCGCCGTTGATCAATTGACACGATGTGCCGCCCTGGAACTCGCTCCCAAGGGAGTACGCGTCAATGCCGTAAATCCGGGGGTTGTAGTCACCGAAATCCATCGAAGGGGCGGAATGGCTGAGGCTGATTATGCGGCGTTTCTTGAGCGCTCAAAACAGACTCACCCAATCGGCAGGGTAGGCGACGCAAAGGAGGTGGCGGAGCTCATCCTGTTCCTGGCTTCTGAGCGTGCCGCTTGGATTACCGGCGCCACTTACTCAATCGATGGTGGCAGGGCGCAAACCTGCGCGCGCTAGCTATCAATGATAGCTTGGTCCGGTAAAGCCCAACTCGGTATACTCTGCCATCTCCACGAGAGCCGGGAGTAAACGTATGCAGGTCGGAACCTAACCGATGAGCCAACCATCACCTCCTCTTTATCCCAGCCCGGCCTTAGCGCCTACTGTGATTGTCAAGTCAAGCAGTATGAGCGCCATTCGACTGGCCTTGATTCTCGCGTCGGTTCTGGTTGCGCTCTTCCTCGGTCTGCTGGTGCTACTCCTAATAGGAATAGAAACGGGCCCGGTGGGACTCTTAGTAGGGCTAATTGCCGCCACGATTCCAGTGCCGTTGTATGTGGTGCTGGTCCTGTGGATTGATCGTTATGAAGCGGAGCCCCTGTGGATGCTTGTCACTGCCTTTCTGTGGGGTGCATTGGTCGCGGTATTTATCGCTCTACTCCTCAACACCGCGAGCGGCCTCACGGTTGAGGCGCTTACTCACAACGCTGAGGCGGCCGAAACTTTTGCCGCGGTAGTTTCGGCCCCAATCGTGGAAGAAAGTGCTAAAGCCCTAATTTTGGTGATCTTCTTCTTTTGGAAGAGCGAAGAGTTTGACGGTGTAATCGATGGTCTTGTTTATGCGGCCATGGTTGGTCTTGGTTTCGCTACAACTGAGAACATTCAGTATTACGGTAAGGCAGTGATGGAAGGTGGCGCCGGTTTGACACCGGTCTTTATTGTGCGCGGAATGTTTGCTCCTTTCTCGCATCCCCTTTTTACAGGCCTTACAGGGATCGGCTTAGGTCTCGCCCGGCAATCACAGCACTTAGCCATAAGGTTAGTAACTCCGGTGGTTGGTCTGCTAGCAGCGATATTCATGCACAGCATCTGGAACGGCTCGGCGGCCATATTTGGCGGGCTCGTATTCTTGTTGACCTACATTGTCATCATGGTTCCGGCATTCCTGCTCATGCTTCTCGTAATTTTTTTAGGTTTGCGACGAGAGGGCCAGGTAGTGCGAGACCACCTTGCAGCCGAGTTGCAATCTGGATTGTTGACACAGAATGAGTACGAGCAGTTTTGCAGCGTGCGGGGCCGCCTTGGCGCTTCCGTGTCTGCATTATCGCGCGGGGGCTTGGCTCACTGGCGAACATCGCGGCAAGTGAATCAGGTTGCGAGCGAATTGGCCTTCCATCGCAGTCGCATAGCACGTGGCCTGGCCACGAGAGACGCGGCCATGCGGGAGGTAGAATACCGGGAAGCATTGCGGGAACTGCTATGCCGGCTGAGACCAAAGTAGGAAACCGCAAAGAAATTCGTAGGTTTCGGTCTATTGGGCTTATACTAAGGTGGCACTACCGAGCGGCTTTCACCCCGGGCTGAATCCGTGAGAATCCAACTCTTACCCAGCACGTTCGATGGACAAGGCCAGGCAACTCCCGAGCAGCGCCTGACTTGTTTTCTGATCGACGACTGCGTGGCTGTTGATGCTGGCAGTATAGGTTTGGCACTCTCAGAAGAACAGCGGCAAAAGGTCCGCGACATTATTGTCACGCATGTCCACATGGACCACATTGCGAGTCTTCCCATCTTTATTGATGATCTTTATCCCACACTGGAAACACCCATTCGAATCCATGCTACTGCAGAGGTCATCGATCTGCTTGAGCGCGACGTCTTTAACTGGAGTGTTTATCCGCGTTTCTCGGATCTGAAAAACGACTATGGGCCGGTAATGGAATATATAGCGATACCAGTGGGAAGCGAGTTCAAAGTAGCACACCTCACGGTTACCGCCATTCCTGTTAACCATATTGTTCCCACGGTGGGCCTGGTTGTGTTCGACGGCCGTAGCACCGTAGCTTTTAGCTCTGATACAGCGGAGACTGAGGAGTTCTGGAAGGTGGTAAACCGCATTCCTCAGTTGGAAGCGCTGCTCATTGAAACATCATTTCCCAATGCAATGCATGGTCTGGCAGAGGTATCACGCCACTTTACTCCGGCCTCGCTGGATCGGGAGTTGCGCAAACTGAACCACAACGGGCTTGATATACTGACGGTCCATATCAAGCCGGCCTATCGAGCTCAGGTTATTCAAGAGTTGCAGGCGCTAAACCGGCCTACTTTGGGTGTAATGGAACCGGGGAAAACGTACTCGTGGTAGGAAGTTTTGTTTGCGTACCCGCGCCGGTTCTTCCACTTACCATTGAATCGGTTCGAACTCTCTTTCGGCGTGCTCGCCCCCTACACCCTCAAGAAGCACACGACCGCTGGGTAAGAGTTCCTTTATGCGAAAGGCGCGTTCCTCTCTTTCGCGACCAGGCATCAACTCCGCTCGAAAAAACACCTTCATGCCCGGCCTGGCCCAAACATTGAGCGGGTTGCTTGCCAGACGTTCTTGCTTTACCCTCATTTTCTTCCTCGCCAAAATGGCTCCCACAGCGCCGAAAGCTCCCGCAGCAACAGCCAGCCCGCGAAGCAAACGCTTCGTGCCCTTTTTCATCGATTGACCTACTCGCAGAGCGGATCCAGCCGTGCGCTTATGGTTGGCAGCCCGCTGAGTGCCCGTTCGGCATTTATCGGTGTGAATTGTGTCCATTCAGCCGGAACGCGGTCGTCTGGGAAGATGGCTTCCACCGGACATTCCGGGACACAAGCGTCGCAATCGATACAAGTCTCGGGATTGATGACCAGCATGTCGTCATCGAGGTGGAAAGCATCTACGGGACAAACCAATGCGCAGTCTGTATAACGACAGTTGACGCAAGGCTCGGCAACAACATAGGTCATCCGGGGTTACCTCCGACAAATATTTCAAGAGCGAAGTATGAGCAATATGCGATCCACTGAGTTTGTGGGGCGCCGCACAGCTATATTAAGCAGTATTAACCAAACTTTTCAAAGATCGATCTGTTTTTCAGTGACATAATCTGCCGACAGGTGGGATTGATAGTTTTCAGACTTGTGGCAATTAATTCGATCTCAGTCCGCCACAACCATGTTTTAGCCCGCCGACACTGCGCTGCGCGCTGCGTAAGGCCTGGCTGCTTGTTTATGACCCGACTATGGCGCATAAAATCTGCAGGAGGAGTTGTGTATGCCAAACCGACGGACATTTCTTGAAAAGACTGCTCATATATGGCCTCCTTTTAGTGCAAACAAACGTCTCGAAGGAGTCAGATGAATAATCCCCAACTCACCCAGCCGCCGAAGATGAATACCGGAATGCTCATTAGGAAGCCTGTCACCGAGGTGTTCGAGGCTTTCATCAACCCCGAGATCACCATGAATTCTGGTTCACCAGAAGTCCCGAATCAGCTAACAGAAGTAACGCAACGCTGACGATTTTACAAAGGCGACAACTATGAGAATGAAACAAACTCCTCCCGAAACTATAGATGAGTACATTGCCGGCTTTCCGAATGATGTGCAAGCGATTCTCGAAAAGGTGAGAGTGACGATTCGCAAAGCCGCTCCGGCTGCTAAAGAAGCTATCAAGTATCAAATACCCACCTTCACGCTGAATGGTAATTTGGTTCATTTTGGGGGATACAAGAGTCACGTCGGGTTCTATCCAGGGCCAACGGCGATTAGAGAATTCAAAAACGAGTTGTCGGGCTACTCCGGCTCAAAGGGGACGGTACGATTTTCATTGGACAAACCAATTCCCTACAGCTTGATCGGCAAGATAGTGAAATTTAGGGTGAAGGAAGACTTAGCGAAAGCAGCGGCTAAAAAGAAAAAGAGATAAAGGGGACACTCACATATATAATAAGAGCAGCCTAAGATGGGCTCTTAATAGAGAATGGGCCCTTCGCACACATCGGCTTATAAGTTAATACTAAGCCAAGAGCGAGAATCGCACCTCCAAACAGGGCTGGCACCAAATGAGTCAGGTCGTTATATCCAACAATGGGATGCACAAGAATGGCCTCCGAAAACCCAACTGTGCCTGCCACACATAGGGCCTGCCAGAGACTTCGAGATAGCTCTCCGCACCAAACACAGAACAGCACGGTGATTCCGCATGCGCAAATTCCACCGCCGAAGCCTTCACGGTCGTGGGCGATCAACGGTACTAGATGAGGATTTATGGCATGCAATTCGGTGGGTGTTATCCCCATAAATTTCAGGTCTTGCGGCACAAACACGCTAGTCATTCCAACAATCATTATGGTCAGTCCACCAAAAATCATACCGACCGCAGTGGCAAGCAAGCAGAGACGCCCAACTCCTAATCCAGTCCTCCACGTGACGGTAACTGACGGTTTGAGCAGATGGCTGACAGGAGCCGGTTTGGAAAGAAGATTACGCGAACGAATCACTCCGACGACAAAGCAAGGTAAGAGGAAAAGAGTGGCAACACCATGCCACGTATCGAGATAACCATAACCAGGATAGGCAAGAAAACTGCCAAATCCCACCGCGCCGCTGACAACAAAAAGCTACCACGACCAAGCCTGGCCGGATTATTGGGGAACCCTGCCGAAGACAGGCGACTACTTCATCACCGTCGTGCGTCCCATAACAACACCAGGATCATCAAGCTATAAGCTGACCGTTGTCGTTCGCTGACGTAGTGTTACTTATTTCCTTTGCGAGACAACTGCTCCTTCAGCGCAGCGGCTACCGCACCGTCGAAACCAGTCTGCTTACCACCGTTTTGTTTCTTGCGCGCCGTCGCAATAAACTCATCTCGTTGTTTTGACAGAGAAACAATCTGAGCGCGCAGATTGCGTCGTTCGGCGAGACGTTTTTCGAGCTCCCGCTGGCGCGCATCCGGCGAGAGTTTTCGCACATCGGCAGGCAGGTCTTCTTCCTTCACGGACTCGAGCTTAACTGAGCCATTCTCAATGCTCTGCAGCAGGTCGCCAACGTAAGCATCCGAATTTACGGCCTTATTCAGTGCGCGTTCGGCCCTGGCAACAGTTGATGCACGTGTGGCAACCGTGCTTTCCGAGGCATCTGCCACCTTCTTCGCATCTGAGCGATAACGCTCGCCTTCGGCGCCTGCACCTCCGCCGTATGCCAGATAAGTTCCCCCCAGCTTGCTGGCCAACGCCCCGAGTTGCTCATCGTAAGGCGTTTTGATCGCCTGGACACCGCCGTCCTGCGCGATTGAGAAATACTGGCCCTGTCCCCTCTGTGCAATCGTCTGCCACGCCTCTCTGGTGCCGGGAATTGTTCCGCACTGAATTGTGTTTACGATCATTCCCATCTTTACCGCCTCGGTGGCAGTGATGCTTGTATCCGGCTCATCTCGATAATCCATGTGGGGTGGAGCATCGCCAACGAGGAATATAATCTGCGCGATCCGCGGCGAGCTTTGGCTCCAGCCTGCACGCCTGACACCATCCACCAACGCTTGCCGCACGTCCTCGGGAGTATCACCGCCTCCGTCCGCTTGGTAATCCATCAACGTTGAATAGACCTTGTCCAGATCATTTGTGAGCGGCAAGACTTGCGTCACGAATTGATCACCGCGATCCCGGTACGCGACCAGACCAATCCGCACCGCCGGGCGGGATGGAGTTTGCATAACCTCGTTGACAATTCCCCAGATGCGTTGCTTCGCGCCTTCGATTAGTCCACCCATGGAGCCAGTAGTATCGAGAACGAAAACCATCTCTAGAACTGATTCGTTTGAGGTGGCAGGCGTATCGGCAATGGGCACCGGTTGAATCACTGACTGGCGTTTATGGAGCAGCCAAGCCGTGGCCACGCCGACGCCAATGACGAAAGTAAGTAATGCTGTGGTGATGCGAAGTGTTAGTGAGTTCATATGGAGACCTCCAGGGATGGAATGCCCGCGACAAGGGGTTACTCTTTAATTAGACGCTCAAGTGTCAAAGTCGTTCCAAGGAAGGCGGTTGACCAACGCTATCTGGTGAACGTCGAGGACCCCCGTTTCTTGCGTGTCTTACCTATCCATAACTAGCCTTCGTTCTAGATTTCAAGCTCAGGCAATTTACAGCTATAGGGAGCCGCCGAGGGGCGGGAGACCGTGATTGCGCAGGAGCCGAGGAAGGATGGGTCGGCCCGAAGAGATCGCCTCGGCCGTCATCTGGCTGTGTTCGGATGCCGCCTCCTTCGTCGTCGGGTTTGCACCGTGCAACGTTTTGGCGGGGCATAAGCCTCCTGAGTTCTTGCCGAAAGTCCGCGCAATTGCATATCCTCAAGCCATCCGTTGATGTAGCGGTGTCATGCGGATAGATGAAGACCTGCCGCCGTTGCGGCAGTAAATTGAGATGGAGATTGCGGTGAAGATAATGCTCTGGTGCCTCGTATTGGCAATCTTGTTTCACGCAGGCCAATCAACGAATGAGGGCACTGAACCCTTCAGAATAATACCGATCCCGAAGAGAGAAATCGGTTACAGCCATTTTTGGTCCATGGTGTTGATGTCTGAGAACGACATTGATTTTTTTCTCAACAAGACATTTACGCAGGGCTGGAATAATAGGCGGGAATTTGAAGACGCTCTGCGCAATGCAAAGTTGGACTTCAGCAAAGAAGCGTTGGTCTTGCTTCGACACACTGAGGGATCCGGGTCTGTCCAGGTCATTCTTGAAACACCTGTTCTACAAGACAAGAAACTCCTCTGTGAAACAAACCGTCAACTTTTTGTTTTGTGAGCAAGGAAACGGATCCACGAAACCACACGAAATCACTCGAATTAGTTTGCATCCTTAGTGTTTTTTCGCGTGATTTCGTGGATCGTACGCTCTGATTGCGGCCTTGGCCGCGCTATGAGATCCGAGGGATACCCATCCCTCCCGGTTATGGTGGAACAGCCGACGTGGCAGACTATTGCTTCGCTTTGGCCGTATCTAAATCTCGGGTCAGTCACGTCGAGTTGCAAAGAATCGAAGGTGGATTTTCCGAGCGCCGTCTCGCCCCACTTCTATTACCGATTATTGAAAAGGAACCCGTGAACATGCCGTTGGAGCAGACGGTCACAGAGAATCAAGTCCAAGACTGCCCAAGAATCACTCTAACTTGCGCAGAGCCGGGCCGTGAAGGTAACACGTGGTTTAGGTTTAGCGTGAGCGCTCTGTCTCTGTTTTGCCAGTTCGAATAGACGCTTGCGGGTTGCCGCACTCATGTCGCGGGGAGTGCGGCTTTCTTCCGCCACACCCACATTGCCTTGGCAGCCTCCGAGATACGTTTTCTCCCACTGCACTCATGTGGCGGCACCGGCACGTTGGTTTCGCGGCGCGCCCGGGGCGGATGGAAGCCAAGGTGGTCCAGTGACTGAAGGGCGTCTCATTTGGGTGGTCCGTTCCTGCTCACAGGTTCAGGCTTGGCATCGTGTACAGGATCGGTTCCGTCAGGGGCCGCAATGGACACGGCGTCGGTTGGCCCGAAGACGTTCTGGGTATCGGCAACCGACACCGCCGGAAACCAGGTAACGCAGAACCTCACCTATCAGGTGCAGTTTGCCCAGAGTGGGATGTGCATGGGAGCACCTGGACACGCGATTCTGCAGCCCCTGGATGCGGACAGCTCCACCGTATTCCAGAAGGGGAGCACTGTCCTGGTGAAGTTCCGGCCAACGGTGTCTTCATTGGAACGCCGGGCGTGGTGAGCAGCTTCGCCTTCGTGCAACGGTACCAAGGCGCGGGAGCGGTTGACGAGCCGATGGACTGGACAGTCGGCGATACCACTTTCAGCTGGGACGTCGCGGCGGGGCAGTGGATCTTCAACCTCAGCACGAAACCGCTCTCGTGGTGGAAGGGCTACCGTGGTTAGGCTAGGACTCCTACTTCCTGACGATGTCGGCTTTCGTCGTGCCGACGATATCAAACAGCTCCTTCTGCTCAGCCGCCGGGACCTTGAATTTGTCCAGGGATTTCTTGAACTCCTTGGCCATCACGGCCCACTCTGCCTCGCTGATGTTCAGATGAGCGTGGGATTCCGTCATCGCCTTTCCGGTGTACTTGCATGGGCCACCGGTCACCTCACAGACCATCTGAGAGACCTGGAACTTCAGGTAAGGCGCCGGAGATCTCTTCCGGCCGGCGTCAATGGCGGGATTCTTGTTCAACTCCTCATTCGCCACGAGCCGGTCGATGAAGTCATCGACGACAACCGTAATGCCTTTCAGGCCGCCCAACCGGTCATAAAGGGATTTTTGAGCGTCGGGCTGTTGCGCAGAGGCGACCGGCGCGAAAGCGGTGCCCAACACCAACGCCACGGATAGTAGGGCCATTCGCAAAATATTCATTTGTCCTCCTAGATTGGTTTTTTAGGCTCCGTGATCTGACGCGCTGCGATGGAGCCCTGAACATGTCAGTCTAACGACCCGTTAGGCCGTGTTCTCGAAGATAGCTTTCTATTGGCGTTCGTAAACCCGGACCTCCGGATCCGCCAAGAGGTAGGGCTTCAACTCTCTCACGACATCGTTGCCGAACAGCGCGCTCTTCAGGTAGTTTTCTGCTGAGCCTCGTGAATCGAATCCGTGAAGCACCTGTACATCCTCTTCACGTAGGAGGAGTTCCTTGGATTCTGCGCCGGGAATCGTCGCGAGAAACGGGTCTTTGTACTTCGAGTAAACTGCACCGGCCTTCACGCGATCCTTCTCGGGCACCTTCATCGTGATCTCGAGATATGCTTTGTTCATCTTGGTCTCCTGTCAGTTCGCGCGGAATCGCCGCGCCGAAGCTTCCGGAATGGGAGCGTGCCTGCAATCTAACAGGTCGAACAGAACTTCGTCTGTTCTCTAAATAACAGTTCCGCAGCATATTCAAGAACCGATCAGCTTCTCGATATCCTCGAACCGGCGAACGCACACATATTCACGATTGTATCCGAGCACTCCCTTGTCACGGAGTTTGTTGAGGATCGTACTCACAACCGGTCTGCTCGCTCCCACGAGGTCGGCCAACTCCTGTTGTGTGAGGCGAAGGTGTTGTCCCAAGCCATGGTCGCAGCGAGTGGCGAACCCTCCTGACAACTCTCGGAAAGTCTCGGCAAGCCGTGCTTCGGTTCGTTTGAACGCGAAGCTTTCGAGCCTGCGTTCCATCTGGCGCTGGCGCTGCGCGAGAAGCGAGACAAGTTCCCAGGCGACTGCGGGGTAGTGCAGCAACAGGCGCCGCAACTCGTCGATCGGCGCTCGCCATATGGAAATATCTCCCTTCGCCCTCGCCGTGTCTTCGGCTGCAGTGGCACCACTCAGAGCGGGGCCAAAGAAGTCCCCCGCTCCCAGCGCCGCCGTGGTGAGAGTCGCGCCGTCATAGGTGAGCCTCGCGATGGTCACCTGACCATCGAGCACGCAAAAGACAGTTCGCCCGGGATCGCCTTGCCGGTAGATCGTGCCGCGGTGCCGAATCGCCACAATCCGAGCCGTCGGACAGTCGCGACGGAGGTCTTCTGGTGGAATTCCTGCCAGAAGCGGGCACCCCTTCAGCTCATTCGGCTTGTTCATTGGTCTTGCCGACCTTCCCTCATGTTCTCCGCGTCGATTGGCGGCCTAACGCTGATGCTATAAAGGGTGCGCCTGCGAACCGAGAGCGGTTAAACTCCCGGGTGTGTGATCGCAAAAGGAGGCACCCGCGATGACATTATATATCGGGGTAGACATCCACGCGCGACAGCAAACCCTCTCGTTCCTGGACACGGAGGATGGGACCACCGGGCAGGTGGAGTTGCAGCATGAGCGTGATTACGTCAAGGCGTTCTACAGCCAGTTCAGGGGAAGTGATTGTCGGCATCGAAGCCTGTGGTTTACACCAACTGGTTTGAGGAGCTGAGAGATTGGGGTCCCGTGCTGTCTGAGAGACCGTAAGGGGAAATTCTTAGAAAACTCGCGAGGCGCGTAAGCTGTCATGTCGCAAATCGAGTTTTGGTTGGCACCTCTCTATAGAAGTGTGACTATGAGTCTTCGTCCAATACCTTGCATCTTCCTGCTCTTCATGATGGTAGCCCCTGCAACTCCGGGGTTTGCGCAAATTTCCGTCACCGACTCCACCACAATTGAGTTCGCCGGCGGGAGGCGGCTTCTGGAAGGGGCTAAATGGTCGTCTTCACTTGAGCCAACGGAGGGAGGGCTCGTGACGAAGCCAACGGGGCCGAACTCGACTTGGGACGTCTGGTTCGAATCACCGCCGCTTTCAGCCGGCATGTCTTGGCGTCCCCCTACTTCGACTCGCGTTAAGTTAACCGTTAAGGGACTGGAGTCGGAAGGCGGCTACCTGCACGCATTCTTCCGCTATAGTAGTGATCTAGTGCATTGGTCCTCCTGGTACAGCATGTCAGGCGTCGTTACTAGCACCAAGGATCCGGGAAGCGAGTATCGAGGAGAACTGTCGCTGCCGCGCGCAGCCCGCGAGAAGTATGACGCCCTGATGCGAGAGTGGTTTAAAACCGACCCGGACTGGTCGTCCGATGAACACGAGTTTTGTGTGTGGCTGGCCAAACTTTATCCCGCGTACTTCGCCACGGAATACCCTTTCATCGGCTACGTGCAGGTGAGAGTCGAGGGAGAGGCGAGGCGGATGCGGGTTGGCGGAATGAAGATCGAGCAGTCCTGGAGTGTAAGCGGGCTCAGCAGTTTATCGAAGAGGAAACCTCGGCCAACGACTGGCGAAAAGTGGTTTTTCGACTTGAGCAAGCACACGGGCCAAGGTCGCCAGTAAGCGCTTATGCCGTTCGCCGTTTCCGGACAACGGCACTCACCTGGCGCCTCGGCTGGGGTGATGCCTGGCGTCATAAATGACTGGGACACCTCCTCAGCCCCGCACCTCGCCAAAATCGTTAGCATCTTCTTCTATATATTCCGAAACCATTCGCATCCACTCTTGTATATATTCGCATCCACTTCTTTGATGAAAGCCCTGATTTGACATCTCATTCGCATCCACTTCTAAAACTCACAGTCTTCTTGCCGTGATTTCTAAAAGAGAATGTGAATATGCAGAAGAGGATGCCGAATTGATACAGCAGCGAATGCGAATGTGGGTACGTGCTGATCGCAAATAATATCGAATCCCTGGATTGGTGCGTATATGAGTGTTTTCATTTGAACTTGATATCCGCTCTTGAACAATTCGCCAGCCCGCTGTCAGGCATCCCTGGCCCTAGCTTGCTGCTTCATAGCTACATGTCTTAACAGCGGCTGGTAGAAAGGCTGATGCATAGATCTCTCAGACAGAGGATCGGGTGAGCATCGTGCGGATGACAGTTTGCATGATATCTGGCCTCCTGCTTTGGTGCGTCTGTAGCGCCTCAGTTCGAGGCGCTGGGACGGAGTCCCTGGGGGAAAAGCTCGCAACTGTAACCGACTATGTGCCGAAAGCTATCAAGCCGGTGGACCAGCTAGTCGAAGTCGCGCGGAGATTTAAGATCCCCATGGGAATAGAGTGGGTGGAGAGGGCCGACACAGCGACACGTGATAAGACGCCTTCAGGGAAGCGGTCCGTGAGGGAACTAATCGAGGAAATCGTGAGTGTGTCGCCTGAGCACTTCGTAGAAGTTGATGACGGACTCGTTCGCATTTACTCGCCCGCCGCCGCTGCGCACCCGTTCAATTTCCTAAATATCCGACTCGAGAGTTATACCGTAAGGGAGGGAGACCTTTTCGCTGCCGAAGACCAATTGCGATGGGCCATAAGGTTCACGCTTGAGCCAGAAAAGTACCTTAACGGCTATGGCGGTGGTTATGGCCGCGGTGCCAACCACATCTTTGAAATTCCCAAGTTCACGCTTTCTGTTACAGACCTCACGATCCGTGAGGTCCTCAACCGGATCGCCTTGGCCCAGGGAAACGCACTCTGGGTCGCGACGATCAAGAGTGCGGACCTCGCTGGCGCTGAACCCTGCTGGAGGCGAGAGGGGGTAGACGGGGGATTATCTCTCGTTACTTCTGCGTGGCATTTTCTTCCTTTGGCGGAAATCGCGGAACTGGCGAACGAGCACGTCGCCATAGACTTGACGATAGCGGGGCTGCTGCACCAGCGTATGACAACAATTCCCGTAATGCTTGAACATGGTTTGGCCGCAGATTCCGCAGGGTCGATTGGCGGATCTTCATCGGAAGGCAGTTCGTACCAATATGGGGCGAGCATTGAAAAGATAGGCAAAGACTTCGTGACGCTTTCAGTCCATCTCAAGGTCGGGCACAGAGGTGAGGCCGAATTCAACTTTGAGGACAAGCTTCAAGTATATAAGGACCGCATCACCGAGGTTCGACCCGAGCCTCGAATCAGAATCCGAGCCTATTTCGAGCGTGCAGCGAAGCCTTAGAGACGTTTCTAAATTGGAGGGTGAAGCGGAGAGGTTGGATGGATTCGCGAGCCGCTGAAGCGCCGGGTTGAGACACTCTCTTATGACCTATAGAGTTTTCATCGTTTTCACCCTACGCTTATCTATTCGACGGCTTCCGCTCAGGTCGTGGACCGCGGTAATGCTACCTGGGTCGGCCTTAAACCCGGTGTCACCTACCGGCTGGAGGGTTACGGGGTATCCGAGCACATCTCCCCGGGTGAAAACAATTACACCTGTGGTGGTATGGTTGGTTCGGGAAACGGGCAAGTAGTGCGTCAGTACCGGACGAATAAAATACCGAGGAGGTGGTGGGGTACTCAGCTGCGACGCCATGGCTCAAGAAAGGGCTGCACCCCGAAACGGCACTATGCATCACATGGCTGAAGAAGCCCTTGACCAGTGGTCCGCTTTTTTATAGGTGCACCGTTAAGCATCACGCTTCTTCCCACTGGTCCAGCGAGGTGCGGAGTCTTGTGTGAGTGCCGCTGCGAGTCGCGGCACAGGGGGTAGATGTAGATGCGCTTGACCGCGCGCCCGTGAATTTCGTGGTGCCGTCCGTCCGGCCACGTCCGCTCGTCTCTCCAGTCGATCCAACTCGCCGCCCGGTAACTGGTGCCGGAAGCTGTAAGTCCACAATCGTCTCCAAGAGCATCGAGCTACGCGAAAGCCCGTTCCCAGCGCTTTCACCAATCGGCTTCGGCGGCGGCTTAGAAGGAAGTGAAGCCGAGGCCTATTTGCTTGCTTTTGCGGTTTGTAAGTCTTAGAAGTGCCAGCGTAACGAAACTTGGGACAGCAGCATCCAATTTACGAGACCTCATCGGGGTTACCACCACCATAAGCTGCCGCGCCAGAAATTGGCCTGTATTCTCCCCACACGAGCATTGCTGAAATGAGATTAAGTCATGAAAATATGCACACCACAATTTAATAAAGGGATGAGTTTCACAGCCACGTCTTTCGATATTATTTTCACCTTCGGTAATGCTCGGTTCTGGTATGACGCTAGAAGCGCCTGCCAACGACGTACCGGCGAGGGCTAGTCTCTCCGGAACCCTATACCTCATCGGCTATGGAATAGGAGGAAATAGTTATGGTCTTCCCCAAGTACCAGCACGCCTAACAGCCATTGATCGCGCATCACAGCGAGAAAAGTTCGCCTTCAATCAGTTGTACAATGCCAACTTATCTCCCGACGGTGCCACTCTCTATTTAGCTGATCATGATCGGGTGATTGCTGTTGACTCGGACTCGGGAAGTGAACTTTGGCATATCGCACTCGGACACGGCTTCGGTTACGGCAATGGACATGCTCCTGGGTTTTGGTCTTCGCCCGATGGCCGTTATCTATACACCTTTCCCCAGTACGTTGGTAGTGATGTGCGCCCACCGGTGCTACAGCTAATTGACTTGAGGGAGCGAAAGCCACTGAGTGCACCAACTGAGTTGCCCTGTGCATATGAGTTTCTTTCTATTGGGTGGTTCATTAAGTGCGGCAAAACGGTTTTTTTTCCGTACCCAGTGATATCCCCAGATGGTCGGTTCATCTATAGTTTTAGCCGCGGCAAGTTAATCATTTACGACACCGAGCGGCGCACTTTCACACAGCCACTGCCTTCCATACCATCAGAGTCACAGATGGTCGACTGGGGCGTGATGATCGCGCTGTCGGCCGATGGCAGTAAGCTGGTCATAGCTGGGAATATCGAAACAGAGTCAGGTATTCATACGGCCAGTAGGTTTCGGGTATTTGACACAGTTAATTGGCGGGCTATAGCGGAATTTAAGATCCCACAACCAATTATCTCGCTCAATGTTGACGCTAAAGGTAAGAGGATCTACTGCGTGATAGATAAATTAGTCCACACGCGACAGCACAGTCCCAATGATACATTCATGGAAATCAATGCGAACAATGGCAAGTTTCTTGAGCACGTCCGGCAGAAAGAGCATCTTGAATACATCCTGATCAAGGGCTAAGGCTATTCACAATTTTTTTTGGGTGCTGAGTCTGCCGTATAGGAGTTCGTTCTCTTCTTGCAGTGCTCGAACTTGCTCTTCAAGCGTCCTAATGCGCTCTTTGAAGCGAATGATCTGCGCATCTTTGGCCGAGTCGCTTTTCTTTGACGCGTTTGGTCTGGATGCACCTGGTTGTGGATTGACGTGTCGACCGAGTCTGTTGAGCGAGATCTGAATGCTTTGGATGCTTCGCTTCCGATTGCCGTCCGCAATGGCCCAGGCGCGGTTTCAGTTTCCAGATGGTCCCACCGTAAGAATTGCGCCAGCTTACCCACTGCCTCTAACTTGCCCGGGGTGGCTGCAAATCATCTGTACCCCTGAGTAATCGGAACTACGCGGGTTATGCGGATCTAAATAACTACACCGGGTCTACGATGGAACCCATAAAGAGCACAGCCCTCGTTAGGTTCTCGCGAATCGCAAGGAAAAAGGGGCGATCCACCTTCATAATGAAATTCTCTTGTGGGAGTCGAGCCGAAGTTACCTGCGCCTCACAGAGCGGTGACTGCGGCAGCCTCTGTGCCCTCCTCATTCACATCGGCAATAGTTTTGTGCTTAACCTTGGAGATATAGATTCTCTCGGCTTGGCTCAGTTGCGCTATTCCAGAAAAGTTCGCGGGGTGAGATATGGAATCGAAAGATAAACTAATCGTGCGTTTCTTCGATGAGGGTGATGGGTCGGGAAAACTGTGGGTGAGCGCCTCATCGAAAGGGTTCTCAGGTGAAGGCTGCGCCTGGATAAGTACCGAAGAGCTTAAAGATTTTGCCGAAGCATTGTCGCGCTTTCCTTTGTTGGCCCAGAATCCGCCGACGATTCGCGGCGGATTCAGCAGTAGCGATTTGAGCAATGAGATCTCCCAGGAGCATGTCGCGTTAAAGGTATATCCAGTTGATCAGACGGGTCACCTAGGCCTGCAAGTGAGAGTTGCAACCGAGGTTTGGCCACACGACCGGACGGAAGCTCAGCATCGAGTTCAGCTAGAGATTCAGACGAGTTATCAGCCGCTGACGGAATTCAGTCGTATGTTAAACGCAGTGGTCGTAGGAAAAGTGAACGAAGCAGTTCTCATGGCAGATGTTGAATAGCAGCTGGCTGACCGAGCGCTCGCACCGGACGTCGGTTGCGCTTGGGATAGTAGTAATTTTCAGGGGAGGTTGCGAGGAAACCTTCGCCGCGGACGGTCAGACGATTCGCAGCCGTTTATCATTGCTTACATGACCGAGGCGGCGGAGATCACAGCAGGGGAAGAAGGGCCTGGAGGTGGGCACAGGCTCCGGATACCAGGCCGCTGTTCTCGCAGAACAG